>ERZ773139.66-NODE-66-length-132422-cov-7.350110_pt1 | contig 132422 bp, 135 predicted proteins | sample MGYA00580854_ERZ773139 | MGnify/ENA primary metagenome ERZ773139 (study PRJEB29015, sample SAMEA2737809) | human gut metagenome | biome: human gut; feature: human-associated habitat; material: faeces | place: China | collected 2012 ...
GCATAATGTAATTTATTTTGAACTGTTTTAAAAAATTCTTTTGTTATTTCTGAATTTTTATCATAATCAACACTACAAGAAGAATATATATCTGTTATTTTTTGGTAAAATCTTCTCTCGCTTGAACGAATGTTTCTAATTCTTTCAAGTGTTTCTTCAAAATAATCCTCGCCAAATATGTAATTAGGATTTTTTAATCTTTCATCATCAATAACTACACCTTTTATCATATATTCTTTTAATATTTTAGTAGCCCAAATTCTAAAGTTGGTTGCTTTTTTTGAATTTACTCTATATCCAACTGCAATAATCATATCAAGATTATATATCTTTACAGGTTTTTTAGAATTATCAATGTCGGTTTTTCCGACGGTGTTATTTTCATTAAGTTCACCACTATTTAATATATTATTAATATGTTCTGTTATTGTACTTCTTCCCACACCAAACAATTCTGCAATTAAATTTTGAGTAAGCCATATGTCATTATTTATTAACATTACACTAACCTTAATATCATTGTTTGAATCTCTATATATTAAAAAGTCATGATTAGTTATTTGTAAGTTTTTATTGCCCATTTATTATTCTCCTTTCTTTTAAATTTTTTATTTAATATCAATTTTAACATTTTTATTATTATCAATATAAATACATTTTACTTTATTTTCTAATTCTAATCTAGTAATATTAGATAAATTTAATTTTTCATTTATAATTTCAATTAGCTTATTTTCACTAATAGATTCATTATTTTCACAAGTTTTATTTCTATAGTAGTTAGAGCAATAGTAATAAACTCTTTCTTTTGAAGTTCGTTTTATCATATTACCGCCACAACATTTGCACTTTAAAAAGCCAGATAAAATACCTATACTTCCATCTTTATTTACTTTAGCTTGTCTATTTAAAATATCTTGCACTTTATCAAATTTTTCTTTACTTATAATTGCTTCGTGATGATTAGGAGTTATAATCCAATTTCCCTTTTCTAATTGAATTTGTTTGTTAACTCTATAATTTAATTTTCTTCTCTTGCCCTGGAGTAATGTTCCTATATAATTTTCGTTTTTCAATATTGTATTTACCATTTCAGGATTCCATTTTTTCATAACTGATACATCTTTATTCTTATCAATATTTAAATACTCGCTTGGAGTTAATATATCATTATCATTTAAAAAGTCAGTAACTTGTCTTCTACTTTTGCCATCAAGTATCATATCAAATATTTTTCTAATTATATGTGATACATTTTTATCAATTAAAAATTTATGTTTATCTTTTGGATCTTTTATATATCCGTAAGGAGCTAATTTTCCAACAAATTCACCATTTTGTTTCTTCACAATTAGAGAACTTCTTACTTTTTTTGAAATGTCTTTTGCGTACATATCATTAAATAAATTCTTCAATGCTAAATAATCATCACTATAATAATCCGATGAATCAATTTCATAATTTTCATCTACCGAAATTACAGATACTCCCATAGCAGGAAATACCACTTCTACAAAATTACCAGTTTCAATATAATTTCTGCCAAGTCTTGATAAATCTTTTATAAGTATTACATCTATTTTCTTATTTTTTATATCTTCTAACATTCTTTGAAATTCTGGTCTATCAAAATTAGTACCCGAATAACCATCATCTATATAATAATCAACTAATTTATATTCTCTATGTTCTTTTAAATAATTATCTATAATTAATTTTTAATTAGTTATGCTATTTGATTCTTTTTCATTACTATATTCTTCTTTTGATAAACGAAGATACGCTGCTACCTTATATGCCATCTTAATATTACAACTTTCTATAAAATTTCACAAAGAAGATTTTGTTCTTCTTTTTTTATTTCATTTTCAATTATCCATTTTATATCTTCTATCGATTTATCAATATTAAATATGCCATTACCTACTGGATAATAAACAGGATAAACTTTATATTCGTTTTTATTAATTTGTATTTTGTGACATTTTTTTCTATTTTCGGATACAGATATCTTTTTATTTAAAATAATAGAACTAACTTGGTTTCCAAAAGTAATAATTATTTTTGGTTTAATTATATTTATTTCTTTGAATAATAAATCAAGATATTTTTTCAACACTTCATCAGGCAATGGTCTTGCATCTATTTGTGTACATTTACCTAAATTAGTAATGAACAATTTATTTTTTTCAATTTCTTCGTAAACATAGTTGCAAAACTCATAATCCCATTCTTTTGGTTTCTTTTCTTGAATTTTGTTAAATGTTTCTTCACTTAACAAATCAACTTTATAGAACAACTTCCATATGTTTTTAGTTCCTAACCATGGAGACTTTCTACCTTTCCAAGATTTATCACTGGCAATATTTTTTCCTGTAGGATTCATAAAAACGAAACATATATCAGGATTTTTTTCACATCCACCATTATATATAGAATCTAATTCCTTAGCACCATATTTAACTTGTAATTCATCATAATCTTTTCTTAAATCTTCTATCTTCAAAATATTCACCTTCTTATAAAAAAGTTTATTTAAGTAGTTCTTACCCAATTTTCCTTATAATTTTTGTTAATCTTTTATTAAAAATTGTAAAAAGAAATTTAATTAAAAGCCTTATAAAATAAGAGTTTAAAAGAGAGTTTATATAAGTCATACTTTACCAGTTTATATTAGTTTTATTTTCATTATTCATGCTTATCACCTACTTTTTTCTGTGCTATTATATCATAAAAGTGCCACTTTTTATTATCACTTTCTCTAACATATTCAATTTCTTCTAATTTGATTATATTATAATTTTTTAAATACTCTTTTACTTTATCTATTGAAAATGTATTAATTGATTCGACAACATTCCAAGCGTCTCTATCACCAAATAATTGCCCTACAAAATAGCCATTATCTTCAATTGAATTATAAATTTTAGTCCATAGTTCATCAAAATTGTTAGGATTACAAAATGGAATACTAAAGAATGATGTAAGTAACTTAGTCTTAGGTAATTCTACATCTTCAAAACTACTTTCTTTAAATGAAATCATTTTTTTCTCATTATCTGATAACCTATTTAAAATAAAATCTTGATTTAATTGTCTATCAATAGCTAAAACTTTAATACCATTTTTAATCATATAAACAGTTTCGTTTCCACTACCACAACCTAAATCAATTGCATTATCTACTTTATAATTATCTAAAAATTCAATAAGTAATTTACACACGTCATCACCATAAGTTTCATTTTGATAATTTGTCCAATCTTTCATAATTTCACCTTTATTTTCATTCGGTCTTGACTAGCCGTTCTCACCATATCAATTCCTAAACAATTTTTACTTAAAAATAAACTTTTTATGCTTATATTTACCAAATTTTAATATATTTTGACATAAACGTGTAAGATCTATTTTGGAATTTTGCCTTATATTATAAGGGCTTGGGGGTAGTCTTGACTAAACTGTTATCAACCAGTTTATATTAGTTTTATTTTCATTCATTTAGGTTAACTTCTTTAATTAGATTATTAATAAAATGATTAGATTTGCTTCTTCCATTTATTACTCCAGCAATTCCTTCAGGAAAAATCTTGTAATTGTTTATATTATTTACATCAACCCACTCAAAGTTAATCCAATCTCCTTCTAATCCTTTAAATTTAGTTTCTTTAATCTCATCATTATATATTCCCTTATAGATAATATTGATTTGATGATTGTTATACCCTTTAGCTGTTACAAATTCTTCGCTCAAAGCTAGAAAAGTATATGTAATATTATCCCATCCAATTTCTTCTTTTATTTCTCTTTTTATTGTATCTATACTTTCTTCTAATTCTTCTATTCTACCACCAGGCAACATATAGAAATTTCTACCTTCAACATTAAATAATAAGACTTTGCTTAAATCTTTATTATAAATGACAGCAGATGTACGAGCATTAAATCTAAAATCATTTCTTACAAAATCTAAATTCATAATTTCACCTCTTTTTATAAATATAAAATGTGTCGACACATTACGAGCCAGTACCCTAATTCCTCTCAAAAATGAGTATATTTTAACCTATTTTTTATTATTTTTCTTCCTTTTTTATTAAAACATGCAAGATCTCAATTCTTAAAAACTCCCATTTTATAAGAGTTTAAGTGATAGTCGCCATAAATACGGGACAGGCACGAAATGGGGACTTTTGAAAAACTTTTTTGACTATCATTATTTTTCTTTTCTGCTCTGATTTTTCTTTTTTGGTACATATCCATTTTAATCACTTCTTTCTATTCTATCATTTAAAAAAATACTTAAAAGTATTTGTTTTTCGTTTTTAACTTGAAAGTATTATATCATATTTTTGTTTATTTATAAAGTCAAGAGCCTCAAAATATTTATCTTCATATTTGAATATTACTTTTATATTACCATCTTCACTAACAATAATATCTTAAATTAACTCATCTATCAATAATCTATTTAGTTCATTTATTTTTTCTTTCTTTTTAAATATATTCATCCAATCAGTATCGTTATTTTTTATTGTTTCTTTTTCTTTTTCCTCCTCATATAATTGTATATCTTATTTTGTTTTTTTAATTTTATCACTATACTCTTTATTATATTGCCAGTATTCTTCTTCCGATATAAAGTTCTCTTTTAAATCTTCTTTAATTGAATTCCTTAACATTATATATTTTTCTTTTTCTTCTTCCTTTTTTTGAATACAAATTAGAAATTATGCACAAAATAATTAAAACAATAATAAATAGTACTGGTATTAATAATTCTTCAAACATTTCTTACTACTCCTCCAAATCCATTTATTTCCATCATTTTTTGATAAAAAAAGCAATACAAAAAAACTTTTATAATCCTTTCATACTGCTTAATCAATTATAAATTTCATATTTTTATTTAACTACATTGACATTATAGCATTATAGCCTCCAAAAGCCAACCGATATCAGCGTATAATTTCAACCGATTTCTGCTAGAATTTTTGTAGTGTTAAGGAGGTTTTTAAAATGTTATTTAAAGAAGCAATTATTTTAAGAATACTTGATTTATGTAACAAATATAATTACACTCCAAATAAACTTGCTGAATTATCTGCTATTGCACCATCAACATTAAGAGCATTACTGGCAAACAATGTAGATAATCCAAGTTCTACAATTATCTTTAAAATACGTAAAACTTTAAAAATAGAACTTAAAGATTTTTATGACTCTCCATTATTTGATATGGAGAAATTGGAGTATTAAAATAAGAGGCTTGTAATAGCCTCTTTTATCGTTTTATAGGATATATTATTTTTCCTTAATTATATTTTTACTACATATATAAGTTATAAAGAAATAACCTCCATATATAAATATTATAAATAAAGATGTTATTATAACTGATTTTAAATTAAAACTAACACCCATTGTTTTTAAAATATTATTACAAAACATAACACCAAATATTGAATGAATTATAGCTAGTATAAGTGGAAACATAAAAAATATTCCAATTTGTTTAAAAAGAGCTTTATTTAATTCTTGTTCATCTACACCAATTTTTCTTAACACAACAAATTTTTCTACATTGTCACTTGACTCTGATAATTCTTTTAAAGCTAAAATAGCAGCACACGATATCAAAAATATAATTCCAAGATACAAACCTAAAAATGTAACAATAGCACCAAGTCCAACACTTGCATCTCTTATATCTTTCTTAGTATTAAATGTTATGATGTATTTACTAGTATTATTTAAAAATGAAGTAACATCTTTCTCTATATCATCTTGATTTCCATTATAATCAGCAACCATTTTGTTAGATATCTTTTGATTTTCATTTAAAGCATCATCTGGTAAAACAATAAACCCAATCTCTGACTTTTGACTACCCATTTCATAAAAACCATTAATTGCTTTTTTATATTTTGGTAAATATATTCTTTGATTAACTATAATCTCTGTATTTCTTTTTAAAGCTTCATTCTTAATATCAATCATTTCTTTATAGTTCCCAACAACAGCATATTGATCACTATTTAAATTGATTTTTTCTAAATTAAAATTATTAGCTAAGTTATTATAGTCACTATTTTTCATTAAAACAATATAATCATCATATCTTAAAAAAGGATAATTTTTCTTTGCAGTTTTATAATAAGTTCCTAATGTAGACTTTAAAGTAACATAATCATCAGCATACAAAGAAAAATAAACTATATTTTTAAATTTTTTAAAATCAAATTCATTCTTTGTAAAAATTTCTTCAAAACTTAATTTATAATTTTCTATTTGTTTATCAGTAAAATCATTAACTTCTAAATCAACATTTGCAGGTTTTGAAATTTCTATATCCCTTGGAGAAAATTCTATCACATTTTTATTTAAAGAATTCTTCATAGACATTGCACTTGATAGTACACAAATCGTTATAAATAACATCAAACATATTATTGTCATCGAAAAAGTCATAGTATTTATTTTACTTGAAAACTGTCTAAGGGTGAAACTATTTAACCCTTTATAATAAGTGTTCTTCATACTTATAAATATTTTTAAAAGCAATCCCGATAAAGACCAAAACACAAAGAAAGTTGAAACAGCACCTATTCCTATAGGAACAAAAATACTATTTGCATTAGTCATTTTCTCAATACCACCAGTAACCTGATAATAAGCAAATCCTAATGCTATACAAGAAATAATAAACACTATTGTACAAAACAATGGATTTTTTAATTTTATTTTTTCAGATTTTTTGTTAGAATGCATTAAATCTATCAATTTACATTTACTAATATTTATAGTATTAAATATCATAACTACAAAATACATAATACTAAAATAAATCAAAGTTTTAATACAAGCATTTGTTGAAAATATGAATTGAAATCTAGTTAAATCTGCTTCAAACATATTAGCAACCAAAATACTCATCAATTGTGATAATAAAAAACCTATTCCTAAACCAACTACCAATGAAACTATACCTATTATTAATGTTTCAATAAATAATATTAAGGATATTTTCTTTTTGCTCATTCCAAGCGTTAAATAAACTCCAAATTCTTTATTTCTTCTTTTTATTAAGAATCTACTTGCATAAACAATTAAAAACGCTAATATTATAGATACAAACACGCTAACACCAGAAAGAACATTGGTCATAAGTTTTATTATTTCTGCTGTTGTTGATGATACCTTCATCATAACTGACTGATCATCTATTGCATTGAACACATAAAAAATTGCAACACCTAGTATCAGAGTAAAGAAATAGATGGCATAATCCTTTATACTCTTACTAATATTTTTTAATGATAACTTAAAGAGCATCGTTTAAGTCACCACCAAGTAATGTTACAACATCTATTATTTTATCAAAAAATTCTTTTCTAGAATTTGTTCCTTTAATTATTTCATTAAAAATTTTGCCATCTTTGATAAATATGACTCTTGAAGAATAACTTGCAGTAAACGCATCATGTGTCACCATAAGAATTGTTGCTTGTAATTCTTTATTCAAATAATCAAATTTTTCTAAAAGCATTTTAGCTGACTTTGAATCCAATGCACCTGTTGGTTCATCTGCAAGAATTAACTTTGGATTAGTAATTATTGCTCTTGCACTAGCGACTCTTTGCTTTTGACCTCCACTCATTTGATATGGATATTTATTAAGTACATTAACAATATCCAGTTCTTTTGCAACTTTTTTAATTCTTGTATCAATTTCTCTCAAATTCACATTTTGAATAGAAAGTGCCAAAGCAATATTTTCATAAGCAGTTAAAGTATCAAGTAAATTAAAATCTTGAAATATAAAACCTAACTCTTCCCTTCTAAACTTATTTAGACTATTTCCTCTTAATTTTGTGATATCATTACCTGCTACATAAATATGTCCAGATGTAACTTTATCAATTGTAGATATACAATTTAAAAGAGTAGTCTTTCCAGAGCCACTTGCTCCCATTATTGCAACAAATTCTCCCTTTTCAACATCAAATGATAGGTTATCAATTGCTTTTGTAAGACTAGATTTATTGCCATAATATTTTTCAATTTTATCAATTTTTAAGATATTTTCCATAATCTTTCTCCTTTCTGATTACATTGTAATATAAAAGATAGGATTAGTCGTTATTCTAATATTACAGAATATTACAATTTTGTAATATTTATTTTTAGTATCCAAATCTGCATAAACTTTAATCAACTTTATAAAAATCATTTTTATAAAAGATAATTGTAATTTTTGTATATTTATGTATTTCAGATTCAATAATTATCTTATGTCCTAATTTATCGCATAATTTCTTGACAATATAAAGTCCCATACCTGTTGATTTTGCCATTATTCTACCGTTTTCACCAGTGAAAGATTTATCAAATACTCTTTTCATATCATTTTTAGGTATTCCTATTCCATTATCCCAAATAGTTAGATATACCTTATCTTTTTCATCTTTTACACTGATTTTTATTATTGGATCGTTATTATTTTTTTTATATTTAATACTATTGTTTATAATCTGATTTAATACGAACTCTAACCATTTTGAATCCGTTAAAACTTTTTCATTATGAATATCAACTTCAAGATTAACTTTGTTTTCTAATAAGTCATCTTTATTTTTTAAAGCAACATCTTTGATAATCTTCTGCAATTCAATTTCTTTGATAAGATAATCTTTCTCGGCATTTTCGCTTCGAACGAAATATAAAATTTGATCTATATAGTTATCTAACTTTCTAATTTGTTCTATATATCTCTTATCAAACATATTTTTGTTGTTATGAATTAATAAAGTTAAACTTGCTACTGGAATCTTTACTTCATGAATCCACATTTCTACATATTCCTTGAAATCGGTAATACTTAAATTATATTCTTTTACATTTTCAATCATTGACTTGTTTATATCATAAAGAATTTGATAAAAAATTTCGCCATCATAAAAGTTTGGCTTATTTAATATTTCTAAAATTAAATATTTTTTATCTAACTTATCAAGCGTATTTAATATTTTTTTGTAAAATTTGTATTTCCTGAAATAATCAAAAATAATATTAAATGTTGCAACTAAAAAAAATAATATTGTCAATGCTATTTTCAAATCATTTTCCACTTTAAATGCGTTTAACATAAGAATAGCAATTATGAATCCAACAATTGACGCAGTTATCTGTACTGTTTTATCTAATAAATATTTTTTAAAACTCATAATAATTTATACCCTTGTCCTTTTCTTGTTTCAATTCTATTTTCAAGTCCAAAATTTTGTAATTTATTTCTCAATCTACTAATATTTACTGTTAGAGCGTTGTCATTGATAAACTCATCATTGTTCCATAAATCTGTCATTAAATCATCACGAGTTACTATTCTACCACGATTACTTAAAAGATATGTAAAGATAATCATTTCATTTTTAGTTAGTTCTAATACCTTTTCACCTTGTTTCAATATTCCCTTTTGTGGATTAACACTAATATTATCATAAAATAAATCGTCCATATTATTATCCATTCGTTTAAATATATTTTGTATTCTCAATAATAAGATTGTTGGGTTATATGGCTTAGTAATATAATCGTCTGCACCATAAGATATAGATAAAACTTCATCTACTTCTCCTACCCTGCTCGTAACCATAATAATAGGAACATTAGATTCTTTTCTAATTTCTTTTAATAAAATTTCACCATTTTTATTAGGTAAATTAATATCCATTAAAATTAAATCAAATTTCATATTTTTTATATTTTCTTTAACATTATCAAACTTTTCTATAATTAATACTTCATACCCTGAATTTTCTAACAAAGATTTTAACTCATTTCTGATGATTTTTTCATCTTCTATAATTAATATTTTTTTCATAGTTTGTCTCCTTTCATAATTTGCTTTTTTAATCATTCATATTATATCACTTTAATTTTATAAATTATAATAATTCAGAAAATTAAATATAATTATTTTATAATTTTTTCTGCTTCAACTTTATCTAGGTTACCATATTTAATCATTTTATTTATAACTTGCCTCTGTCTTTCAATTGCTAAATTTTTATTTTGAGTTGGATTATATAAAGACGGAGCATTTGGGATTCCTGCTAGCATAATTGATTCACTATCATTCATATTTTTTGGTAATTTATTAAAATAACCTAAACTTGCTGACTTAACAGAATAAAATTCATTGCCAAAATATGAAGTATTCAAATATAATTCTAATATTTCATCCTTATTATAGTTACTTTCTATGCTAAATGCCATAAAAATTTCTGCAACTTTCCTTACTATTTTCTTATCTTGTGTAAAATAGATATTCTTGGCTAGTTGTTGGGTAATTGTGCTTCCTCCCTCTACAAATTTCATTTTTTTTATATCATTTACAAATGCTCTTCCAATAGAAATGACATCTATCCCAAAATGTTTGTAAAATCTATGATCTTCAACTGATACAACTGATTTTAAATATATTTGAGGCATATCATCAATTTTTGTATAATCTTCTTTTTGCCTAATTGTTGTAATTTTATCCTTTAATGGCATTTTATTTATGGCATTCTTATACATTTGATAACCACTACAAATAAAATAACTTCCTATACAAATAAATATTAATAAAATTGTTATTGCAATCTTTTTAACTAATTTCATATAATGCTAATTCCTTCTTTACTAAAAAGTAATTTATTGCAATAATATTATCATTTTTTATCATATAAGTCGTCATTCTAATATTACTCAATATTACAATTTTGTAATATAATTTAATTATGTATCAAGGCTATTTCTTTATTTTAGAAATAACCTTTTTTATTTTAGTATATAGAATTAGTATTTCTATACTTAATTTTAAAATTGCAATTAGCATACTTACTCAGCCTTAAAGTAGTTAAATTACTCTGAGGATCAACATCTACAACTAACACTCTTTTTCCTTGTTTAGCCAATGCTACACCAAGATTAAAGGTTGTTGTTGTTTTACCAACTCCTCCTTTCTTTTAATTTAGCCACCTTAATTTAATAAGATGGCTATGTATTCCATTTCTGACATAAAAAAAGAACTGACCATTTTTAATCAGTTCAAATATGTTTAATAAATTTTATTTAATTTTAAAATTAGTTCATCAATAGGTTCTGTATATATATCCTGTTTTAATTTATCATTTTTAAATTGTATTAAGGCATTTAAAATTATGTTAGTTTCTATATTCTTAATAAGTAGTTTCATTTTTTTCATTATAACCACACTTTCTCTGTTTCTTATCTATATTATATAGGAATATGGTTAATAAGTTAATTGTGCAATTTAGTAAAAGTTTTTCATAACTCCTACACATTTATTTTTTTAACATTTTTCAACAAAAAAATATGTTTTAAATGTAAAAAGAGATTTTATTTTTTTCCTTTATTTTCAAGGGTTTAATAGTGTTTTTTCATAACTCCCCACTTACCAGTTGATATCGTTTTTTCTAAGCCCCCCATTATTTTCAATTTTTTTCATTATTTTCACTTCCATTCTCTATCATTCTTGTTTCATTTAATAAATTCATCAATATATAAATCATTTTTATCAAACACGTTTTATTCATTATTTTTATATGTTTCTTGTAATTCAATCTCTGCCTTTTTAATAAAGTAATTATCATATTTAATTGGGATTGAATTACTTATAATGACATTTTTCATTTCTTCTATAGAATTATAAACTCTATTAGAATGATGGCATTTGTCCTCTATTTCAATGTATATATGTTTATTATTAACTTTTTGAATAACTAGCTCATCTTTATCAGTCGCATAAACAAGCATATGATCGTTTATTCTAATCAACTCTTCAAAATTTAATTTTTCAAATAATAATTTAGAATTGTTAATATCATCTATTATAACTTCTATTTTACCTTGTTTAGTAATTTCTTTGTTCTCATTATACTCTTTATATTTATAAGTTAATATATTCGTTTCTTTATCTTTTTCTATAATATGTCTAATTAATACACATTTATTTAGCATTGATAAGTAATCATTCTCTTTATCATTCTTGTTAATAAGATAAATATCGTTTAGGTCATACTCTTCTTTTAATTTGAAGCCTCTTTCTTCAAGAATATTAATTAAATCTTCCAAATCGGTATCAACTTCTACAGTTATTTCATTTTCATAGTTCATAACTACACCTCTTTTATTATAGTTAAATCATTACTATCAACTAACACTTATGATGATCTTTTAATATATATTAAATACATATATCAGTAAAACAATCCGTATTAAATTATAAATATTTTTTATTATGTAAGGTTGTTTTTAAAAGAATCAGTCAAAACTAAATTATCTACCTTTTGATATACGGATTTGATGCATAAACTAAACCTTTTTGACCTGCAGTTTTATTTTGCTCTATTTGTGCAGCTATTTGCCTATCTAAATCATTAATATTTCTAATATAATTAATTTCAGACACTACGTGTAATATATAAGAATCAACCATCGGTAATTGTTCATATCTTTCTATTTTTTTCTCTTCGGTTACTTTTGTATTTAGTTGTTTTTTATCTACTTTACTTAATCTAGTTATTTCCTTTTTTGCGTAGTGTAGTTCTTCTATTGTTAATTTACTTAACATCAGCTTTTCAATTGATTCATGACGCATATAATCATATACTTTCATATAGTCATCTTCTGAACATTCAGGTGTACCATATGTTTTAAACAAATTAACAATTGTTCTATTTCTTCTGTATTTAGCTACTTCTTCCAATTCATCATAAGACAATTCAGATTTTTTTTTTGATTCAAGATAACTAATTCTTTGTTTCTCAAATTCTGGTTCATAAGATAGCCACTTAATCCACTCAACATCAGGAGAAACGTTACCAATATCTCCAGAAACAATTTTAACTCTGTTATCCATTCTAAATAATTCTCTTGCCATTATTCTGTCAAATTCCATAAATTCAACCTCCCTAAATATATATTATATAATAACATAAAAGTAGTAATTATTATAGCACTATTACTTTAAGAAGTAAATGCAATTTTATTTTTTTGTATTTTTAAAGTTGCATTTAGTCTAATAATGCATTTTAATATATCTCAATCAATTGTTTTCTTTAGAAAGTTAAGGGGGTTTTATACTATGAAAAAAAGACTAACAATTGAAGATAGAATATTAATTGAGAATTTATTAAAATTAAACTATAAACTAAAAGATATATCAAATATCATGGAATGCCAGTCATCAACGCTTTCTAGAGAAATCAAAAAAAGAAGAATTACTGGTAAAGGTATTTATAAAGAATGTGAAAAAACAAAAAGATTTCCATTTGTTTGTAATGGATGTTCTAATAAAACTTACTGTCGAAATAAAAAATATTATTATAATTACTCTAAAGCACAAGAAAACTATAATTACATACTTAAATATTCACGAACTGGTATAGATATGAGTTTAGATGAATTGTATTATTGGGATGAATACTTTAAAGATCGCCTAAAAAATAAAAATCAACCAGTTACACACATCTTTAAAAGCATTGAAAATACATTTCCTAAATCAATCCCTACTTTTTATAGATATATTCATAATGGACACTTTCCTAGTTTAAATGATGAAATGCTTGCTAGAGCCTATAGTTATAAACCTAGAAAAAGAACTGGTGAGGAAAATAAAATACGAATTGATAATTCTATTAGAAAAGGTAGAACTATTGATAATATGAAAGCATATCTAGAAATACACCCTAATGCAAATATAGTAGAAATGGATACTGTTATTGGAAAACAAGAAGATAAAAAATGTATTATGACTTTGTATTTCAGAAACAGTAAATTAATGCTTATATTCTTAATAGATAAATACAAAACAAAAGCTGTTTCAGATGTATTTAAAAAGGTAAGAAAACAATTAGGATATGATTTATTTAAAAAAATGTTTGAGATTGTTTTAACTGATAATGGTTGGGAATTTTCTAAACCAAACGAAATTGAATTTGATTATAATACCGGAGAAAAATTAATAAATGTATTTTATTGTAATCCATATTCTTCTTGGGAAAAGGTGGAATAGAAAGAAACCATGAATTTATTAGATATATCATTCCAAAAGGCATTACTTTTGATCAATTAACAAATAAAAACGTTATTGATATGATGAACAATATTAATAGTGTTAAAAGAAAAAGTATGGAATACAAAACACCATACGAATTATTTAAAAATATTTATGGAGAAGAGTGCACAAAAAAACTTCATCTAACACACATAAAACAAGATGAAGTTGATTTGAGCTATAAGCTCTTAATAAAATAAACTCTCAAAAAAGAAAACAATTGATTAAATATACTATTACAAAAAGTTGCATTTAATTTGAAAATAAAAATGTAAACTCGTTTTCATAGTGCAACAAATTTCCTTTTTCACTATTTATTATACATATTTTCATAAAAAAATAAAGGTATAAATTGCATTATACCCTTAAATATCAATAATTTAATACAAATTGCATTTAACTATTTAACTAACCAATTATTATAGCACATACTAATCTATAATATTGAACTTTATATTATATTTTTTAAATCAGATTATCTGCTTTTAACCTTTCTAATACATAGATAGTAGCATATTCTATAAAGTGTGTTATTTTATCTAGTTTTAAAATATAATTGTATTTAGCTGAATTTGATATTATTATTCCCATCTTATCAATAACTAAAGGGAATGTACTTTTAGGAACTTCTTTTATATTTGGTTCTGGATAAGTAAATTCTTCATAAAATAGTTTAAAATTAAGATTGTAATAATCAATTATTTGTACATTTAAGTTGGTATAATCATTGTAGATTATATCACCAATAGTAATACCTTTTAGAGATACTTTATTTCCATCGGTATCAACGATAGTCTCATCATCTAAAACAAAATTTGGTAAAAATTCATTGAACCATAGTTCATCAGTCAATAAATGTACATAGTAACCTAAATCATAATCATTTTTTATCTTATGTAAATATAAAGATTTAAAATAATTTATGTTTGGGGCATCGGAATTGTCGTCCGTGATAAAATGTGTTATTTTTCTATCAGTACCAACTATTTTAGATGCATCGGGAGCGATGGCACCTAGATATAAATCCTTTTCATTTCTATTTAAAACTTCGTTTACTTTTTTAGCAACAGCAATATGTATAACAGCAGATGCCATAGAATCACTCTCCAATTATGTAATATAGTTTGACTATAAATATTTTGTATGTTTTTTAATAATGTTAATCTTCTGTTTTAATAATAACATAAATATTTTATACAAATAAATAATAAAATAACTTTTTACACTACTTTTATACAAAATCAAAGTAAATACAAATTATTTCACTTTTTTTGATAATAGTTTTGTTTTTTGTTTTTGATAGTTATTTAATAAGTAGTGAAATTTTTTGTTTTGGGCTTGTAAATCACTTTTTTTTAGTTTAAAGAGCATTTTTATACCCTTTTTATCAAAAATAGTTATAATTTCTTTTAGTTCTTCGTTGTCTAATTTATCTATATTTACATCGTGATATAAAATTAAATTAGATATCAAACCTTTTGAGTTTTCATCTAGGCTGTACCTATCAGCATATTTAGAAAAGATTTCATTTGATTTATCCCAGTGACCAAAAAAATGACCTACTCCATTTTCATCTTCTTTATACACATATGGTTTACCAATATCATGAAATAGTGCAGCTATTCTAAGTTCAGGAATACTTGGTACACCATCAACAACATGCAAGATATGTTCATACACATCATAAATATGCCAAATGTTATTTTGAGCAAAATCTTTGCAAGTACGGAGTTCAGGAATTAACTCAAATATTTTATCGCTGTTATTTCTAATAAGTATACTAGGTTTTTCTTGTAATAGAATTTCTTCTAAAAATTCCATATTTATCACCTCAAAATTATATAAAAAAAAATCATTTATTAAAATGAAATTTTCTTATTTTTATTTAATACATTATTAAGTATTTATTTTATTCTGTAAATTTTATGTTTAATTTTATTTACAATACCATTTTGTGATGGATTAACTGTTTTATCATGCTTTCCTTTTTCAAATATAGCTATAGTTTTCTTGCTTACAGGAATATCATCAACTAAAAATACGGTGTCATCAAATTTTTCTTCGGTTCTTTGAACTGGTACTGTGTCATTATAGGTAATTGCTTCTATTAATGACTTTACGCTTGTACAATCAAAAGGTTTTTCATAACCAATTCTATTCTGAATGAAATCTGTGATAAATAATTCATCTTTATCGTTGATTTTTGCTTTTTTCTTTCCACATATTATATCTTCTTGTGCAGATATGCCACTAATTTCTTTATAACCGAAACTATTCTTTTTTAATAACCCTAAATGAATAGCTAGGATATCCATACTATTTTGTTTATTGATAACTCCCTTATATAAGTCATAGATTCTGCTGATTTTATCCTTTCCTTCAACTATATCATATAAATCAGAAATATCAGTACCATTTAATTTTGTATTAGATGATACTTTAGATGAAGTCAGCCATCTCAAATCATTGGTTGATCTAATAACTGTTTTCATATGGGACTCAAAAACATTTTTAATTAAACTTTCATTTTCTAAGAAATCATCACTTATATCTTCAAAACTAACATCTTTTATAAAAGCATACCTTTTAGATAATATATCTAATAAAACTATTTCGTTTGGAGCAAGACTAGAGTAACCATATAATCTAACTATTCTATCGATTATACAACCATTTTGCCTTTTTTCTTTTACAATTTCTGTTAAAGCAACGGAAGAATTTTTATCATTTTCATCTGGTAATTTTAAAACAATTGCTTTTTCTATATCATCATCTTTATATCTAAAATTGATAAAATCACCATTTACTTTGGCTGTCATTTGATTGAAATCATCTTCAAAAACATATACTCCATTTTCTATTTTTGTTAGTTCCATATCTCCTAAAATATCCACAAAAACATTTTTGTATTTCTCTATTAATATATCAAAATTTACTACTTTATTCATAACTACACCTTTCACTATTTATATCTTTGTTTTTTATTGCAACTCACAATTTGATATTATATCACTTTTCTTGTTTAATGTGTTATGAAGTTTTATTAATTTCTTTATATTTTGTTCAAAGTGTTCATCATTTCTGGAAATAAATTATACAAATTGTAACCTAATAAATCATCAAAGTATTTTTTTAATTTATATACTTCTTTAACATGATATTGAGTATTAGAATAGGCACCATATCTGATAATTATATCAATAAGACGTTTATCTATTCCAATTACTTCTTGAGCACACATTAAGTCACATAAACAAATAAGTTTTTCATAAATTGAATATTTGTGATTTTTAATATACTCTGCCCTAAAAGGAATATCCTCAGGTATTCCACCGGCTGCACACATAACGTCATTATTTAAATAACCGTGAGTTAGACAAATACTATAATACTCTTCGTCATATCCTAACTCTTTTAAATAATTAAAACCATTTATATCATGTTTAGGAAAATCCCCAACAGCTTTTCCATAATCGTGAATATATCCAAGTGTTTTAGCATATTCTACATCTAAGTTAAGTTCTCTAGCAATAACTGAAGCTGTATTGGCTACACAGATAGAATGTGTTATCCATAAGTCTGTTATTGTTTTTCCTTTAGCGTCATTTAACATTTCAAGAGCCTTGTTACTTGTTAATTTCATCGCTACATCAACTCCTTCAAATAATTACAAATCAATTCAGAGAGTCTGCTTACTGTTTCTCTGTCTCCACATTTTAAAGGTGTATTATATATAGAGATACCTATAAAATAAAATTGTTTGTGAAGCACAAAAACTCCAACATCACTATTTAAATAATCTAGGCCTCCAGTTTTATGTGCAAATGTAATATCGTTAATATATTTAGGTATTTGATTATTAATCTTTTGCTTATACAAAGTATTTAGAAAAAATTTACAAAGTTTTGGCGTTAAAATACTATTTTCTACTATATATTTGAAGCACAAACACATATCCTCTAATGATGTATAATTATTTCTTTTATTCTTGATAGCATCATCATCAAGCATATATCGTTCTAACTTAGTATCTTTTAAACCAATATCTTTAAAATATTTATTCAGTTTATTAAATCCTAAATATTTAATTAAAATATTTGTTGATGAATTATCGGACTCTATAATCATCCATGTCAATAACTCTTCAACACTATATTCAAAAGCATTGGTTTTAAAACATTTATTATCTTCTAATACATCTTCCTTTTCTATATTAATAATGCTATCTAAAGTAATCTTTTTATCATTAATTTCATTTAAAATACACAACATAATAGGAATTTTAATAAGACTAGCAGATATAAATATATCACTCTTATTATAACTAACTATTTCTAAATCCTTAGTTATATTTTTTACTAATATATTTATCTTTTCAGATGATTTTTCTTGTATTATTTCTAATACTTTATCATTAATATTATCTATCATAAATCGTACTCTTTTATTTCACAATTAGAAGATCCAAATTTATCAAGCATTCCGTCTTTTGGTATTTCATTAAAATAAAAATATATACCTCTAGCAACACCACCATGAGTTACTAATAAAATATTTTTGTCCCTATATTTTTCTTTTAGTTCATCTAGAAATAACTTCACCCTTAAAAATAAATCTTGAATAGTTTCTAGACCATCAACTTTTTTTGAGGAGTAATAGTTCCAATAATCTGTATAATAGAATTTTCCTAAATCTTTATCCGTTAAAATACCACAATCTCTTTCCATTAATCTATCATCATAAATAACATCTATGTTATTTACATTAGATATGCGACAAGTATGTCTTGTTCTTAATAACGGTGATGAAATAATCAAGTCTATATCTAAGTTCTTTACTATATTACTTGCCTCTTTTGCCTGATTTATACCTTTATCATTTATATCCTCATCTAATCTACCATTATACTTATGTTCTTCATTACATTTTGTCATACCATGTCTCATTACATATAGTTTCATATTACACCTCTTTTTTTTCTATAAGCTTTAAAATCATATCTTTATAATGGACCTTAAATCCCATTTTTTCATATAGATGAATTGCAGGATTATCGCCAAATACTTCAAGTTCTAAATCCCTATTCATATTCTTTGCCATTGAAATAACTTTTTGTAAAACTATTTTTCCTATTCCCATATTCCTGTAATTATCATCAATATAAAATCTACTTATATATAAAGTATGTTGATTTAATATTTCATCATCTCTTAAATCAAGCCCTATAAATCCTATTTCTTTATTATCATTTAATATTTTATAGTAAACTTCATTTTTTCCAAACTTAATCTCGGTTTCATAATCACATTGATATAATTTATCTATAGTATCATGATGATGCCATATCTTATATATCCAGTCTTTAAAATATTTATTATTTTCTTTTTCTAAAGTAATATTATAATTCATAATTAACTCCTATAATTTATATTTTTATATTACATTTTTTAGCCGTAATAAAAGTAATTCATATTGTATTCCAATAAATGCCTTTAAAATAACGGAATGGGCAACTATCAAAATATTGTTATAATGACTCTTTTTGTTATAATTATTTTAACATTTTAACTACTTAATACTATTAATTTGTACTTTTCCATCATAATCATCATAGTAAAAGAACCAATTATTATCTATCTTTTTTCTGATTTCTATGTTATTTCCATTACCAGTTTCTTTATTTTCATCATATATAGCTAAACTATTACCATTATAGATATTTTTATTTTTTGAGTATATTAGACCATAGTATTGTCCACCTAACACTCCTTGTGAATCTAAATCAAATATAACGTATTCTGTATTTTCAAGGGAATTGTTATTTTTCGGATAATTGTGATATGAAGCATAGCTTATATTTTTATATGGATTATTTTGCGTAGCTTTACTCTTATATAACTCATCAGCAATATTTTCTAACTCTTTTTCATTCTCTTTTAAATATAATATTGTTTCTTCTTTGGCACTATTAAAATCAAATTTATCATAATCCCTTTTATAAAATAATTTTCCTAGATTTGTTACAGATATAAAAACACAAAAAATAACAACACCTATAATAATCATTAATGATGATTTTTTCATATATTAACACCCTCTAGATTATTTGTTAAATTAATTACCTTATTCCTTAATTATTTTATCATAACTTTTTATATAATTAAATAAAAAGAACTACATTGATTATGTAATTCATTCATTTTTTAGATAACCTTCTAATTTTAATAACTCAATTTTATTTTTAATTCCTCCACCGTAACCAGTTAAGCTTCTATCAGTTCCAATTACTCTATGACATGGAATAATAATACATATTGGATTAGCGCCTACAGCTCCACCTACCGCTTGAGCAGACATTTTCTTTATTCCTTTTTCTTTTGCTACTTCACGTGCTATATCACCATAACTTACTACTTTTCCATATGGTATTTGATTCATTTTTGAAATTATGTTTTTCCTAAAATCAGTTGTATTATCTATCTTATATTTTGGTGTAAAATTAGGTTCATTACCACTAAAATAGATATCTAACCACTTTTTAGTATCATCAAGGATAGAAAGAGATTTATTTATTCCTTCTTCTTTATGTTTTAATTCATCTTTTGAACCTTTAAACCATAACCCTGTTAAATATTCACCATCACTAGTCATTATCATATCACTAAAATTTGATGGGGTTTTATATGTGTCTTTATATATCATATAATTACTCCGTGTTTATTTTTCTATCTATAAATTCATTAGTAAATTTATTAATACTTTTGGCTTGACAGTATATGTTATTATTAAAATTATTTTTTATAGTTTCTAAATATTTATTGTAGTACTCTTTTTCTTTTATTATTTTATAACTTTCTGTGAAATAAAAATCATAGATATAATTATAGAAAGCTATTATTTGATCAGCATTATTATAAATGTCTTTATAGTTGATTAATTTTTCTTCCATAAATTCATCAATTAATTTTTGACTTATCTTCTCTATATTAAAGTCTTTATACCAATAAATTGCGTCTTTATCTTCTATATTTAATAAATATAAAACGTCTAGTTTGTCTGCATCTCTTATTATCTTACAATATAATTCTTCTTTTTTATCTAAATCTTGTTCTAGTTTTAGTTTATTATGGTTGTATACTGCTTTTTTTATTATAGAATCATACTTATCTATATCTGTAAATTTTCTTATTAAGCCATCTTCAAATAACACTTTATTACTATATGCTGCGTGATCCATATTAGTATCTTTATCACTAAATGTATCATAAAGTCTAACTTGTTCGAATCTTCCAATATCATGACAAATTCCAATTAAATAACTTAACTCTATTTCTTCTTTTGTAAGATTTAGGCTTATGGCTATTTTCTTAGCATTATCGGCAACTCTTAAAATATGATTTTTCTTTAAGTTAACTCTAATACTTTCTTCATAATTACTAGTATATTTTAAAAATTCTTCTCTTATCTTCTGTTCATTCATACTTATTACCTATTTCTTTATCCCTAATCTATTTGGTGGAAAGATTGTTAATGAAGTTTTTCCTAAAATCTCTTTTTTAGGAATTAAACCTATGACTCTACTATCTAGCGAATTAGGTCTATTGTCACCCATTACTAAATACATGTCTTTTGGTATTTTTTTTACTCCTAATTCTTCAACAGAAAAATCTTCAGTTTTTTTATGATTGAAATTTTCTTCAACTCTTTTACCATTTACATATAAGATATTATGTTCGTAGTCTATAGATTCACCAGGTAGTCCTATAACCCTTTTTATTATTTTTTCCGTACCTATATCTACCACTACTATATCAAATCTTTTAATTTTACTATAATGGTATTTAGTTTTATCTAAAATCATTATATCTTTATCTTTTAATGTATCATCCATAGATGCACCATTCACACGAATTGGTGTTATTATAAAACTTTTTAATAAAATAACAAAAATCACTATTATTATATAAGGCGACATTTCTTTTAAAAATTTTATTATTCTCTCTTTATTCATTTCAATTCTCCTTTATTTTATTATAAACAATCTTATAGCCAAATTCAATGAATCTATAAAAAAAGTAAGCTATTTTTTGCTTACTTTTCTTCATTTTTAGAAACTTTTTGTCCTCTTTCTTTGATCTTGTATTGACCTACACGATTCTTTAAGAAAGTTAATTTAGCACGTCTTACTTTTCCTTTACGTACAACTGTAATCTTATCAATTTTTGGTGAATTTACTGGGAATATTCTTTCAACTCCTACACCACTTGAAATCTTACGTACAGTAAATGTTTCAGATACACTACCATTTCTTTTAGCAACTACTATTCCTTCGAATGCTTGGATACGTTCTCTTTTTCCTTCGATAATCTTATAATCTACTCTTACAGTATCACCAACACGAAATTCAGGAATATCTTTTCTAATTTGCTTTTCATTGATCTTATCAATAATGTTCATAAGTATTCTCCTTCCTTGTTTCAACTCACTGATCATAAAACTTGTTCATCGGATCACTGACGAATTAGATTATATCATATTTTTTATTGTTGTGCAACATTTTTTGTGTTTCTATACTTTTAGATGCGTTACCATATAGCTTATTTTTTTATTTTTCTAGGAGTATTTAATGAATGTAACATTCCTTGGTTAATTTCATTTTTTGTTGGAAGAGATGAAGAATCATAATTATTTAAGTAACTCTTAACTCTATTTAATATTTCTATTTGTTTTTGTTTTGTATTTGAACTAGTTATCTGTTCACTTTGTGCCTTCTTATCTTTATTATCTGTAGGGTACCATTTGTGTCCTATTTGTTCTAATTTTTCGATTTGTTCTTCTGTAATCTTAGATTTAGATTTTCCTTGATATGCTTGACGATGAGTGGATATCCAAGTTCCTAAAGCTATCCCTTTTTCATCATAATCTATCCCATTTGTTGTTCTAAATGTTTGTGGAATTTCCAAATTTCCATAATGCTCATAATATATCTTAGCTAGATTATATTTTTTATTCCAAACTTCACTTCTATCATGAGTTTCAAATCTCATTCCTATTTGTTCTAACTTTTTGATTTGTTCTTCTGTAATTTGGTTAGTCCCTTTTCCTTGATATGCTTGACGTTGAGTACCTATCCATCTTCCTAAGGCTATCCCATTTTCATCATATTCTATCCCATTTGTTGTTCTAAATTTTACTGAAATTTCTAAATTTCCATAGTGTTTGTAATATACCTTAGCTAGTTCATACTTATTATCCCAAGTCATGCTTAATCTATCATTCATGTATTTTAATGTACTAAATAAATCTTCATTTATCATGTCTATATCAAATGAAGTATCATTTAGATGAATGATTCTTTTTTTCTTTTTTGTATTTCCTTTGCTTTGAATATCTTTTACTCTATCTTTCAAATTGTTTTCTAATTGTTTTATATAACCTATATTATTTGCTAAATCTATGATAGTAGGAGCGAGTAATTTTTCAATCATTTCTTCTTTAGAATATATGTCTTTTATTTTTATTTCTTTGTTATTACATAATTCAACTAGATCTTCTTTAGAGTTTAAATACAATCTATCATATTCTTTTTTGTTTCGCCCTTTTATTGCCAAACCTCTTCCTAATTGTTCAAAATAAACTATATCTGATTGTGTTTGCCTTCCCATAATTACACCATCAATTCCTGGAGCATGAACACCTTCATTATATTGATTTATAGCAAACATTATTCTAAGTTTCTTATTAGTTTTATTTCCCTCTAAATCTTCATCATTATAAAAGGCAAATCTATTTTTCTTACCCAAATCACCCATCTTGCTTGTGGATACATAAAATTCATAATCTTCATTTTTTAATCCCATTTCTTTTATCCATAGCTGTGTTTCCTGTATTATTGTTTCTATATCATTTTTTCCATCTTCTGTATTTGGAGGACAAAAATATATGTATTTTCCATCTAGTTTTATATTTTTCTTAAAAATATCTTTAACGGTTGGTGCTTCATGTAATCTCCTTTTTATATCTTTTAACATAGGTACTAATTCTTTATAATCTTTAGAATTATGATCTAATTTTGATAATCTTTCCTCTAAATAATCAGCTGTTTTATCCAAATAAACGTAACCACTCTTGTAGATAGGCTTGGGTAAAACTCCATCTATAATTGCATCACATAAATCATATCTACTTACAACAGAATTAGAAAATAACTCATTATTATCAGGATTAACCATATCTCTTTCATATAAGGTTCCTCTGTCTCTTACTGTATAAGCAGACATTCCTAAAATTTTGGTATTTTCATGACTTTCGACAATGGTTTTTATTCTTTGTCCCCAAACTGGTGCTCCTATATGATGAAATTCATCTACTATTAACATATCCATATCTAATGTAGTAAGTTCCTCTTCTGACATATTTACTAAGCTTTGATATGTTCTAAACTCTAAATTTGGAAAATCTCTTTCTAAGTTCAATTTATCATTTTCATTTATTATTTCTTTTAAATGTTCAATAATTGATGTTGATGGCACTATATATACTGTTTTTTTATTCTTATTATCATAGGCTAGTTGTAAAGCATTAAAACTTTTTCCTGTTCCTGTTGCGTGAATAATTGATACTATATCTTTATCTGAAAATCCTTTTTTGATTTTTTCATAACTTTCAATGTTATGATCATATAATCCAACTTCCGTATACTTATTCATAATCATCATCCTCTAGTTTTTTGATGTCAATAAATTCTCTATTAGATATGAATCGTTTTATTATGACAACTTTATCCCCTTTTAATATTTTTGCATTATTTTCATCTTGTTCCTCTTCTATATTTAATATTCCTGAGCTTGTTTTTACTTTAAAACCTATTTTATTACTATAGATTATATCTTGATTTTGTTCTGTAGGAATATAAACCTGTTCTATTATTCCTTTTATTCTTTTCATAAGGCCTCCTATTACTTATAATTATCAAAACAATCGCGTTTTTGTCATTAAATTAACGGCTATGTTTTTTGACTTTTGATTGTTGTTTATTATTTTCATAATTGGTGATGAGTTCATTTATATCCATTTCTACATTACCGCATAATAGATTCTTTACTGGAGTATAGTTATGAATGTTAATTTGTTCTTCTTCACCTATCTGATTAGTACTAATTCTATAATCTGTTTCTCTATAATTACAATCATATACTTTATAATTTAAATATATTTTTTGAAGATTAGTTACCAAAATTTCATTACCATCTTCATCATTATATTTTTCTGCTAAAAAGTATGTTTTGTTATTATTTTCATCCTTACTACAAACCAAATATAAGTTATTTATATCTAAATAATCTTCTTGACCATCAAAGTAACCATATATTATTGGATTTTGCATTTCTAATTTTTTTGATATTTTCTTTATAATCCTATTTTTAAATGTAATTTGTTTATTATAAGTACTATTACAGTTTAACGCATAGTTCTTACATAGATAGTCAATAAATTGATATAATTTATTGCTTACTTTTGAACAATTGCCTTTAATATATGTATCTAGATAAATGTCAGTTATTTTTTCTATTTGTTCATCGTCTAAAGTTGTCATATCTCGTTTATTTATTTCAAGTATTTCATTTACATTGGTAAATTCCTTATTTTGATCTATTAGTAACTCTGCAAAAGCTTTGTAATTTTTATTAACAAAGATCTTAACTAAATCGGATGCAGAAACATTTAATATTTTTCTCATAATATTTAGATTTGATATTTCTGTTTTGTATGATGTAGTTGGGTATCCAAATATATAACTATTTAGCCATTCTGTAAATGCTTCTGTTTGATATGATAAGTTTTTTTCATTACAATTATAATGTTTTATTACTCTTTTGCCATCTATTTCTTGATCTAAGTTATTAAGAAGATGAAGTATTTCATGATTGAATACTACATTATTTTCACTTTCTAAAGTAATAAAATCCTTACGACAGTTAAATAAACCTGAAACATTTTCTTTTTCTATTCCTTGTCTGATTATTTTTAAATTCTTGCAGTTGTAGTTAAAGCATCTTAAATCAATATAGGGTACTTTTTTTTCTAGTTCTTTTACGACATCAATAATTCTATCTTTATCGCTTTTGCTTAAATTTTTATTATTTTTAATTGTATTTTTGACATCAGAAAATTTTACTTGTTGACCTAAATATTTATCTATCTTTATATCATCATCAAGTAATATATAGTTGTCATCTATATTAAATTCTATTCCTAGTTTATTATCACAATCTATTTTTCTTGTTCCTAGTAAGACGGCACTTCCGATAGTTACTCCTAAAATAAATGAATAGGCATTTCTTTTTAATTCTTTTTTTTCCATCTTCTAACCAACCTCTTTTTCTTAGCTCGTATATTATATCATAATTAGAAACAAAAGAAAAGAAGATTAATTAAAATCTTCTTAGTATGAGAGTATGAGTTTTTTTATTTCTCTAGGAGTTAACACCTTCCCTTCACTTACTATTTTTTCATTTATTACTAGAGCTGGAAAATCATTTATTCCAAACTTTTTATCTTTTTCTTTTATTTCGGTAACTTTTACCTCCTCTTCTATTTCTTCTGTAGCACGAAATAGCATCTTTTTTAACTTCATTCCATTACTACAATTTGTTCCTATTATCTTTATCTCGATAATATCATCTCCTTTCATGATATTATCATAACAAACTTTTGTGTAGAAATTATGAAGATTTTGTGGGAAAATATGTTATTTTAAAAAAATGGAAGATTATCTCTTCCATTCCCAATTCTTAATATATGGCATGTCTTCCCCGAATTCTTTAATGTATCTTTTGTGCCTTAGTAACATATCATTACACCAATCTATTAAAGCTTTAGATGACTTTTTATATCTAGGTATTTCTTTTAATGCACTGATGACTAGATGGAATCTATCAATTTCATTTTGTACTCTAATATCAAAGGCAGTAGTGATTGTTCCCTCTTCTTTGTAACCATGAACATGAATATTTCTATTATCTCTTTTATAAGTTAGTTGATGGATTAATGATGGATAACCATGGAAATTAAAGATAATTGGTTTATCTTTAGTAAATATTTTGTTGTATTCTTCTCGTGACATACCATGTGGATGCTCTTCCTTGGTTTGTAATCTCATTAAGTCAACAACGTTAACAACTCTTATTTTGATTCCTTTTACTGAGGTTCTTAAAATATCGACTGCTGCGATAACTTCTAGAGTTGGTGTTTCTCCAGCACAAGCTAGAATAACATCAGGATCTCCATCATCGTTTGAAGCAAAGTCCCAAACACCTATACCTTTTTTACAATGAACTTTTGCTTCTTCTTTAGTTAGCCATTGTAATCTTGGGTGTTTACTAGCAATAATTACATTAATATGATTTTTAGTTTTTATACAATGATCAAAGCATGAAAGTAGGCAATTTGTGTCTGGTGGTAGATACATTCTGACGATATCAGCTTTTTTCGTAACTATATGATTTAAAAAGCCTGGATCTTGATGAGTGTATCCATTATGATCTTGCTGGAAAACGTGCGATACTAGTAAAAGGTTAAGTGAGGCTATTGGTGCTCTCCAAGGTATTTGCTTAGTAACTTTTAACCATTTGGCATGTTGACTTACCATTGAATCAATTATTCTTACAAAAGCTTCATAACTATGAATGAATCCATATCTTCCGGTTAATAAATATCCTTCTAACATTCCTTCACATACGTGTTCAGATAAGTATGAATCCATGACTCTTCCTGTTGGTGATAGATATTCATCACTTTTTAATATTTTTGAATTCCAAGTTCTACTTTCTTTTTCAAAAACATAATTGAACCTATTAGATAAAGCTTCATCTGGTCCAAAGATTCTGAAGTTTTTATTTTTTGCATTTAGAACAAATAAATCTCTTATATATTTACCTAAATCCATTGTATCTTGATTTAAAATAGTTCCTGGTTTTGGGATATCAATAGCATAATCTTCCCAATTTGGAGTAATTATTTCTTTTAACAAATGACCTCCATTAGCATACAAAGATGCACCCATACATTTAGATGGAGATGGAATTATTTCTCTTAATTCTTTAATTAACCTACCTTTACTATCAAATAGTTCTTCTGGGTGATAACTTTTTAACCATTTTTCTAGTAAAGCAATATTATCAATATGTTCATTGTCTATTGCGATTGGTACTTGATGAGATCTAAAACTACCTTCTATTTGTTTCCTTTCAACTTGTTTAGGACCAGTCCAACCTTTTGGTGTTGTCAAAATTATCATTGGATATTTGGACTCTCTTCCGCTTTTTACTTTGGCAATATCTCTTAAAACAAGTTCTAGTGTTCTAGCCATTTCTTCATGCATTTTTAATGGTTCACTACCTGATACATGATAAACTTTGTAGCCGCATCCACTAAAGAAATTATTTATTTCATCATTAGTCATTCTACCAAAGATTGTAGGATTAGCAATCTTATAGCCATTTCTATGTAGGATTGGTAAAACTACACCATCAGTTTTTGGATTTATAAATTTATTAAGATGCCAGCTAGTTGCGAGTGGTCCAGTTTCAGCTTCTCCATCCCCTACTACACAAGCTGCGATTAAATCAGGATTATCTAATACTGCACCATATGCATGAGCAAGACTATATCCAAGCTCTCCACCTTCATGAATTGAACCTGGTGTTTCTGGTGCTACATGTGAAGAAATACCACCTGGGAAACTAAATTGTTTGAATAACTTCTTCATACCTTCTTCATCTTCAGTTATATCTTTATAAAATTTGGTATATACTCCTTCTAGGTAGTTATTCGCAACCATAGCCTCTCCACCATGTCCTGGGCCTGATATATAAATCATTTTTAAATCATACTTTTTAATAACACGATTTAAATGAACATAAATAAAGTTTTGTCCTGGTGCAGTTCCCCAATGACCAACTATATTATTCTTTATATCATTAATACTTAATTTTCTTCGAAGTAATGGATTATCAAGTAAATATAATTGTCCAACTGATAAATAGTTTGCAGCATTCCAATATCTATTTATTTTATCTAATTCTTCTTTTGTCAATGTCTTCATATTATCCCTCTATTCTTAGTTTATTATATCATTAAATATAACTTAAAACCATTACTATGATTATTATTTACAAATTTACTGTAAATTAAAACATCAAACTTTGAGTTAAGTCTGATGTTTTTATTTTAACTTTCTACTTTTATATTTTTCAATAAGTAGTTATCATTTTCTTTTTCAAAAGTGAATGTTGTCTTTTTAATATCATCTTTATTATCTTCATATTCATTTAGTGATGTGAGTACTTCGTTGCTTCTTTCTTTAGCATCATTCCATGAATCATAATATTTATCTTCTTTTGCACAGGTATCTACACAGTAATTATTATAAAGAATATTAACTGTAATTTTATAAACATTATCAAGTTTGTTACTATCTACGTAAAATGTTTTTATATTCATTTTTTCTTGTCCATGTTCATGATTTGTATCAATAGTATAAGTTCCATTATTTAAAACATATAAATCCCCATCTTTTAAATTACAGGTTATACTTTCATAAATAACATTAAAGTCTTTGGTAAAATAATTGTGTAATATTTCATCTATATCTTGTGTTTTGTAATAATTTTTAGTGTTTTCATATTTTGTTAATAAATAAATTCCAAATTTTAATTTCTGCTGATTATCTAGTTTTTTATAATCTGTTATTGGATAATTCATACTTAAAACTTCATTATAATCATCTATTTTTTCTAATAAATCCTTTACTTCACTATAATATAGTTCTTCTCTTTCCTCTTTTGTTTCATTTTTGTCTTTATTTTTCATAATTTCATCATATTTTGTGTATCCAATATAAGACATTAAACCTAACACAACAATAATTAAAACAACAATAGCAAATGTTTTTCCAGGTTGCTTCTTTTCCTTATAGATTACTTTTATTTTTTCTTCTTCCATAATGCTCTCCTATTCTACTTATAAAATAGCATATCAATGTCTTTTAATAAATAAAAACAAAAAATAAGTTATCTTATTTGACAACTTATTTACATTCTATCTACATGAAGATCTACTTTTTTCTTCTATTTTAGAATTGTTAATTTCTATAATTCTTTCTTTAGCTGTTTTTTGCATTAATTGTAATTTTTTAGCCATTTGTTCTAATTCTTTTTTTGTTAGAAAGGATCTATATTTATTTTTAATAATCTGTCTAAATTTTTCTATTTGATTAAGAGCTTCTTTTAGGCTTTCACCATCGTCATCGTCATCATTTAGTAATAAATCTGGAAGAGTACGCATTAATTTTTCATATTTTTTTGTAGCTTGTTGTTGAGCTAGTGGGTATGCTAATTCTTTTTGGTAGATAAAAATATTCTTTACAGGTTCTTCTTTGATTTTGTAGGTTTTATTCTTAACTCCAAATGGGAAATTAATTAAGTCATTAATATCATTATCAAAATATAAGTTTTGTTCGATTCTTATTACTTTATACATTAGATATTCTCCCTTTTCTCTAATAAATCTGGTCTTAATTCTTTTGTTCTTTTAAGACTTTCTTGATATCTATATTCATCTATTTTTTTATGATCTCCTGATATTAAAACTTCTGGTACTTCCATTCCCCTGAAATTACGTGGTTTAGTATAAGTTGGATAATCGAGTAAGTAGTTTTCGTTGAAGGAATCTTCAATGTGAGATTGTTCATTAATAACTCCTGGAATGAGTCTTGTAATTGAATCTGTTAATACCATTGCAGGAATTTCGCCTCCAGTTAATACATAATCTCCTATACTTATTTCTAGATCTGCTAGTGCTCTAATTCTCTCATCAAAGCCTTCATAATGCCCACAAATAATTATTAAGTGTTTCTTTTTTGATAAGTCATAGGCTATTTTTTGTTTATATGGAACACCTGATGGAGTAAGTAAGATAACAAATGAATCATCATCTTTTAAAGATTCAACACAATCATAAATTGGTTGAGCCATTAAAACCATACCTGCTCCTCCTCCATAGGGTGTATCATCTACTTTATTATGAGGATCATCAGTGTAATCTCTAAAATTATGGAGTTTAATATCTACCAATTTGTTTTCGATTGCTCTTTTTATGATTGAGGAAGAAAACACTCCTTCAAACATATTAGGAAAAAGGGTTAGAATATCAATTTTCATCTACATCATCCCATCTATTAGTTCTACTTCAACTTTTTTATCCTTTTTAGATATGTTCTTTACCATTGGTGATGAAAGTGGAATTAACACCTCATGTTCAAATTCAACTCTCATGATTTTGTTAGTAGGACTAGCTTTAAATATTTCTTTAATTATACCACAATTTTTATTTTTATCAATTACCCTATATGTCATAAGTTCACTATCTAGAATTTCTTGATTGTTTAAGTTAAGCTCATCTTCAAGCTTATAAACTTTCTTTTTGAGAAGATATAATACTTCATTTATATCTTTAAAGTCATTTAAAGTTACCATATCATAATTTTTATGTTTTCTATATGATTTTATTAAATACTTTTCATCATCTATTATAAGATATGTTCCAACTTTAAAAGCTTTATCTTTATATTCAAAATCACTTATTATTCTTAATTCACCTTTTATTCCATGAGTACTTACTATTTTGCCAATATATACTTTGTTATCCATCTAAACTACCTACCTTACTATCTAATTCATACAATAGAATACTTGTCGCAACTCCTACATTCAAACTTTCTACTAAGTTGTTTGTTTTTATATAGATATTCTCATCTTTAAGACTTTTTATATTACTACTAACACCATTTCCTTCATTACCCATTACTAAGACTAATTTTTCTGCAACATTCATTTTATTAATTTCTTTTCCCTCTTCTACATTTGTTACATATATGGAGTATTGTTCTTCTTTTAATTTCTTTAATTCTTTTTCTAAGTCACATCTAATAACATTAGTATAAAATAATAGTCCTTGTGTTGATCTTAATACTTTAGGATTATATAGATCAACTGTATTCTCTGATAATAAAATTGTCTTTATATTAAAGGCTACTGCACTTCTTATAATTGTTCCTAAATTACCTGGATCTTGAATATCATCTAAGGCTAAAATAATATTTCCTTTTACTTTATTGTTATCGTTAATCTTACAGACACCAATCATTTCGGGAGGAGTATCTAGGTTTGATAGTTTTTTCATTATTTCATGGGTGACATAAAGTATCTCTTTATTTGTCTCTAGTTCTTTATCTTCAGTTAAAATTACTTTTACCAAAGAATTTGATTTTTCTGCTTCTTTAATTAAGTGTTCGCCTTCAACTAAAAATAATTTTTCTAGATCTCTATACTTTTTCTTTTTTAATTTAAGATATTTTTTTATTTCCTTATTTTCTAAACTTGTTATCATATCAAAAATCCTTCATTTCTTTTCTATATTTTTTATAGTCTTTACAATTTTCTTCTACTAAAGCCCAAAATGCTTTAGAATGATTTGCTTCTATTAAATGCGATAGTTCATGAACAATTACATAATCTAAGTATTTTAAGTCTCTTTTTATTAGTTCTAAGTTAAGAGTTACTGTTTTAGTTTTTATATTACATACTCCCCATCTAGTTGTCATTTTTCTGATTCTTAGATCTGGATATGGAATTTTTTCACTATATCTATTATAGATATTATCTAAATGTTCTTTAAAAATTACTTTAGCTTGTTTTTTATACCATTTATCTATATCTAGTTTTTTATTTAAAAAGACTTTCTTAGTACCAAATGAAATATCACAATAATCTACGTAAACAATATCATATTGTACGCCTAGATAATTAAAACCTTCGTTACTTTCTATCTTTTTTTTTGCTTGGTCAATCATTCTACAAACTGATTTATAGTTTTCAGCTAATATTTTTTCTATTTCTTTTTCTCTAGTAAAGTAATTTGTTGTGACAGAAATAACTAAATCTTTGTTAACTCTTATGTATGTATTTCTATTAGATTTCTTCTTTTCAATGTTTACATTGTACACCTCATCATTATATTCAAATGTCATTATATCACCACGTATCTATCTTCGCCTTGCGACCTGTTGACCTTCAACAATTAACTCATTACTAGCTTTATTATGATGTTTATCTTTATAGTTTGGATTTCTAATTATATTATTTATTTCACCCTCTTCACTAACTGGAATATAACTATGGATAAACTCGGGCAATAATCTTCTAATTCCCATTTCATCCTGTCTGTAAATTGGTTGCTTTTCATCTTCTGATGTTGCCTCACTCAAAAATTCTTTTGGTATTTTGACAAGAAAGGCTCCTTGACTTGTTTTATAAGAATATGCCCCTTTTAGTTGACCAATAAAGACTGTAAAATTTCCAACAAAAGAAACTGTTTTTTCTATATTTGTATATGTAGTTTGAACTCCTTGCATAGCATCCTGATTATTTATCAATCCTTCATTAAAGACTGTATCAATAAAATTTTGATCAGCATTAGAATAACCTGTAAAATGCAATCCCACTTCGTAATTATCAATATCTTTATAAACTTCTTCTAGCTCTTTTCCAACTTCATATTTAATATTACCATAACTATCATAGTCTTCAGCTAATTCTTTTATAAATGCTTCTTTTTTTCCGTATTTAATATTTTCTACTAGTTTGTAAGTTTTCTTTGGATTTAAAATATTTCGTATATCTAATTTCATTGTATCACCACTACTATTATACTAAAAATATCATTTCTTTAAAAGTAGAACCTAATCTTTTTTATTTCATAAATTACTATAGGTGATATTATGTATTACAATAAGGAAGATTTCTCTATGTATTACGAAAAGTATGGAAGTGGTAATAAAACTATTATTATTTTACCGGGTTGGGGAGAAACTAGAGCTACTTTTTATCATATAATTAATTATTTTTCTGAGAAATATACTATTTATATAATGGATTTCCCTGGATTTGGAAAAAGTATCTTTCCTGATAGAGATTTATCAATTTATGATTACGCTAATCTAATCAGAGATTTTATAGAAGATGAAAAAATTACCAATCCTATTTTATTTGCCCACTCATTTGGTGGAAGAATTGCGACTTTAATTACTGGATATTATAAGGATAAGGTTGAAAAATTGATACTTATAGATTCTGCAGGAATAAAACCAAGAAAGGGAATATTAAAGTTATTAAAGCAAACTATATATAAATTCTTAAAGAAATGTTCCATTCTTATTCCAAGAAAAAAAAGAAGTCTCTATTTAAAGAGACTAATCTATATATTTGGTTCTAGTGACTGTAAAAAATTAAATAAGAATATGTATAATAGTTTTATCAAAGTTGTGAATGAAGATTTGAAATGTTACTATTCATATATATCAACAAAGACTTTACTAATCTGGGGTAAAAAGGATAAATCAACACCTGTTAGAGATGCTAAATACATGAAGAGGCATATTAAAGATTCTACGCTATTTATTTATCCAAAAGCAGGCCATTTTTCATATTTAGAATATATAGAGGTAACAAATCAAATTATAGAAGAATTTTTAGAGAACTGAGTGTTCTCTTTTTATTAAGTAGTAAGGTAGTTTTGATTATAACCGTTATTACAAATAGCATTGCAGGCAGTTACTTCTGAATCATTAGTACATACAGACAAACAACAACCCTTTCTGACAGCAACGAATTTATTACCTAATTGAGAGGTAATGCTTGTAGTACCCGAAAGATTATATCGGAAAGACACATAATCATTGCCATTTGCATCTACTGATATGGCATGAATTGTTTCCTGTCCATGACATGATCCCCATGAACTACCTGGAATTTCATAATTATGGCATTGATAGAAATATCTGACATGTCTTAACCTTTTGTTTTTATGTTCCAACTTGTCTACTTTTTATTGCAAAGTGTCAATAGCTCCTTGAGCATTGTTGGAACTAATTCCTGTTGTTGAATTGTTGTAAGAAACATTACTAGCGCTAACTGTAGCAGCGTAAACTCCTCCTCCAGCTATGATACCTCCTACAGCTAGGCCTGTAGCGAAATTCTTCAGTTTTCTTTCATTACTTTCTTTCATAAATAAAACCTACTTTTAAATAATAATGCAACTTTGGTAAAAATCATCATGTTGCATTACATTGTGCGCTTGCTTTGCAGCATGTATTTACTGCACTAGCAAATCCTGACTTGGAGATATTTGCTGTAGTTATATTTTGTGTAGCATAATAATATATCTTGTAGTAATCATCAATGGAAAACACTCCATCAAATTCTTTTTTTTCTTTTGAAAAAATACTTCCTTGAATATTTGTTTTGTGACAAAGAGTATAGTAATGAAGATATGTTAATGTATCATTTGTACTTTTTAGATCTTTTGATGATTGGTATAAACTATTTATAGCTCCTTGAGTGTTGTTTGCATTAAGTCCTGATGAAGAGTTGGAATATGAAACATTACCTGCACTTACAGTGGAAGCATAAACCCCGCTTCCAACAAGAATACTTCCTACTGCCATGCCTGCTACCAAAGATTTTAAATCTGTACCTATCTTTTATATTTATTGCTAATAAAATTAAAATTTGATTGTATGTCAACTGCCTTATTAACTGTTCATTGCTTGATCCATCTCACTAAATATAAAATTCATAACTTTGTTGAATGATGAAGAAATCATTTTTGATACAGAAAGACCTGCTTTGGATAAATTGTTGTTATAATCATTTTCCTCCTTTAAATAGTTACTTGCTTTGATGGTCTTTCCACTTTCTATATCTTTTTCAAACTTCTTAGCTGCTTCTTCTGTTAAAGTATTAGTTTTTTTATTAGAATATTCATAATAACCGAACGCTTGAGTTACGTATAATGTAGTAAATAAAATAATTAAAGTAAAAATAACTATTCTTGCAACATTTTTACCCTTCATTTTTACTGATCACCTCCAAAAATGCATCACAAAATGCAAGAGTTGAATTTAGGACCTCGTCTGTTGTATTATCTGGTCCACCAATTTCTACTAACATTGTATGTTTTGAATTATCTTGGTTATACACACCATTTACCCCTCTACCACCCTTTTGATAAATTCCTTTAGAAAGATTGGGATACTTTTCATTTAAGATATTATTAATTCTTGTTACAAAGTCTAGATTTTCTTGATAATTAGGATTTTCAGTACCTATCAAAAAAATAGTTTTAGCATAACTTTTGTTATTAATTTCTACTGTTGTTTTATCTTTTGGTAGGGAATCTCTATGAACATCTATAAAATATTCTATTGTTGGATTATTCTTTTTTGTATCATCTATATAAATTCTACTAGCATCATAGCTCTTATAATACTTCCAATTATTATTTTTTAATTGTTCACTGATACTTCTTTCCTCTACTAATGTGCTATATCCATTTTTTATAAAAACATCTTCCATAATATAAGATGCCATCATTACTGTAGGCTTTACTTGTCCTTCTAAGAAGGTATTAGGTGCATATTCTTCTGTTTGGTGAGTATTATAAATATATATTTTAAAATCATTATTTTTCTTTATGACCTTCGTAGTCTTTTTTTTAGGAATTACTAAGTCATAATAATTTGTCATTAATAGATTAACTGGTGAATAGTCTTTTTTTATCTTTTTAACTAGTTCATTTATAGTATTATTTTTTTTACTATAAGAATTAGATAAAATTATTTTTACAAAATCTTTATCATTTATTTTGACACTACTTTTTAATAGCATTTGGAATGTTATATATATACTTAGGAGAAAAATAAGTAGAAAAAAAAGAAATTTATATTTTAATCTCCTTTTTCGTTTTTTGCTTATAAATTTCTTTTTCATATTATCACCAAGTCTACTATAACTCTTTTATATTTATAAATTTGTCGAATTATATTTATCATGTAGACTTTTATTAATTGATTTACTAATTACATTAGATAGTTTTTTCATTACGAAATCGACTTCTTTGGGAGTTACCATTAAATTATAATCTATTGGAGATAGCACTTCTACTAATAGTTGTTTCGTCTCTTCTTCTGATAGAGTTCCTACCATTCCTAGCAAGCTTTCTTTTTCTTCTTTTGATAGTTTTTCTTGATGATTTAAATAGTTTGGATTTGGTACTAGTTTTAGTTTATTATTATCAATGTTTTCAATCTTATAACTGAAATGTTTTAAGATATATTTAAAAGTATCAGATACTATTGTTACGGCATCTACAATAGTTGGTACGCCTATGGCTATTACAGGTATTTTAAGACTTTCTTCACTTAACTCTTCTCTATTGTTGCCAACACCACTTCCTGGGTGAATTCCTGTATCTGTTAGTTGGATTGTTTTATTTACTCGTGACATTGAAGATGACGCTAAAGCATCTATAACAATAATGAAATCTGGGTTTGTTGCTTTTATTAGAGCATCTATTACTTTTTTTGTTTCTATTCCTGTTGTTCCTGTTACACCTGGAATAAATGAGGATACATCTCTATAACCTTCTTCTACTTCTCCTAAGTTAAAAAGATATTTTGTTACTAAGATGTCATTAACAACGAGTGGTCCTAGGGAGTCTGGAGTTGAATCCTTATTTCCAAGTCCTATTACTAGGCAACTAGAAGATTTATTTATTTTCTTTTCTTCTAGAAATTCTTTTAAAACAGAAATTAGAACTTCTTCAATAGCTTTTTGATTATCTTTATCTGTTATATCGTCAAAAGATATGGTTTGATAAATACCTTTTTTCTTACCACAAGTTTTTTCTCCAGTTTCATCTATTATAGTCTTTTCCACTGTAATGTTATTTTCTTTTTGGAAAACAGTATGATTTATTCCTGTTATGTTCTTTGTTTTATCAAAGGATTCAACAATCATATCTGTTCTTATTTTATACTTTTTCATATCTATTTCATGTGCCACTTTTATCACCTATATATAATATTTCCAAAAATATAATTTTTATTTGATTTTTTTCCTAATCTTTGGTAAAATTAATGTGTTTACAAAAAGTGAGGTGAAAAAGATGCCAAATATTAAAAGTGCTAAAAAACGTGTACGTTCTAATGGAAGAAAAGAAAAAGTAAATACTTATGTTTCTTCTAGTATGAAAACTGCTATTAAAAAGTTTGAAAAGGACGTAAAAAGTGGAAATGTAGAAGCTGCTAGCCTAAGTTTAAATACAGCAATTCAAAGAGTAGATAAAGCTAAGAAAGCTGGATTAGTACATCAAAATAAGGCTGCTCGTGTAAAGTCAAGATTAACTAAATTAAAAAATGCAATGAAGTAATAGAAATTACTTCTTTTTTATGCTAGAATCTATATTAGGTGATAAGATGAAGAAATTTTTTGTACTAGGTATTTTAATGATTGTTGCAGGTGTAACCTTTTTATATAAAGAACCAATTTTAAAAGAATATTATCAGTTTTATGCTAGTAATAAAAAGAATGTTACTATTGAAAAAAATAAATATTATCGTGATTATGATTTCTTATATGTTCAAAATACTGATGATTTTCAACCTCACAATAAACAAGATATTAAAAATATACTTTATACAGTTTTGAATTCTGGTGTTAGTGAATTTAGTTTCTATTGTCCAAAGGATTATGACAATTGTATCTCTGATGTTAAAGAACTTGGAAAAGATCAAATTGCTTTATCAAATATAAATAATTATGTTCATCCTTTTAATAGTTTTAAAAATATATCTACTCAAACTGATAGTTTAGGAAAAGTTAAGATTGAAGTGGAAAAGGCTTATTCTGATTCAGATATTAAACTAGTTAGTGAAGCTGTTAAAAATGTTGAAAAGCAAGTTTTTGATGATACTTTATCGACAAAAGATCAAATAAAAGCTGTACATGACTATATTATAGATAATTCTAAATATGATTCTAATCGTACTGATAATGGTGTTGTTGAATATAAATCTGATTTGGCCTATGGTCCTTTGATTGAAGGATATGGAATATGTGGTGGTTATTCTGATGCGATGGAATTATTTTTAGAAGATATGAATGTTAAGAGTTATAAAATTTCTAGTGAATCACATGTTTGGAATGCAGTTAATTTATATGATGACTGGTATCATTTAGATTTAACTTGGGACGATCCAGTAACTAATACAGGTGTTGACTTGATTGAAGATAAATACTTTATGATATCTACTTCTACTCTTTTAGACCAAGAAAAGACTCAACATAATTTTGATTCTTCAGTTTATTTAGAATTTAAATAAAAAGATTGCTTTGAAGCAGTCTTTTTTATTTTCTAAAACTATTAGTTCTGCTTTATTTTAAGAGTGTTTTGTGATAGAATTATAGATACTTATAAGAGGTGATTTTATGGCAGTGGGTATCATCGCAGAATATAATCCATTTCATAATGGACATTTGTATCACTTACAAAAGGTAAAGGAAATGTTTCCAAATGAAGAGATAGTTTTGGTTATGAACGGTAACTTTACACAACGTGGTGAACCATCAATTATTGATAAATGGAAAAGAAGTGAAATGGCTATAGAAGCTTCAATTGATTTAGTAGTAGAGCTTCCCTATCCTTTCGCAACACAATCAGCAGATTTCTTTAGTTATGGAGCTGTTACTTTATTAGAAAAATTAAAAGTTGATAAGTTTGTTTTTGGGAGTGAAACTGGCGATATAAGTTTATTAGAAGAAATAGTAAATGCTCAACTATATTGTAAAGATTTTGACCCTCTTGTTAAAATTTATATGAAACTAGGAGAAAACTACCCTACTGCTCTTTCTAAAGCCTTAAATGATCTTACTGGGAAGAGTTTAAAATTACCTAATGATCTTTTAGGTATTAGTTATGTTAAAGCAATTAAAAAAAATAATTATAAAATCAAACCTTATTGTATTAAAAGAGAAAATAATTATCATGATAAAAACAATAAAAGTGTAATTACTAGTGCTACTAGTATAAGGGAGGCTTTAATAAATAAGGAAGATATTTCTTTGAGTGTTCCTACTTTTGTTAATAAATATTTGATTGATTTACATTTTCAAGAAGATTATTTTAAGTTTTTGAAATATAAAATATTATTAGAAAAAGATTTGTCAATATATCAAACTGTAGATGAGGGATTAAGTTCAAAGATAAAAAAAGAAATAGTAGAGGCTACTTCATATAAAGATTTGATTGAAAAACTAAAATCAAGACGTTATACTTATAGTAATCTAAGTAGGATGTTAAATCATATTTTATGCGGTTTTACTAAAGAGCTTGCTATAGAGTGCCAGGAAATTGAATATATAAGAGTTTTAGGATTCAATGAAGTTGGTCAAAGATATTTGGGTAAAATAAAAAAAGAAGTTGATATACCTATTCTTACAAATTATTCTAAAAATCATAGTAAGATGTTAGAATTAGAATTTCAATCTAGTTGTTGCTACGCATCAACTTTAGATGAAGTAAAAAAGACTGAACTGATAAAAAAAGAATATCAGTATCACCCAAAGTATAAGGAGAAGATGAGTAATGAAAAAAATGGACAATAAAGGACAATTAATAGTAGTTTCTGGACCTAGTGGTGCTGGAAAAGATACAATTGTAAAGGAAGTATTAAAAACAAATAAATCGGCTTGGGAATCTATATCATGTACAAGTAGAAGTCCTAGACCTGGTGAAGTTGATGGACGAGATTACTACTTTTTATCAAGAGAAGAATTTGAACAAAGAATTAAAGAAAAAAAATTTCTAGAATATGCTTTATATGCTGATAACTATTATGGTACTCCTGTTGATGTTATTCAAGATAAATTAAATCAAGGTATTGATGTTATATTAGTAATTGAAATACAAGGTGCTTTAAAAATTAAAGAAATGTTGGAAGAGACTGTATTTATCTTTATACTTCCTCCTTCTATGAAAGAATTAAAAAGAAGACTTGAAGGAAGAAATACTGAAACAAAAGATAAATTATTAAAAAGATTTCAAACTGCTTATAAAGAATTAAACGAAGTTACAAAATACAATTATGTTGTTATAAATGATGAAGTTGATGTTGCGGCCGCCAAGGTAAATGCAATACTAGCATCAGAAAAATGCAGAGTTGATCGAATCGAGGAAGTTTATTTAAATTCACTTGAAGAGGAAATTCATGAAATATTAAGAGAAGATAAAGAATTTATTAATATCCCTGTTTCTGTAAATAAAGAGAACTAATCTCTTTATTTTTTTGTAAGAAAAAAGAATGATAAAAATCATTCTTAGTCAATAACTTCAATTTTCATTAAGTTTGTTGTTCTGTTTTCAGCAGTGTTAGGGAAACCTCCAGTTAATACGATTACATCTCCCTTATCTAAATTCATAAAATCTTTAGCACGTTCAACACTTAAGTTTAATACTTCATCAGTAGAGTTACAAACTTTTAAGTTTTCTCCATAAACTCCCCAATTTAATGCAAGACTTCTAGATGTTTTTTCATCAGGACATAAAGCTAAGATTGGAGCTTTTGGTTTTAGGTTAGAAATAACTGCTGCAGTTGAACCACTCATAGTAGCTGCACAAATTAATTTTCCACCTAAACGATTAGAACTTTCAACTACATTTTCAGCAATTGAAGATTGAACACTTTCTGTACGATCTTTTTTTGAAATATAATCGAAGTTAGCATATCTTTCAGCAACCTCACAAATATCAGCCATAGCTTGTACAGTTTCTACTGGGTGTTTACCAATACTAGTTTCACCACTTAACATAACTGCATCAGTACCATCAAGTACTGCATTAGCTATATCTGAAGTTTCAGCTCTTTTTGGTCTATTGTTATCCATCATAGACTCTAACATTTCAGTAGCAGTAATTGCTATTTTTCCACATTCACGAGCAACATTAATTAGATATTTTTGAGCATGTGGTACTTCTTCACTTGGAATTTCAGTTCCTAGATCTCCACGTGCTACCATGATACCATCTGATACACTTAAGATATCTTTAATGTTATCAATTCCTAATTTACTTTCAATCTTACAAATGATTTTCATATCTTCACGATCATATTCTTTAAGAATTTCTTTAACTTCTAACACATCTTCTTTTGTAGAAACGAATGATAAAGCAAGGAATTCTCCACCATTTTTACAAGCGTAAATAATATCTTCTCTATCAGCATCACTAATAAATGGAATATTTAATGCTTTTCCAGGAACACTCATACTCTTACGGTTTCCTAATACTCCACCTGTAAGAATTTTACAAGTAACACCTTCAGAATCTTTTTCGATGACTTCAGTTTTCATTTTTGCATTTTCAAATAAAACTGTATCTCCTACTTCTAATGAATCAATAGCATCTGGATGGTTAACAGTAATTCTTTCTTCATTACCTTTAACATCTGCTTTAACTAGTTTTATAGTCTTTCCTTCAACTAGTTCGATTGATTCTCCTTCTAGTACTCCACTACGGAATTCAGGTCCTTTTGTATCCCAAAGAATACCTAGGTTGATACCAGTTTTCTTTCTAACTTCACGAACTGAAGAAGTAGCTTGTTCCCTTTCTTCTATAGTTGCATGAGAAAAGTTAATTCTTGCAACATTCATTCCTGCTAAAGCTAATTTTTCCATAACATCAACTGTGTTAGTAGCAGGTCCAATTGTACAAACAATCTTTGTCTTTTTCATATTTTTTCCTCCTCTAAACGTACTTTATTATTTTATCATAAAATACTAAAAAAAATCAATGATTTCACAGCGAAAACATTGATTAAAACTTAAATTTGACATTTAGGGCAATAATAACTTGAACGCCCATTGATTTTATCCACTTTTAATGTTGTACCACAGGTTGGACATTTGCCATTCTTTTTCCCATGAACTAATAATTCGTTTTGAAAAAGGCCGTGAACACCTTCGCTTGATGTGAAACTTTTAATAGTGGTTCCTCCTAGTTCTATAGCATGATTTAGAACTGTTCTTGTATTTTTGATAATTGAAGTACATTCTTTCATTGTAACTAAGTTTGATTTACGATGTGGTGATATTTTTGAAAGAAATAATATTTCATCATCATAAATATTACCTATTCCAGTGATTATAGATTGGTCAAGCAAACTAGTTTTTATTGGTATGGATTTTGATTTTAATTTATTATATAGATAACTAGCTGTTAGTAGTGAATCATCATATTCGTATCCCATGTCTTTTAGTGGTTTTTCATTTAAGTAATTATCTTTTGAAAGAAGATACATTTTACCAAATTTTCTAACATCGTGAAACCTTAGTTGTTCACCATTATCTAAAGTAAAGAAAACATGTTCATGTTTATTCTTAATATCGTTCGGATGGCGGAAGAAAAATTTACCTTCCATACGAAGATGAATTAACAAAACGTTTTTACTTAGGTGGAAAACAAGCCACTTTCCTCTTGTTGTAATATCATTTATTTTTTGTCCAACTAATTTCTTTTTAAAACTTTCTACATCAGGATATTCTATTATATTATCCCAAAACACTTCAACATCAGTTATTTTTCTTCCTATTAAATTTGGTTTAAGTGCTTTAACAACAGTAATCACTTCTGGTTTTTCTGGCATTATCTCACTCCCTTATTTTGCTTCATACCAATCATTTCCATATTCAATATCTACCTTAAGTGGTGCCTCTAACGGATATGTATTTTCCATAACATCTCTAACTATTTCAGTAACTTGATCCATTTCGTCTTTTTTAACATTAAATACTAATTCATCGTGTACTTGAATTAACATTTTACTTTTTAAGCCAAGTTCTCTAAATTTATCATATATTTCAATCATAGCTTTTTTTAGAATATCTGCTGCTGTACCCTGAATTGGTGTATTTAAAGCTATTCTTTCTCCTCCACTACGTACTAGGTAATTTTTACTTTGTAACTCTTCTATTACACGTTTTCTATTCATTAATGTTTTTACATAACCATGTTTATAAGCATTCTGCTTTTCTTCTTCCATGTATTCGGATATTCCTGGATAGGTCTCCAAATAATTATCCATAAATTCTTTAGCCATTTTGATATTGATTCCCAAATCCTCAGAAAGCCCAAAACTACTTATTCCATATAGAATTCCAAAGTTAACGGCTTTTGCTGTTCTTCTCATACTCTTATCAACTTGATCTATTGGAACATGATAGATATCACTAGCAGTTTTAGTATGTATATCTATATCATTTTTAAAAGCATCTATTAGGTTAGTGGCTTTTGACATAGAGGCAAATACTCTTAATTCAACTTGTGAATAATCACTAGATAGTAAATATGAATCCTCATCTGGTATAAATGCTTTACGAATTAATTTTGAATATTCATCTCTAGCAGGAATGTTTTGTAAATTAGGACTGATACTAGATAGACGGCCAGTCCTTGTAAGGGTTTGAGTGAAAATAGTATGAATTCTACCATCTTCACGCACTTCATTTTTTAAACCAACTGCATAATTAGTATATAATTTTGATAGTGTTCTATACTCAAGAATCTTGTTGACAATAGGATGTAGATCAACTATTTTATCAAGTATTTCCTTACTAGTTGAATACTTATTATCTTTTACTCTTTTAGGGTACCTTATCTCCAATTTAACAAATAAAATTTCACTAAGTTGCTTGGGAGACATTATATTAAATTCTTCTCCTGCCTCGTTATATATATCTTTTTCTAATATACTCATTTTACTTTCTAGTTCTTTAGCAACAGAATCTAAGTATTCACTATCAACTTTAATACCAGTTATCTCCATATCAGCTAGCACTCTAGAAAGTGGCATTTCAATATCTTCAAATAAGTGTAATTCTTCCTCTTCTTTTAATTTATTATAAATTTGTTCTTTTATCTCATATATAAATTTAGCCTTGAATCCACAGTTTTGTTTAATAGTATCTATAGATACATCTTTAGGTTTCTTTTGAGTTCCATATATATCTTCATATAACGGAATATTGTAATCAAAGTATTTAGCTAAGAAACTGATATCATCTTTAATAGTATAATTTAGCAAATATGCCGCTATCATCAAATCAAAAACAGTATTTTTTTCTTTAACACCAATCTTGTTAAATAGAACAATATTTCTTTTTAAATCATAAGTATATTTATTATAAATTGTAGAAAATAATTCACTATATTCAGTTACTTTATCTCCAGGAATATAATAAGCTTTACTACCATCATATAGCCCTACACCTATTATTTTTCCTTTATTATAACTCTCAAAATCTGTTTCTACATAATATGAGAATTCTTTATTTTTTGGAAAATCAGTAATATCGGCAAATTCAAATTCATCTTTTGACTGACTATTTATAATAGATGGTTCATCGTCATAAACGTTCATCTTTCTTAATAATGAGAAGAACTCTAATTCATGTAATATTCCTAAAAAACGTTCTTTATCAAAACCTGTATATTCTAGTTCGTTAAGTGTAAAATCTAGAGGTACTTCTCTATAAATAGTTGCGATATCATAACTCATGTATGCATTATCTTTATCAGCTAATAATTTTTCTTTCGTTTTTCCCGAAATATCATCAATATTTTGATAAACTCCATCTAATGTTTTATATTTGCTTAACAAGTTAACAGCTGTTTTTTCACCTATTCCTTTAACCCCAGGAATGTTATCGCTTTTATCACCCATTAAAGCTTTTAAATCAATCATATTGATTGGTTCGATACCACCATATGTATTTTTAAATTCATCTCGTGTCATTCGTATGAAGCCGCTTGTTTTCAATAGTTTAACTTCTACTTCATCACTGATAAGTTGTAGTAAGTCTTTATCACTACTAATGATTGTTGCGATAAACTCATCTTCTTCATCAACAATCTTTGCTACTGTTCCTATAATATCATCAGCTTCATAATTATCAATTTCGAAATGTTTTATTCCCATAGCGTCTAGTACTTCTTTAGCTTTAGGAAACTGTAGTTTTAAATCATTAGGCATCTCTACTCTTCCAGCTTTATACCAATCATATTGATCGTGTCTAAATGTTTTTCCTTTATCAAAGGCAACCAAAATATATGAAGGTTCTTCTTCCTTCATTATTTTGTTCATCATATTTATAAATCCATATAAAGCATTTGTAGGAAATCCTTTTGAATTTCTCATAATAACGCCTTGATATGCTGTTGCATAATAACTTCTAAATAATAAATTATTTCCATCTACTAGTATAACTTTTTTCATTCTCTTCACCTAAAAATAATTATACCATAATTAAGAAAATTTATCTTATTAAATCAAGCTATATTATAATTTCTTTTTTATTTTTGTATAAACCTTTTCATAATAACACTTTCCGCACAGTGGTACATATGAGATATTTTTATTAGTTTGATCTATTTCTACTTCTTCACCACTTGTTGTGAACTTATTATTAATTTTTCTAGCATTAAATTCAGCTGGTTCTCCACAGACGCATAAAGAATTAGTATCCATTTTAATAATTTCATCAGCAAGTGATAATAATGCCTTGCTTCCAGAAAATAACTCACCTCGGAAATTAGTTCTTAGACCAAAACAATTGATTGGAATGTTTATTTTTTTATTTATTTTCCATAGCTCCGTTATTTGTTGTTCTGTTAAAAATTGTGCTTCATCAACAATAATGTAGTCTGATTCAATTATTTTATCGATATAGAGCTCCGACAATATCCTCTCCTCCGATTCTAATAAAATATCGACTTTTCTTTTTTGACCTTGTCTGTTAATAATACAATCGTTACCTTTTTCATCTATCTTAGGCTTAATTAATAATACTGTCTTTCCATTTTCTTCTAAATCATGTATTCGTTGGAATATTCTGGTTGTTTTTCCACCTTTCATAGCACTATAATAAAAATTTATTTTTTCATTCATAAAATTACCTCCATTTATTATTTTATTAGAATCTTTACCCAAACAATTATAAGTATTTATCTATATATTTGTCAATTGATAGCTGATGTAAAAATCAGCTTTACGATTTCTTTCCGATGGATAAAGAAGAATTAATATTACGAAAATCACTTCTAGAATCCAATTCTTGTACCCTATTACAAACTAGTAGTGTACATAAAACAGCTAATACATAAATAACTGTAATACAAATTCCTCCTTTTACCACTTTCATCATTTCAATCCACTCCTTTCTCAATTACAAATTAATTATATATCATACAATTGTTCGTGTCAATGTACATTTAAAACATTTGTTTGACTTTTTACGTAAAGAATGATAAACTACAATTGTAAAGGAGGTAAATATGGAAAAGTTAACAGATCGACAAGAATACATCCTACAAACATTAAAAAAGTTAATAGCTAAAAATGGTTATCCACCTACTGTAAGAGAAATAGGACAAGAAGCTAATCTTCATTCTCCAGCAACTATTCATTTTCATTTAAAGAAACTAGAAGAAAAAGGATATTTAAAGAAGGTGTCAGGAACAAATAGAACAATAGAACTTCTTGTACCAAATGAATACTTGGAAAAAGAAGATGATGTGGTTGATGTTCCTTTATTAGGAAAAGTTACTGCAGGTACTCCAATAGAAGCTATTGAAACACCAAATGAATACTTCTCTTTACCAGCTAATCTAATTGGTAATAAAAAAGAAGTATTTACTTTAAAAGTTAGTGGTGAATCTATGATCAATGTTGGAATATATGACGGAGATATTTTAATTGTAGAAAAACAATCTACTGCTAAAAATGGTGATACAGTAGTTGCTATGAACAAAGATAATGAAGCTACTGTTAAAACGTTCTATAAAGAAAATGGATATTTTAGATTACAACCAGAAAATGATACAATGGATCCAATTATATTAGATGAGGTTACTATTTTGGGTAAAGCTATTGGTTTATATAGAAAATTTTAAAGTCTTTTAGGCTTTTTTTAGTGCAATAAAAAACTACTAACATAGTTAGTAGAAAAACATAAGTTTTATTATTCCATATTTTCTAATTTTAATAACATATTAGAAGCAGTGTCTTTTGCCATTTCTTTTATATCTTCCATATAATCAGGATTTTTCTTTTTATACATCATAAAAGCGGCTCCTCCTGCACTCATTAAAGCTCCCATCATAAGCATTCTCTTTGTATTCTTTTTCATAATTATAATCACCTCTTTAGAAAATATGTGGTACAAGTGTACCATTTTTATTATCTGTTGTTATTTTCCATTTATACCAGAAATTAAAAAATCTTTGATTCCTGTTCTTCTAATATCATTTTTATTATTAGCTACTGCAAGTTCTAATGCCTTATATTCTCCAATTAAATAAAGTTTTGTTTTACTTCTGGTGATTCCTGTGTATATAAGTTTTCTATATAACATTTTCTTATAATCTCTAGTAAGTGGAATTACTACAATATCAAATTCACTACCTTGAGACTTATGAATACTAATTGCGTAGGCTAGTTTAAATTTATAAAAATTAGCTGGTGTATATTTAACAATATTGTTATCAAAATCTATATAAATTTCTTTGTTAGGTCTTGTGACAATTCTAGTAATGATACCTATATCGCCATTATAAACATTATCATCTGGCATATTTGTAAGTTGAATTACTTTGTCACCTTCTCTATAGGTAACTTCACCTACTTTTATTTCTGCTTTTTTGGCTTCTTTTTTATTAAATATTTTTTGTACATTTTGATTTATCAAGTCTATTCCATTTTGTGTCTTATACATTGGAGCTAATATTTGAAAATTTTTATAAGAATAGTCTTTATAAGTAGATGATACATCACAAATGTAATTCATTATCTCAGAACTATCGCATTCAATAAAAGTTAAATCATCACTTTCATTAAATAGATCTTTGCATAATGAATTGTTACGTATATCTGATGATAAAGTTATAATATTAGAATCTGCTCCTTGACGATATAGTTCTTTTAGTTCTATAACTGGTAGGACATTGGAGCAAATAAAATCATGTAAAAGTTGCCCTGGGCCAACACTAGGTAATTGATCATAATCGCCAACTAATATTATTTTAGTATTAACGCTTAAACCTCTTAATAAATTGCTGAATAAATAAGTATCTATCATACTAGCTTCATCAACTAAAACAAATTCAACCTTACTTTTATTATACTCATTTACTTGAAAAGTATCATTATCTTTATTCCATTTTAAAAAGCGATGAATAGTAGATGCTTTAAGTAAAGTTGTTTCACTCATTCTTTTTGCTGCTCTACCTGTTGGTGCTAGAAGTGCAACTTTATCTTGAAGTTTTTCATAACTTAGTTTGTTAACGTCTTTATAAAGCTCTAGTATTGCTTTAATAATTGTGGTTTTCCCTGTTCCAGGTCCACCAGTAATTATTAAAATGTTCTTGTAAAAAGATTCTTCTATTGCTTTTCTTTGATCTTTATTATAAGTGATTCTAAAGTAATCTTCTAGTTTTGTTATTCTAAAATCTAGATCTTTACAAACATTATCTTTAGCGTGATTTAGAATTTGGAAACGTTTTACAATTAATGTTTCAGCTTCATACATTTCCATTACATAGTAGTTATCTTGGTATTTTTTTATTTTTAAGTTTAATATTAGTTCATTAATTCTTTCTTGAAAAATGTCTTTAGTAATTCTAACACCAAGGACACGTGGTAGATACGAATATATCTCATCTAGACTAAAATAACAATGTCCTAAAGTATTAGATAACTCTCTCATTATGTATAAAATAGATGCATCAATTCTTCTTTCATCATCAGGTTTTATACCGATTTTTTTGGAGATTGAATCAATTTTTTTATATGTCATTTCATAAACATCTTCAATTAACATATAAATATCTTCTTCTACAACTGAGATTGTTTTTTCTTTATAGTAATTGTAAACAATCATACTATCTTTAGTTGAAAATCCTAAGTTGTTCAAGTATAGGATCGTTTCATAGCTTGATTCATACTCCATTAATTTATCATGTAAAGTTTTAGCGTTTTTCTCTGTGATAGTTGGAATTAATACTAAATTAGATGGATTTTCTAGAATAATAGAAAATGTATCTTTACCTAGAACATCAACAATTCTTTTAGCCTTTGCTTCACCTATTCCTTTAAATAATCCTCCTGATAAAAACTCAACTATTGAGTCTTTTTCTTCTGGCATTAATCTATCGTAGTGTTCTACTAAAAACTGTTCTCCATATTTTGGATGATTCACTAATTTACCATAAAATTTATAAGTATCAACTTCATTTAATTCATGAAAATATCCAGTAAAGGTAATAGTACGGTTTATGTATATATCAAGTTCTTCATCGTTTGTTTCAGAAACTTTAAATATACCAATAATATAGCCTGAATCACTAGTAAATATACTTTTTCTATATTGTCCCTTAATATATACTTCTTCCATACTGCCTCCTATTTTATTTTGCCAATACAATATGGATATGAGATATCAGTAATTAAGACATCATAAAACTTATTATGTTCTAATTTACCTTCTATCTTAACATTTAGGAAATTTCCTGTATGTCCATAACTGTAACCATCTTTATATTGTTCTATTAAAACACTTTCACTTTTTCCAATGAATTTAGAAAAATAATTGTTCTCTAACTCTTTAGAAACCTCAAGTAGTTTTCTAGATCTTTTCTTTTTTTCTTCATTTGATAAATGATTTGGTAATTCTTCTGCTTTTGTACCATTTCTTAAAGAGAAAGGAAAAACATGTATTTTGGCAAAACCAATTTTCTTACAAGTTTCTATTGTTTTTTCAAACAATTTTTCATCTTCACCTGGGAAACCTACAATTACATCTGTTGTTATAGAAATCATAGGTCTAATTTTTCTTATCTGTTCTATCTTTTTAAAGTAATAATCTAAATCATATTTTCTATTCATAAGTTTTAGTATTTCATCACTACCTGCTTGCATAGGGATATGTAGGTGATCTACAATTACATCATTGTCTTTAATAATAGAAAGCACTCTGTCATTTAATTCTGTTATTTCAATAGAAGAAATACGTAGTCTTTTTAACCCTTCGATTTTTACTACTTCACTAAGTAAATCGGCAAAGTCATAATCTTTGTCATAACCATAGTTTCCTGTATGAATACCTGTTAAGACAACTTCTTGATACCCGTTTGATACTAAGTCATTAATTTCAGATATAACTTTATCTTTATCTTTACTACGACACTTACCACGTACGAAAGGAATGATGCAGTAACTACAAAAGTTGTCACAGCCATCTTGTATTTTTACAAAAGCACGCGTTCTTCCTGGAAATTCTTTAATATACATGTCTTCAAACTCTGTAAATCTATTAGAATATAGATCCTTGATTATATTTTTCTTTTCAAAGTATTGATGAATTAACTCTACTATTTTAGATTTATCTTTATTACCAATAACAATGCCAAGTCCTGGTATTTGATAATTTTTATTAGCTTCAATAAAACAGCCCATTGCGACTACACAAGCATCGGGATTATTTCTAATAGCTTGTCTTATCATCTTACGTGACTTGATATCTGAAGTGTTGGTAACTGTACATGTATTAATAATATAAACATCACAAACATCATGAAAGTCACATATTTCAAAACCATTGCTTTTTAATAAATTGGCAACAAACTCACTTTCATACATATTAACTTTACAACCTAATGTTAAAATTCCTGCTTTCATACTACTTCCTCATTTCTAGCTAACATTATATCATTTTAAGCTTGAAGTGTAAATCAAACATTTATAAATATATATACTTATCTTTTAGTTTATTATTAGTTTTTTTCTATAAAATACATAAAAACAAATAAGATTTTTTCTTATTTGTTAATATTTCTTATTATAAATTTTATTTATCTTCGTTTTTTTCAGTGAATTTATCAAATTTGGTAATGGTAGAGTCTTCTAAATTAGTTTTATTTAAAGATTCTATCAATTTCTTTTGTTCACGAGATAATTTCTTTGGTGTTATTACTTTTAATATGATATACATATTACCTTTTGTTCTATGGTATTTATTATCAATTCCTTTACCTCTTATTCTTTGCTTATCGCCTGAATCACTACCAGCTGGAATTGTTAATTTAACGTTACCATAAAGAGTTGGAATTGTTTTTTTACAACCTAGGATTGCTTCTGTTATAGTTATTGGAACTTCTAGGTAAATATCATCACCGTCTCTTACAAAGTATTCATGTGAAGACACTACAAATTCTAAATATAAATCTCCATTTGGTCCCCCATTTGAACCTGGATTACCTTTTCCAGATACTCTTAGACGGTCTCCATTATCAATACCGGCAGGAATATTTACAGTAATAGTTTTGTTCTTTTTTATTTTTCCTTTACCGTGACAAGTACTACATTTTTTATCATATGTTTTTCCTGTTCCATTACAATATGAACAGGTTGTTTTAGAAACAAATGATCCTAAGATTGTATGTTGTTCAGTTGTTACAGTACCACTACCGTGACAATGATCACAAGTATGTTCTCCATGTCCACCACGGCCATCACAATCATCACAATCTTCTACAACATCAAGATTAATATCGCGACTTGAACCAAATACAGCTTCTTCAAAACTGATTTCAAAATGCATCAATAAATCTGAACCACGAACTGCTCTGTTTCGTCCAGCTGTTGATCCACCAAATCCAGAGAATCCTCCACCAAAGATGTTATCAAATATATCACCAAAGTCAAAGTCACCGGCATCGAATCCTGCTCCACCAAATCCAGAAAAACCAGATCCAGCAGCACCAGATACTCCAGCATGACCATATTGATCATACATTTTACGTTTTTGTTCATCGGATAGTACTTCATATGCTTCTTGTACTTCTTTAAATTTTTCTTCTGCATTTGGATTATCTTTATTTAAATCTGGATGGTATTTTTTTGCTAACTTCCTAAAAGCACTTTTTATCTCTTGAGCTGTTGCACTTTTAGAGACACCTAATACTTCATAATAGTCTCTTTTGTCAGCCATTTATATCACTTCCTTTTTACTTCTTGATATATTTTAGAAAACTCCGTAATATATTCATTAAATTTATCCATAGCTTTATCAATAACTTCTTTTTTAGATAAATCTATATCCATTATTTTTAACTCATCTAGTGGATCCATACTTCCTCCACTACTTAAGAATTTTATATATTTATCGACAAAACCAGCTTCATTTATTATCTTATCTGCAATTACAGTAGATGCAGCTAAGCTAGTAGCGTATTTATATACATAAAATCCATAGTAGAAATGAGGGATTCTTTCCCACTCATACTTAATTAAATCATCAACTACAACATGATCTTTAAAGTATTTTTTACATAAATTATAATATTTATCTTCTAGGAATTCATGTGTTAAAGCATGATTATTCTCTCTAGCACTATAAACTTCCTTTTCAAATTCTGCAAACATAGTTTGACGTACAATTGTAGCATAATATAAACTCATTAAATTATCTAAGATAGTTAGTTTTTCTAAATTATCAGTACTATTTTCTAATAAATAATGATTTAATAACAATTCATTAGTAGTAGATGCTACTTCAGCAACAAATATTTTATAATCTGCATATATTCTATCATTATTTAGTTTAGAATAATAAGAATGCATTGAGTGACCTAACTCGTGAGCAAGAGTTGATACGTCAGTTAATTTATTTTCATAGTTTAGTAAGACATATGGAGCAGTGTCGTATGTACCTGCTGAATAAGCTCCCCCTCTTTTTCCTTTGTTGTTATAAACATCTATCCAAGAATTATCAAAAGCTTCATTTAATTTTGATATATAGTCATCACCTAAAATAGATAATGCATTTAAAACTAGTTTCTTTGCATCTTCATAAGAATATTCTTTGTCATAGTCACTTATTAAAGATGTATAAGTATCATATCTATGTAATTCGTCTAAACCCAATACATTTTTTATTGTACTAAAGTAGTTATTAATTACATCATCTCTTTCAGATACGCTTTTTATTAAATTATCATAAACAGAAATATCAATTTTATCTGGATATAAATATCTTTCAATAGTAGATGAATAACCTCTAGCTTTAGTTACTGCTACATCACTATTTATATGACCAGAGTAAATAGATGTGATTGTGTTTTTATATTTAGCATATGTAGAAAATAAGGTATCAAATGCATCTTTTCTTACTCTTCTATCTTGCGATCTAATAAATGTAGTAAAGTTACTTTCTGTTAACTCTACCAAGTTTCCTTCTTCATCTTTAATAGATGGAAATGTCATATCTGTATCTGTTAGGCTTGTATATGATGAGTCTGAAGCAGTTAATGCATTACTCATCAACGATAGCATTTCTTCACCTTTTTGATCTAAGACGTGATCTTTAAAACGGAATAATTCATTAAAATACCTTTGATATTTTTTTAGTGATTCCTCATTTAAGTATGATTTAATAACTTCTTCATCTGTTTTATATAAAAGTGGTAAGAAGAAAGATGTTTTTAAAGAGTAATTATTAGAAACATCATCTATTTCTTGAACCATCTTTTGATAAGTAGCAACAGTTGTATCTTCGTCATGATGCCTATATGCATATGTAAATAGTTTATTGAAAAGGCTATCTACTTCATCTTCTAAATTAAGATATGATTCTAATATTTCCTTACTTTCAAAGACATTAGTCTCATACTTTGAAAACTCTTCAATCTTATCTTTTAATATATCTAAGTCTTTATAAAAATCATCATTAGTTTTGTAAATTTTTGTTAAATCCCATTTATATTTATCATCAATACTACTTCTTGTACGTTGTTTTTGCATAATTTCTCCTATCTATATTTATTATTTAACAAAGCAAAGTTCTAGAATACTAGAACTTTTACTTCTTTTATTTTTCTTCGTAATCTGCATCTTTAACGTCTGAATCTTTTTTATCGTTGCTATCTTCAGTAGTATTTGTATCTGCTTGTTCTGCTCTTTCTTTATTTACTTGTTCATAAACTTTAGCTGCAAGTCCCATTGCTTTTTCACTTAATTTATCTTTCTTAGATTTTATATCTTCTATATCATCTTTTTCTAGAGATTCTTTTAAGTCTTTGATTAGTCCTTCAATTTCCTCTTTTTCTTTGTTATCAACTTTATCTCCAAGATCTTTTAGTGATTTTTCAGTTTGGAATACCATTTGTTCAGCTTCATTTCTTACTTCAGCAGCTTCCTTTCTCTTTTCATCTGCTTCTTTATTTTCTTCAGCTTCTTTTCTCATTTTTTCTACTTCTTCATCAGTTAAGTTAGTAGATGAAGTAATTGTGATAGATTGTTCTTTGTTAGTTCCAAGATCTTTTGCTGTAACATTTACAATACCGTTTGCATCAATATCGAATTTAACTTCAATTTGAGGTACTCCTCTTGGTGCAGGTGGGATATTTGTAAGTTGGAATCTACCAAGTGTTTTGTTATCTGCAGCCATTGGACGTTCACCTTGTAATACATGAACATCTACAGCTGGTTGATTATCTGCAGCAGTTGAGAATACTTCACTCTTAGATGTTGGAATTGTTGTATTTCTAGGAATTAATGTTGTCATAACTCCACCTAAAGTTTCAAGTCCAAGTGATAATGGTGTAACATCAAGTAATACGATATCACTAACATCTCCAGTTAAGACACCACCTTGAATTGCAGCACCCATTGCTACTACTTCATCTGGGTTAACTTCACGTGATGGTTCTTTTCCTAATTCTTTACTAATTAAGTCATATACCATTGGTACACGAGTAGATCCACCAACGAAGATAACTTTATCAATGTCTTCTTTCTTCATCTTAGCATCTTTTAATGCTTTATGAACTGGTTCTAGAGTAGATTCTACTAAATCACGAATTAAATCTTCAAATTTAGCACGTGTTAATGTTACGTCTAAGTGAACTGGTTCTCCGTCATCACCTTTAGCAATAAATGGTGCTGAAATTTGTGTAGATACTACACCAGATAAGTCTTTCTTAGCTTTTTCTGCTGACTCTTTAAGTCTTTGCATTGCCATTTTATCTTTTGATAAGTCAATTCCATGTTCCTTTTTGAATTCAGAAACTAAGTAGTTGATAATTGCTTCATCGAAATCATCTCCACCTAAGTGATTGTTACCATTTGTTGATTTAACTTCAAATACACCATCACCAAGTTCTAGAATAGAAACATCGAATGTACCTCCACCTAAGTCATATACTAAGATAGTTTGTCCATCTTCTTTATCTAGACCATATGCAAGTGCTGCTGCTGTAGGTTCATTGATAATTCTTTCAACTTCAAGTCCAGCAATTTTACCTGCGTTTTTAGTTGCTTGTCTTTGACTATCATTGAAGTATGCTGGAACTGTAATTACAGCTTTGTCTACTTTTTCTCCTAAATAACTTTCTGCATAATCTTTTAAGTATGAAAGGATCATAGCTGATACTTCTTCTGGAGTATATTCTTTTCCTTCAGCTTCTACTTTCTTACTTGTACCCATTAATCTTTTAATAGATGAAATTGTATTTGGGTTAGTTAATGCTTGACGTTTTGCAGCATCACCAACTATTCTTTCTCCTTTTTTAAAAGCTACAACAGATGGAGTTGTTCTACCTCCTTCTGGGTTTGGAATTACTTTTGGTGCACCAGCCTCTAATACTGATACACATGAATTTGTTGTACCTAAATCTATACCTATAATTTTTGACATAATTTATCTCTCCTTCACTAATCTTTTTTATTTATTTTTACTGAGGCAGGGCGAATAACCCTGTCTTTTAATTTATAACCTTTTAATAAAACTTCTAGGACAACATCGTCATCTTTTTCATTATCACAATCTGTCATTAGAGCTTCTTCTTCCATAGAATTAAAAGGTTCTCCAATATTATTTATTTCTTCTACTCCAAATTTCTTTAATGCTTCCCAAAGGGACGTTTTCATCATTTTAAATCCTGTTAAGAACTTTTTCATCTCATCAGTTAATTTATCTTCATTCTGAGAAGTAGCTCTTTCAAAATTATCTAATATTGGAATAATTTCAGAAATCAAATCCTGATTACAATATTTTTTATAGCTAGCAAACTCATCATCTTTTCTTTTTCTATAGTTAATTAGTTCAGCTTGTGTATACTTTACTTTTTCTTCTAATTCACTAACTTCTTTTTTTAATTTATCATTTTCTTCTTGTAATTTATTATGTTTATTATGCTTTTTTTCATGTTCCTTGCATTTACATTCTTCTTTGCAACAATCATGTTTTTCAGCTTTTTGTTCAACTTTTTTTTCTTTTTTCTCTTCTGTTTTTTCCATACGCTCTCCTTCACCTCTAGTCAGATTTTTCTATGTTTTCTTTTAAGAACTCTAACATAGAAACAACTCTTTCATAGTCCATTCTTTTAGGACCTACGATTGCTAAAGTGCTCTCTTCATTATTATTATTCTTAAATGTTGTTTTTATTACGGTAACATCTTCATCTATATTGCTTTCGCTACCGATGTAGACTTTAATGTTTCTATCTTCATCTTCTTGAATTTCACGTAGTGTTTCTTTATCATCAAGTTTTTCATAAATATTTTTAATCTTATCAACATTACTAAATTCAGGTTGATTTAAGAATTTTGTTCTTCCAACTATATTGACATCATCAGTAGCAAAATCACTGAACACAGTATAAAAAGCATTGTATAGTTGCTCATGTTGAGCTACATATTTACCTATAATTGGTTTAACTTCGTACTCTAGCTTTTGACTTACTTCGTCAATTGGAGTACCAACTATTAAAGAATTTATTAAACTAACAGTTTTTTGAATCTCATCAAGAGATACATGATTTAATTTAATCTCTTTATGCTCTACATGACCTTTATCTGTAACAACAATAACAATCATACTATTTTCATTCATTGGAACAACTTCAATCTTTTTTAACAGGTTATCATGTGATCTTGTTCCTAACGAAATAGTAGCATAGTTAGTCATATCTGATATAACTTGCAAGCTTTTACTAATACAATCTGCTAAAGGAAGTTGTTGATTACGGAAAATAATTTGTAATTTTAACATATCTTCAGCATTCATCTTTTTTAATTCCATTAGGTGATCAACATAGTATCTATAACCAGCTTCACTTGGAATTCTTCCAGATGATGTATGTGTTTTTTCTAAAAGTCCTGCTTCTTCTAAATCAGACATTTCATTTCTAACCGTTGCACTAGAACATTTTAGTTTTTTACATATACTATTTGAACTAATTGGTTTTGCTAGTTTTACATAATGTTCAACTATTAACTTTAAAATATTTTCTTGTCTTTTAGTTAACATTATCATCCCTCCTAGCACTATATATTTATGAGTGCTAATATAATTGTATGACAAAAGTTAGCACTTGTCAATAATATTTGCTAACTTTTTTTCGACATATTTAATTTTTGCTTTTTTGGAAAATTTTAATTCACTAGTTTTCTTTATAAACTCACTTGTTATTAAAGGTATATAAAGAAAAAAAGAAGAATTAAGCTTCTTCTTTTGCAATAACAGTTTGTTTTTTGTAACTACCACATTTTTTACAAACTCTATGAGGTTTAATCATTTCTCCACAAGTAGGGCATTTTGTCATACCAGGAGCAGTCATAGCTTTATGAGCTTGTCTTGTTCTTTTTCTAGTTTTTGAAACTTTACGAAATGGTACAGCAAACATTTGAATATCTAACTTCATCATAATATCACTCCTTTTTATCAAAATTTTTTAATAAATCATGAAAAGGATTATTTTCTAAGGAAACCTCATCCTCACTCATTAATTTCCATCCATCCCCATGAAATTCACTGAGATTCGTAACCTTAGTAAACTTTAAGGGAACCTCTAGTACAATATTTTCCCACAAAAACTCGAATAAATCAAGTCTATTTTCATCATTTATCAAGTTTTCTTCAATATAATCATCATATTGGAATGAAAATGGATACTCTACTTCATCAAGTGAAACATCATCTAAAATTATCATAGTACCTGATGCTTCAATTTCTGCATATAATTTTTCTTCAACATTATAGTAGATTTTCCCTTCAACTTTTATATTATCTAATTTTCTTACTTTGGTATTAGAAAAATAAGTATTAGGAATATTAAATGTATCATTAATAACATATGAATCTTTTAAATTAAAATCTATATACATATATTACTTGCTCCCATTCTGATAGTTTTTTATAAATTCATCTCTATATTCTAATATATTATCATTTTTAATAGCTTCGCGTAAATCTTCTGTTAGTTTTATTAAAAATCTAATATTATGAATTGATAGTAATGAACCACCTAGGCTTTCTCCAACGGATATTAAGTGTCTAATATATCCTTTTGTATAGTTTTTACAGCAGTAGCAATCACACCCTTCTTCAATAGGAGTGAAATCTTCTATGAACTTCGCATTATTTAAGTTTATTTTGCCATGATGAGTAAAAGCTTGACCATGTCTTGCGATACGAGTTGGTAGAACACAATCAAAAATGTCAACTCCTCTAATTACGCCTTCAATGATATCTATAGGATCACCTATTCCCATCAAATATCTAACTTTGTCTTTTGGTAAATATGGTATTGAGTAATCAATTGCTTTATACATATCTTCTTTAGATTCACCATCATTAGCTACTCCTCCAATACTATATCCATCAAAATTCATCTTTACTGTTTCAGTTGCAGAGAATTTTCTCAAATCCTCATATGGACCACCTTGAACAATTCCAAATAAAGATTGATTAGGATTGGAATGAACTTTTTTACCACGTTCAGCCCATCTTAGGGTTCTTTCAATACTATTTTTTAAGTATTCATGTGAAGCACTTGCAGGAGGACATTCATCAAAACTCATTGCTATATCACTATCTAATTTATTTTGAATTTGAATAGATTTTTCTGGAGTTAAAAATAATTTTTTACCATCAATATGACTTTTAAAATGAACTCCCTCTTCTGTTATATCTTTTTCTTTATTTTTGGCAAGAGAAAACACTTGGAAACCGCCACTATCTGTTAATATAGGTCCATCATAATTCATAAATTTATGAAGTCCACCAGCATGATCGATAACATCTTCTCCCGGTCTTAACCATAAATGATATGTATTAGATAGAATAATACCAGAATTACAATTTTTTACTTGGTCGACCGTAAGACCTTTCACTGCAGCCCTTGTACCAACTGGCATAAACATTGGTGTTTCGCAAACACCATAGTTTGTTTCTAGTGTTCCTAGTCTTGCTTTTGTATTTTTTTCTTCTTTTAATAAGTTATATTTTATTTTCATACATGCACCTCAATTTTATTAAAACTATTTTATAAACATTGCATCTCCAAATGAGAAGAATCTGTATTTTTCTTTTACAGCTATATTATAAGCATTTAGAATATTATCTTTTCCTGCTAAAGCAGAAACAAGCATTACAAGTGTAGACTTTGGTAGGTGGAAATTTGTTATTAATCTATCTACTGCCTTAAATTTATATCCAGGATATATAAATATATCTGTCCAACCACTGCACTCTCTAAATTTACCATATTTCGTCATAACAGTTTCTAAAACTCTTGTACTCGTTGTACCAACACTTACTATTTTTTTATTGTTTTCTTTTGCCTTTTTTAAGGTTTCTGCAACTTCTTTAGTCATATGATAGTATTCACTATGCATTTTATGTTTAGTTACATCAGAAACACTAACAGGTCTAAATGTACCAAGTCCTACATGAAGGGTAACGTAACATATATTAATTCCTTTATCTTCTATTTTTTTTAAAAGATCTTTTGTAAAATGTAGTCCTGCGGTTGGGGCTGCAGCACTTCCTACTTCTTTAGCGTACACAGTTTGATATCTGGATTGATCATTTAGTTTTTCATGAATATATGGTGGTAATGGCATAGTTCCTAATTTATCTAATATTTCATATAAAATACCATCATATATTAATGTAAAGTGTCTAATACCATCATCTAATTCTTTGATACATTTTGCTTTTAACAAGCCATCACCAAAGCTAACAACTGTACCAACTTTTATTCTGCGTGCAGGTTTAGTTAGGCATTCCCAATCGTCTTTTTCAATATTTTTTAAGAGTAATATTTCTATTACGGCTTTTGTTTCTTCTTTTTCTCCGATTAATCTTGCTGGCAAAACCTTGGTATCATTTAAAACAAGAGTATCACCTTTTTCTAAGTAATCTATAATATCTGTAAAATGTTTATGTTCTACTTCTCCTGTTTTTTTATCTAAAACCATTAGTCTTGATGAATCTCTTTTTTTAAGTGGTGTTTGGGCAATTAATTCCTCGGGTAAATTATAATCAAAATCATCTGTTTTCATACTATCAACTTCTTTCTATAAAGTAAAACCTGTTTCTTTAACGAACTCTTCAAATGTATCTTCAAACTTTATTTTGGCTACTTCATCATCCAACTCTTTAACTGATCTATCATGAATAAACTTTTGCATTTGTTGTTGTTCGTTTAAAGGATATTTCCATTCTGTTAATTCTAAATATTTTAATCTTCTATCGTTTCTTGGTGTCTTTTTACATATTTCATGTAATGTTTCGGGCGTATACATTTCAAAACATTGTCTTTGATATTCAATAACGCCTATAGAACTATAACATGAAAGTAGAGCTATTTCTTCATTTGTTAGGCTTTCTGTTTTTTCTTGATATTGGTCCATTAATATTGCTGCCGATAAAATAGAAGCTAACTTTTGAAATTCTGTATATTCGTTATAAATAAGATTTGCAACTTTCATAAATCGATCATTATGTTCTAAATTTATAAGTGAAGGAACTGCTTCATCTAAGCAATTATAATATATTGTATAAGCATCATTTTTTTCTATACTATTTTTAATGATTCCACTAAGTTCTTGATAATTAAGTTTTTGTTTCATAATAACTACCTATCGTTACGATTTCTTCCTAAGATTTGATATCCGTAGTCAGTGACTATTCTTCCTCTACTTGTTCTTTTTAAAAAGCCTTGTTGTAGTAGATATGGTTCATAAACATCTTCAATTGTGGTTGCTTCTTCTCCAATTGAACTACTAATAGCATCTATTCCCACTGGTCCACCATTAAATTTATCAATAATAGTTAAAAGTAGATCTCTATCTGTACTATCTAGACCATTTTTATCTACTTTTAATCTTTCAAGCGCAATTTCTGTTATTTCTTTATCGATAACACCGTTTCCTAGAACATTGGCAAAATCACGTACTCTTTTTAAAAGTCTATTGGCAATTCTTGGTGTTCCCCTACTTCTACTGGCAAGTTCAACTGCAGCCTCTTTATCTATCTCTGTTCCTAGAACTCTTGCGGTTCTTTCAATAATTTGAGTTAATTCGGGTACTGTATAGAACTGTAGTTTTGAAACAATTCCGAATCTATCTCTTAATGGAGAAGTTAAATCTCCTGACCTAGTTGTTGCTCCAACCAAGGTAAATGGTGGCAAATCTATTTTTATATTTCTACTATTTCCATCGCTACCAATAATAATATCTAGTGTAAAGTCTTCCATTGCAGGATATAGTATTTCTTCAATAAATTTAGGCATTCTGTGAATTTCATCAATAAATAATACATCACCAGGTTCTAGTGTAGATAAAACAGCTGCCAAATCGCCTGATTTTTCTATACTTGGACCACTTGCTGTTTTAATATTAGTTCCCATTTCATTAGCAATTATATAAGCAAGAGTAGTTTTTCCAAGTCCAGGAGGACCATATAGTAAAACATGATCTAAGGCTTCTTTACGCATTTTAGCAGCTTCAATAAAGACTTTGATATTTTCTTTTACTTCAGTTTGTCCAATGTACTCATCTAAAATCTCTGGTCGAATAGAATTATCTAGAATTCCATCGTCTTTTACCTCTACATTTCTAACGACACTTTCTTCCATTATTACCCCTCCTACTATCTAAAACATAATAGTTACTATTACATCTTTTACTTATTTCAACTCTAAAAATACTATCCATAAATTTTTCTCTATCTATAATATAAGATTTATCATTGATAGCCATAAGTAAAGATGTATACAAGTATTCTTGTATATCATTTTGAAAATCATAAATATTATTATTCATTTCATGAATTTGATAAATACCATGTATTAATTTTTTATACTTCGTCGATGGTATATCAACGGTTACTTTCCATTCACTATTTGCAGTCCAAAAAAACTCTAAGCTATTTTCAAAAGCTCTTTGTTCTAAGACATCACTTATTTTTGTTACTTTTTTCATAAATTTATTTTAAGAGTAATTTTAAAGATTCTTTGACTTGAGATTCTATTGGAAGAGTACTATCAACTTTTGAAACAACTGTTTTTATTTCTTTTTCTTTATAACCTAGTCCTTTTAGTACCTCAATTAATTCATCTTTATTATCTTCTTCTATATTATTAGCAATTACTCCTAGTTTTCCTTTCAAATCTAAAATCATTTGTTTTGCAAGTTTATCACCAATCTTAGGAAACTTTTTTAAATATAATACATTTTCTCTTTCGATTGCGTCCATTATACCTTCTGGTGTTGCGGCTGCTAAAATGGGAAGTGCCATCTTACAACCTAGTCCTTTTACTCCGATAAGTTTAAGAAATAGGTTTTTTTCGTCTTTATTTTGGAATCCAAATAAGCTATTATCATCTTCTTTAATTTGTTGATAAGTAAAAATTTTATATTCTTTGTTTTCTTGATATGAATATGGATTTGGAACATAAATGATATATCCTATTCCATTGTTTTCAATAACTACATGGTCATATTCAACGCTTGCAATTTTACCTGTTATATAATCATACATAGTATCTTCCTCCTTTCTATATTCTATCATTAATACAAACATTTGTACAGAAAAAAAGAACCTATCAGTTCTTTAATTACTACTTAGATTAACACTGTCTACTATTATTTTTCCGTGGTAATGTTTTCCTAAGACATTATTAGAAGCATTTTCTTTAATCCACATTCTAATATCATAGTTAGCTTGTGACTGTGATGCAATAACACCTTCAGCAACAACATAATCATTAGAATCCTTATCACTTAATAAGAAACTATTATCATTACCTACTTTTACTTTTATATCAGAAAAATCAAGTAAATTATTCTGACAACCATCTTTTTCAATCATATCTGTATCATTTACTATTCTTATTTTATATGATGCATCTAAGGTTCCTGTATTAGTGATAGTGAATGTATATGGTTTTTCTTTAGCTCCTTCTTCATCAGATTCTGGATAAGCTCCATTTAGATTGATTACATTTCCGTCTTTATTTTCACTAAAGTCTATTTTTAATGTACCTACTGTAATTGTATTATAATTTTCAGATTTAACTGTTGTTGAAAAGATAGCGTAAGCTGTAGATATCATTAACATTAAAACTAAAAATATAGAAAATATAATCCATTTTATTTCCCTAGACATTATTTTTGATAAGTAACCTTTTTGATTTTCATTCTTTTCTTTTTTATGATAATTATTAATTTTAATTTTTCTTCTATTTCTATTTGCCATTTTATCACTTACCTTACTATACTTATAGCATCATTATAACATAAAAAGAATATCCAGTATAGATATTCTTTTAGTTTTTTTGACTAATAATTAATGACTCAATGGCTACTGACTGATCTATTTTACCTGTTTTTATTTTTAAATCTATATCAGCTAAAAGATGAGTGAATTCATAGATATCCTTATTTGAATATAAAACTCCATACTCTGCCATCTTTTTTATTTGATATGTTGATTTAACGCCTAGGGAACTTGCAATTTCTTGATTAGATAATCCTCTGTTTTTTAGAATCTTTACTTGGTGAATTAATCTAATCTGAGATGCTAGTAAACCTATTATAGAATAGACATCCATTTGATATTTTTTTAATTTTTCATAATCTTGTAGGGCTTTTCTTTTATCTTTACTAATAATTGAATTAGTCATTGAATATAGAACTTCACTTGAATCTCCTAATTTTTCAACAACTAATAGATCAATATCTTCTCTGCTAATTTTTTTTGTATCAAATCTATATATTTGTAATTTATCGCATTCACTATCTAATTTAGTAATATCTTCTTTACATAAATCAATTAAATGATTAATATCACTTGTACTAATCTCATATCCGGATAGTTTTTCTTTTACAAATTTTTCTGGATTCATTTCAATTTTTAGGTACTCTATATTTTTATTTTTCTTGATATTTTTGATAAAAGTAAGTCTACTATCTAGTTTATTACTAGTTATAATTAAAAGATTGTCTGGATTAGAATTATCAATGTATTTTTGTAAGTGGTTTAGCTCTTTTTCACTTGCATTTAGAAAAGCATTTCTAATAATTATTATTTTTTTATCACTTAGAAATGAATATGTATCTAAATCTTCTAGGGCAAGTTCCAGACTAGATTCTTCTAAATCGTAAGTAGCCTGGTATTGTCCTTCAAAGCCTTGTTTTTTTATCATTTCAGTTATTTTTTTTGATAGAGCTAAATCATCACTACATTCTAATAAATAATTACTCTGCATTTTCTAATTCTTTCTCGATGTCATCAAATATTTGATCTAAACATTCAATAGTTTTTCCTCCACCTTGAGCAAAAGTAGGACTTCCTCCTCCATTACCACCTGCTATAGTTGATGCTTCTTTGACAATGAATCCAGCATTAACAGAACAATTGCTTCTTGCAATAAATAAAACACTTGTTAAATCTTTTACGTTAGCAAAGAAGACAAAGCCTTTATCCATTTCATTAACTAGAGAATCAGCTACTGTTTTTAGAATATTTATATCTTCATTTTCTACTCTCATAATAATTCCAGAGATGTTGTTGTATTTTCTAATTTGATTTTTATAAATATCTAGATTTTCTAAAGATTTATTCTTTTTTAGTTCATTATATTTCTTTTCTAAGTCTTTAACTTCTTTTTGAATGTATGAAAGTTCGTTTTTATTAAATATAATATCTTTGTATGATACTGGTTTTGAATTATCTATTTCAACGTCAAATTCTAGGTCTATTTCTTCTTTTTTTGCTTCTGATAAAATTTCTTTGGCTTTCATTAATAATTTTATCATTTCATCGTTATATGGTTTAATTACATCAAATAATTGTTGTTCAGCACGTGATGCAGTTGCAGCTTCTATTCTATATGTGTTACTTCCTTTTGATTCAAAGTTATAAATGGCAAAATTTCTAATGTCTGATGTATTAGCAGCATGAGTACCACCACATAATTCTATTGATTTACCAATTTTTACAACACGAACTTTATCACCGTATTTTTCATTAAATAAAGCCATTGCACCTAATTCTTTGGCAGCATCAATTGGCATAACCTCAGTTGAAACGATAATTTTTTTTGCTATTTCATTGTTTACATATTCCTCTACTTTAACAAGGTCATCATCGGAAATTTTTCCAGAATAAGTGAAATCAAAACGAAGGCGTTCATCATCGACATAACTACCTGCTTGTTTAATTGTTTTAGACACGACTTGTTGTAATGCAAGTTGTAATAGATGTACGCTTGAATGGTTTGCTTCTATTCTACGGCGTCTATCTTTATCAACAACTAATTCACAGTCATCATTTACTTTTATTTCTCCATCTAATAGTCTAACTTTATGAATATTTTGACCATTTGGTCCTTTGAATACATCAACTACACGAGCTTTAAAATTCTTACCAATAATCATTCCGGTATCACTAACTTGACCGCCTGCTTCAGCATAGAAACAAGTTCTTTTTAATGCAATATATCCATCATGATCTAGTGATTTTTCTAAATTATCTTTAGAAAATATCGCAAGTACATTACTTTTAACACGATAAAGTCCATAGACAAATTTACTTTCTTTAGTAAAGTCTAATAGTACTTTCTTTTGAGAAGCCATTGCTGATTTATTTTTAGCATTTTTCTTAGCTAATTCTCTTTGAGCTTTCATGTATTTATCAAATTCATCTTTATCTGTAGTGTAACCTAATTCCTCTAAATATTCTAGGGTAAGTTCAAATGGGAATCCATAAGTATCATATAATTTAAAGGCATCTTCTCCACTGATCTTACCATCATTAGAGTTTTTAACTAATTCTTTTAATCTAGCCTCTCCTGCATCTAATGTTTTAAAGAATAATTTTTCTTCTTCTAATACTTGTATTTCTATAAATGGTCTTTTTTCTTTTAGATTAGGATAGAATTCTCCCATAACATCTACAACATCTGAAACAAGTTTATACATAAATGGTTCTTTTAGATTTAGATGTTGTCCCATTCTAATACTACGACGTAATAATCTTCTTAAAACATAACCTCTACCTACATTTTCAAAAGTTGCTCCATCTGATAAGGCAAAAGTGATAGCTCTTATATGGTCTACTATTACTTTTATTTCTTTTTGAGAAGCATATAAAACTCCTGTTAGTTCTTCTACATGTTTTATCATAGGTTGGAATAAGTCTGTATCAAAGTTACTATCTACATCTTGGAAAATAACTGCCCAACGTTCAAGTCCTGCTCCTGTATCAATATTTTTATGAGGAAGTTCTTTATAATTTTTTCTTGCTACTCCTTCTTTTGAATTGTATTGACTAAATACATTATTCCAAATTTCTATGTAACGTTCTTGTTCTTCATCGTTTTTGAATTTTTCTAATGCTGTACCATCTTTATCATATTTTTCTCCTCTATCAAAGAAAATTTCTGAATCAGGTCCACATGGTCCTTCTCCTATCTCCCAAAAGTTTTCTTCTAGTTTTATGATATGATCTTCAATAAATCCTACTTCTACCCATTTATCATAACTAGCTTGATCTTCTGGATATACTGTAACATATAATAATTCTTTAGGTATCGCAAACCATTTTTCTGATGTTAATAGTTCAAAGGCAAACTCGATCGCTTCTTCTTTAAAGTAATCACCAATAGAAAAGTTACCCATCATTTCAAAGAATGTTTGGTGTCTTTTTGTTACTCCTACATTTTCTATATCGTTAGTTCTGATACATTTTTGAATACTTGTAATTCTTTTTGCATCAGGTACAACAGTTCCATCAAAATATTTTTTTAGTGGTGTAACTCCTGCATTAATCCATAGTAAGCTATCGTCATTAATAGGTACTAATGGTGCAGATGGAAATACTTTATGTCCTTTTTCGACAAAGAAATCAAGCCACATCTTTCTAATTTCATTACTTGTCATTTTCTTCATTTTGCATACCTCCAATTTCATTTAATATTTGATCCAATCTTTTATGATAGTCATCTATACTACCATTGTTTAAAATAAAGTAATCAGCCATAGAAATAGGTCCACCTTTCGCAAGATTTTCTATCTCTGAAATATCTCTTTTAGTAATCTCTTCTTTATTCAATGGTCTAACTTTTCTAGTGCCAACTCTTTCATATCTAATATTTTTATCAGTTACAATTGCGATAATTTTAAGCATATCGCCGAATGTTTCTTTTAAGACTAGATATTCGTCCCAAGAATATAATCCATCTAGAACTGTATCATTATTCTTAATACTTTCTTTAATTTTGGGAAGAAGTAAAATAGCCATTGCTGCCATACCATGTTCATTTCTTAAGCGTTCTCTCATCATTTTTTCATTATCAGGATTTATTTCTAATCCTTCACTTTTTAGTGTATCTAATACTACTCCACCAAAATAAATTTTATTGAAACCCTCTTTTTCTAGATAATCGGAAGCTACACTCTTACCACTTCCACTCATTCCTACAATAGCAATTAACTTTTTCATAACATCCTCCTCTTTTTAATACAAATAAAAGACCAAATCTAGGAGGACATAATGCCCGGTACCATCCTAAATACGGTCTTAATTATGATAAAGGTCTCCCTTTTAAAACTAAAAAGTAGCTTTCATAAAAGTATTAGACTAATTTCCACCAAACATTAGCTCTCTATACTAATAACTGTTTATTACTTTTCTTTTATTATTGTTTTAATTATCTTTTAATTTTTGCATAACTTCTACCTTTTCATCGATGAAGGTGAAGACTACTTTTATTGTTGCAATTACAGGTGTTGCGATAATCATACCTATAATACCAAAGAAATGCTCAAAAATCAATAAGCCAAGCATAATTGTTACAGGGTGAAGACTCATCGCATGTCCCATTATCAATGGTTGATAGAAATTGTTTTCTAATAGTTGTACTACTACAATTGATATGATACAGAATATTCCAACAAGTGGAGAAATTGTAAATCCAACTAGTACTGCTGGTATAGCTCCAATATATGGACCAAAATATGGAATTACATCAGTAATAGCACAGAAGAAAGCAAAGATAAGTGGTGCTTTTAATCCTGCTAAAGTTAGTCCGATACTTTGAGTAATAAATACTAAAAGCATAACAGTAAGTACTCCTGTAACATATCCTCTTAGAGAATGATTAACTCTAGACATTAATTCTTTAGCATCAGATAAATATCTTTTAGGCACAAATTCATAGATAACATCGTTAACTTTATCAAAGTCATATAACATATAGAAACCTATCATTATTCCTAAAATTAAGAACATTCCACCACTAACTATATTCTTACCACAAACAAGAAGCATATTAGGAATTCTAGTAGTTAGACTAGTTCCAAAGTTTTCTAAGTGAGAATATACTTGTTCTTTTACAATATTTGTATCAAAACTACCATTTCCAAATACATTTAAAACATTATTAACAACTTTCTTGAAATCTGCTAGAATACTAGGAATAGTTGTAATAAAGTCTTTTACCTGTTCTATTAAAGATGGTGTTAAAAGTGCAAAGAATAAAACAAGTAGACCTATAAATATAAGATAAACTAATATACAGGCCACTACCCTTGGTATTTTTTTCTTTTGTAAAAACTTAACTACTGGATCAAATAACCAAGCAATAATCAATCCAATAAATACTGGTGAAATAACTATAAATATCTCTTTTAATATTTTTAAAATATTCAACTCTTTCATTAAAGATAATATTAAAGAAACCACAGCAATAACTACTATAATAAAGCCCACTTTTAGAATTTTATTAGAAGTAGATATTACACCATTTAAACCTTCAATATCTAATTCTTCTTTTTTTCTTCGCATATTATCACACTCCTACTTTTATTATAGCATAATTAGATAAGAAATAAGAATAATATTTTTAAGATATTAGTTTTAATTATGAAAAAGTAAGTAAGTTATTTTACTTTTCCCTTATTTTATATATAATAAAGGTGGTGAAGAATTATGTATATAATAAGAAATAATATAGATGATGAACAAATTATAAAAAATTCAAGATTTATTACTCGTCTTGTAAAAATTACTAAAAAAGATGAGGTAGAAGATATTTTAAATAATGTAAAAAAAGAATATCCAAAGGCAACACATTATTGTTATGCTTATATAGTTAATGATTATAAAAAAGCAAGTGATGATGGTGAACCTGGTGGCACTGCTGGTATGCCTATTTTGAATGTTTTAGAAAAAGAAGATATGACATCAGTTATTGCGATAGTTGTTCGTTACTTTGGTGGAATAAAATTAGGAGCTGGAGGTTTGGTTAGGGCTTATTCTTCATCAGTTAGAGACACTTTAAAAAAGGCAGATAAAATTCTATTAATTGAGGGAGTGCAAATTAAAATTACAATACCATATGATAGACAAAATGAACTTAATTATATTCTAAAGGATAGTGAAATAGTTGATAAAACCTTTACAGATAAAGTTACATATATTATAAATTGTAGTAAAGAAATGTCAAAAAAATTACATCAGTATAATCCAATAATAATTAAAGAAACATATATAGAAAAAAAAGATTCATAGGCTACCTATGAATTTTTATTACTCTACTTTTCTATGTAAATAACAAATATAGTTATTATTTTCCTTTTAAAAAACTAGAAGTATGATTAATTGCAACCTAAACCACCATAATCCGACACATAACAGCCATGTCCATTAGTACTTGTTGTAGGCATTGACCAGCAACTTACAATTCCACCCAAATTAGCACCACAATGCTCAGAAGTACCCAAACATGATCGATAACAATCTATAGTGTCTGAGGTGTATCTGCAGTTACTATTTGAGAAAGCTTCTTTGATGTGATTTTTTTCTACACTATAATTGTTTGACTTAAAACAATATGCTTTTCTGTCTTTTAAAAAAATACATACTCCTTTTTTACTTGCAAATACATTTCCTGTTTGATTAACGTCTGCTGTTGCTAAATCAAAATATTGATTGTCTGCCTTCTTATATAGTTCATCAATAGCTTGCTGTGTAGTTGTAGCAGAAAGTCCACTTGATGAGTTAGAATATGAAACATTACTTGCCCCTACTGTTGATGCATATACTACTCCACCTGTAATTATTCCTCCTAATACCATTCCTGTTCCTAATGCTTTTATCATATCTTTATTCTTTTCTTTCATACTTTCCACAACCTTTAATTATCTTACTAATTAGATTGTACCCTCACCCAGTGAATTTTGTCAACCCTTATTTTGTAGGCTGTTTACGGTAATTTATTTCCTAAATTTAGAATTTCTTGATGGTTATTTACATTGACATTAGTCAAGGTTGAATTTCATTTCTGATTTTTTCTTCAAATTCAACTATTTTTTTTAAGAGTAGAAAACGTTGGTCAAAAAAAGAGCATTTTTAGATATTATAAAACTAAAAACACTCTTGGTTAAAATGATAAATAATATTTTTTATTTACTATAATTTTTTACAAAACTTTTAATACCTTGAACCTTGTCTAACTTGCCCCTTTCTATTAGATCAAGTGTATCTTCTTTAGAAATAATGTTATGATCTAGCTCTATTTTCATTATATCTAGAGCAACTTTATTTTTGTTGTAATCAGTCTTTTGTATTTCTGTTGTAACATCTAAAATATCTTCAATAGTTTTTGGTACTCCACCTAAGGTTTTAGATAGAATTGGACTGTTATACATTATTTTAGTTACGACGGTTGATTCTTTAAATAATTCTACATTTCTTAATGGGATAGCAAGAATAATTAAGATTAAAAACATCACAATATATCCTTCTAAAATACCAAATATAAATCCAAGTATTTTAGATGGCAAAGTTAGAATGATTGTTATATCTACTAATTTTTGAATAATACCAGTTAATTTAAATATGATTGTTGCGATAGAAAAAAGTATTGTTGCGATAAATATAAAGGCAATTAACTGATAAACTAAAATATTTAATGTTTGTAAACCATCAAAGGAAAAGAATGGAAACCATTTACATAAAACTAAACCTATTTTATCTTTTAAGAGAAAAGATATTATATAAACTAGGATTGTCCCTATGAAAACAACACTTTCTTTTAAGAATCCCTTTTTTAATCCCATTACTCCAGACGAAATAATTAATAATATTACAATAACGCTAAAAATATTCATTAATTTTACCTTCTTTCTCTAATATTATAGCATATTTTTTTTATTTTCGTTATAATAATAGTGAGGTGATTAAATGAACGTTGTAATCAGAGTAAATGATGAGATAAAACAAAAGATGATTGAATATTATAAAGATAAAGTTCGTGATAAGAAGATACCATATGTTGTATTTCAGGCACAAGAAGAAGATACAGTAATTACTATGTATGAATCTGGAAAAGTAATGTTTCAAGGAACTTCAGCTGATGTTGACGCTTCTATGTGGGGTGTTGCATTAGAAAAGTCAAAAGATAAGGAAAAACCTAAAATAGATGAAAAGTATCACAATTGTTCTTCTGTTGGTAGTGATGAAGTTGGTACGGGGGATTATTTTGGTCCTATTGTTGTTACTGCGAGTTATGTAACAAAAGATGATGTTTCTTTTTTAGATGAATTAGGTGTTGGAGATTCTAAAAAAATAAATGATGAAAAGATTAAAAAGATTGCTCCGGAGATTGCTAAAAGAGTTAAATATAGAAGTGTTATTTTATCTAATAAAGAATATAATGAAAAATATACAAAAGATGTTAATATGAATAAAATTAAAGCAATTATGCATAATAGAGTTTTGTATCAATTAGTTAATGAAGAAAAGCCAAAATATGATTATATAATAGTTGATGAATTTGCTAGAGAAGCTAGATATTATGATTACTTAAAAGATATACCCAATGTTCAAAGAGATATTACTTTTATGACTAAAGCAGAAGATAAGAATTTAGCCGTTGCTTGTTCTTCCATTATTAGTAGATATTTATTTTTAAAGGAATTTGATAAGTTGTGTGATGAAATTCATATTCCTCTAGTTAAAGGTGCATCTAAGGATGTCGATAAGATTGGCGAAGAAGTAGTCGAAAAATACGGTGAAGAAAAGCTTAAAGATATTGCTAAGTTAAATTTCAAGAACACAGAAAGAATATTACATACTATGATATATTAAGAATCGTTTCTAAAGAACGATTTTTTATATTAAACTAAAAACCTCACTTTTAAGCGAGGTTTTAATTTTAATCATTTTAACTTTCTTTGTTAATTACTACTACTGCTCGAGCACCAAAGTCTGTACTTGTAGTATTCCATGCACCTATATTACCACCATAAGCAATGGTATAGGATTTAGTACCATCAGTTGAAGCTGACATTGTCCAATATCCATTATTTTTCTCATCAGTAGCATCATCATTTGTACCACCATAGGATGTAGAAGATTTTAAATAATTACTCATCCAAATTGGGCAAGTTTTTTCTACGACTGTACACCCAAGTGTCATAGCTTCTTGTAATGTTACAATTCTTGCTTTGGCTACTCTTTCAGTTAATGTATAAGAATTAGCTGTACAAGCTGTATCGCTACATCCAGTAAAAGCATTAGTGTTATTAAAATTTGTTGTACCCATTGTGTATGTCTGGTCATTCACATTAGTCCAGTCTTTAGTCTTATCTTCTAGTGTTGGTAAAATTGTTAATGGGCCTTTTGTACTGTCATTGGCATCAAGATACCATGCTGTGTTATAAACTATATTTTCTCTTTGTTGAAGTGTCATAGTCTCACCATCATCATGTAGAACATAAAAATATTTCATTGTAGTATCATTAACCATGTACTTTATAATTGTTCCTACTGGACATGTATTAGATGTTTTGTCTTTGTAGCATTCAGTCTTTTGGCAAGTTTCTTCATCACCTGTAATACATTTTGTGGCATCTAATTCAACAGTTCCACCAGGATTATATGTATAGGCATCAATTATATTATTATCTATTTTACTTAAGTTAGATTGATCTGCTGGAAATGCTAAATCTGCTGTTGCAAGACCTGCTGTTGCACCAAATGTAACTGTAACATTTTGTGTATCTTTGTTTAATATTCTAACTTTAATCTTTTTTCTTTCTGTATTTGTTCCGTTAGCTCCTAGCACTACTCCACTTTGTGTAGGTGCCTCATCTCCACTTTTTAAATAACCAATTTGAATGTTAGATGAAGTTGCTTTATAAAATAGGTTTAATTTAGCATCTCTACCATTAACATTAACTAAGTCCATAGCAACAACTCTAGCCTCTCCTGGAGCTACAACAACTTCCTTGTCACTATCTAAATCTGTTGATTCAATAAGTGCATATAAATTTCCCGTAACTATATTTAGAGCTCCCTTACTCTCACTACTAGTTGTAAATAAGGCATATGAGAAGTACCCTCCTATAACTAATATTGTTACAAGAACTATCAAAATTAAATAACCTGTGTGTATATTTATTTTTTGTTTTAAAAAATACTTTAGTTTCACTCTATCACCATCTTATCTTATAGAATAATAATAACATAATTTATATTGTTTGACAATTATTATTGTAGAAAAAAAGTATCTTAACGATACTTAATCCAAATTCTTTTGTAACTCACGTAACTTTCCTAAGAATTCGTTTGTTTTCTTTATTTCTTCATCTAATTTTTCATAATTTGCAGTATTTTCAAGCTCTAGGCTATTATCGTTAGGTTGTTGTTTTTCAATTCCAAAAATAGGAGAAATAATTGGACTACTTTTGAATACATGATCATCATTATAGGCTTTAGCCTTATCAATTGAATAAAAGTCGTCTAATACAACTTTATTAGTTTCTGGTTCTTTTACCTCTACTTTTCTTGATTCAATTATTTCTGGTTCTTGTTCTTTTATATTTAAAGCTTCTGCTTCTTCTTTTATATTATTCATACGCATTTCTAAGTCTTGTAATGATATAGGTTCATTGCCCTCATCTGCATATTGTGTAACCTCGTTTTGTTCATATAGAACATCACTTTTCTTCATTAATTCTTCAACACTTATAATTGCATTTTTTTCTTGTTCTTCTTCAAATTCTGTTAATTCAATATTCTTACTTTCTTCTTGTTGTTCTTGTTTTTCTTGGGCTTTTAATAGCTCAATAGTTGCTTTACGTAACTCTTCTTTAGCTTCTTCTTGATTAGGCACTGCATCTGTATATTGTAATGGTTCTTCTTTTTTGTTATCATCTAAATCTAATGTTTCTATCTCATCTTTAACTTTTTCATAAATATCTGTAACACTGTCTTTTGGAAGAGTTTTATTTTCTTCTTTAATTTCTAAGACAGGTGTAGAATTTTCTTCTTTATTTTTTTCAAATTCTTCGATTGGAATTACTAATGGTACCTCTTGTTTCTTTTCCTCTACAGTTACTACCTTTAAAGGAATAACTTCAGCTGGATTTTCTTTTTCTATACTAGTTTCTTTCTTCAACTCAGTAACTGGTTCAATTATTTTTTCAATAACTGGTTGTTCAACCACTATATTATTACTTTTTTCATTATATTCTAACTGTTCTATCAATTCATTTAACTCCTTTGTATTACGTTTTTTTCTTTTACTATGATAACTCTTTTCAATAATAAAGTATAAGGTTCCTAAAATACATATTGCAATCGCAACTGCAATTACGATACGTACCTCATCAGTGCTTAAAAATTCCATTAGTTCATTCATTATGTTCACCTCTATTATCATTCTATCATACTCTTTAAAAATACCAAATATGATTTTACGTAAATTTTTGTTCGTTTTACAAAAGTTTTACATAAGTGTGTTTTTTGATTTACATTCATCTTTATTTCACTTTCATCATAACATAATTTTTACTAATTTAGTATATTTTTTTACATTTTTTCATATTTTCTACTATGAAAGAAAAGTTCATTATATCTACAATAATTTTATTAGTTGGTGGTTTCTTAACAAAGGTACTTGGTATGATAATAAAAATAGTGATGACTAGATTGATAGGAACTGAGGGAATTGGTTTATACATGATGATTTTACCAACTTTTTCTCTTTTTATTGGTCTTGCTCAAGCTGGTTTTCCCATTGCAATATCGAAACTAGTAGCTGAAGATACAAAGAATAATAAGAAAATTTATGCTTCTTTATTTCCTGTATCATTCATTATTAATATAATCTTAATGCTTATAATTATACTTATTGCTAAAACTTTGGCTGTTAATCTACTTCATGATGAAAGATGTCTTTATGGAATATATGCTATAAGTTTAGTAATACCATTAACAACATTATCTAGTATGTGTAGAAGTTACTTTTTTGGTAAGCAAAAAATGTTACCGCATGTATTAAGTAATATAACTGAAGATATAGCTAGACTAGCACTAATAATTATAGGAGTACCCTTCTTTTATGAAAAGGGGGTTGAATATGCTGTTTGTTATGTAATATTAATTAATATAGTAAGTGAATTAATATCTATTTTAATTTTATTTTTCTTTATGCCTAAAAATATAAAAATAAGAAAAGAGGATTTGAGTCCAAGTAGAATTTATTTAAAAGATTCTTTAGATATCTCTATACCAAATACTGCATCAAGATTGATTGGTTCTGTTGCATATTTTATAGAACCAATTATATTGACATCTACTCTTATACATGTTGGGTATTCAAATAGTTTTATTGTAAATGAGTATGGAATTTTAACTGGTTACGTCTTACCCATACTATTGTTGCCGTCTTTCTTTACTTTAGCAATTTCACAAGCATTACTTCCTACTGTTACAAGACTTTATTATAGAAATGATATAAAGGGAGTAAAAAGAAAAATAAAACAAGCTCTTTTCTTTTCTCTTTTAATAGGTATACCAACAACTATTCTTTTAATGATAGAACCAGAGTTTTTCTTAAACTTAATTTATCACACTAAAAAAGGAGCCAGTTATATGGTTTCCTTGGCACCTTTTTGTCTTTTGCAATATATTGAAGCACCACTTGCCTTTAGTTTGGATGCTATCGGTAAAAGTAAAGATAATATGAAAGCTACTTTTTATGGTACTATTGTTAGGACTTCTCTGCTTTTTCTTCTTGCATTTTTAAAAATAGGAATTTGGTGTTTAATAATATCAACTGCATTAAATATAATTGTTATTACTTTTTATAATTTGTATAAGATTCGAAAATACTTGAAATGTTGAAAATACTTATTAAAAACAATCAGAAGGACTTTTTATACTAATTCCGCCTTTAGGTCCTTGACATGTACAAACCTTATCAGATTGATTTCCTGCTTTATCTTTTACTTTATAACATCTTTTAACTCTTCCAGAACCTGCAGAATCACATACAGCTGCTCCACTCCATTTGTAGTCTATTCCATCTCCCCAAGCACATCCACTTCCCCCTGTTTCATATTTAGCTTGAGCACCCCAATCAGCAATAGGACTATGTTCTGAAGCCCCAGTATCATTATTAGCAGTTAAGTTTACACCTCTATATTTTCCATTCACATTACCATAGTATAATTGACACCCTGCACCAGTACCACATCCGCTGTCAGAAAAGAAATTATCCTTATTTAGTGCTTCACCTGATAAACCTGGAGCTGTCCTATCTATCCATACAGTTTTAGTTTCACATGTGTGTGCATTACCTGCATTATCAGATATATAAAGTGTTAGGGAACTTTTTCCTTCACTTGTGGTTTCAGTTGAGTAACTTGATTGAACACATTCACTTCCTCCAGTATCTGAACATTTTGCTGAATACACTGCTTTTTTGATACTATACCAAGTTTTTTGGGAAATATTAGTTCCATTACCCCTTTTTAATGTCTTGTCAGAGCATGTTGGTGCTGTATAGTCTGTATAAACTGGTGCTGAACAATATCCAACATTTCCAGCATTATCTGTTATTTGTCCAAAATTAAAATTGCTGTTTTGTATTTCTGTTGTTATAGGAAAACTTACATTACTATTTAATGGGTTACAACCGCTTGTTGAATCAACACATGTTCCTGTCAGTGTTAAGTGTCCATTGTACCAATTTTCTGTGTAACCTCCTGGATTACAAGTTGGTGCGGTTTTGTCGATTTTTACTCTAACTTTGTTACACGTTTTAGAATTGCCAGCCTTATCAGAGACACTTCCAGGAGTGTAATCAGCGTTAGTTTCATTATCAATAGTTTTCGTTATTGTTTTTGTGTCATCGCTACATTCACTTCCTGAATCAGAACATGTTCCTGTTAGGGTTACATTTGTATTAACCCAGTTATCACTATTTCCTGTTGTTTCACAATTTGGTTTCTTTCTGTCAATTAAGAATGTTTTATTATAACATTTTGAAACATTTCCAGCTTCATCTTTCATTTCAAATATGCCCGTCATCTTGCCTTCATATTCTTTTGGACTATCGCCTATTATTTTGGTCATTTCATTTGTACTTGTCTGTTTTGATTTTGAAAGATCAGAAAGTGTTTTATTATCTTTATCTTTTACGGTCCAATTCCAATAAACATTAGAGCCTTTACCAGAATCCAAATTCAAGGCTGGGATACTTACCTTGATAGGTAGGTTGGTCCACACATCTGTTTCAGGTGTTTTCCCATTTGGCATAACAAATGATTCTGTAATTGATGATGATTCAGGACAATTGGGAGGGTTATGATCAATCCAATACTCGCTAGTATCACATTGACTATAATTTCCTGCATTATCATAAATTTTTATTCTACCTGCCAACTTACCTTCATAATTTTGTCCTAGTCCAAGACTATACTCTTTATCACCTTTATTTTTTTCTTGAAAATAAAAAGCGTCTTGAACATAATTATTAGAGGCAGTATCCTTTACATACCATTCCCAATAGTCAACACCTGAATATGTATCTGAATTAGTATTTGTTATGTTTACTCTAACCGGAATTTGTCTCCAAGTTTGAGCTATTACTTTCTCACCTCCATAGGATGAAACAATACTTGTAGGACAAGTAGGTTTTGTTTTATCTATTCCAAAGTCTGCTGATTGACATGTAGTTGAGTTCCCTGCTGCATCAGTAACTTCTCCGTTTAATGTATATTGACCACTATCTGTTTTTTTTATTGTTGTTTTTTGTTCGTTTCCATCCATTGTTGGCGTTACCTTACTTTTGACGGTACCTGGTGAACCAGTTGTACCATCTGTGATTGATAAACTTGCTGTTACATCTCCTCTATACCACTGTCTTCCTTCAACTTTATTTCCTTTATCGTTATCTGATAAAGATATACTACATGTTGGAGCTGTCCAATCGTGTTTTACAGTTTGATTTCCTGGGCAAGTTGTACTTCTTCCTGCTTCATCATATACTGTTCCTGGTGATAGATTGCTCCAACTTCCTTCCCATGTTATATCCCAGTATACATTTCCATTACTATCATACCTTTTTCCTGCTTCTATTCCAGCAACACATCCACTTCCTACATCACTACAGGTTCCTTTTAGAGTTGTTTCTTTATTTGATGTAGCATTCTTCCAAGTATTACTCCCTCCACTTGAAGTACAGGTTGGATTTTCCTTATCTATATAAATATCAGTTATTACACAACTCCCTTCATTTCCTGCATTATCTTTTCTAGTAATAGTTGATGTTTGAGCATCTTTCTTGGTATTTTTTAAAATATCACTTAATTGTTCTTCATCTGTTATTCCACTATTTTCATCTGTAAAATATCCATATGTTTGAACATTTGTTAAATACCATTGCTTATTCCCCGCTTTATTTCCCTTTGTTCCTGTTTTTATACCTTTATCACTACATGTTGGTGGTGTTGTATCTATATAATATAATTGACTACATGACGCTTTATTTCCTACATTATCTTCTATTGTTGCATAATACTCTTTACCATTCTTACCAGTATTTCCTGCATTATATGTACCATTATCATTATCTAATTTATTGAAATGGCTTCTATCTGAAAATATATGTTTAGTACTTTCATTTACTCCTGATCCTTCATCACTACCAGATGCTACAATTGGTAATTCTTGATCTATTCCTAGTGCTTGATTACTACTATTTTTTGATTTTGAATTATACCATAGACTCTGTTTACTGCTTTCATCTATTTTATAATCTGTTGTTATATTACATGTTGGTGGTGTTTTATCCACATATATAGCATCACTATAAACTGATTGATTATGATTTCCTGATTCATTATAAGTTGTAACTCTAATATAATATTCTCCTTCACTATATTCTGCTGCCTTTAGCTTAATATCAATTGTATCAGCTGTTAGCTTGTCTCTTTGACTAACTTTATATTGATTATATTCATTCTTATCATTTGTATAATTTTTTTTAAAAATTTCATATTTATAGGTTGATACTTCATCTCTAATTAAACTAACTTCAACAACCGCATCACCTTTACCATTTGTATAGTGAGTTTTTTTATTATTATCTTCTTTTTCGTAAAAATTTCCATTATATTTAAATGTAATTGTAGATGTATTTACTTTTGATTCAGGTATAGCAGTTGTTCCTGCTAATTTTTCACCTTTAATCTCACAATAACAATCATATTTATAACTACCATCATTTTGCTTTTGTACCCATGCATATGATGTTGTTGGATCAAATTCTTCTTTTTTAGAATTATATAGCTTATTTATGTAACCTTTTTCTATTAATTTATCTAAAGTAACATAGTTTGTTTGCCCCTCTACTATTGGTAATAATCTCTTATTATCTGTAAAATATGTTTGTCCAGCTTGTTTCATTAATTCTACTTGGGAATTATCAAATCTATTATTAGAACTTTTCTTTATATTTACAACTGATGTTATAGCAACTGTTCCTAATATCCCTATTATTACGATTGTTCCTAATAATTCTATTAACGTAAATCCTTTATTTTTATTCATAATACATTCACCTACAATACATTTTAATGGTATCATTATTTTTATTGGTTTTCAATTCTATTTTCAAAAAATATTCATGTTGATTTAAATTTGTTATGATATACACTAGCTATATTAATTTACGTTCACAAACACCATTTTAACAAAGAAATTATAGAGTTGTCTTGTTAATTATTAATGAAATAATAATTTTAAAAACTATGACAATATATAAAGCAAGTAATTTATCAACTCATTTCAAATCCGGTATCTAATGTCACATCATTTGCTAAATGCTTATAAACTCCACACATCTCTTTGGGAACTATGATACTAACTTTTCCTCCAGAGATTGAATATTTTCTTGAAGTTGCACAAGTATAATTTATAGAAAAGCTAAATCCTTCACGTGTATTACTGCTGCTTGATGGCGAAATATCAGTAATATTAACAGGTATTTTTTTATTTGATCCTATTTGCATATATACTGTGCTAGAAAGTCCTGCAAGTCCTTTGCAAATAACTGAATCACTAACAGTCATTCCATAATCATCTTGTGCACAGCTTGTACAACATGCCTGGTTAGTACTCATATGTGGGAATATATCATTTTCATAAAAACCAGATAAACTTCCCAATGAAGGTATTTTTTCTTGCTCTTCAGCATTTTTTACTTTTGTATATAATGCATCAATTGCTCCTTGAGCATTTGTTGCTGATAATCCACTTGATGCATTAGAGTATGATACACTACTTGCGCCTACAGTTGATGCATATACTCCTCCACCTGTAATTATTCCTCCTAATACTATCCCTGTTCCAAATACTTTTAATCTATCCTTATTCTTTTCTTTTATATTTTCCACACCTTTACTTATCTTACTAATCCGATTATACCCCCCTCCCCCAGTGAATTTTGTCAATGTGAAATTTATAATAGGTAAAGGTAAATTATTTATTTAACTTCCCGTTTTTTTTTACTAACGGGATTTTAGCTGTTGAAAATGTTATATATTTAGTCGAGACAAGAAAAAGAAAAGCGCATAAAGTAGTAATTAAAAAAAATTAATTGCAGTGATAACTGTTTGTACCATCACTTAGGCTATGTGTTGCGGTACAATCGTTATAATTTTCACCATTTGTTTTTCTACACATTATACCGGTGTTATTATTGTAGGTGTTTTTGAAAACTAGGCAACTAAGACCATAACTATATGACTCACAATCTACATCACCATATCTATTAGTAGTACAATTTCCGTTAGAAGAAAACACTTCTTTGATGTGATTCTTTTCAGTTTCAAAATTATTTGGTTTAAAGCAACTTATTTTACCATCTTTATTGATACATACTCCTGATTTACTGCCTAGTATATTTTTAGATGAATTAGTACTCATATCATAAAAGTTTATATAACTTGGATCTATGTATGTACTCGCTTTTTCATACAATGCATCGATTGCTCCTTGAGCATTTGTTGCTGATAATCCACTTGATGCATTAGAGTATGATACACTACTTGCGCCTACAGTTGATGCATATACTCCTCCACCTGTAATTATTCCTCCTAATACTATCCCTGTTCCTAATGCTTTTATCATATCTTTATTTTTATCCTTCATACTTTCCACAACCTTTACTTATCTTACTAATCCGATTATACCCCCCCCCCAGTGAATTTTGTCAATCGTTATTTTGTTGGCTATTTACGGTAAATTATTTATTTAACTCCCTTTTTTTTACTAACGGGATTTTAACTTTGGAATTCTATGGGGAAATAACTTTATTAGTCAAGGGTGAACATATGTGAACTTGTATACCCTTGACTAATTTTTTCTTATTTATTAATAATTAATTTATAGTACTTTCTTGTATTTTGGCTTTTTTGGTACTATTTACTCTACTTTTTTGATTTTTAATTTATTTTCACAAAATGTTCACATTCATTGTATAATATAGATATTGGGAGGAATTTCGAATGAAAATATTAATTGTTGATGATGAAGATATGATTCGTGAAGTTATAAAAGAATACAGTGAAGATGCAGGTTATCAAACTGATGAAGCTGAAAATGGAAAAATAGCTTTAAAAAAAATAAATAAAAATACTTATGACTTACTTATACTGGATATTATGATGCCAGAAATGGACGGATTTACTGTTTTAAAAAATATTCCAAAAGAGAAAATGATTCCAACCATTGTCTTATCCGCTCGTGGAGAAGAATATGATAAACTTAACGGTTTTGATCTTGGAATAGACGACTATTTAACTAAACCATTCTCACCAAAAGAGTTAATAGCGAGAATTAAAGCAGTATTAAATCGTACTCAAAAAAACTTACCCACTCTTTATAGATATAAAACTTTAGAAGTTAATTTTTCCGCACACACACTTAAAATAGACGATAAAATAATTAATATTACTCCAAAGGAATTTGAAATTCTTACCTATTTAATTGAAAATAAAGATATTGCTATCTCTAGGGAACAACTTTTATCAAAATTATGGGGATATGACTTTTTTGGCGATGATAGAACTGTTGATACTCATATAAAAATGTTAAGAAGTAATTTAGGAATATATCGTAACTTAATCGAAACTGTTCGAGGAGTTGGATATAAGTTTAGTGATGAAGAAAAATAGTTTAAATATAAAGATATGGAAATATTTAAGTATATTTTCTATTATAATTTTGTTGTTCCTATGGATATTTCAAATTCTTTTTTTAAATAAATTTTATGAAATACAAAAAACTAAGGATATAAAAGATGTTGCTGAGAAACTAAAGGTGGCTAAAGATGATGAAGACTTATCTAAAGTAATTAATCAAAATGCATATGATAAAAATATTTGTGTTGAAATAACAAATAAAAATGAAACCTTATATTCTAGTAAGTACTTATCTCATGGTTGTTTAATGGGAAATGAGGAAAATATTAATTATAAATCTGATTTCATATATAATAATTATCAAAAGATGACTTATAAAATAATCAATCCTAATTTTAAAAATAAAACTATTGTATATGGTATGAAATTAGATAATAATTTATATGCTTTTGTAAATACATCTGTTCAACCTCTTGACCATACTATTAATATTTTAAAGAAACAACTTATTTATGTTACTATAATCGTCTTAGTACTTTCGTTTATAATTGCCTATTTTATATCAAAAAAAATCTCTACACCAATTATAAATATTACTGATGGTGCTAATAGACTTGCTAAGAAAGATTTTAATGTTGTCTTTTCAAATGATGAAGATATAAAAGAAATAAATGATTTAGCTGATTCACTAAATTATGCTAGAGATGAATTAGAGAAAACTGATGAATTAAGAAGAGATTTAATGGCAAATGTTTCACATGACTTAAAAACCCCTTTAACTATGATTAAAGCTTATGCAGAAATGGCTAGAGATTTAAATAAAGATAATCAAGAAAAAAGAACTCAAAATATGAATGTAATTATAGAAGAAGTTGATAGACTGGCATATCTTGTTAACGATATCTTAGATTTATCTAAAATACAATCTGATATAGAGGATTTACATTATACTGAATTTGATATTAATGAATTAATTTTAAATATATTAAAAAGATATGAAATATTAAAAGAAACTGAAAATTACCATTTCATTTATAAAAATAAGAAGAAAATACTTGTTACAGCTGATGAAAAGAAAATTGAACAAGTTATATATAATTTATTAAATAATGCTATTAACTATACTGGTGATGATAAGAAAGTAATTATTAATCTAGAAGAGATTGATGATGGTATTAGAATAGAAATTAAGGATACTGGTAAAGGTATTAAAAATGAGGATATTCCATATATTTGGGATAGATATTATAAAAATAAGAAGAAACATAAGAGGAATTTAGTTGGTACTGGACTTGGTTTATCTATTGTTAAAGAAATATTAGAAAAACATAATTATAAGTATGGGGTTACTTCTAAAGAAGGTATGGGTACTACATTCTATTTTGAAATAAAAGAAAAACAGGCTTGAACCTGTTTTTTAGTTATTCATTATTGTTGTTATTTACTGATTCTTGATTAGCTTCATTTATGCCACTTTTTATTCCTTTGGCAACACTACCAGCAATTGTACCAACTGAATTAGCTACTGTAGGTGTCATTTTTTCAATACCTTCTTGAGCAATCGGCATAGTTTGTTGAACTGTAAATGCAGTTATTTCTCTTCTTTTAGCCAATATAAATAGCCATAGTGAAATCATTATAGATGAAACAATTATAAATATTCCAATTAATGATTTAGGATTTATAAAACCAAAATCTGTGTCATATTTTTCGTTATTTTTTTCATTATATAATGAACAATATTTACTGGTATATTGATTATTTTCGTATTCATCAAAATCGCAATCATCAAAACTTGGGTTTAAGACATCAGTTATAATTTTTAAATCATATTTTTCTCCATCAGTATATTCAGCAAATTTATCATAAACTATTCCCTTAGATTCTAATTCATTTTTCTTTGCAATTAATTTTTCTTTTTCTGATGATAAACTATCTTTATTTTCAGTTGGTGTTGTTTTAGATGGCATACTACTTAAAATTAAATAGCCACCTGCTATTACACCACACATTAGAATTAGAAAAGCAATAAGTAAAATTATTGTCTTTCCTTTTTTATAATTTTCTTCAGTTAAATATTCTTTTTTTTCCATGTTATTTCCTCCTAACTGTTTTAACTATGATTCAATATTTTTATATAAAAAGAAAGTTCAATAAAGAACTTCATTTTTTATTGTTGATTATTGCTATTGTTGTTATTATTTGTTGACTCTTGATTAGCTTCGTTTATGCCACTTTTTATTCCTTTGGCAACACTACTTGCAATTGTACCAACTGAATTAGCTACTGTAGGTGTCATTTTTTCAATACCTTCTTGAGCAACTGGCATAACCTGTTGTGTAGTATAAGCTGTTATTTCTCTTCTATGAGCAATAAATATTACAATAGCACCTGCAGCTGTTAATGTAAAACCAGTAGTTCCTATAAAGCCACCTAACGCAAATAATCCCATACTTCCAAAAGCATTTCCTGCAGTACTTTTCATTGCGTTCATTTCATTACCATTACCAAAATTATTAAAAATATCAAAGCCACTAACAGCAGTACTACCAAAACCCATAAATCCTACTACTATTAATATAGAACTTATAACTAAAAGAATTATTCCAACAATTAAGAGAATTTTTCCAATATTCTTTACTTTAGCATTGTTTTTCTGATATCTTTCTTCACTTAAATATTCGTTTTTTTCCATTTTACTATCTCCTTTTAAATTGGGTATTTTAGTATTAAAACTTATTCATTTAGTTTTAATAGCTTTTTTTACCTTTTACTAAGTATATAATAAATGCGCCTAGTAATGCAAGTCCTGCAATTGATGCCCCAATTATATAAAAGATTTGATATGACATTGGTTTGACTTCTTGGTAGTAAGCAGAATAATCTTTTGCTTTGATTGCTGCATCTTCCATCTCTAACTTAGTCATTTTATTCTTAATTTCACTTGCTTCTTTCGTACATTTTGTAGTTTTTTCATACCAATCAGCTGCTGCCGTATTATTATCAATTGCATCACATTCATTTGATTTAGAATCATATTGGCTTTTTAATGAGTCATATTCAGTTCCTATTTCTTTTAATCTAGCATTTGCTTCATCAACTGCTTCTTGACTTGCCTTCGTTGCTGCCTGCTTTCTTTCTTCATTAGTTTTATTTGCATTTAGTTGTTTGATTCCACCGATTCCTGCAACTACTAAACCGATAGCGCACCCAATAATAATTATTTTTATTGGTAATGTTATTTTTTTACCGCTTCCCACACTTACATTTTCATTTAAATTATTTTCCATACTCTACTCTCCTTACTCTTTCATTATATATATATATATATTCAATAGAAAAAATAGGTTTTATTGATATTTTACATTTTAGATGTAAAGTTACTATTCATGAATTTTTTTCATTAATAAATTAACATCTGATACTACAACTTTTGATGATGCTTCATCACCTAGAAGATTGGTGCTAGCTTTTAATGTTGTTATTTTTTCAAATCTAAAAATTATTGATTGTGAGAAAAACATCTGTTTTCCATTACCACCTGGTAATTTAAAATGTAAGTCTTTGATTGCGGCACCTGTTTCATCTGATAAGTAAAATTCTGCTCCATGTGTGTCATCTGCTTCGCTAATAAAGCCAGAAAAAACTATTTCATATACACCTTTTTCTACATCAATTTCATGATCACTTGCTATAGAAAAGTACTCTGATGGATTTGGTAGAAGCCATGAATCTTTTAGAAGTAAATTAGTAGTAGTACTTCCGTCTTCAAAACTTGTGAAAAAAAGTCCATCAGTAGAAGTAATGGCTGATGGTCCAGTTGGTCCTACTTCTCCTTGAGGTCCGGTTGGTCCAATTTCACCTTGTGGTCCAGCAGGGCCTGCTTCTCCTTGCAATCCCCTTGGTCCTGTGGGTCCAACATTTGTAATTCCAAATCCCATATTTAGTAGTTTTCTTCTTAATTTTAGATCTTCTGTTATCTTACACTTATCCGAAAATTTCATAAAAACTCCTCCTCTATTTAGTATATGAAGTGAATGTGTTAGTGGTTCTAGCCAAAAATACTAATAGAAAAAGAAAAAAACTAGCAATTTTTTTAGCTAGTTTTAGTATTGTATTCCCCAAACAACATGATGTTTAGCCTCTTTACCACAGCAGACACAAACATCATCTATTTTATCGCCATCTGGTAGAATACATCTTGATTTACATCCTCTAATTTCTTTTATTTTTTCTTCACACTCTTTATCACCACACCACATTGCGTGGATAAAACCTGGTTGAGTACTAAGAATCTTTTCCATATCTTCTAAGTTATGTGCTTCAAATGTTAAATTATCACGACGAGTTTTAGCTCTTTCATACATGTCATTTTGAATAGTATCTAATAATTCTTTTATATATTTTACAATATCAATATCTTTTTCTACAGTCATTTTTTCTCTTGTATCTCTTCTTGCAATAGTTATAACATTATTTTCTAAATCTCTTTTTCCTATTTCAATTCTTACCGGGATTCCATTTACTTCTGCTTCGGCAAATTTAAATCCAGGGGACTTTTTAGAATCATCTATATAAGCTGTTATATCATTATCTAGTAAGCTATCTCTAAATGACGTTGATAATGTAGAGACTTCATCATCTTCTCCAATTGGTATAATTACAACTTGTTTAGGAGCAATTCTTGGTGGAAGAACTAGACCATAATCATCACTGTGTACCATAATAAGTCCACCTATCATTCTGGTTGTTGTTCCCCATGAAGTTTGATATGCATACTCTAATTTGTTTTCTTTATTAGTAAATGTTACATTGTAAGCTTTAGAAAATTTTTGTCCAAAGTAATGAGAAGTTCCTGATTGTAAGGCAACACCATTATACATTAGAGCTTCATTTGTTAATGTATATTCAGCACCAGAGAACTTTTCTTTTTCAGTTTTTACACCTCTAATAGAGGGAATAGCTAGAATATCGTTATGGAAAGAATGATACACTTCAATCATTTGATTTGTCTCTTTTTCTGCTTCTTCTCTACTTGCATGGATTGTATGACCCTCTTGCCATAAAAATTCACGACTTCTTAAGAATGGTCTTGTCTCTTTTTCCCATCTAAAGACATTACACCACTGGTTATATAGCATCGGTAGATCTCTATGAGATTTTACATGTGTAGAATAATAATCGCAGAATAGAGTTTCACTAGTTGGTCTAATACATAAATTTTCTTCTAACTCTTTTTCTCCACCTTTAGTAACCCAAGCAACTTCAGGAGCAAAGCCTTCTACTAAATCAGTTTCTTTTTTTAGTAAATTTTCAGGAATTAATAAAGGCATTTGACAATTAATATGTCCCAATTTTTTAAATTCTTTATCTAATATTTGTTGCATTTTCTCCCAAATTGCATAGCCATTTGGTTCTATAACAATACACCCTTTTACAGATGAATAGTCAGCTAAGTGGGCAGCACGAACAACGTCTGTATACCATTTAGCAAAATCTTCACCACGTGGCGTAATAGCATTATTTTTCTTTTCCATACTTTTTACTCCTTTGTACTAATATATAATTCTTCTAATTGTTTTTCTGATACATAATCTGGACAATTGGTCATCAAGTCAGATGCTGAAGTTGTTTTTGGGAAGGCAATAACATCACGAATGTTTGTTGTTCCTGTTAAAATCATTACTAAACGTTCAAGTCCAATAGCTAGTCCTCCATGTGGTGGTGTTCCATATTTGAAGGCATCTATTAAGAATCCAAACTTTTCATAAGCCTCTTCTTTAGTAAATCCTAGGGCTTCAAACATTTTTTCTTGAATTTCTTCTTTGTGAATTCTTATACTTCCTCCACCTACTTCGTATCCATTAAGAACAATATCGTAAGCTTTAGCATGACAATTTGCTTTATCAGTTAATAATTTATCAATATCTTCTTCTTTAGGCATTGTAAATGGATGGTGACAAGCCATGAAACGATTTTCTTCATCACTCCATTCGAATACTGGGAAATCTACTACCCATAGGAATTTGTAATCATCTTCTTTAATTAAATTTAATTCTTTTCCTAATCTACATCTTAGGGCTCCAAGAGATGTATATACAATATTCTTTAAATCCGCACCAAAGAAAAGAATATCGTTATTTTCTAATTTTAATTTTTCTATTAGACCTGTTTTTTCGGAATCATTCAAAAATTTACTTATACCACCTGTAAATTCACCATTTTCAAACTTAACATAAGGTAAGCCCTTAGCTTTATAATTTTTGACAAATTCTGTTAATTCATCTATCCTTTTTCTAGAAAAGCAATCTGCTTTATTTTTTGCTATAATACAACAAATTGTACTTTCATTATTCAAAGCATTTGAAAACACCTTAAAGTCAGTTGTTTGAAACAAATCATGAACATCATTTATCTTCATATCAAATCTTAAGTCTGGTTTATCTGAGCCATAAAATTTCATTGCATCATCATATTTCATTCTAAGGAATGGTGTTTTTATATCGATTCCTTTAATATCTTTAAAGACTTTTTTCATTAATCCTTCAACAATAGTTTGAATATCTTCTTCTTCAATGAAACTCATTTCCATATCAATTTGGGTAAATTCTGGTTGTCTATCAGCACGTAAGTCTTCATCTCTGAAACAACGTGCAACTTGATAATATCTTTCCATTCCTCCTACCATAAGTAGTTGTTTTAAGATTTGTGGAGATTGTGGAAGTGCATAAAATTTGTTTTTATTTACTCTACTAGGAACTAGGTAATCTCTTGCTCCTTCTGGAGTTGATTTACAAAGGATTGGCGTTTCTATTTCAATAAAATCTAAGTTATTTAGATATTCTCTAATTGATGTTACAATTTTATGTCTAGCAATTAATCTATTTTTTACAGGATTTCTTCTTATATCTAGGTAACGATATTTTAATTTTGTATCTTCAAGAGCAGTTGTATCATCAACTATTTCAAAGGGTAGATCAATGCTTTGATTTAAGATTTCTAAGCTAGATATAACAACTTCAATATCACCTGTTTTTAAATTTTCATTTTTACTTTCTCTTTCACGAACTGTACCTGATACTTTAATTACACTTTCGTTTTTTAATGTTTCTGCTTTTTGAAAGAATTCATTATCGTCATTAAGTACTAATTGAATAAGACCACTACGATCTCTTAGGTCTATAAATAAAACTCCTCCTAGGTTACGTTTTTTTTGAACCCAACCGTATAAAGTTACTTCTTTATTTATATCTTTAATACTAATATCTGTATTATTTATTGTTTTCATTTTTTACTCCTCCTTGTTTAATATCTTCTTCTGGAAATTCTTTTATGGAAGATTCTCTAACTAGAAGAGATGAAAATATCTTCATTGCTCTTTTATTAGGAATGTCTTTATAATATAATTTTATATCTTTATCGTTATTAAATACAAATGTTGAATAATTTAATAGTAAGATTTCTTTTTGTCTTTTATCTTTTTCTTCTATTGAATAGGAAATACTTCCTCTTTTAGTCTCTTTGTTATATTCCAAGTATGAAGTATAACCAATCATAGTATTTTTGTTTACTAGAAAGCCATTGTCTTTAAAATTTTCAATGATATCTTCTTTTGTTAAAAATGAGTGATTTGCTTCAGAGACAACATTTTTAGCAAGATTTGTTAATTCTTCTTTTGGTATCATGATTATTCCTCGTGATCATGGTGACAATGTCCACAACAATTTCCATCGGAACAAGAACATCCATCATCTTCAGTAAATTCTTGATAATCGTCCATTTCTTCTTCAGTTAGTTTTTCATCTAGATAATAAATTAGTGCTTCTAATGAGATGATTTCTTCTTCCTTAGTTTTGGTATTCTTAATTTTAATTTCATTGTTATCTAAATCTTCACTATTTAAAACAGCAATATATTTAGCGTTTAATCTATCAGCTTGTCTAAATTGTGCTTTCAGGCTACGTGATGTGTATTCTGTTTCAACTACAAATCCATTAAGGCGTAAGTCCTGAGCAAGGTATGCTGCATATTTTTTTTCATCTTCATTAACATAAAGTAAGAATAAGTCAATATCTTCTCTGATTGGAAGTTCTACATTTTCTAATTCTAATGCTTTTACTAGTCTACCAATACCTGATGCAAAACCAATTCCAGGTGTAGCAGGTCCATCTAACATTTCTACTAGACCATTGTAACGTCCTCCTGCTCCTATTACATTGTTGCTGCCAAAGCCTTCTACATCTGCTTCTATTTCAAATACTGTATGATTGTAATAATCAAGTCCACGAACAATAGATGGATTTACAACATATTCTATTTGTAATAGATCAAGATATTCTTTTACTTTTTCGAATCTAATTCTAGAGTCTTCATTTAAGTATTCTAAAGTTGTTGGAGCATTTTTCATAATTTCATTTTCATGATCAACTTTACAATCTAGAATACGTAATGGGTTCTTAGCTAATCTTGTTTTGCAGTCATCACAGAAATCATTAATATATGGTGAGAAGTATCTAACTAAAGCATCTCTGTAACGATTTCTAGAATCTGCATCACCAAGTGAATTGATATTTACCTTAATACCTTTTAAACCTAACATTTTATATATATTTACAGCAAGAGATATAACTTCAGCATCAATTAATGGATCATCACTTCCTAGAACTTCTACTCCAAATTGAGTAAGTTCTCTATCTCTTCCTGATTGTGGTCTTTCATAACGATACATTGTACCATTATAATATACTTTTACTGGATTTTCTTCTCCATACATTTTGTTTTCAATGTATGATCTAACAACTCCTGCAGTTCCTTCAGGACGTAGAGTCATATTTCTTTTACCACGATCAATAAAGTCATATGTTTCTTTTGTAACTATATCTGAAGTTTCACCTACTCCTCTATGATATAAGTCACTTGATTCAAATATTGGAGTACGGATATATGTATAGTTGTATTTTTCCATTACAGCATCAACAATTTTTTCAACATACTTCCAAACTTTTGCTTCCTTTCCATAAATGTCATTGCAACCCTTTGGTCTAGTTATCATAATTATTCCTCCTTATAACAAAAAAAGATAGCCCCATAAGGACGATATTAATCGCGGTGCCACCTTAAATTTACTTAATTATACTTTTAACGTAGTTACCCGCTTCAGCTAATGTAAGTGTCTTCAAACTTAATTATTAAATGTTTTCACCAACCACATTTTCTCTATAAAATAATTATAGTTTTACTCCTCTTACTAGAAGATAGTTATATTATATATCATTTTTTTTAATTTAACAATAGCTATATTATATTCTTTTTACTTTTACTTTAGTAGAAGAAAGATTAATATCTCTATCTACTAGTTCAACAACTTTATTAGTATTTGTACCTATTTTTTCTAAATAGTTTTTATCAAAGTAATCTGTTCTTAAACTTAAGAACTTAGACATCTCATCTTGATACTTACCTTCATCTTCCTTTTCTAATCTAGAAAAATATGTTCCAAGTATTTTTCCATATCCATAAGCTAGAAATTCAAATACATCTAATTCATTAGGATCTGGAAAATCATTATTATCTACTAAAATATCATAGTCTTTAGAAATTGCTTTAATAAGTTCTTCTTTTGTTAATTTTTGATATCTATTATATTTTAACAATTTATTTGGAATTGTATGGTAAATACTAGATTTAGTCACTTCTAAAAACATTTCATCATAAAAGTCTTGTAGGCAGTATGAAGCATAGTTTTTATATATATTATTGTCTATTAAAAAATCTATAAATTTCTTTTCTGACAAACTAGATAACACTTCTATAAATGGTGACTTTAAATTATAATAAGCTCTTTTTTTGAAATCTTTTATTTCGTTATAATCTACTACATGCCCCATTTCATGTGCAAGAGTAATCATAGTTTTTATTGAATCATAATCTACTGCTTCATTTATAAAAATCCTACTATCGTTAGATGATAAATCAAAAAGTGTAAAACCTCTATATAAATCATTAGGTAAGTAAATAGATGATACTCTTTTATTATTAATTAAAGATTCAAACTTATTTAGCATTTCTTTTTGATTTGTATTTTTAAAGTAATAATTTAATATCTCATACATTTCATTTTCTTCTATGTTAGGTATATTTGATATAGTGTTATTCAAAAAAACTATTTCAGTATTATCATCAAAAATATTATCAAATAAGTCTAAATAATAATCTTTATTATTGATAAAGTCATTATTAATTTTATTCTTTATAGTTTTATTTTTTTCTGCTAGAGGTCTAATGAAACTTTTATTACTGAAAAGTTCTTTAAGATACTTCGTACTATCATATCCCATAATTGTATAAAAATATGAAAGTGTTTCTAAATAAGATAATATAGATCTTCTTTCTGTATGATTATGTGCATGATAAATTTCTTTGGTTAAAGCATCTAATTCTTTTTCTATACCAGATGAATCCTCTTTAAATATTTTCATGTCATTACCTCAATACTTTCTTTTTAAAACTTTTAGGGATTGTTTTTCTAATTCTTTATTTACACCTATTATAACATCTTCTTCTTTTATACCAAGTTCAGAAAAGATTGTTGGTTTAAAGTAATCAGACTTATTAATATTAAATTTTTGATAAACATCAATAAATTTTTCTTTATCTGTTTCTTCTAAATATGAAAAATATAGGGCCATTAATCTTCCATATCCATAGTTAACGTTATTAAAAATATCATAGTTTTCAACTTTTTCGTCAAGGTCATCATTATCTTTGTCAATTAGAATGTTATAGAATGTTTCTTTATCTGCTCTTTTATAATTTTCATGTTTTAAGATATCCTCGTCAAGACTGGATAGAATTCTTAACAAACCTAGTTGATTTAGAATGAAATAATCATAGTCAACCAGCGAAATGGTACTTCTTTTTTGATATAATTTTGAATCTAGGAGAAAAGATAAGAATTTAACTTCATAAAAACTTGAAATAACTTCTGACATAGAGGACTTAAAATTATAATAAATTGCATTTTTACTAGATTGAAAATTTAATAATTCTTCTTGATCTTTTATATGACCTAGTTCATGAACTAGATTTATCATTTGTTCAAAATTATTATAACAACCGTTGATAAAAATATAGTTTTCTCTGTTGATTGTTGATTGGATATTCATACCTGCATATTTAGAATCTTTAAAATTTAATTTATAAACCTGATTTTTTTCAATAAGACTATTAAATCTATCAAGTAACTCTTCATCACTATTTTTAGTTAAAAATTCAGCTATTAGATTATACATCTTGTCTTCTTCTAATGTTACTTCATCTTCATCTATTAATACTGCATCATCTAATACTTCGTAATCTATATTTTCAAACAAATTTGAAATAAAGTCATAATGAAAACTCTTATATTTAATAAATTCATCTATAAATCTTTCATTTAGTTTATCTGTTTTTACAATCTGTTCTACGACTAGATTCCTGCAGGTTTTAAGTCTTTTCCAATAACTAGACTTCTTTTTTGTCATACTTTCTTCTGTTGATATTAAAACTTCAATGTTCGCAATCAAATCTAATGTTTCAACTTTGTTTTTCTTTTTATAAATATAATCTAAATATGTTTCTATTTGTTTTCTTAAACTACCAATATCCCCTGAGTAAATTTTCATAGTTAACCTCTTTTTGAATAAATACAACCACAATAATTTTGTCTGTATAAATCATATATGTTAGATAATTCTATACTTCTTTTGTAGCCATTCTTTTTTTTGAAATCAGAGTATAAATATTTTGTGTTATATTTTTTATCTAGATTTTCTCCTATTTCATTTATCCAATTACTGTTTTTATGTGGACTTAGTGATAATGTTGTTGTGAAGTAATCAAAATCTAGTTCTTTGGCAACTTTAGCAGTTTCATCAAGTCTTAGCTCATAACATTTATAACAGCGCTTACCTCTTTCTGGTTCATTTTCTAAGCCTTTTGCCATATTAAAGTATTCATTTGGATCATATCTACCATCAAGTATTTTAATTTTGTTTTTTGTTTTAAATTTACTAATAAACATGTGAATTTCATCTAATCTTTTTTGATACTCTTTTTGATCTGTAATATTAGGATTATAGTAAAAAATAGTGATTTCAAAAATATCTCCTAGTCTTTCTAAAACAGCAGAAGAACATGGAGCACAACAAGCATGTAATAATAGTGTTGGATTCTTTTTTTCTATTTTTTTAATTTCTTCTTCCATCAAAATATCGTAATTCATATAAACACCCTCAAATTAGTTATAATTTAACACAATTTAGCATTTTTCTCAAGATTTAACATAGTATTTATCATGAATAGATTATATTTTTCATTTTTAATAACTGGAATTGCAGGTTTATCTACCCTACTTGGTATAATACCTGTATTTATAAAGACAAAAAACAAGGATAATATTATTAATGCTTCTTTAGCTTTTGCGAGTGGTGTTATGCTTTCTGTTTCTTTATTTTCTCTTTTTCCGGAAAGTATTACTTTGTTACAAAGTAAGTACAATAATAAAGGTATTATCGTAGTGGTGCTTTTATTTATAATAATTGGTGTTTTTCTTGCTAGTTTGATTGATAAAGTATTTAAAAAAATAGATAACAAGTTATATAAACTTGGGGTTATTAATGCCCTAGCTTTAATGATTCATAATATTCCTGAAGGGATACTAACTTTTAGTACTACAACGACTAATTTATCTTTAGGTATTACTCTAGCTTTATCAATAATGTTTCATAATATTCCTGAAGGAATAAGTATTTCGGTTCCGATTTATTATTCAACTGGAAGTAAGAAAAAAGCCTTTTTATATACATTTATCTCTGGCTTTTCTGAAATATTAGGTGCGGTTATAACTTATTTATTTTTGTATAAATATATATCTAATTCTTTTATTGGAATTATTTTATCATTAACAGTAGGTATAATGAGTTATATATCATTGAATGAATTATTACCTGGCGCTATTAAATACAATAATAAAAAGCTAACTGGTGTAGCTTTTGTGATTGGTTTTATATTTATGTTGTTTTTTAAATAAGAAAAAGACTTATGATAGCTAAGAGTAAACATAATAATCTGAAACATAAATATAGATTTGTTTGTCTTACTTTCTTATTATTACATTTACTTAAGATATAATTTAAATCTTCATCTGTTATATCTTTTTTTAGTGCTATGACATTTTCATTATTATTTAAATTAAATATATATAATTTTTTTGATTTTAGAACTAAATTTATTTGATTATAATTATAAGTAATGTTTGAGGATTTTTTCATATTATTACTATAGGTTATTTTTTCACTATCAAATACATATTGATAACAAGGAATATTTCCTCCATTTATTTCTAAAATACTATGGTATTGAAGAAACATTTTAATTATTGGTAATACTAAAATTAATATAATAATTAAAATGCTATAGGTTATTGATAAAAAATAATTTTTATTATAAATATCCATGTATAGAAATAATATCATTATTGTTAAGAGTGCATTTGATAACTTACTAGAATTAATATAACTGGTAAAAAACTCTTTATAAATTTCTTTATTAAGTTCTACTTTTGTAACTATTTTTCTTTTCATTTTCTTCACCTAATTATGAATTGCTTTTATCATTGAATCAATAATTGTATTGATGTAGGTAATGACTTTAGGGTCTACACCTTTCATATTATTTACAATGTTTTTGATGTCATTGAATGTTAATTTAAATTCTTTAGAATATGATTTACCTACACTTTTGAATAGTGTTTCAAAGGTTAATTTTACTTGTTCTTGATCTAGATCTTCAATTCCTTTTGTAGTACTTTCATGAAGTTGTTTGCTTATGTTTGATAATTTACTTTCGATAAAATATTCTCCATAAGTATTCCAAGTTGTTGGATAATGTTCTTTAAAGGCATGTTCACTGCTACTTACAACTGAATAATTTTTATTATTTAGAAGTATTCCTACTATGGAATCTGTAGGGACAATATTTATTAATTTTTGTTGCATATTTTTATATTTTTCTGTCATAAATTCATTTAATCTAAAACCTGGTCCATCAAAGTTATATATTGCTTTTACCTTTTCTTGATTTTCAATTTCCATGGCGCTAACCATAGCTAAATTTCCTCCTTTGGAGTGTCCCACTACTACTATATCAGATGATGATGAAGCAACTTGTGATAAGTAATTTATAGCTAAGCTATGAGTATATGTTGGGTATTCATAGGCTAGTCTAAAGTTTTCTATCCAACCAATGAAGGAACCGTCTGTTCCTTGAAAACTAACAATTGTTTTTCCATCTATTTTAAATGTGCATGCGCCAAACTGGGTTTTTTCATTTTTTATTTTTAGAAAATCAGATACTATTAAGTCTTTATATCTTTTTGAATCTTTTATGATATTTAGAACTTCTAGAGCTTTAGGAATCATTAGTGATTTTTCATTCTCACTATAATTACTTAGTCTTTGATATAATTTAGGAATTGATATATTATCGTTAAAAGACTTACTTGGTAGATATATTAAGATGGCACAAACTAAGTTATCCATTGTATTCCAATGAACATCTTTTAATGAAATATTTTTATAGTACTTTAAATAATCAATAATTGTATACATAACTTCCTCCTATTTAAATTTAACATAATTAAATCCTATATTTTTATAGACATCATAGGCTCTTGGTAGATGAAATATTCTTGCGAATAAGAGATTATAAAATTCATCTATCATTATTATAGAGCATAATATAATACTTATGGCTAAGAATATTTTTTTATTCATTTTCTGTGCTAGGTAAAAACACAATGGAATTACTACATATATTAGAAGAAGTCCCGAGATAGCAAAGAATGTAACGCTTCTTAGGCAAACAAAACCGTTAATGTTTCCTAAATTTAGAATTTCATTATTATAGTCCCAACATCTTTTACCGTGTCCTATTATATACATTCCAAGTCCAGAAATATATTCGAGTATTCCAGTAGAAAAAAAGCTTATTAAAAATACTTTGAGAGGTTTTTTGCGAAATCTGTAAGTAAGTAGATAAATCATTATAGAACCTGTTGCATAAACGTTTATCCAGGGTAAGAAATTACCCCCTCTCCAATAGAATTTCTGCATTCCTCCATTAAAATAGTAAAAAATAAATTCATATAAAAATCCAAATATTCCAGTTATAACTATTAATAGACAAAATATTCCAATCCATGATAATTTATCGAATTTATAATCTTCATTTAGATATTTATTATACCATTTTTTCATACTTCAACGTCCTTACTGCTCTTTTATATACTATATTATACACTATAAGTATAAAATATTGAAAGCTATATTTAACGATTTTTAGTTTGATTATACTTTGTTACTAATTCTTGGAAGCCTGTCTTTACCCTATCATCGTATTTCATTGGAATAACCACTTCTTCATAATAATCATTTAATTGTTTAGTAGTAACATAACCATTAGAGAGTTTTTGATCAAGTTTTTCTAAATCTTTTGTAAATTTTTCATAATCATCATCAGTATATTCTTCTAGACCTTTTTGAATTTTATATAATCCCTTATTTATACACTTAAATGGGATATCTTGTTCTTTCAAATACAAGTATTTATCAATTAAAACATCACAGCTGTTGCTTAATATAACTGCTCCCTTATATTTTGTTGTATCTCTATACAAAACGATTTCATTGCAAAGTATATGATTATAATCATATAATTTTTTATTAACTTCTAAATCTCTTTTTACATTCAATTCTTCTATCATTTGAGGTGTTTCTATAGTTGTGACAACTCTCCAAAATTCATCTCCAGAACCGGTGTCAATATAACATTTCTTGCCATCTTTTTCTATCTCTTTTACAGTATGGATTGATGGCTCTGAGGAATCTCCGGTAAAACAATCTTTTGGGGATGAAGCCAAATAATTATCATTGTTAACATCAACGACAAATATCAAACAACTATCGCGATAAGCATTTAATTCTAAATTAGAAAATAGACTACATGATAGATATTTGGTACGGTGTTCTGAGTAATTATCATCACCTTTTAAGCCTGGCAAAAATGATGAAGAATGACCGACTATCATAAATCTTTCTCCATTTACAATATCGTCAAAATTGGTTAAACTATTTCCCCAAACTTTTGATGTATACTCTCTTAAAGATTCTTCATATTTAAATATTTCTGACAAATCCTTGGAAAACTCAACGCCTAATTCGGAAGCATCTTCTGCATACTTACCGTTTTTAAAGCAATATTCAACATTAGAGGCTGAAAGTAAATCATTAGTAATTTGATTCTGCACTTTTTTTAAATTTGAATACTTAATTCTAAAATCTAATAGTTTATCATAAAAATGCAAATATATAGCTTTATTAGAACTGTTTTTTGTTAGGTAGTTAAGATCAAAGTCTAACTGTTTTATATACTCTTTGATTGTTGTTGTGATACTATTAAGATCTTCTGATTTTGAGTAATTAAAATATCGCATAAAATACCTTCTCTCATTTTTTATACAACATAGTATGATTTTTAAATATATATTCTTTGTTACAGATACTACTAATTTTACTTCTATGGGAAACAATTATATAAGATTTATTGTGTAAATACTTGTTTAACATATTAATTATCTTTTCTTCTGATTCAGAATCTAAATTAGACGTAGGTTCATCAAAAAAGTAAAAATCTTTATCCAGTAGGATGCCTCTAATAATATTTAATCTTTGTTGTTGTCCAGCTGATAATTTGATTCCTTTTTGTCCAACCTTTGTATCTAATCCTTCTTCTAAATTATCAAACCATTCTTTTAGACCTGCTTCTTCTAATAGTCTTAGAATTTTTTCTTCTGATATTCTTTTACCTAAAGTTAAATTTTCTCTGATTGATAAATCAAATAACACAACATCTTGGGAAATGTATATAACATCTAATTTTCTATTACTGATTTTTTTATTATCAACTAATATTGTTCCGCTATCGATATTATAAAAATCGCTTAATATATTTAATACTGTAGTTTTTCCCTGGCCTGATTCCCCAGAAATACATATTTTATCTTTGTAATTCATTTCAAATTGAGGAATACTTATTTCAAAATTTCTACCTGGATATTTAAAAATACCATCTTTTATCTCTATTTTATTCCATTTACTAATGAACTCTTTTTTCTCTTTTTTGCCTGTGATTTCTTCTATTTTTTTCTTGTTTATTTTATATTCAAATATACTATTAATATTTAATGATGTTGATTCTAATTTGCTTATTATGGTTCCTAGTATTGTAAAGAAGAAGACTATATATGAGATAACTTCTTTTCCTTCACTTTGCATACCTATAGCTGAGATAATAACTATTATATATAATAAATTTGTTAATAATGTAAAAATTGTTTTTTCATTTGCCTTCTTATCGTCATCTATTTGCATTTTTCTAATAAAGTTATCAAGTTTTTCTTCTAGTTTTTTGGATGTAAATTTGTCAACTCGTAGTCTGATAACTGTAAAAATATTTTGAATAAAGTCATCATACATAGAGTCATACTCACCTGCACTCATATACATTTCTTCAGTATATTTAACTCGTTTCTTTTGCATTGTATATCTAACGATAAAAGCAAGAACAAAGATAAATATGGAAATTAAAGCCATAATAGGTGATTTACTAAAGGCCATAACCAAGTATGAAATAACACCAATTAATAGTGGTAGAAATGAAGCTAAAAACATTTCTAACACACTAAGTAGAGTTGCTGCTGTCATAGATATTGTTCTTTGTATATATGCGGTATGATAATCTGTAATATTTTTGGGATCAAGTTGTAAAAGTTTTAGATAATAATAATTTCTTATTTTATATTGTGTAGACCAAACAAAATTTTCATAGTAATGATTGTATAACCAATTAGATATTAATGAAATCATATATAACATTATTAAACTTATTAATAGTATATATAATTTATTTGAAGTTACAGGACTAACTAGTAGTGATGAAACACAAAAAGATATAGCATATATACTTAAATTGTAAATTATACTAAAGAATAAAACTAATATCATTTTTTTCTTATCAATTATTTTTAAATATTCCTTCATAAAAAGCTCCTTATTTATTATAGTTTAACAATGATAATTTTAATTTGTCATAAGCCTTCGTTTCAAGTTTTGATTTTTTCTTTAATTTTTCAAACTCACTATTTAAAAGTAGAAATTCCTCTCTTGCACTCATAGCGTGATCTGATATACACATTTTTCCTATAAAGCAAGAAAACATAATTCTATAGATAAGGGCACATTTTTCTTTTTTATTAACACAATTTTCATACTCGCCTTTAGGAAGTATTTCATAACCTAATTTTTTTAACACATCATAGCCTTCAATAATAGCGTCCATAATTAGTAGTGAGTACTCTTTATCTTTTTTTAGACGTTTTAAATCTCCATCTACTTTGTAGCTTGCGAAAACTAGTGGCAATACTGCGCAACCATGTGTTTTTAGATAATCATTCATTTTATTTTCGATGATTGCTTTTACTTTTGTTTCTTTAAATATTGATTTTATAAATTCATCATCTGTATTCTTACCATCAATTCTACCTATGGTAATCTTATTTAAGCAAACTGAGTTTATGTAACCATCATATTTTTTTCCTGCTGCCATGAAGAATGCAAATAAAACATTTTTATCTTTAATTTTTGCGTATTTTTCAGCATTTAAATTATTACCAACTAGAACTACATTTTTACTTTTGTTATTTTCTATTATAGGAATAATGGTATCTAGTTGAGAACATCTAGAAACAATAAAGATTACATCATAAATATCATCATCTTCTAATTTGCTTATTGCTTTAAAGTGATCTGTAGTTTTTCTTCCAAGTTTATGTTTTATTACTAAACCATATTTTTTTAGATTTTCGTATGTTTTATTTCTAGCTAATAAAACAACATCATTACCTTTTTTTATTGAATGTGTTAGGTTAGATCCAAGGACTCCTGCACCTATTACTAAAATCCTCATTTTACATCTCCTTTGACAATTTTATCTTTATTAGTAAATTATAACATAGTTTTTGTCATTTTTTTAGGTTTAGAATCAAGATTATTAAAACTATAACCTTTGTTTTTAAGTAACTTTATTCCTAATTCTATTCCTAGATCAATGTCATCTTTATCCATTGGAACTCTTCCTCTTAAATTAAGTAATAAATTCTTCTCTTCTTCATTAATTGTAGCCTTTGAAAATTCATCTCTTATAATATCTAAGTAAGTAGGCAGTGAACATTTTATATTAGATCTAGCCGCAATTAGATATAAATTATTGAATGTATTAGAAATTGATAATTCCTCATTTTCCCAGCCTTTTTCTAACATAAAGTCTCCTCCGCCTAGTTTGCAATTACTAATTCCTGTACCTTTTTCTAAATCGTATAGGCTTATTAGCTTTGCTATCACACAGGTATTTACTATACTTTCTTGTTCTTTAGTAAATGGTACAAATCTATAATAAGGTTCTGGTACATACATTCCCCAGGTATTATAACTAGCAACACATCTTGCTTGATTAATATATGGAGTAACATATAATTCTTGGTCTTTATCACAAAAATAATCGATAGGATTAATTACTCTTTGATCTTTTTTTGCTAACAATTTTAAGTTTTCATATTCTTTTTTGACAGTTTCAAACTTTTCTTTTGGTTGTTTAACAAGTAGTGTTTCTATGTAATTGTTAGAATTATTTTTTAGAATATAAACAATTTCTGTTTTTCCATAGTTTATAAATGTTAATTCTAAATTACTGATTGAGGTTTTATTTTTTTTTGCGAAGCGTTCCATATATTTATGTAGGAGGTTCTCTATTTTTTCGTATTCGGTATATTTATCTTGATTACTATTTGTTTCTATGTATCCATAATGCATGTTAACGATACCTTTGTTTTCTTTATCATCACAATCTTCTAGAACCCATTGTTTTAATGTTTTACTAACTTTTTTTAATTCTTTTTGATTCATTTTTTATATACTCCTTTGGTGGTTATTGTATCACAATTTCTATTCTTTCGTTAACTTCATTATACTTTTTATCACTTACTTACTAAAATATATAGAATCATCTATTTTTTTCAACTAAAGTGTTTTGCGTATAAATCTTATCATAAATGTTACTAATTATCTATACTACAATTATTTATTACATCTTTTAATAGATTTTCTATTTCGTTCTTATTTTCTATTTCATGTATTCCAAAACATTTCTTTCCTAAATCTTTAAAAGATGCTCCGCAGTGAAAAACTATTTTTCTATCTATAATTATAAATCTATCATGATAGGAATCATTATTTATGAATGTGATATTATCATATTGTTTTAAATATTTTTTCTTTAGATTATCATTTATATTTGATGAAATAACTATTATCTTTTTATTAATAATTCTAAGCTCATCTAACAGTACTTTTCCTATATAGTTATCTATAATTATTATTTCATCTTTGGCTACATTAAATATCTCTAATAGTACTGAATAAGCATCATAAATATCACCTTTAAAAAATATAGAATCTTTAGTTATTTCTTGGGGATTAAATTTATCAAACAATTCATCTATTCTTTTTGTGTTATTATCAACTTTTTCTTCTAAAAGTAAAAATCTCCTAGGTAGTATATTTTTATTATAGTTAATGTAATGTCTCATTTTTACAAATGTATCCATTATTCTAATGCTTACTTCTGTAGCTGTCTTTGATTTTAGAATTGTTGCAGCATATATACGCCTTGTTCTGTAAATACTCTAGGATTTGATCTTGACATATTACCTATATTTGTGGTCAAAAATTTTGACCGCAAATTTTCCTTTTCCTGATTGCTCAAAATAAAACTATACCTGCTTGGAAATTTTTCTGGATTATTCTTAACTGCTTGATTGATTTCTTTAGTTCCATTTTTACAATTATATAATTTTGCTAAATCAGAATCTAGCATTACTTCCTTTCCGTCAATTTCATAAATCATATTTTCGATATCAATTACATCTTTTTCTGATATTTCATTCATACTTTAACCTCCTTCTTTGAATAAAAAAAAGAGATATCCCCTTCATCCTATTAAAAGGGATATCCCGCAGCATGTAATAATTCTTCCTTGCCTTAAAGAATTAGAACCTTAGCGTCCAAATTGTTATATTAACTCATGGCAAGATAATTAATACAGTTAGAATATATCATACTATTTTTATAAATACAATCGAACAAAGAGGTTTTTATTTCTTTTTCAAAACACAAACCGTCTCTACATGCCGTGTTCGTTAATTATGAATAGTTGCTTTTTATATGTTTGGATATAACTGACTATGTTCCTACATACAAACTGAAATAATATAATATAATATGTATTATGCATATATCAATTTTTATTTAAATTAATTAAAACTATATTCTCTTATTTCACAATTATCTGGCAAATATTTTTCCACCTGTCCATCTTCTGGCAATTCATTAAAATAAAAATGGATTGCCCTAGCTACGCCACCATGTGTTACTAAAAGTATATTTTGATCTCTATATTTTTTCTTGATTTCATCTAAAAATAAATTAACCCTTTCAAATAATTCTGGAACTGTTTCTAAATTATCGATTTTAACTTTAGAATAATAATTCCAATATTCCGTATAATAAAAATTATCTATTTTCGTATTTGTTAAAACTCCACAATTTCTTTCTTCTATTCGATCATCATATATTACTTTTATCTTATTAGAATTTATAATATCACAGGTATGTCTTGTTCTTAAAAGTGGTGAACAAATAATCAAATCTAAATTTAAATTTTTAATTTTTTTAGATGCTTCCTGTGCTTGTTTTATTCCAATATTATTTATATCTTCATTTAATAATTTTCCATTATATATATCTAATTTATTACTATCTGTGTTTCCATGTCTAATTACATATAACTTCATTGTTACTTTTCCTCCTTATATCATTTTTGTAAAGTGTGTATATTCCTGTAAGTAATAAAATAAAATCACCTAATACCATGAACCAACTATGGTAATAAATATAATAAGAACCGTATAAAATTCCTGTTGTTATTCCAGATATTCTAACTAATTTCATATTTGATTGCCATAGACAATATGATCTAACCATTGAACCAATTGTTGGTAATAGCGAAACCCACCCTGTCCATGAAAAATAACAATTTATCATAATTATTCCTTCAAAAATAAATAGTATTATCAAATATACAGATTTACTAAATTTATTTTTATTTATAAATATAAAAGTCCTTATTAAATTTATTATACTTAAAATTGCGCCTGTAAAAGCAGATATTAAAAAATCATATATTGCTTCAAAAAAGCAGTTTAATGATTGAACATATAATGATTTTTTTCTATCTTTAATACATATACTAATACACACTGCTAATAATGCTAAAATACTAAATACCATTTTTTATTTCTCCTATAATTTCTACTTTTTATTTTGTTTAGTCAACCCATACCACTTAATATGGTATGAGGAAACATATTCTCCTCAAACAACCTCCATAAAATTTTATCATTTTTTTACAAAAATAAGTGTTTTTTTATCAAAAATATGCTTTTTTTTAATAGACACTGAACAGTTGATTTTCGTCTAAATATAAGGCCCTATTTAAGTTTTAGAACGCATACACACTCAACATGATATGTATTTGGAAACATATCATATGGTGTTACTTCAACTAATTCGTAATTATTACTAAGAAGTTTTATATCCCTTGCCATAGTAATTGGATCACATGATACATATATAATTGTTTTAGGGCTAATCTTTTCTAGTATTGGAATTACTTTTTTATGTAGTCCACTACGTGGAGGATCAACAATTACTGTATCTATATTATTATTAGAAATAAAATCTAGTTTATCTTCTACTTTTCCTAAGATAAATTCTATATTTTCTACATTATTTATCTTTTTATTTATATTTGCGGCTTCTATAGCGTCACTTACTACTTCTATTCCTGTAATTTTTGATACTACATCACTTATATAAATACCAATAGTACCTGTTCCACAATATAGATCTAGGACATTTTTACTTTTCTCTTTTACTATTACGTCTTTTACCTTATTATACATTCTAGTAGAAATATCATAATTAACTTGGAAAAAACTATTTCTTTTGATGATGTATTTCTTATTTCCAATGTATGATGTAATATAATCTTTTGTAGTCATTACTTTTTCATTTATTATCAAGACATCAACTATTTCTAAAAGATTCTGATAATAAGCAATACTTCCATCTATAATAAGCATTACTTCATTTGTTTTATTTCCTACTTTTATAGTTATTTTTTCTATATCTTTTAACTCTATATAATTTTTTAAATAACTGATTAGATCATTAATAACTGGGTTTAATAATAAACACTTATCTATTTCTATTAACTCATTAGTTTTATTTTTATAAAAACCTAGTTTGTTATCTTTTACATGAAGCACTACTTTGTTACGGTAATTAAAGTTTTTAGAGGATACTATATCATTTACATCTTTATTATATTTTAGAAATTTCTTTAAGATTTCTTCTACTTTTTCTTTTTTAAACTCTTCTTGTTGTTCTTCTTTAATATGCATAATTTGGCAACCACCGCAAACATTATAATATTTACATTTTGCTTCAGTTCTATCTTTACTGATATTACTTATTTCTTTTAATTTTGCTTCGCAATATTTTTTCTTTTCTTTTAATAAAGTAATACTTACATCTTCATCTTTTAGAGCATTTTCTATAAAGTATACTTTGCCTGAAGATTTAGAAATTCCTCTTCCATAATAATCTAATTTTTCTATTTTCATTATTCTCACATCCAATTAAATTATATCAGAAAAATAAAATTAATTACATATTTTTTATAAACCTTATTCATACTAAAAATGGTGATATGTATGGAAAAAATTGTAAATGATATAAGGAAGAGATTACCAAGTAAAGATTATATTTATAAGAAGATAAAGATAGATAAGAAAGAATTGTATTTAATATTTAATGAGGTTTTATGTAGTGGTGATGAGATAAATGAATCTATTTTAAAGAGACTTACTCTTTTAAATCATAAGAATTTTGATTTAGAGAACAAACTACCTGCGAATAATATAAAGATTATAAAAAAAGATGAGATTATTTCTTATGTTAATAAAGGGTTTGTAGTTTGTTTAACGGGTGATATGATATTCGCAATTGAAGAAAAACAAAAATTAGAACGTGGTATTACTACTATTGAGAGTGAGCTATCATTAAATGGCCCAAAGGATTCTTTTTCTGAGAGTTTCAATACTAATTTAGGTTTAATTAGAAGACGAATTAAATCTGAAAATCTATGGTGGGATGAGGTAACACTTGGTAAAAGTACAGAAACTAAAGTTGGAATTTTATATATGAATAATATTGTTGATAAAGACTTAGTAAAAAAAGTTAAAGCTAGACTTAATTTAATTGATATTGATGGAATAATAGATTCTAGTTATTTAAAAGATAACTTAGAAAATAATAATAGTTTCTTTCCAACAATATCTTCTACTGAAAGACCTGACAAAGTTGCGATGAGTCTTCTTGAGGGAAAAGTGGCAATCATAGTAGATATGTCTTCATATGTACTTATATTACCTAATTTCTTTATTGATTTTTTCCATACTGTTGATGATTATTATCAAAAATCTATTAATGTTACATTTATTCGTTGTATTAGAATTCTTGCTTTTTTTATTGCTATTTTTATACCTGCTTATTATATTGCGGTTACAACATATAACCAGAATTCTATTTTCTTATCACTACTCCTCTTATTAAAAGCACAGCGTACGGCAGTTCCTTTTCCGGCAATAGTTGAGGCATTATTTATGATAATTTCTTTTGAAATTTTAAGAGAAAGCGATCTTAGAATGTCTTCAACAACAGGTTCTGCAATATCTATTCTAGGTGGTTTAATACTTGGAGATGCTGCAGTATCAGCGGGAATTATGTCTCCTATTATGATCATTGTAATAGCAATATCTTCAATTGCTGGTTTTGTTTTTACATCAATTGAACTTGTTAATGCAATTAGATTGTATAGGATTATTTTCTTACTACTCGCGACTGTCTTAGGAGTATATGGTATTTACTTAGGTGCTATTTATCTTTTGTATAAGTTAATTACTTTGACTAGTTTTGATAACCCTTATCTAGCACCTTTTTCCCCATTTATCAAAAATGAAATGAATGACGCTATCTATAAGAGGGATAATAAGGGAGAAAAAACTAGAAATCCGCTTCTAACTAATAATAAGAAAAGGGGCAAATATTCATGAAAAAAATTATTATTGGAATTGCATTATGTTTTTTAATATTTGGTACTAATAATTATAGTGAGTTAAATCATTTAGCAATTATTACTAATGTTGGTATAGAAAAAAATAAAGATAATTACACTGTAACATTTCAAGAAATTGTTCCTAAAAAAGAAGAAAATAAAATTATTAAAACTTACAATTATTATGAAAATAGTTCTAATAGTATTAAAAATACTTTTAAACTTTTAGAAGAAGATTTAACTAAAGAAATATATCTAGATCATTTAGAAAATATTATTATTCATTCCGATGATGATAAGATTCTTTCTGAACTTTTATCTTACTTTCAAAAAGATTTTGATCATTTTAATATTATATATACTGAAAATAATCCAAAAGATGTTATGAAGTATTCATCTAATTATAAGTACGTTAATCATTTAATAGATAATAATACTTCATTTAGATCTGTTAAAAAGGCTAAATTAGAAAAGAAGAAAATTAATATTCCAATTGTAAAACTTAAAGACAAAAAACTTATTTTTTACAAATATAAGGAGTTGAAGAAATTTGAAAGTTAAAAAAGATTTATCAATGATTGCGCTTATATTTTTTGTAACTAGATGTTTCTATAACTTATATACATTTACTAATTTAATATCATTTTTAACTATAAGTGGGATTACTTTGGTATTATTAATTATAATAAAAAAAATAAAAGGTAATTTACAAAATATTAAATTATTTCAGTTTCTTTATGTTTTATCTTTGATTGCTATATTTATAACTATTTTAATAAATACAACTAAATTTATTAATATTAATTATTTTAAATATTATAACTATTTTGTAGTTACTTTGTCTTTACTAATTATTTCTTATATTATAGGTAAAGATGAAATTAAAACAATTGCTTCTATTAGTGAAGTATTTTTAATGGTATTTGTTATTATTTCTGTTTTAATTTCTGTTGGATTGATATCATTAATTAAGATAGGTAATTATCATGATTTTATTGATATTAATTCTATAAGTATAAACTTATTACCTGTCTCAATTATTATTGTTTTATTTTATTTAAAAGAAAATAATATTATGACTGGATATATATTGGGTAATTTATCTTCTTTATTTGATACTATTTTAATTATTGGGTGTCTTGGGTCTAGGTTAACTAAAACATATTCATATCCCGCTATTGCTATACTAAAATCTATAACATTCTTTAATTTTATTAATCACTTAGATCAGTTGTTTTCATTTATTTACTTATTTGAATATACTATTACTTTAGCACTTATTATAAATATTTTAAAAGATATACTAAAAAAGAGAACTACTTTGTTCTCTAAGCTTCCATAGTATTACATGTGTAACCTCTTTTTGTATAAAAATCTTTTTGAGAGGTAATATCATTTTGGAAATACAATTTTAAATTGTCATCTGTTTCATTATTTTTTATAGTATTAGAACTAATTACTAAAATAGGATTTGGTTCTTCTGCTTTCTTTTCTATTTGATTTAGGTTAGATAAGTAAGTGTATTCTTCAGGAAATACAACTGCAACTTCTGCAGTGGGTTCTTGGAAATTTTCGGGAAGTGCTTCTAGTTTTTTATAAGTAAGTGTATTTGTATTAACTGATCCATTAATATATTTAACTTTTGCTGTTACTTGATATAAATCAGTAGAAAAAATTCTATTACATTGTAAGATAGTTAATTCTTGTTTTTGAGGCTGATCATTGCTTGTTACTTCTTCTTTTGGAATATACTTTCTAAAAACTGGTGGCAATATAATCAAAAGAAGGAGTAACAATATACAAGATATAACTAGGATTGGACTCTTTTCTTTTTTCATATTTTGCCCTACCCTTCAGATGTTAATGACTCATGTCTGCCAGAATAAGCTGTTATTAATTTTCTAATATAGTATAAAAGAAAAGTTAATGGAACAATTGGGGTAAATAAAATAATATAATATAAAACTTCATTGCCTGTAATTATATGTTTAATTCTCATTATGTGCGCAAAATGTATTGAGAAATATCCCACAATAATTAATAGAATACTAACAACTACAATAGCAATCAAAGCAGATAAATAATCCATAGTATAATTATAAAAAGAAATATTATCCTTGCTTATTTTTTTAGAATATCTTTTTGTTACAATGGAACCAATTCCTACTATTAATACAACGGGTATTAAAATATACATAATTAATTTAATTAAAAATAAAAAATCGAATTTTATCATACCATCACCTATTATAAATATATCATATTATATTTTGTTTTTCAATTTATTTATAAAAGAAAAACAAAAAATGCTACAACCTAATACACAACATATAAAACCAATTACTATGATGAAATAACCATTTTTTGAGATTGTCCCATCTGTAATTTTTGTTGGATTTTTTTTGTTATAAAATATTGTAATATTACTACCTATCTTTTTATATTTATCATTGGTAAGTAAAATATTATCATAAGTTTTATTATTAATATCATAATTAACATATAGTATTTTCTTCTTATCTTCTCTTGTTACTACTGCATAAATATAAGCATCAGTTTTAATGCTTTCTCGTTTATTTTTATATTGTTGTAGTTCAAAGCTTACTCCATATATTATGTCAAAAACTCCAACAATAAAAACAATTATAATATATAAGTTTGAAAGTTCAAGTTTTTTAATCATATTGCACCTTCTAATTTTAATAATTGGTGTTTGAAACAGGAGTTGAACCTGTATCTTTTCCTTCGGGGGGAAATATTTTATCCATTAAACTATTCAAACAAAAAAGAAGTTTAGTTCTTACATATAGTACCATACTTCTTAGCAAAGCTCTTCCAGTCAGAAAATTTAATTTTACCATTAGTTACTTTTACATTATCAGTAGTTCCTTCAATTTCCATTAATTTATCCATATCTATTTTTCCATAGTTTATATAAGTAATACTTGTTACAGAATTATTATTAGTATGAATTTCATTGTCATAGTAATCTAAGTTTTTATAAGCCTGATAAATTGTAGTATAAGCATCTTTATATTGCTTTAAAATTGAACTATCAGAACTTATAACCTTTTCATAGGATTTTAGAACTTGTAAATATTTATTCTTATCGTAATATGCTTCATATTTTATAACTACATCTTCCCCATTTGTAGTTGTTGTATCTCTAGTACAAGTAACATATGAATATTTACTTGTATCATATTTTGACGAGTCTATATTATCCGCAATAATGCTGCTGCGACTATCTACCCTACTACATGCACATACTATTAAAAGTAAAATTGGTAACAAAATTAGTTTAATTCTTTTCATTTTTATCGTCATCTTCCTTTAACATTTTTACGATTTGTTTTTGGTTTTTTAGAATCTGTTCTAGATTATCATGGAGCGATTCTAATATCAATTCACTTTTTAAATCTGTTCTATAGTCATTTTGGTTTCTAATACTATCTTTTTCTGCTTGTCTATTTTGACTCATCATAATGATTGGTGCTTGAAGTGCTGCGATACATGATAAAACTAAATTTAAAAGAATAAATGGATATTCATCTATTTCACTTCCATCTTTTAAGACAATAGTATTTAAAATAATCCATCCTATTAAGAAGAAAGAAAATCCTAAAATAAATCCCCAACTACCCGCTTTTTCACTAATTTTGTCAGCAATTCTGTCACCCATTGTCATTTTTGATTCTTCTAATTTATCAACGTCAATAGAAATTGGTTGTTCGATTAATAAATCTAGTAATTCTGCTTCATCTTGTTCTTGAAGATCTGTATTTAAAAGCATTTTTACTATTTCTTTTTTTGTTTTTCTTTTTTCCATTATATACCTCCATATTTTGTTTCTATTTAATTAAATTTCTAATTGTTGAGAAGATTTTTTCTCTAATTGCTAGACCATCTTCACTCATAGCGTGAGTAAATTCTCCTTTATAATGGAAAATACTATCTCCTTCTATTTCTTTAGTATTGGTAATAATTATAGACTGATAATTTAAATCTAATTTATTTATAGGATTTAGATAAACTGTTTTTGGTAATTCAAGGTTGGCACTATTTATTACATTACAATAATGTCCTTCTACTATAATAGAAAAATTATCAGTCACTAAATATTTTTTTAGTTCTTCTTTTATATACTCAATAGTCCTAATATATGATGGATCATTATTATCATTCTCTACCAGTAAAACAACTGAGCTTAATTCTTCTGCCATTTTTTTATAAAACTCAGATGTTTGTTTTACATCCTGTAAGTATAAAATAACTCGATTCAATTCCACTCCTATTTTAGGATAAAATACTTTAATTGGTAGAACATTATCATTTAAAACAATGGAATATTCTGTTATGTTTTTTCTTGAAATACTAGGATGAATAAGTTCATATAAATTACGATATAATTTAGTTTGCATTATATAATCACCATATTTAATATACCATATAAAAACTAATGTCTCTAATAATTTCTACTTTGGTTTACACTAATCTGTAAACATAGAGAAAAATCCTTTTTTCTTTATTGATGTTGGGATATTAGGATTATTTGTAATAATTGAAAAAATTGTATTTGATAGATCAAAGGTTGTACCATACTTGAAACTATACTTAGATTTAGTTAGCACTTTATTAACTAGAATAGCTGGAACTTCTTTTGAATAATCAAGTTTTACCTCTCTATCTACTCCTACTATGTATGTTTTATATATGCCATATAATGATGCTATAAAGAAATTGTAATCTCTTTGATCACATAGATTATAAATTGACTCTATTTTCTTATCTAGATCCATTAAAAACTCTTTAATTGTACTTAACTCTTTAAATACGCCTATATCATAATCAAATATAATATAATCATATTGATCATTAATAACACTTACTACATCTGCTACCTCTTTGATATTCATATATGTAATATTAGGAGATGTTAAATCACTTAATCCATTTAAGTAATAATTTATTGATGGTTTTCTACCTGCTGTTGTTAAGACTAAACATTTTAAATTATTTTCTTCTAATGTTTTAGAAAAGTACATAGTTGGCTTAATTTCTTCATAAATATTTACTGCATAGGAATAATCTTTCATAGGAAAAAGTGTATAAAGTTTTACGTTTGTAATTTTATCAATAAATGCATTGCAGTCTACATCTTCATAATTTAAGAATAATGCTATATCATTTACGGCTAGTTGAAAACCTGTATTCATATAGAATGGATCAACATCACGTGGTAATGTTTCTTCTGCTTTTGTATAGTTTAATTTCCTATTATAATCTGGCCATTTTTCTCCCATTCCTTTAGTAATTAGACTATAATATTCATCATTAATAAATTTTCTTTCTCCAACGATAGTTCCAATAGTAGTATTTTGATATAGTGTTATTTTATCTTCTAACGATTTTATACGTTTTATAACATTGTCATATTCAATACAATCTTTTTGTCTTAGAACTATATGAATATAGATATAAAAATCACCTTTTGGTCTTAAAACTGATATAATTTTAACTACTTGATTTATAACTTTATCATTATCTAGGAAACAAAACAAGTGAACTTTAGAACGATTATGAATGGCATCGGCAGCAATGTTAATAATTGTCTGATTGTTAGCAAATTCTGTGTCTTCTTCTAATTTTTTATATGTAGGAAGTAAGTCATGTCCAAGACTAAAGTTACGGAAACCGTTATTGTAATTATAGTTAATGTTTTCTAGTGTTGTATAAAAGTAATTGTTCATTAACATTGATAAGTTTGGCATTAACTCTCCATAATTAATAGAAAAAGAATCTTTAGATGCTACACCTAAACCATTAATAAGAAATAATATGGCTTTTTCTTTTTTTTCGTTCATATCACATCACCTATTTTCTTAATATTTCATAGCTTTTATCAACTAAATCTTGACTCTTGCTATTTTCTATTATTATTTTACCCCTTTTTTCTGATAAATTCAATAAATGATGGTTTTCTAATTGGTGTTTAACTTCTAGAGAAACTCCATGGCAACCATCTAAAAGTGCTACGTTAGGTAGAACTTCGTTTATTTCTTCTTTTATAAGTGAGTAATGAGTACAGCCTAAAACTAGTGAGTCTGCATCATGATAAGAAGATAAATTTTCTTTTAAAAATCTCATAATTTCATCTTTATTTCCACTATCTATCAAATGAGCTAAATTACCACCAGAAATTAGAGTTATTTTTTGTGATTGATTGTGGTAGTCATGTAGGAGTTCAGCTACTCTTTTTGATCTTGTAGTATATGGTGTTGATAAAACAAGTGTATTTTTATAATGATTATCGTAGGCCACTTTAATTGCGGGAACTGTGCCAACAAAAATAGTGTTAGGATACATTTTTCTTAGTTTTTTCATGCAAGACGTTGTGGCGGTATTACAAGCTATTACAATAATCTTGCAATCATTTTCTAATAAATGTTCTACTATCTTTGAAGTAATAGATAAAAGCTCAGATTCATTTTTTTCTCCATATGGATTATTGATACTATCACCATAAAACAAATAATCTTCATTAGGTAACACTTTAACTAATTCTTTCAATATAGAAAGGCCACCTAATCCAGAATCAAATACACCTATTTTTTTATTCATAATATCCTCTTCTTTCTACTAGTACTAATTATAACAAAAATAAATATAATTGTATATCATAGAAAAAGTACAAAGAGATTAGCTTTGTACTTTATTTTATAATTATTTCCAGTTTTTAGACGTTTCACAATTGCCTGCTTGATCACATACTTTATATGATAAGCCCAACATATTTCCTGAAGCACTTGTAGCAATACATTCAACATGTGATTTTCCTGATCTTTCGATAGAATTACCCGCATTAATTTTATTTGTAGTAGACCATTTAAATGCTCCTGTTTTTAAACCAGCAAGTTTATCTTCAATAGTAACATTGAAATAATTAGTTGTATCTAAGTTGTTACACTTCGAAGTTTTGTTTGGGCTACTAACAGTTGGAGGAGTTCTATCAATATAATACACTTTGGTATAGCAGTTTTTGGTATTACCACTACTATCCTTTATAACTATTTTAGCTTTTCTCTTTCCTTCTGTTTCTAATCCTCTAGTTGTTTCTGTCACAGGTTGATTTTCAAACTGTAAATTATATTTTGGATTTTCCTTGCTTAAGTTTTTAGTATAATAATCATATGAGCTTGCATTAGACTTTGTAAAATCCAAAGTAAAATATACCTTTTCAATATTTGTCCATTTTTCTGCCTTCGTTTTTGATTTTATTTTTGGACAAATTAGTTTATCAGATGTATCACAACCTTCACTGCTATCACACTCATTGTCGTATTCATCATCTGGACAGTCATCCATATTGCATGACTGTGCATATGCATTATCAGTTTGACCACATGATACACCTTGATGGGAATCAGTATAAAGATGGGAATCAGTATAAACTTCTGGCGCATATTGTATACCTCCACCACATGTGTCAGAACAAGTTCCATAACTACCCTGTGTAGTGTTATATTCGCTACACTGCGTATAAACTGTATAATCATTTGATGTTGCAATTGTTTCATTTCCTGCTTCATCTAATGCACTTGCATTTATATTGTAAGTTGCACCATTATAACCTGCACTCGTTGAACCATTAAAGTCATCTATTCTGTTTGGATTCAGTTCACTAAATTTATAAGTCTGATCTCCTTTTTCGTTATAATTTCTGGCAAGCGTTGTATGATTGCTATAGAATCCATATGTAATATTGTTCTTGTCATTAACTTTTATATTAATATTAGGCTGGATATCATTATAATTATCCTGACTATTAGTAAGTGTAAATGAATTGATTGTTGGTGCATGGATATCAACTTTAAAGTTTGCTGAACAGCTATTAGTATTTCCTGCATAATCTTTTACATATCCATACCAATTAACACCTTTATTATCTGTATCATTTTGAGTGTATTCACCTGTTTTATTATATGTTACAGTACTGCTAGTTGTTAATCCATAGTCTGAAATATCTACATTATCAAGTTGTGATAGTTGTATAACAAGTTCAGCACTATTTGTACTTGATATATTATACCAACCATTTACAGGATCTTTTGCACTTACTGGATTTACTTTACATGTTGGTAGTTCTGTATCTACATAGTATATTTGACTACAGGTAGCTTTATTTCCCACATTATCTTCTATTGATGCATAATATTCTTGACCATTTTTATTAGTGTTTCCTACATTATATGTTCCATCTCCATTATCTAACTGCGTATAATATCCACTATCTAAAAATATATGACGACTATTTTTGTTAACTCCTGAACCATCATCATCGCCATCTATAGATATTGGCAATTTTTTATTTAATCCTAGTTCTTGATTGTTACCATTTTTTGATTTGGAACTATACCATAAATTTTGTACGCTGTTTGGATCTTTTTGATACGTTGTTGTTATATTACATGATGGTGGTGTTTTATCTACATATATTCCATCGCTATAAATTGATTGACTAGCTCTTCCTGATTTATTGTAAGCTGTAACTAAAATAAAATATTCTCCTTCACTATAATCTTTTGATTTTAGCTGTATATCAACTGTACTATTTATTAGTTGATCTCTTTGACTGATTTTATATTGGACGTAGCCATCTTCTCCTGTTGAAAGTTTTTTGTAAATCTCGTATTTATATTTTGAAACTTCTTCTCTAATCAAACTAACTCTTATTGTTGCATCGCTTTTACCATTTGTATAATGTCTGTTGTTAGCATTATAGAAATTTCCAATGTATTCAAATGTAATCTTGGTATTATTTACTTCTGATTTAGGTATAATAGTTGTTCCTGCTAATGTTGTTCCGTTAATTGTGCAATAACAGTCATACTTATAGCTACCATTATCTTGTTTTTGTACCCAAACATAAGAGTCTTTTGCATCAAATTCTTCCTTTTTAGAATTATATAATTTGTTTATATATCCTTTTTCAATTAATTCATCTAATGTAACAAAATTGGTTTGCCCCTCTACTATTGGTAACAGTCTTTTATTATCTGTAAAATATGTTTGCCCAGCCTGTTTCATTAGTTCTACTTGAGAATTATCAAATCTACTATTAGTACTTTTTTTGATGTTAACTACTGCAGTTATTGCAATTGTTCCTAATATTCCTATTATTACAATTGTTCCTAGTAATTCTATCAATGTAAAACCTTTCTTTGATTTTACCTTCTTCTTTTTTTTCATAATGACCACCTTATTTTATAATTTCTAATTATATAATATAATAAAATTTATTTATTTTCAACAACTAATCATTATTCTAATTCTTTTCTTTATAACATATAATTGGTTATGAAAAAGAAATCTAAATTTATTTTTATTGCTCATAGAGGAATTTATAATAATCTAAACATTCCTGAGAATTCAATGAAGTCTTTTAAAAGAGCAATTAACAGTAATGTTTCTATTGAATTAGATATTCATTTAACAAAAGATAACAAATTAGTAGTATTTCATGATGATAATTTAATTAGAATGACTGGTACTTATAAAAAAATTAGAAAATGTATGTATGATGAACTTAAACAATTTAATTTATTAAGTACTGAAGAAAAAATTCCATTATTATCAGATGTTTTAAAATTAGTAGATGGTAAAGTTCTAATAGATATAGAAATAAAAGATGATAAAAGAATTAGTAAAACTTGTAAGGAGCTAATTAAATTGCTTGATAATTATAATGGTTTTATTTTAATTCAATCTTTTCATCCTAAATATATTAATTATTTAAAAAAAGTTAGACCTAAATATATTTGTGGTTTGTTAATTACTAATACTAAGGGTTTTTGTTATAATATTATGGATTCTAAAATTATTCTAGATATTTTAAAACCTGATTTTATTGCTTATAATAAAAATATTATTTCATGCCGTAAAGTTCAAAAACTGAGAGAAAAAATGTGTGTAATATCATGGACAATTAAGTCTAGAGAGGAACTTGAGAATATAAAAAAATATTCAGATTCAATAATTACTGAATATTTTGAATAAGTGGTTATTTTTCATAGTTACTATATTTGCTTGCTATTTTACACATGCATAAAATTATAAAGTTAACTATCAAAACTATTAGTATCAGAAATTTCATATTATCACCTCAATCTTTCTTTATATCCATTATCGCAACTTATTAATAACCATTTAAGATTAGGCCATTCTTTATCTGATGCACTATTTAAAAGATGTCTTGCACCTTCAATAATGTTTGAATAATTATATAAATCTGTAACATAAGAATAATATCCTGTATTTTCTAAATTAAATCTTCCTGTTAAGTTTTTTTCAGCAAGTAGATCTTTGAACCTTGATATCCTTGATAAATCACCATCTTGAGCTTGTCCTGTTAATAGGTAACAGTTGGTTTCACTTACTATTGCTTTTAATATAATATCACTAGTTATTGGACTATTAATATTTGAAATATCTAAACTATTATTATCCTTCCAACCTTTAAAAACGTGATATTTATCGACATTATAATCTAAGTTTGGTATTTTTTCTGTTGCTCTTATAGTTAATTTTTGAAAAAGTGTGCCATCACTATTTAAGTAAGTCACATTATATCTATTTTCTTTCCAATGTGCTATCAAGTCATGATCACAGTCTACTTCTAATATAGTATCTTGTTCTATCTTTTCTTGATTGTAGTACCAGCCAATAAACTTATAACCATTTTTTGTAGGTATTGGTAAGTTACCATACTTTTCATTATATTTTATTTTAATATCTCTTTTACCTACATATCCTCCGTTAGGATTTAATGCAATATTATATTCTTTTGGAATCCATTTTGCTATTAGAGTTATATTGTCATTACTATCCTTATTAACTATGGTATTATTATCTACTAATTCATTATTTTGAAACCAGCCTGTAAAATCATAGCCTCTTTTTGTAGGTATTGGTAATTCTTTGTAACTTTCATTAAATTTAATAGTTCTAGAAGCAAATTTTTCTTTACCGCCATTTGTATCAAAGTTAATTTTATATTTTTTTGGTTTATATATTGCATTAAGAATTAGGTCACCATAACTTCCTTTTTTTATTATGTAGTTTTCTATAATATTACTTGAATTATTTGATTTCCAACCAGTGAAAATATAACCGTATTTTAGAGGCTTACCAATTTTAATATTATCTGTTTCTATATTGTATGTAGTTATTTTTTTATCTAAGATTCCTCCATCAAGATTATACAAAATACTGTAGTTATTAATTTTATATTTGGCATTATAGTCTTCATCTTTTTCTACTTTTTTTGTGTCGTTATCCCAACCTATAAATGTGTACCCTATTCTACTTGGACTATTTGGAAAATCTATTATGTCATTAAAGTTTTTCATTTTTCTTAAAAGTACTTTACCATCATAATCTAAAAATGCTATATTAAATTTTAACATTTCCCACTTTGCGTATAATGTTACTACAACTTTATCCTCTATAGATAAATTTTTAAAGTAACTACCATTATTTAGAATAATATTTCCATTCTTTTTTATTGACCAACCAATAAAATTATAACCATATTTTTTAAATAAATTATTTGGTAATTTACATATTTCAGAAGAAGGACAGGTAATCGATTTCATATTACCCTCTCCGCCATTGTTATCAAATTTTACTAAATATTTAGTTTTGATTTCTTCGGAAACACTTTCTTCTACTTTTTTATTTTTATTAATATCTTTATTCTTATACTTGTATAAATTGATAGGTTTATCATTACTCTTTGTTCCAATGTTTTTACTCTTTTTTGTTGATACAAATCCAATTAATAATAAGAAAAACAATATAATAACTATTAAGACAAATGTTACTTTTTTTAATTTACTCTTCATTATTTTCCCTCCTTCACATGCATAATACTTGGTATCTTTTATTATTGCAAATGGGTAATTTTAATAATTTATATTAATTTTTGGTTCAAAAAAAAGAAACTAGTTGGTGAATTAGTTTCTTTTATAATGAAAATATGTGTGATTTTACAATATTTAATCTATTTATTTTCTACTGCATAACCATGCTTTATATATCTTCTATGAATATATCGATTGTTCTTTCTTATCTTTATATTTTTAAAATTTATTTTTATACCTTTGGCATTTTTGCTATCTAATCTATCTTGAATCTGAAAATGAATGTGTGGACCATTGGTATTACCACTATTTCCTACTTTAGCAATAACTTGTCCTTGTCTTACGATATCTCCTTCTTTTACCTGAAAGCTATCCTTCAGTATATGAGCAATTAAACTGTATTCACCATGTTTATGTTTTATAATTATATGGTTACCTCGTACATCATCACAATCACAAGTAATTGGTCTTCCTTCTTTAATTTCAGTGTCTTGATAGCAATTACATATTGATGCTACATAACCATCTAATGGCGCAACGATATCTTTGTTATAGCTATAATATTTTTTTAATTCTAAGTAATTGTCGTGGTATGGCTTATCGTTATTATCTCTTATTTCAAAATCATAAGCATAACGTTGTGAAATAACATCCCAAGAATGGGAATCTTTTTCAGAGACACCTCCAAACTCAACATAAAAACTACCTTTAAATGGTAATATATATCTATTTTTACTCATACTTGCTCCTTATTATATATTATTTATGATTTTTAAAAAGTAAATTTTTTAGTTTAGTTTTTTGTGAATATTCTTTAACTTTTTCATTTATTAATTGATGATTAATCATTTTATCATTTTGATTATATATTTTTGAAGTAAAGGTTGTGAAATCTGTTTTTGACATTTTACTCATTAGTAACTCTAGTTTATTTATGACAGCTGCTTCATTTGGATAATAAAGTAGTAAATACATTATATCTCTTTCCTGATCATCACTTTCTATAACAGTATTTAAAAAATAATCTCTTATAACATCACCGTTATCAAATGGGATATCGTACCACCATTTATCACTATCATTGTTATTTATCAGAGAATATTTGTTGTTATTAACTAAATAACTATATAAGTTTTCTATCTTTTTTATCTTAACTGGTAAATTTTTTTTATTTAATTCATAAACGTATAATGGACAGTTTAGTTTTGAAAATTGTTTATCATATCGTTCAATCAAAACATATTTAGTTGTATTTTTTTCTGCATCCGTTAATGTTCCTATAGTTGGTTTAATTCCTATTGTTGTAACTACTTCACTAGCTTTACTTATGATACCTTTTTCTAGGTTATTGCATATTTTATCTAACGGTATCTCATTTTGTTTTTTTGTTGATATATAAAACTTGCCTTCCATAATATTAACCTCCCTAATAAGAAATAAGTAATTATATTATAATACAATTATAGCATTTAGTAAATTTATGACTTTTTTATTTTATAAAAATATGATATTCTAAATATGTAAATTTATGTCTACGTAGCTCAGTTGGATAGAGCAATCGCCTCCTAAGCGATAGGTCGGCAGTTCAAATCTGCCCGTGGACACCAGATTGATAATAAACTCGAACTTTTCGAGTAAAAATAAAAACTACTTTCAAATAAACGAGAAAGTAGTTTTATTTTTGAATAAAATTAATGAAAAAAATTGTTATAAATGTAACAGCAGTCTTAAACTCAGCGCAACTACTCTTATATTTCTCATAAATACCAGCAAAATCATCTACTAAATCAACAATCCAACTCTCTAAATATTTTGGAGGTGTAAATGTAACTGGGAACATATGAGTTTTTATAATATCTTGTTCTCTATCAGTTAAGTCATAATATTTTAAAGAATTCTCTAAGGCATAGTATGGATGATTTCTAAGTTTACCGATTTTGGTATCTTTATTTGTCTCATTTAGAAAGAAGTCATGAAGTAAAGCTGCCCTAGTTGTTTCTTCATAGTTTAAACGAAGAATCTTAGTAATAAGGAAAGAATAATATGAAACTCGCATTAGATGATCAAATCTTGTTATACCATGGTGTCTCTTTTCTTTTGTTTTTAAGAATTCATCATTACTTAAGATCGGTTTAATAATTGTTTCAAATTCTACTATATATTTATCTAACATCAATATTCACCTTTATAATCTCTTTTTTCGTACTTTTAGAATATATCATATTTTTTTTAAAATGACAAGCTTACTAGAATAGTACAAAACTAAAAAATATAATACAAATCCTTTATTATATTATATTTTCTGGATATTTATTTATAAATTATATATAACTTACTTTACACTAATTCCTGTAAAATTCTATCTAATTCATCTTGTTCTTCATCTGATGGTGTAGTTTTATCTAAGTCTTTATCAAACCAGGCAGGTAACTGTTCAACTTTCTTACTACTAGTTCTTTTTGGTGTTTCTTTTCCAATTATTTTTTTCATTTTCTTATGTTCTTTTTCTGTAATTTTCATAGCATCTTCTACTGTTTCTATATTAAGTCTTTTCCATTGCCCTACTATTGTTTCAATATAACTCTTGTTTAATCTCTGATTATTGATTTTTAAAACATAAGCAAGTAGTACATTGACAACACCAGGAGCAAGTTTTTGATCTATTAGTAGGTTTTCAATTAATCTTAAATCTCTAGCTGTTGGTTCGGCACCTTTATACTTAGCTCTTAAATAGTCATATGGACTTATGTTTTCAAATGTATAAACCATCTTAGCCCATTTACTTGAATCCCCAACTGGTTTTTTCAAATAATCTGGTTGTCTATGATAAACCATAGTTGGTAATCTGCCTGCTTCTTCAAATTGATAATAGTTACGACAAGATTTACGTAAGATAGTTTTATCAATATTTCCTTTTTCATTAAGTGAGTCTCTTACTAAAGAAATCATGGTATCATCATCAATATTATAAGTAAAAGCAAGTGAATTAATTAATTCCTTAATATCTGAAGAAAAACATTTTTCATTAACCATTTCTTTAGGAATTGAAGAAATTAAAAAATCAAAATCTATACATTTATTTAATAAAATACTATTTGAATTTTTCTTAACTATATCATCTTGAACATCTATACTTCTTCCCGCAATAGGAGAAAATACATCATCAAATGATAAGGTAATATCTTCATAATCTTTTAAACTAATTCTTGGAACTTTGTAATAGTTTACTAATTTATCATACTCTTCTTTACCTAGGTTATTATATAAAACTATATTTAAGATGGGGTGATTAAAAATTTCATTAGCTGATAGTGGTGAAAATAATAAATATACATATTTATTAACACTTTCTTTTTTTAGATATGATTTTAAAAGACCAATTGCTTCTAGTTTTTCTCTAGCTTTGACAATTTCTTCTAATTTTAATTGCATAATAGCCATTAAATGGTGATGAGTTATGGGATTACTAACTTGTTCTTTTTTATCCAGGTCATCTAATAAAGTAAAATAAAGACTACAAGCTGTGTAACCTATTATTGGTTGATATAACATAGTTATAATTTTTTTGTCATTACTAGTTATAACTGTTTTATTTATAACTGTATATGTATCTGCTGGTAAAATTGTTAAATTTCTACTCATATAACTCACCTTTTTCTATGAATATAATATAATAAATGCAAAAAAAAAGAAAGGAAAATTTATCATAATCCTAAAAAATGAATAAATTGTTCTGGAGTTAGTTTCATGAAGAAGATAAATGCAAAGGCAATTACTAGAAATGGTCCAAATGGAATTACGTTTTCTTGTTTTGAAAAATATAAATATAGAGAAAGTGGTAAGGCAAATAAACTTCCTATAAAGATTGTTAAAACACCAAGTAATGGATCTAGAACAAGCCCAAAGAGAAACATCATCTTGACATCTCCTCCACCCATACTTTCTTTTTTAAATACTTTATTTCCTATCAACATAATTAAATACATTACTATAAATAAGAATATTCCAATACCTATATGTGAAAGCATTCCCATAAAGCCTAATTTTAAAAATTGAATTGCTATAAAATATAGACTGAAGAAAACTAGGACTTCATCTGGAATAATTAAGTATGTTAAGTCACAAACTAGAACAATTACAAGTAGAGAAATAATTCCTAGTGCAATAAGTAAGTCATATGTATAACCATAACTATAAAATGCGACTGCGAATAGCAATCCGGTGAAGAACTCAATGTAAGTAGAAAGTGAATTTATTTTACTTGAACACCATCTACATCTTCCTTTAAGAAATATGTATGAAACAATTGGAATCATTTCAATAAATGATAACTCATGTTTACATTCATCACAATAACTTCTTGAAAAACAAAATCCTTCTCCTCGTGGTAATCTTAAACCAACCACTGTATAAAAAGAACCTAGGCAGGTACCTAGTATAAAAAATAATATAATATATAATATCTGCATAACATCACCTATTGAATTTTTCCATATATATCAAACATTGGTACAACTATAGCAAGTAAGATAACTCCTACGATGGCAGCGAGTACAACAATCATTAATGGTTCTATTAAACTCTTCATCTGATTAACTAAGTTTTTATGAAGGTTTTGAAAGTGGTCAGCAACTTTTTCCATCATCAAACCTAGTTGTCCAGTATTTTCACCAGTTACTAACATTTCATAAGCAACAACTGGAAAAGCCCACTCTCCTTTAAATGATTTAGAAATTGATTCACCTTTTCCTAAATTGTTTAGTGTATTGGCAATTATTCTTTTATATATTTCATTGTTGGTTATTTTAGATAAAACCTCCATACTATCTGTAATAAATACTCCATGGTTTAGGAGAGAAGCAAAGGTTTTAGTAAACGTAGAAATTTCACTATATATAATAATGTTTCCTATTATTGGTGTTTTCATTAATACTGTTTGAACTCCAGTTCTAAAACTTTTAACATTATTATATAAGTAATAAAATAATATGATAAGTACAGCTGTTGCTAGAATAAGCCATAGATAATATGACTTCAAAAAGTCACTTGCTCCCATAATGAATAAAGTAATAGCTGGTAGTGTAGCATCTTGGTCTTCGTATAATTGAACAAACTGTGGTACTAAGTAAATTAGCATGAAAACTAAAACACATAAAGCCATTATAATAACTACAGTTGGATATGTCATAGCGCTAATCATCTGTCTTCTTGTTTGATCAATTGATGTGTAATAATCTGCCATATCATCTAGTATTGATGGAAGATCTCCAGTCATTTCGGCTGTTTTTACCATATTAATTAGTAACTTTGGAAATGTTTTTTCTTGTCTTAACATAGCATCAGATAGGTTTTCACCTTTTAATAGGTCATATACTAATCTTTCATAGGCTCTTTTCTCATTTGGCTTTCTTGATTGTTTTGCTAAGATTCTTACGGAATCAACTAATGGAATTCCAGCTTTAATATATGTAGACATTTGAGTTAAGGCAAAGGATAAGGCTCCTGCTTTGATAGGACCATTTCCACCTATTTCAATATCATATGGTTTTTTTACTTCTACTTTTAATACTTCATAGCCTTGTGATGTTAAAAATCCACGTATGTCACTTTCACTTTCGGCTTCAAAAATACCTGTGATTTTTTTCTTATTACTATCTAAAACAGTATATCTATATGCAATTAATGGTTTAGTTTGTCTTTTTGGTACTTTTTGTTTTAAATTTTCATAATTGCTTGTCTCAGATTCCGGATTGCCACTACTTTTTTCATCTTTGATGCTATCATTTTTTTTACTTATATTCATTCTGGCAGTTTCTATGCCCTCTTCTACTTTTCCGTTTAGTATTTTAGAAGGAAAGCTTAAAATAGAACTGACTACGTGATAAATAAATATAAATGGTTTCATCAGTGTTTCCATATCTTTCCTCCTTATTATTCTATAGTTTAGTATATCATAAAAAAGTTTAGCTAACAATAATTAAAACGGAACAAACAAACTATTTTTACATATATTGTATTAGAGGTGTCCAATATGTATAATAATCCTTATTTTTATCAAAGTGTTGCAAGGCCTAGTCTTATTTCAAGATTATTTGGTGGTGGTGGAACTGCAGCGGCAGCAAGAGGTGTATCTAGGTTAAATTGGGGTACAATTTTATCTAATACTCAAAAATCACTTGGTATAATAAATCAGGCTATCCCTATAGTTTATCAAGTTAAACCTATGATTGATAATGCTAAAACGATGTTTAAAATAGCTGGGGCCGTTAAAGATTCTGATAGTTCTAACTCTTCAAACAGTTATAAATCTTCTGCTCAAAATAATGAAGTATCAAATAATTACACTAATAATAAACCAATTTTTTACATATAAAAAAGTGATTTTATAATCACTTTATTAGTATTTTTACCACATAACTAGCAATTAAAAGACCTGCACTGCTCGGAACGAACGAATTACTACCTAATACATTGCCATTTTTTTTAGGTAATTCAGTCGAAGATAATACCATTATCTTCTTTTTTATTTTCATATCTTTTGCAAATTTTCTCATGATACGGGCTATTGGATCGTTTATTGTTTTTGAAAGTTCTATAATTTCTAGTTTTGATGGATCCATTTTATTGGCAGTTCCCATACTTGGAATATAATTTATATTTCTAGTTATTGCTTCTTTCATGAGCATTTTTTTAGTATTAACGCTATCACAACAGTCTATTAAGAAATCTATTTTTGAAATGTCTATTTTTTGAAAATTATCATCATTAAGAAATAAATCGTATGTTATAACCTGACAATCTGGGTTAATATCATTTATTCTTTCTTTCATAATATTTACTTTTTTCCTACCTATAGTTTTTCTAGTTGCGATAATTTGTCGATTTAGGTTGGTAATATCTACTGTGTCAAAATCAACTAAAATCATAGTTCCTATTGCACTCCTTGATAAAGCTTCACAAACAAAGCCGCCTACTCCGCCAATACCAACTATCATTACAGTTGAATTTTTTAATTTTTCAACACTATCTATTCCAATTAAAGCTTCTAGTCTAGTAAATGAATTAGGCTGCATCTAACTCTCCCTTACTTTCTTTTTTTCTCATAATGAGAATTTTCTCATCTTCTTTTTGATGAATAAGATGTACTGGTTTTTCATATATTAATTGACTTAAAATGTTTAATTTATGAAAAACTTCTCTATTGTTTGATGCTTTATCATAATACTTTTGTAAAGTTCTAAAATTTTGATCATGTAAATATGAAAATGAATTCATAACTGATTCTAGTTCGTCTTTTGATACTGTTGCTTCATTAATAATTGTAAAATCAAATAGACTCATAAAATCTAGGGTTGATTTTAAGTTTCCTATTCCATTTGCTGAAAACAAATAATCCCATTTGTCTTTATCTTCTACATTTTCAACTATATATCTTAATTTTTCAAGTTTATCATCTGTTATATGATCGTCAACACCTAACTGTTTTAAATCTATATTACGACCACGTTTAATATCAGGTATTTCTTTTTGCATGTCAATTAATACTGATCCAAGTAGATTATCAAGTCCTGATGAAATTTTTCTTGAAGGTACATCAACATTATATAAATCAAATAATGAAGAATGAGAATATGACCTAGTAGAAATTAAAAAGTTTTTTCTATCTGATCTCATATTATTATTTCTAATAAAGTTGACCACAGCACTTGGCTTTTTATTAGGGATATTGTATACAGAGCTGTTGAAACTTGCTCCATTTACAATGATATCACTTTGATCAAATCCCTTTAAGTCAGTATTTTTTTTGACTTTAGCTGCATTTTTTAATTTTATTTCAACGTTACATATTTTAGCATGAGAATGTTTGTTGGAATTTATTAATATTGGCATTACTAACATCATCATCACCTCTAGCAGAGATATTATACCACACATTAAATATTTAAGCAACAAAAAAAAGTCCAAGAAATCGGCTTAGCACAACGATAAAACCTGCATTCAAACAGGTGGGTGTCCATACGTCACCTTTAGGATCCCTATAAAAATAGGTATTCAACACCAGTGACAGATCCGAACTCCCGTATCGTCAATTTAGTCGGTTTTATAAGTTGCCAGTTTCGAACTTTCCTAGACATCTTTATTATATCATAGAGATAATTTTTTATGCAAGTTGTTTTATGGATTTTACAGATTATTTACTATTTATATAAGAAAGTAACTAATTCTAATATTATTGAATAAAATTTTTAAAACCGAATCATTATAAATATGAGGAGGATAATTATGAGTATAAGAGAACATATTATTAATAATTTTAAGGGAGATGACTATGATAGTTTACAAGACGCTATCAACGAATCAATTGAATCAAATGATGAAGTAACATTACCTGGTATGGGAGTGTTTTTTGAAATAGTTTGGCAAGGTGCTGATCAACAATTAAAAAATAAGATGTTAGATATTATAAAAACACGAGTAAGTGAAGGAAATAGTATGGAAGATGAAAAAAAATAAAACGAAAATGTTTTATTTTTTTATTGGTCTCTTAACTTAGCTTGGAATTCACTTTCTACTTTTTCAATAATTTTTTTGAATGATTGCATAACTTCTTCTTCATTTAATGTTCTGTTAATATCCATGAAGTTAAGTTTAAATGCTATTGATTTTTTTGAATTATCAATGTTTTCTCCCTCATAAACATCAAATACAGTTACATCTGATAAGATTCTACCTCCAGCTTTTTTTATTATATCGATAACTTTTCCAGCTTCTATACTCTTATCAAGAATAAATGCCATGTCCTTTTCCATGCTTGGGTATTTTGGAGCTTCTTTGTATTTTAATGGTTTAATTTCTGTCATTAGTGCTTGTAGAGATATTTCAAATACATATACTTCGTCTTTTAAAATCTTAGGGTGAACTCTACCAATAATACCTATTTCTTTTTTGTCTAATAAGATTTTAGCACTTATTCCTGGGTGTAAATCATCTACTCCACCTGCAGTAAAGCTATATCTATTTTTAAATCCCATATAGTCAAGTAAATCTTCTACAATTCCTTTCACAACATAGAAATCTACCTTTTTAGCAAAATTCCAACCATTAGAGATATAATTACCTGATAGAAGTCCTGCTATCTTGCTTTCTTCGTTATATGATTTATCATATGTTTTCGCAACTTCATAAAGTAGAATATCTTTAACTTTACGTTTTTTATTGTAATCATAGACATTTAATAGTGATGGAATGATTGATGTTCTTACAACACTCTTGTCAATGCTCATTGGGTTTGGTAATATGACTTTTTCTTTATGTTCATAGTCAAATAATTTAGCCATATCAGGTGAAATTAAAGTATAAGTTTTGGCTTCGTTTAAACCTAATCTTCTAAGTCTTTTAGATACTTGTTTACGATACTTAACATCTCCTATATAGTCCCCTCTTCTAATTGGAACAACAGGCAAAGTTGAAACTAAGTTTTGATAACCATAAAGTCTTCCAATTTCTTCTGCTATATCGTTAACATATGGATCAATATCTAGTCTTCTTCTTGGAATTGTAACTGTAAATTTTCTATCTTTATATTCATAGGCAAAATCTAGTCTTCCAAGTTCAACTTTCATATCTTCTTCATCTATTTTAATTCCAAGTAATTTATTAATATCATCTGGACTAAATTCTACTGTTTTAATAGTTTTATCAACTTTATCGTGTTTAACAATATCAGTTAGAATTTCAGCATCTGCGTATTTTTCAAGTAAGTGACAAGCTCGTTTTAAAGCTTTATCAGTATATTCAAAATTAAGTCCCTTTCCATATCTGATTGATGCCTCACTTCTAAGATCAAGCTTAGCGGCAGTATATCTAATACTAACTGGATCAAATATTGCTGCTTCAATTAAGATATCAGTTGTATTATCATCTACTTCTGTATTTTCGCCACCCATTACTCCTGCTACACAAACTGGTTTTTCTCCATCAGTTATTACGATATCTGCAGAAGATAAAATTCTTTCTTTTCCATCTAGAGTAATTACTTTTTCTCCTTCTTTAGCATCTCTTACTAAGACTTTATCACCTAATTTTTTCTTATCAAAGAAATGAAGTGGTTGTCCGTATTCTAACATTACATAATTAGAAATATCTACAACATTATTAATTGGTCTCATACCTGCTCTTATAAGTCTTCTTTTTATAAAATCTGGACTTTCTTTGATCTTAATATTACGTACCATTCTTGCTGTATAATAAGGACATTTTTCTGTTTCTACATCTAGATTAAAGTGATTATTGATGGAATCATTCACTTCTTTAAAGCTATCTTGAGGTAGTACTACTCTTCTATTTAGGATTGCTCCTATTTCGTAAGCAAAACCAATATGATAATAACAATCATTATTTCTATGTTTATGGATATCTAATTCATATAGTGTATCATCTAGTCCTAAATATTTTATTGGATCTTCTCCTACTTTAGCATCGCTATTTAATTCTTCAATTCCTTTTGCGTAAGTCTCATCATTTTTTTCTTCTAGGCCTAATTCATATAAAGCACAAATCATTCCATTTGACTCTACTCCGCGAATTTTACCTTTTTTGATTTCAAAGTTGCCTGGTAGAACTGCTCCTGGAAGAGAAACAATTACTTTTAATCCTTCACGTACATTAGGTGCTCCACAAACTATTTGGATAGCTTCACTTTTTCCAACATCAACCATACATACATGTAAATGATCACTATCAGGGTGATCTACGCAAGAGATTACTTTTCCAATAACTAAGTTATCAATATGATTAGTAATTACTTTTTCTACATTAATTCCTGATTGTGTAATTTTTACAGCTAATTCTTTCAAATCCTGATCTGATATATCAATATAGTCACTTACCCATTCTAAACTAATCATTTAAATCCTTCTCCTTTCTATCAAATACTTTTTCTTCTCTTAAATCTGTATTATAGAAAACTCTACAATCATTAATTCCATACTTTAACATTGCTAGTCGTTCTGAGCCAAATCCAAAAGCGAAACCACTCCATTTTTTTGGATCATATCCACTCATTTTTAAAACATTTGGGTGAACTACTCCTGCTCCTACTACTGTAATCCAACCTGTATTCTTACAAATATGACATCCTGCTCCATGGCAATTAAAACAACTGATGTCTCCTTCTACAGATGGT
>ERZ773139.76-NODE-76-length-123614-cov-13.860188_pt1 | contig 123614 bp, 110 predicted proteins | sample MGYA00580854_ERZ773139 | MGnify/ENA primary metagenome ERZ773139 (study PRJEB29015, sample SAMEA2737809) | human gut metagenome | biome: human gut; feature: human-associated habitat; material: faeces | place: China | collected 2012 ...
CAAATTCTGAAAATACAGGTGGGGCGAGGGTAGAAATATTTTTCCTGAGTAGTCAGGAAACAAGCTAAATAGACCGCAATTAAGCTATGCAAAAGAAATTTTACATGCATTTATCTAATATGTAAAAGTCTTTTGATAGACGTTACTACTACATTTGCTGTAATCTCATGGAAGAAGGAGGCATATTTCAAGTAAACTACTTTGCCGCCATGCACTTCATATATTAAATTATTTCTGATTAAAAACAAGCGCCATATACGTTACATACAAAATTTATGTGTCAGATTTGTCAAAAGTTTTTCTGTAAATTAAATAATTTGTGACACACTTTTACCTTGAATTTATCTTTCAATAAATATAGTCTATAGATAAATTATTAAATGAATTTTATATAACTGCACTTTAATTTTTATTTTATATGCAATATTTTTTCTGAGGTGATAAGATTATGCTTTTTAAAAACCCTGTTATTCCGGGATACAATCCCGACCCAAGCATCTGCCGCGTTGGCGATGATTTTTATCTTGTTAATTCTACATTTGAATTCTTCCCCGGTGTACCAATATATCACAGCCGCAATCTTGTAAACTGGGAACTTACCGGATACTGCCTTAACAGACGTTCGCAGCTTGAACTTGAAGGCTGCCGAAATTCCGGTGGTATATATGCACCTACAATAAGGCACCACAAAGGAATGTTTTATATGATAACAACTAATGTTACCGATAAAGGAAACTTTGTTGTCCATACAGACAATATAAACAAAGAATGGTCCGACCCTGCATGGATTGACCAAGGTGGTATAGACCCATCACTTTTCTGGGATGATGATGACTGCTGTTATTACTGTTCAACCGGTAATCTTGACGGTGTAAGAGGTATTGTTGCATTTAAAATTAATCCAATGACAGGCGAAATTCTTTCCGACAAACACCTTATAAGCACTGGCTGCGGCGGTCAATGTGCAGAAGGTCCACATATCTACAAAAAAGACGGCTGGTATTACCTGATGATTGCGGAAGGCGGAACAGAATATGCTCACCGCGAAACAATACAGCGTTCAAAAAATGTATTCGGTCCTTATACACCATGTCCACACAATCCTATTATTTCTCATAAAGAGTATAAAAAATCCGAAATTCAGGCTACGGGACATGCTGATCTTGTTGAAGATGCAAACGGAAACTGGTGGCTTGTATTCCTCGGAATAAGACGCTTCAGCCATGCACTTCTTCACAATCTCGGTCGTGAAACCTTTCTTGCACCTGTCACATGGAATGAAGACGGATGGCCTGTTGTCGGATACAACGGAAATGGGACTATTGAACTTGTAATGGATGCACCTCTTCCGGGCATGAACGAGCCGGAGACAATTGCTAATACAATAACAGACGATGCAACAGGCAGGCCATTTTTACATGCAGACCATAGCGTCAATATTGACTTCCACCGCGATGCCATTGACAAACGCCTGCAGTTCACAAGAAATCCTGATATGTCTCATTATATTTATGACAGTAAAAACGGATGTCTCACGCTTAGAGGTACTGATATCACATTGAATGAACCAGGTAAATCCCCGACTGTTCTTTCATTTAAGCAGCCGGAATTTACAACATCACTTAAAGCTGTATTAAAAATAAAAGACAGTACAGCAAAACGATTTGGTGTTGCTGCCTATTATAACAACGATTATCACTATGAAATATATGTTGGCAGCGATGAAAGCGGAAAATATGTCGGATTTTATAAACATATACACGACATGGGTGCAGAACTTGCACATATTCCTATATCTAAAGAAGATGAAAATCTCAATCTTCTTGTAAAAATAGATACTGACCGTGAAAAATATACTTTTTCTTATGCCCTTGCTGATACAACGAATCTTGATGCAAAAATTGCCTGCCATGAAATCGGTTCAGGACTTAATGCCGGACTCAGCACGGAGGGTACACGTACAATGACTTTTACAGGAACATTATTTTCACTTTTTGCCGAAAACGGTAACGGTACATTTGAAACCGGTGTTGCACTCACCATAAACCCTGATGTTGATTACAAACTGTAATCCGCTAAACATATTGAATTACTTCCGCCGCAGACATTAAATGTGTCTGCGGTGTCTTATCCTGCCTAAAAAATTGGTCTTTTATTCATCCGTTTCAATGTCAGTATTCATGGACCGGAACACCATATATTAGATGGTGCAAGTTTGCTTGTAGCCTACAAAAACGCAGGTGGAGAGATAGACTTAGAACAGGCGTTGGACAGGCTGATGTCAGAGGGCCTTAGGATGCCGGGGGCAATGTGCGGTTTATGGGGAATATGCGGAGCAATCACATCTATAGGTGCTGCACTAGCAATCATCGACGGAACAGGTCCGCTTTCAACGGATGGAACATGGGGAAATCATATGCAGTTTACCTCGAAAGCAATTGGAGAATTAGGAACCATAAACGGACCAAGATGCTGTAAGAGAGATGCAATGATAGCATTTAAGAATGGTATTGATTATGTAAATGCTCATTATGGAGTAACATTGCAATACGAACAAATGCAATGCGGATTCACAGATTTTAATGAGCAATGTATAAAGGAGAGGTGTCCATTTTATGAGTAAGATAAAAGTAGCTTTTATTTGTGTCCATAATTCCTGCCGAAGTCAGATTGCTGAGGCTTTTGGAAGACATATGGCATCAGACGTGTTTCAAAGTTATTCGGCGGGGACAGAAACAAAACCACGGATTAATCAGGATGCTGTCCGTATTATGAAGGAATTATATAATATAGATATGGAAGCAGAAGGACAGTTCAGTAAGCTGGTTAGTGATATTCCAGAACCGGATATTGCAATATCAATGGGATGTAATGTAGGGTGTCCATTTATAGGCAGACCATTTGATGATAATTGGGGACTTGAAGATCCAACTGGGAAAAGCGATGAGGAATTTAAGATAGTCATTGAACAAATAAAGCATGATATTTTGGAGTTAAAAAGTAGATTGAACTGTAATGAGATTTAATAAACTTTTTTTGTCTGACTGAGAAAATTAATAATAAACTTACACAGCACTTTAGTCAGAGGATGGAGTAGTTATTTCGAAAACGATGTACTAGGAATTGATGAATTTACATGGCTGCCTGAAACGAAATCCGAAATTGACACCCCAATAACTAAATACTATAATATTCTATACGGCTTTAATAGTATTGTATTATATGCGCGATTAAGTGAAATACGTTAATGATAAGGAGAATGCAAATGGGGGCCTTAAAGTGCAAAATGTGCGGAAGTAATCTGGAGATAGAGGATTCGATTACTGTCTGTAAATGCGAAAAATGTGGAACGAGCCAGACAGTTCCGGATATAGAGGACGATAAAGAACTTAAGCTGTTTGAGCGTGCCGGGAGACTGCGTTTTAACTGCGATTTTGATAAAGCAGCAGGAATATATAATACAATAACTGACAGTTACCCAGAGGAAGCAGAAGGATACTGGGGATTAATCCTTTGCAAATATGGTATTGAATATGCGGATAATGCGAGTGGAAAAAAGGTACCTGTTTGTCACAGAATCTCTTATGATAGTGTAATGGATGATGAAGATTTTGAACTTGTTATGGAGAATTCAGATTCAGAGTCAAGAGCAATATTCAGGGAAGAAGCGAAGATCATAGAGGAAAATCGTAAGAAATATATTCAGATTGCTGAAAGTGAACAGCCATACGATATATATATAAGCTACAGGGCAAAAGATGATAATGGAGATAAGACGGCTGTTAGTGAAATAGCAGGACATTTATATAACAAGCTGACATCAGCCGGATACAGGGTATTTTTATCAGAAGCCGCACTTAAAGGAAAAAAGCGATCAGAATGTGAACCATACATATATTCAGCTCTTAATTCAGCAAATGTTATGCTTGCACTTGGTACATCATATGATGATTATAACGATGTCTGGGTTAAGAATGAATGGAACAGATATCTTGAGATAGCAGAAAAGAATAAGAACAAATGTCTTATTCCATGTTATAAAGATGTTGATGAATATGATATTCCTAAAGAATTTGCAGGTCTGAAGGTGTGCCAGCTTGGAAACGATGATACATTTAATAATATAATGGCTGAGATTGCAAATGTGGTGAAGCCGGAATCAGTTAACCAGCCAGCACCAGAACCAGAAAAGGCTGAACCAGCGGAAGAGATTGAACTTGAAGAAATAGAAATCATCGAACCAGTGAATATCAATAAGCTGCTTGATGAAGGATTTTCTGCAATTTCAGATAAGAACTGGAAAAAAGCCAATAAGCTTTTCTTTCAGGTCCTTGATGAAGAACCTGATAATTCAAAGGCATACTGGGGACAGCTTCTTGTGCAGCAGGAATGCACTAATGCAAGAGAAATGGCAGATAATTTGTATCTTCAGGTAATTGGAAATACATCAGATAATACATATGAACTGGAAATCAGAGACAGGCGTCAGGAGATAAAGGACAAGTATCCTGTTGCTAATCTGTTCTCAGAAGAAGAGTATGCGAATCTGTTTGATGTACATTTTAACTATCAGTCAGGTGTTGAGAATACAAAGAGTGCCATTGCAGCTAATAATGAGCATTACATATTAAGTGATAATGAGCTTTTCAAGAGGGCAAAGCAGAATGCCGATGCTGAGGTGGCAGCCGGAATAGAAGAATTTGTTGCTAATGTAAACAGGCATCTTGACGAGATATTAAAGAATGTAACAGAACAGGAACAACAAGAGATAGAGGCAGCCAGACAGCAGGAAACAGCATATTTTTCAAAGCTTGAGGATGCATTTAAGAAGGCAGACGATATGGCAAATGCTAATCTTTCCAACAGTGAAGCAGAATATCAGAAAGACCATGATTCGTGGGAGTATGAGAGAGATAATCTTGAGGAAGCCAGACAGCAGTGGGTTAAGGATGTTGAAGAGAAGCAGAAGGAACATGATGAGTGGCTGGCTGTAAATGGTGCAGCTATTGAAGAATGGAATGCCAAGAAGAAAGAATATAATGACAACAAGCAGAAACTTGAATATGAGTTAAAGAGACTTCAGGAAGATAAAGGATTTATAGAAGGTTTTATGGCTGGGGCAAAAGCAGCCAAGAAGGATAAGGAAATAATGAATGTAAGGATCGAATTATCACGGCTGGCATTGCCTAAAGAACCAATAATGCCTAAAGAACCGGTTATTCCACCGGAACCGGCATTGAGAAGAGAGCCAGAAAAGCCTGATTATGACATAATGATTGGACGAAATGATGTGCTTGATACATTTAGAAGTCTTATGGCGTAGTGAGTATTCATGAGAAAGGGGATAAGTATGAAATATTCAAATGTTGTTGTTGCCGGAGGCGGAGTGCTTGGAAGCCAGATTGCTTTTCAGGCAGCATATTGTGGATTTAATGTAACTATCTGGTTAAGAAGCGAGGGGTCTATTGGAAGAACACAGCCTAAGATTGACCATCTTAAGCAGACTTATATTGAAGCTATTGAGAAGATGGCAGAGGATAAGAATGCGTGGTGTGCAGGACTTGCGGATGAAGATACATTTGACAAGGAAGAGTGTCTTAAGAAGGTTGAAAATGCATACGCTAATCTTAAGCTTGAACTTGATATGGCTAAGGCTGTTGCTGATGCAGACCTTGTGATTGAGTCTATGGCTGAGAACGAAAAGGATAAGATTGCTTTCTATGAAAAGCTTTCACCACTTCTTCCAGAAAAGACTGTGATTGTAACTAATTCATCGACACTTCTTCCATCAATGTTTGCAAAATATACTGGCAGACCAGACAAATATTTGTCATTACATTTTGCTAATTCTATATGGAAGAATAATACTGCAGAAATTATGACACAGGCACAGACTGATGAAAAATATTTTAACGAGGTTATGCAGTTTGCCAACGACATACGAATGATCGGACTTCCTGTAAGAAAGGAAAAGAGCGGATATCTGCTTAATTCTATGCTTGTTCCATTCCTTTTAAGCGGGCTTGATTTGTACGCAGCAGGAATATCTGATCCTGAAAGTATTGATATTGCATGGACAAGAGGAACTGGAGCACCTAAAGGACCATTCCAGATATTTGACACAGTAGGACTTAATACTGCCTACAATATTGTTCATCAGTACCAGAGCGTTCCGGGAATTTTCTCACCACTTCTTAAGAAGATGATGATGCCATATAATTTCAAGAAGATGGAAGCAATCCTTAAGAAATATATTGATGAGGGCAAGCTTGGAATGTCTTCTGGCGAAGGCTTTTACAAATATAATTAAGGACTGATGATATGACGACTAGGGAAGAAGCACTCGAATATGGACTTTCTTTTCCAGATACTTATCAGGAAGCACCGTTTCATGATCAGAACTGGCAGCTGGTAAGAGTTAAAGGATGCAAGAAAGCATTTTTATGGACATACGAGCGTGACGGATATATTAATCTTAATGTGAAAGTTTCACCTGAATGGCGGGATTTGTGGAGGAGTACATATTCTTCTGTAATTGCGGGCTGGCATCAGAATAAGGAACACTGGAATACGATTATTCTTGACGGGACTGTTCCTGATGAAGATATTAAGCGTATGATTGCGGAAAGCTATGACCTTGTATCTTACAGCCCGACTAAGAGGATATACGAAGCCGTTAAGAAGATTCCTAGAGGACAGGTTGCAACATATGGACAGATTGCAGAGCTTGCAGGCGATAAGAAGATGGCGCGTGCGGTTGGCAATGCACTTCATAAGAACCCGGATCCGTTACATATTCCGTGCTACAGAGTAGTTAATTCGAAGGGAGAACTTGCCGGAGAATTCGCATTTGGAGGAGCCGGAAAGCAGGCAGAGTTTCTTATGGCAGATGGAATTGAGGTTGTTAATGGCAGGGTTGACCTGAAAAAATATGGAATGAAATTCTGAATTACTATAATGATATATGAAATAATGTCGATATATATTAGGCATGGAAGGCGCATTTATTCAATGGATTGAAGCTGTTGGATGAATGCGTTTTTTTTATTATTTGCCACTTGGACCTTTCTGGAAAGTGGTGCGGCTGCGACTGACTGAGCGGCTGCAGAAAGGAGAATACATGAATATTAACACACAAATGAGGTATGGGACTTATTCAGAGTACAGTTCCAGAACAACGAAGACTGGCAAAGGAGACACCGGTTTTGAAGAATCTATGAAGCAGGATAATAATATCCAGTACAAGTCATTAGGAATTGGTTTCTTAAATGTTGGGGATACCGGCTACGGAATGAGGGCAACCCAGATTATTAATCCGGACAGTGAGGACACGATTATAAGAGTAAGTGTTGCACTGGGTGGAAATGAATTTAAAAATTATGATGTTAATCTTTCCAAGATAGATCCATCTAATGCAAGTGCTGTGGAAATGTTTGCATATTGCCAGTATGCAGACTCAACCAGTGAAGGTTCATACAAATGGGGAAGCTGGAATGCCTTAAAACATTTGACAGATGATATGGCATATTCATACAATTCACTGGATGAAGCTTTAACTGAAAAGAAAAACTGGAATGCTGCACTGGCTGGTTCAGGTATTGAACTTGAAAATGAGGCAACGGGTGAAAGATATTCTGTAGCGGATCTCATTGAAATGCTCAAACAGCAGTATGAGCTTACAGCAGACGATCTTGAGGAAAAGGACTGGCGGGATATGTCAGACAAAGAATGGGAAAAGCTTTTAAACAGTTTTGACCAGAATATTGATGCAATCAAGGATAAAATCAGAAAGCTTAAGGAAGTTCAGAATGAAGCAGCTTCTAAGGCAGCAGCTAATGCACCGGCAGGACAGAAGGCAAATGCGGCTTCAAGCGCAGCACAGAGTGCAGCAGCCAATGGATTCGCATCTGATGTAAAGACTGAGGATGAAGAATGGATAGAAGAAAACAGTTGGACATATGATATGAAAACAGAGAATCAGACAATTCTTCATAAAGCAGCTATTGCCAATGAAAAAGCACAGGACAGCCTTAGCAAGTCTCAGGAGCTTATGCTTACAGGAGACACAACAGAAGGTGTAAGCAAGACAGAAGGTGCAACAGAAAGTGCATCATGTGATGATGAATCAGGAGAAAAAGTGTGGACAGTTACTGCATATACCGAGCAGGGAATTATATGTAAGGAATTTAAGGACGGAGTAGGCACACTTTTGTGGCAGATTGATTTTAAAAATCCGACAGATTACAACAAGGTTATGGATTACCTCGATAACGAAAAAGAAGAGGATATATTAAAGTATGCCAGGGATAAGGAATTCTGGGAGAAGCTTATCTGGGGGTAAGATAAACTGAAATAAAAGCAAAATGGACTTTCTGCACGGTAAATCCGTGGGAAAGTCCATTTTATTATTACTTTATCACCAGCACCCTGTCGGTATCATCACCCTCAACTTTAGCGAATTTCTTAGCAGTGAATGAATCGGCGGAGCATTTGCCAATGTGACTTTTTACGCCAGTGACAGGACTTATCCACCACATGTCTCGTCCCGGTTACATACAACACCATAGCTTACACCATCATGTCCGCCGTACTTTCATAATGGATATATTATAGCATATTTTGTAAAAATGTTTTATAATAAAAACATTAAGTATTTGAAACGGAGATTGTTATGTGGAAGATAAAACAGATATTTGACGGAGATTATGGGTGTGAAGAACTTGCAGAAGGGCAGACACCCAGGGTTTCTGTTATGCTTGTTGATGAAGCTGGCGCTAAGAAATATATTACAGTAGAAGATAAATGGCTTACTGATAACGGACTTGATGAAGGTTCAGTGTGGCCGGAGGATACAGATGAATAGATTGACAAATGCTGCTAAATATGCAGCTATTATAATGTCGCTGATAGTTACTGTGACGATGGTGTCAGGCTGTAAAAAGAATAATACTGATGTTTCATCAGAATTGAATAAATCGGACATTGAAGAAACAAGTCAGGATATGACTGGAAGCGGAATCGAGGATTCAGATGTAGGCAGTCAGTCTGCTGAGGAGACAGCAGAAACAGAAAGCACAGAGCAGACAGAAAGCGATTTTGAAGAGAATACAGAACAGATTGAAACAGATGCAGGGCAGGAGGAGACGCAGAATCCATATATAAGACAGAAAGAACCATATACCGGAGTCCCTGTATATGAGAATCTGGAACACATTTATATGAATACAACATGGGAATATGCGGACCATTCTGCTATAAGTGATGGCTATGCTGTTCTTTATAAAGCGTCAGGTCAGAGAAAGAACATTGTTGTCGGAGTTAATGCCGGGCATGGAACGGCAGGAGGTTCGGCGGTCAGAACATTGTGCCATCCGGATGGTTCTCTTAAGAGTACAGGAGGCAGTACGGCGGCTGGCGCTGCGACAGCAACGGCGGTGTCAGGCGGAATGACATTTTATGACGGGACACCAGAGAGCGAAGTAACACTTAAGATGGCAGAGATTTTAAGAGATAAACTTCTGTTAGAAGGATATGATGTGCTGATGATAAGGGATTCATCAGATGTACAGCTTGATAATGTGGCAAGAACTGTAATATGTAACAATGTTGCAGACTGTCATATATCATTGCACTGGGATGGTGATGGACTTTCATACGATAAGGGATGCTTTTATATAGCAGTTCCCGATGCAATTAAGAATATGAGTCCTGTGGCAGACCACTGGCAGCAGCATGATTCACTTGGGGCATCACTTGTTGAAGGACTTCGTGGACAAGGTGCAAAGATTCATGGTTCTGGAAGCATGGCGATAGATCTGACACAGACATCATACAGTACAGTTCCGTCAGTTGATATGGAACTTGGGAATGCAAGCTCAGACCATAGTGATGAAACATTAGAAATGCTTGCCAATGGACTTGTGAATGGCGTTGGTGCATTTTTTGGATACTGATAATTAAGAATTAAATTCGACATATTTTAAGGAGAACAATAATGGATAAGAAAACACAGATTATAGCAGTAGCAGGAAAAGGCGGAGTTGGTAAGACTTCTTTAGCGGGAGTTATTGTAAAGCTTCTTGTTGAGGCACACCCAGATAAGAAGATACTTGCGATTGACGCTGACCCGGCGGTCGGACTTTCTACAGTGCTTAATGTTGAAGTGGAAAAGACTATAGATGATATAAGAAAAGAAGTAATCAAGAATGTTGAAGACGGAGATACCAAGACTGCTGTGGAGTTACTTGGAGAAGCCAAATACGAGATAATGGATGCAGTTGTTGAACAGGACGGATATGCATTTATCGCAATAGGAAGACCTGAGACAGCAGGCTGTTACTGCAAGATTAATTCATATCTTAAAGAAGTTATCACAATGCTTTCAGATAAGTTTGATTATGTTGTAATTGATGGAGAAGCAGGAATAGAGCAGATTAACAGAAGAGTTATGGAGAAGGTTACACATCTGCTGCTTGTTACTGACGCAAGCAAGAAGGGATGCCAGGTTGTGCAGACAATCAAGAAAGTTGCAGATGAGCTTGTGATGTATGACAGAATCGGAGTCATCGCTAACAGAATACCGGATATGGAGGTTGCGAAGCTTATGGATATCGGCGACCTTGAACTGCTTTCAGTAATACAGAGCGATTCCAAGCTTGCGCAGGCAGATGTGCTTGGTGAAAATGTATTCAATCTTCCTGATGATGCGATTATTGTTGAGGGTGCAAAGAAAGCCCTTGTTAATATGGGAATATTGTAAGAGGAGGCAAATGTGAAGGATTTAGCTAATCTGTATTATTTTGAGAAGCTTTTGGAGGACGTGAATAACGACCTTGTAAGGCAGGCACAGGCTAAAGGTGATATTGCAATCGGTGCAGTCTGTTTTCAGATACCGGAGCCGCTTATTAATCTGCCTGGCAGCTTTTCGGTAAGGCTGCGTGCACCCCGTACAGGTTCTATAGAGATGGGTACATATTACATGAGCAGTATGCTATGTGAGGGATGTCGTGCGATATTAGAGAGAGCAATTGAGGGCGGATTTAACTTTCTTGACTGTATAATTGCGCCGGATGCATGTGCGCAGATGAACAGGTGCGTAGAGAATATTGAGAGACAGCACCTTATAGAAAAAGAAAAATTCTTCGTGGAATATTCAGATGTTCCGATGAAGAATGATGAGACGGCGTTAAGACATTTTGTTAAGCAGATGAGACTTCATGTGCTTGAACCGCTTAATAATATATATGGAATAGACATATCAGATGATGCACTTAGAAAGTCAGTAGAATTGCAGAATAAGATAAGCCGGCTTATAAGAAGCATCGGTGATTACAGAAAAGAAGAAAATCCAAGAATTACTGGGTATGAATTCGCGGTTCTGTGTCTTGCAACCTACTGCTGCCCGAAAGAGGCACTTATTGATAAGCTTGAGGAGACTCTTGAGGAGCTTAAGACAAGAGAACCTGATAAAAAATGTAATTACAGGGCAAGGGTAGTAATGGTTGGTTCAGAGATTGATAACCCTGAGCTTATAAAGCTTGCGGAGGAAGCAGGCGCACTGGTTGTGGCTGACAGATTCTGTTTTGGTTCACTTCCGGGAAGAGATGAGATTATTCTTAATGATACAGAGGATGTTCTTACACAGATATGCAGACAGTATATGAAGTGGGGACAGTGTCCAAGATTCATGAATACAGAAAAGATTATCGAGAGACAGGAGTATGTTGACGCAATAGCTAAAGAGTATAAGGCGGATGGCCTTATATATCAGCAGATTAAATTCTGTGATTACTGGGGCTATGAGAGGGCTTCGGCATTCCATGTCATGAAAGAAAAATACGGCTATCCTGTTCTTTCAATTGACAGACCTTATGCTGTCGGAACTTCTGGACAGTTAAGAACAAGAATACAGGCATTTGTTGAGAGCCTTGAGATTAAGCGTATCAATGCAGGAAGGAAATTATAAATATGTCTAAGAATATAGGAAGCGAGCCACTCGGCAGATTCTATACAGGCAAAAAGCCGAAGAGAAGAAGAGAATGGCGCGGATTGAAGGATACATGGTACGACTATGTAAGGTGGCTTGGATACTGGAAGACTTTAATTACATTTATAATAAAACCTAATAACATGAAGGGCTTCTTCAGATACCGCTGGATGATTAATTATCTTGCATTGCCTGATTTCATGGACAGGCATACCGAGGGCATGAGAGGAACTCAGCTTAGAATGGCGCATCAGGCACTGGGACTTATTGTTACTGATATATGCGGTATGCTTGGACAGATATTTAAGGCAGACCCGGCTATCGGCAATGATAAGAAGCTAAACAGCAAGATTGTCCTTTTTGATGAAAATATGATGAGTACACTGATGGGAGGTTTCCCTAACCTTACATGGTTGTCAGTGGAAGTTCCTGCTGTGTATACAAGCTCGATGATGTCACAGGACGGAGTAAGCTATTATGTAGATGTTACACATCAGTATGGTGTGCCGTCAGATGTCTGTCCTATGCCGGCGGCTGAGCTTGGTGTAGCATTGGCTGATGATTTCCCGCTTATAGGCTGCTGTGCGGTGCAGTGTAATACGACATGTGACGGAAGCCTTATGGGTAACGGGATTGAAGCAAGGTCATTTAAGATTCCTACATTTCAGCTTGCTGTGCCAATAAGACACAGGCAGGAAAGCGTACAGGAGTATGCGGCAGAAGAGGTTGTCAATGCAATCCATTTCATAGAGGAACAGACTGGAGAGAAGTTCGACTGGGATGCATTCTTTAAGAGTATGAAGCGGTTTAATGCAGAGACAGAGGAATTCTTAGAGTGGATGGAGATTTCCAAGACAGATTATCCGCAGGTTATGGGCGTAACGCTTGCACTCTACAGATATGGTGTATATCAGGCTGCCGGTGGAAGAAATCAGGCATTCCTTGATATGGATAAAAAGCTTACAAAGATGGCACTTGATGCATATAAGAATAAAGAGATGGCGGCGAAGGAGTACCGCCACAGAGCCATGACATGGGGTGTTCAGGCTGCATATTACACAGCACTCCCAATCTGGCTTCTTAACTGCTGGGGCGTTGTTACTATTGCGGATATGTTAAGCATGGTGTCTACAGAGATGGTTAATACAGAGGATAAGCATCAGGCAATGTTAGACCTTGCATATCTGTACGAGAATATGATTATGAGAAACCGTTCTAATGGCGGTTATGAGACAGGCGTAGAGGCACTCTGGCGTTTCTGTGAAATGTTTAATATTGATATTGTAATCATGTATGTTCATATGGGCTGCAAATCAATGTCGGGATATCACGGCTTATTTGAAGAAGAAGCAAGAAAGCATGGAATACATTTAATATGGGTAACGCACAATCTTATGTGTCCTGAGGATGGAACTAGAAGAGACATGAGAACGGAGATTAACAGATACATGAGAACTGTTTTTAGGGAAGAACCGCTTGACCCGTCACTTGAGGATTTTGACGATTCTAAGAGCTGGTAAGAAGTGTGTATGCTGCATATGTGGCAGGAAAGGATAGCAGAATGAAATATTTCGGTGGTTGTGACGCAGGAAGTACATATACCAAATGCGTAATTATAGATGAGAATGGAAAAATCTTAGCTGCGGTTACTAAGAGAAGCAGGATTAACCCTGTGCTTAGTGCGAAGGATGCGCTTGACGAGGCTGTAAGCCAGGTTGACGGTTTAAACAGCGCAGAGGAGCTTACATATCTGATTGGTACGGGTTACGGAAGAAACAAAGTACCATTTGCAGATGAGAATATATCAGAGATAAGCTGTCATGCCATGGGCGTACATGTAACTGACCCTTCGGTTAAGGCGATTATTGATATCGGCGGTCAGGATGTTAAGGGAATTGCGATTGACACTGATGGAACCGTGCTTAATTTTGCGATGAATGACAAATGTGCAGCAGGAACGGGAAGATTCTTTGAATCTATGGCAAGAGCATTTGAGATGTCTTTAGATGAATTCTCTAATCTGTCTCTTACAGCGAAGAACGTGATTCCAATAACAGCACAGTGCGCGGTATTTGCAGAGAGTGAAGTTATCTCATTAGTGGGCGAGGGTAAGCCTATGGAAGAGATTGCAGCAGGAATACAGTTATCTGTTGCCAAGAGATGCTTTGTTATGGCTAAGAAAGCCGGTGCGGCTGACAGCGTTACACTTACAGGCGGATGTGCCAAGAATGAAGGCTTGAAGAAAGCAATAGAAAAGGTGCTTAAGATTAATGTAGTGGACCTTCCGACAGACCCACAGCTTATGGGAGCATTAGGTGCTGCAGAATATGCAAGACAGAAGGGAAGTAATGTATGATAGTATTAAAAGTGCTGGCTATTATAGCAATCGTGTTAGTTGCATTGTTTCTTCTGACTCTTGTTATATATTTCTTTAATCTTGATATGAAATTTGCGGCAGTTTTAATCAAGCCGCTTACTGCATATTATAACTGGTCAAAGAACAGGCGTGAGGTAAAGAAAAAGAAGGAACAGGATACACAGAAAGAATAACAGGAAGGGTAGAAACATCCAATGGATTTATATGATGGAGAGATAAGGAAGCTTATATCCATGCTTGAAAGCCACGGTGCTAAGAAACTGCCATTACAGAAAGAATGGGAGATTACTGTGAAAGAGAATCTTATCCTTAAAAGTGAGATGGCTTATGAGCTTGGCGGTGGAAGCAATCAGGCAGTGAGTGCAATTGCATTTACACAGGATGAGAAACTTGTGCCGGAAGATGCTGTGTATCTTGTTGGAGATGATCTGTGTGATATTAAGAATGATATTTCATATGCAAGAATTACTTTAATCAGGCTGGATGGTGAATACATTAAGAACCATGATGATAATGCACTGTATGCTTCAATGAGGGCAACTGATTATGTAAGATACCATGCATTTCCTAAAGGATATATGATGAGAATATCAGCAGTCAGGGAAAGAGAGCCTGTGAGAGTGAGTAAGGAAGCAGTTTCGCATGGGATTAATTTTGCAGCGGTAGGACAGGGGCTTATCAATGCCTATAGGAAGCGTCCTGAGGTTGAGGCTGTAAGCATATATTTTGTCACGGAGCAGGATATTGATTACACATTTTTAAAAAGTGAAGCACACAGATGCGAACAGATAACAGACTCATTAAACAACATATTTAACGGTCTTACGATGGATTGTTCTACATGCTCAAGCAGGGAATTGTGCGATGAAATAGATGGGCTCAGACAATTACATATGAGTATTTTGTGAAAATACCTTGAAAAAAAATCAAATTAGGAATAATATATTAATTGAATAGAAAAAGGGAACAATTAAATATATTGTACAAATGATGCGTATGGAAAGGTGGGAGTTATAATATGTTGAAAAAAATGAATAACATGAAGATAAAGGAGCGTTTGAGCTATGTATTCAGACTGATAATCATAGCGTTCTTCGTAGTTGCAGTTGTTATAAGTGCAATGATGATTTATATGTCTATGGATTACCGCAGGGTGCTGAAGCGTTATGCGTTCCCTCAGGGAGATATTGCTACAGCTATGTCTGAGGCGGCAGAGATAAGGGGAGCTTCAAGAGGAGTTGTAGGATATGATTCAGTAAGTCTTATCAGCTCAATGAAAAAGCAGCATGATGAGCATGTCGAAGCATTTGAAGCCAAGCTTGAACAGATAAGACCTTTAATGTCTAGTAAGGCTGGCAAGGAATGTATGGACAAGATTGATAAGGCATGGGCTGAATATAAGGAGATTGATGAGCAGGTTATAAAGCTGGGAGCTACAACAGATGCTAATCAGTCAATGAAGGCACAGTCAATGATGCAGAAAGAGATGGCACCTAAGTATGAGGCACTTGATAATGCACTTAATGAACTTATGGACACTAATGTTGCTAAAGGTGATGCAGAAGAATTAAAGCTTGGAATATTTCTTATAATAGCAATTGTTGCGGCAGTTGGAATTATAGCAGCGGTAGTGGTTGTTGCTTCTAAATCAGCACATGCGATTGCAAAGAGTATAGAAGCTCCATTAGATGGAATGATGGCCAGATTCGAGACATTTGCACAGGGAGATCTTGATTCACCATTCCCAGAAGTTGAGACTAAAGATGAGATATCCGATCTCATAGATAGTGCACATGCTATGGCAGAAAGATTACATAATATTATCAGTGATGCCGGAAAACTTATGGGAGAGATGGCAGATGGTAATTTCGCTATCGCAACCGAACATGAAGATCAGTATACAGGCGCATTCAATGCATTGTTACTTGGAATACGTAACATGAACCGTCAGATGAATTCAACATTAAAGGGCGTTGAAGATGCTTCTAAACAGGTGGCAGAAGGTTCAGCTAATCTTTCAGACGCTGCACAGTCGCTTGCGGAAGGTGCAACAGATCAGGCTGCAACAGTCGAAGAGATGCAGGCAACCATTAATGATCTTAATGAAGGTATACAGAAGACAGCAGAACAGCTGGAAAATTCATATAAAGAAGCAGAGAGATATGCTGATACAGCAGAAAACAGCAGAGAAAGCATGGAAGCTCTTATGGGGGCAATGGCTCGTATCAGTGAGGCTTCTGAGAAGATTGGCAATATCATTTCAGAGATTGAAAGTATTGCAAGCCAGACTAACCTTCTTTCACTTAATGCTTCCATTGAGGCTGCAAGAGCAGGTGATGCAGGCAGAGGATTTGCAGTAGTTGCTGACCAGATTCGTACACTTGCAGAGCAGAGTGCTAAGTCAGCGGTAGATTCAAGAAATCTTATAGAAGCTTCTATCTACGAGGTTGGAGAGGGGAATAAGATTGCTACTAAGGCATCTGATTCACTTAAGGAAGTTGTTGATGGTGTTCAGTCTATCGCAGAGAGTGCCAAGAAGATGAGAGATGTATCTACAAGTCAGGCTGCAGGTATGGAGCAGGCGGATGTTGCAATTGCAAGAATTGCAGAAGTTGTACAGGCTAATTCAGCAACATCACAGGAGACATCAGCTACAAGTGAAGAGCTTACAGCACAGGCTACAACTCTTAGTGAGATGGTTGCACAGTTTAAGTTAAGAAATGACTGATAATTACATATGTAAAGATTATTTAAGGAGCTGTTATCGTAGTGATATCAGCTCCTTATTATATACTGTATTTGTTATCAGACTTGGATAATTTAATTAAAAGAGTTCATTTACCATGTCTGCTGTGTATGAAACGCTTGTGGCATGCTCAACCTCAATCATATAAAGCGCATGTGCTGCTAAATGTTCTGCTGCCTGTTCAAGGTCTCTGATACCTGTAGTATCCTTGCAGTAATCAAGAACAGCGTCAAGTCCGTCATCAAGCACCAGGCACTCATCCTCGTGAAGTCCGATTCTTTTAAGAACCTTTGGGAGTGAATATTTAAGGAAAATTGTCTTTTTCTCTTCTCTTGTGTAATCAGGAATATCAATTACTGCAAATCTTGAAAGAAGCGGTGCACTTATCTTATCCTTATCATTAGCTGTGGCGATAGGATATACGCCTGAAGTTGGGATGAGACACTCCATGTAATTATCAGTGAATCCAAGATTATCAAGGAGTGTAAGGAGTACATCCGCAGGGTTGGCGTTACCATTACTTGAAGTTGCCTTATCAAGCTCGTTGATAATGAATACAAGGTTAGATTCACCAGCCATGTTGAATGCTTCCATGATAATACCAGGCTTTGCATTGGAGTATATTCTTGAACTTCCTGTAAGCTGTTCTGCGTCATTAATAGAACTCATATCAAGTGTTGTCCAAGGCATTTTAAGAATCTTGGCAACAAGGTAGGCAATCTGTGATTTACCTGTTCCGGCAGGACCTACAAGAAGGATACCGTATGCAGGAAGAGTGTGTGTTCTGTTAATCTGAATAACAGTTTCAATGATTCTCTGCTTAACACTCTCCATACCGAAAAGCTCTTCGTCAAGAATTCTTCTTGCTTCCACAGGGTCAATTGATTCGAAGTAATTGCTCTTCCACTTAATATTAAGCATGATAGAAAGTGCTCTCTGTGCATGTCTTTTCTCCTCAGGAGTTACCTCACTTGAACGGGCAACAACAAGATTGCGTCTTGCCCATAAACGGATATTTTCAGGAAGTGTACTTCCTGCACAGTTAAGAAAATCTGATATGCTTGTAAGGCTTGTAAGCTTCATATCATCAGCAGATTCATCAGGTTCTTCATTATTTTCTTCTGCAATGGCACTGCTCTCTAATAATCTTTCAATCATAAACTGAAGGAAACCGTCTTCGGCAGATAACTTGTTACCATTGCCAAATGCAACCTCCTGAATCTTGTATACATTGTATCCTTCAGATGTGTTAGCACCTGTAAGCTTTACTTTAACTCTGTTCTCGCCAAGCCATTTGATAAGGCTTGTAAATCTTGAATCAATCTTTAAGATATTGCTTGTAAAAGACTCACCATCAATCTGGAAATCGAATGCAGTTTTTTTATAAGGGTTAGTGAATAAACCATAAGATGTCTCATCCCACTTCTTCTCAGAATTATCAAGAACAAGGATTGGGTTCTCTGGGGAAGCTGTAGAATTGTCTGATTTAAAAGTTGTATAAGTACACTCAAAACCGGCAGTGCTGCCAGAATTGGCATTAGCGTCATAAACTAACATAAATTCCTCTTTCTGTGCTTTAAACACTTATAATAATCTATCATATAATAACATATTCTGGGAAGTTGGCAAGGAGAGGATTGAATATATTAAGTTATGTGCTATAATAGTTACAGATAAAATATTAGCTATAAATGCATAATTATCAAGAAACTAGCTAATATATTATATATATGTTTGCACATAAGGAGAGATTAATATATGAATGAATATGTCTGGGAGACATGTGAAGAACTGGATAAAAAAATAGCTGACAGGGTAAGACTAATAAGAAAAAGACGCTCCATTTCACAGGAGAGGCTTTCTAAGATTAGCAATGTCAGTCTTGGCTCGATAAAAAGATTTGAAACAACAGGACAGATTTCACTGTTATCACTGACTAAGATAGCTGTAGCACTTAATATCGCTGATGATTTAAGAAACATTTTTACGGAGATTCCTTATAACAGTATTGAGGAGGTAATTAATGAGAGAAGATAGAGTTATAAATGTTTTTTATCATGAAAGACTTGTTGGAACTCTTGCTATGACGAACGAAAGGAACGCTGCATTTGAATATGCAGATGAATGGCTGGAAAACGGATTTTCAATAAGTCCGTTTTCATTGCCACTTGAAAAGAAAGTATGTGTCCCTGTTAAAAATTATTTTAATGGCTTATGGGGAGTATTTGCAGATAGTCTGCCTGATGCATGGGGACAGCTGCTGCTTGACAGGATGTTAAAAGAAAAGGGACATAATATAGACAATGTGAGTATGCTTGACAGACTTGCAATTGTTGGAGAATCAGGAATGGGAGCATTAACATACAGACCGGAATGGGATATGCCAAAGCAGGAAAAACTCAGCAGTCTTGATGAATTATCTGAACAGTGTCAGAAAATTCTTAATACTGAATATTCGGACAAGCTTGATGAATTATACAGACTTGGTGGAACAAGCGGTGGAGCAAGACCTAAAATTATGACTAAGATAGATGGCGAGGATTGGATTATCAAGTTTCCTGCTCATGTAGATGGAAAGAATGCGGGGCTGATGGAATACCAGTATTCACAGTGTGCAAAGCAGTGTGGAATTGATATGGAAGAGACCAGACTTTTTTCATCTGATATATGTGATGGATATTTTGGAACTAAAAGATTTGATCGTAAGAATGATTCATTTGGAGAACACAGAATCCATATGCTTACAGCAGCAGCACTTCTTGAACTGGATTTCAGGCAGCCTAATATGGATTATCACCAACTTATGAAATTAACAAAAATATTAACAAGGGATAATAAGCATGATATAGAGAATATGTACCGACGAATGTGTTTTAATGTGTTTGCACATAACAGAGATGACCATTCAAAGAATTTTACATTTATATATGATGAAAATAATGATGGCTGGAGACTGAGCCCGGCATATGACCTGACTTATAGTACGACATATTATGGAGAACATACTACTACAGTAGACGGCAATGGAAGAAATCCAGGAATTAAGGAGCTGGCTGCTGTTGGAACAGCAGCTGGAATGGAAAAAGATATATGCACTGAGGTTGCGTACGACATAGAAAAATGTGTTAAAAACGAGCTGGATGGTAATTAAACGTCCAGCTCGTTTTGTCAGGTATATATTAATTAACAGCCCTTATCTCGCCATCAGTAATAAGTGGATAGCGAACCAGCTTATCACCGTCAAGGTTCTCCTTATGCATATCAACAGCACATATCTGATGGTTGTCATATGCTGTGTAATAATAGATGCCTTTAGTTGTATTGCAGCAGCAGGTATATATTGTTATCTCATATTTGTCATCGTCTAGCTGGCAGCAGCCACGCTGCTGGTCTACGCTGCCTAATATATGAAAGAACTGGCTTACGCTTGATTTTTCATCGTCACCTGAAACAGAATTCATCTTAGTAAAAGCAACTTTTACGAATCTTGACTGAGATGACAGATCCCCAGGAAGTCCGAGTGCACCCATACCACGGCTGTATCTGTTGAATTCGAGCTTGTCCGAGAAATTGCTCTCAGGCTGTTTTGTAGATAATCCCATGTAATTGTTAAGATTAAACATCTGTATGTTAAATGGCGGATTATTAGTAAGCACGCCAACAGGGTTATCATATATATGAAGTCCGTCTGACATGGATTCAACAGTTATGCAGCTTTCCTTGTCAGCGATAATCCAGTGAAGATTAGCACATGGAAACATTTCATTAAACTGAGTGTTGGTAAGATTAATAAATTTAAGTCTTTTTTTAGCTTCATCAACTGTCGCACACTGTGATAATATCCACGGAATGAATTCGAATACGGCAACATTTTCAATATTACTCTCTCCGTTAAGACCTTTTAGGTCCGGTTCGCTGTAAGCTGCATTGCCAACAAAGTTAAGACCGGCCATGCCAAGCCCTTTTTCGTTAAATGCTTCATAATATAAAGGATAATCGTCAGCCACATGTGCCATTCCAATCATCGCAAAGTGGTTATTCCTTACACCCATAAATCTGAAATTAATAGGATAATTTCTAGGTGTTACAGTCACCTCATCACCATAAGAAAATTCATAATCTAGTGTTCTTCCCATATAGAAATCTTTAGTTTTATAAGTAGCTGCTGTACACATAAGCCCTCCTGTATTTTTTAAGTTATAATAATATTCTGATATCTTTTTATAAAATAATACACCAATTATATTCTGCGGGCAATTCTGACAAAATAAATTATTTTAAGCTGATGTGTATAAGTGCGGTTGATATATTTTTTAAAGTAATAGTTTGGATGTAATAATAGTTATAACTATATTCGACATATTTCGACAAAAATAAAGAGTATTATTATTAAGCAACATAGGATTAGAACATTTTGGAGGATATAATGAAAAGGGTAATGTGTGTTTTGCTGATGATAGTATTCTGCGGAGCTTTTTTGATGTCATGTAGTATGCCATTAAAGAACAGTAAGGAAGAAAAACAAAGAATTGTTGTACAGCTTGACCAGGATTACTGGCTTGCAAGTGTAGGAAGAATGTTGAAAGAACACTTCCCGGATGTCGAATTTGATTTTGTAATAAGCAGGGGAGGGGCACAGTATCTTAATGATGCAGCAGGTGTTGAGGGAATACTGGCTAATACTGAACTTTTTGATGAGTATGGAATACAGCTTCCTTACAATTATGATACATTTGTTGAAGCGTGCAACAAGTTTGGAGAATATGGTATAAGGGGATTTGCAACAGATTACAAATATGATTACACAGATTCATATATGCTTCAGGCATGGTCGATACCATTGCTTCAGAGTTCAAAAGGAAGAATTTGGCGCAACGATGCATCAGAAGGAAATGTTGATTATCTGCCTGATGAATTGGGAACGCAGTTGTTTTCAAGACTTGAACAGGTATTTAAAGATACGGGTGTGCAGGTAGAAGATGTCAGTAGAGGATATTCAGTAGCCATGAACGGAAAACTAAAGGGGGCAGGAAAGCGTGAAGAACTGGCACTTGATATAGTAAGATATTTTTTTAGCAGTGAAGTGATGAATGCGATGGCAGACATGCTTATTGCGCCTGCGGCAATGAATGCAGGTGACATATATAAGGGGGATTATACAGCGGCACAGCTTCAGGCACTTATTATGGGTGGAGGAGTAAAGTTTTATACAAAGGACGCAACGGGAGCTGAGATAAAAAATGTTGTGCGTTGCCTTGTGGAAGGCTGCGGGCGTGATGATGACCCGATATCATGGGACACGCTCCCTGCATCAAGCGGATTTACAATGAAGATATCAAGAGATTATGATGGAAAAATGCACCTTCTGGATATTATTGCTGATGGAGAGTCAATTGCTGACGAAAAAACATATTCTTTTTGTTATGTTGATGTTTCTTGTCATACTTTGCTGGAACGCGCATATAATTATGATATGTCAGAACATGGTGGAGTACATATGTACAAGCAGGATACTGACATAAAAGAAGGGGAAAAATATGGCGGATATATAGTTCATACAACTGGTGTGTCAGAGCAATGGCTGAAGTATTTTACAGATGGCGGTAAACTACCAAAACCGCAGGCATATATAGAAAAGAGCTGATTGACCAGAGGAAAGGAAATAAGCCAGATGAAGAAAAATGAGAATGGCATATATTTTTTTGCAGCAGTTGGAGTGGCAATAGCTGTATTTATGTGTGTCGGTATTATATTATTTAATTACTCAGTTAATGTGAAAAAGGAATTATATGAGACAAGTTCGAGAAATCTTAATGAAGTATATAAACAGGTGAGTGAGAAATTCCTTCAGATAACCGGGCAGCAATGGAAGCTGCTGAGAATGACAGGCGATTTTATAAATGAGGCTGATGGAAATGAAGAAGATATCAGATCTTTTCTGAATGAATGGAAAAATGAGTGGCATTATACAGAATTTTATTTTGTAGATGATGACTGTAACTATTTGTCATCGGCAGGCAGGAGGGGATATCTTGAGCTTGGAAATACATGGAAGAGCCTTGTTATAAACAGGGAGAGTGTTATAGTTGACGGCTCAAATCCTGGCAGTGATGAAGTTATGTTTTTTGCCATACCTGTAGATCCGGCATATATTAATGGTTTTTCTTATAGTTCAATAGCTGTTTCGTACAATACAGACAGTATTAACAGAGAATTAGGAATCAAGGCATTTGCTAAGGATACAAGCAGTTACATAGTATATGCTAATGGCGATATAGTTTTGAAGTCAGAAGGAAGCATGGATACAGGGGGGAATATATTTTATTATTTGAAAAATGCGGATTTTTACGGAAAGTCGCTTGAAGGATTCATGCAGGGCGTTAAGGCTGGCGAGTCTGGTGAGATGGAATTTACATTGGATAACCGCCAGTATTACCTTGTGTATGTTCCTGTTGGTTTTGATAACTGGGGACTTATATCAATGGTTCCTATAAGAATTGCAAATTCAAGCATTGTTGCAGTACAACAGAGAACAGTGTGGATGGCTATGCAGATAGGTGGATTGTTTTTTATAGTGGCTGTTGTTGTATTGTATACATACTACAGAAGATATATCAGTGAAAAGAATCACGAAATATCAAGGCGGGATATTTTATTTTCTATTATGGCAAAAAATCTTGATGATGTATATATTATGCTTTCATGGGGCGATTGGCGTAAACTTTATGTCAGCAGAAATATTGAGAGAGTTCTGGGATTAAAAAATGATGAATATTCAGAACTTACAGATGAGTTTAAGAAACTTGATAAGAAGGGGGAAATCCCGGATTGGAATGATATTACCGGACTAGATATAGGAGAATCTGTAGTCAATGAATACTGGATAAAGCCAGCTGATTCAAATGAGTACAGATTATTTAAACAGGGCTGTTATCATATGGATAAGGATGGGGATGATGTCCTTGTCGTAATTATTTCTGACAGAACCTATGAGCAGCAGATAAGAGGACATATGGAGGATGCACTTCATACAGCAGAAGCTGCAAATCTTGCTAAAAGCCAGTTTCTTGCTAATATGAGCCATGATATAAGGACACCAATGAATGCCATTGTGGGATTTTCGCAGTTATTATTAAGACATGAAAAGAACCCTGATAAAGTAAAAAAATATGCTGAGAAGATAGTGATATCAAGCCAGCACTTGTTAAACCTTATAAATGATGTTCTCGATATGAGTAAAATAGAATCAGGGAAGACTACTCTTAATTTAAGTGATGTAAATATTGCTGATATTGTTCAGGAAATAGATAACATTATAAGACCACAGGCAAAACAGAAAAAGCAGACACTTATAATCAGCTCAGATAATGTAGAATATGGCTGGATTAAAACAGATAAACTGCGTTTAAACCAGATACTCCTGAATATCTTATCAAATGCCGTAAAATATACGCCAGAGTATGGGATGATAACATTTGAAATAAGAGGGATGAATCATATAGGAAGTCAGTTTGCAAAGTATAAGTTTAAAATATCTGATAACGGAATAGGAATGAGCGATGGTTATATTAAAGAGATATTTAAACCTTTTACAAGGGAAGATAATAATGTGACTGATAATGTGCAGGGAACTGGACTTGGAATGGCTATAACAAAGAACCTTATTGACCTTATGGGAGGAACTATAAAGGTTAAAAGCAAGAAAGGTGAAGGAAGTACATTTGAAGTTACAATGGAATTCATGATTCCTGAAAAGAAAACAAATATTCAGAGTGGTACAGGGTATGCAGCCAATATGACACAAGAAGATATTAAACAGAGCAGGGTGCTTGAGGGAAAGAAATTCCTTGTGGCAGAGGACAATGTTATTAATGCGGAGATGATGAGAGAATTTTTAAAGTCCGAGGGGGCATTATGTGACATTGCAAAGGATGGAATGGCAGCTGTGAATGCATTTAGTCATTCGGTAAAAGGTCAGTATGACTTGATATTTATGGATGTCCAGATGCCTAATATGGATGGATATGAGGCAACAAAAGCCATAAGACAGCTTAAGCATCCTGATGCAAAGGATATACCGATTGTTGCAATGACAGCAGATGCATTTTCAAATGATGTAAAGGCAGCTTTTGATGCTGGAATGAATGCACATATATCAAAACCTGTTGATGCAGAGCGCATAAGAAACGTGGCTGCAAATTTTACATAAATTTTACATAACTTACATAATACATTTTACAATGCTCATTTAGAATACACATGATGTGTGAAAAAGTCGTTCAAAAAGGAGCTTATGTAAAATGAATATTTTTGGTGTACTTACGATGGCAGGCGGACTGGCTTTGTTCTTATATGGAATGAATGTCATGGGAGATTCCTTAGCAAAGCTGTCCGGAGGTAAATTGGAACAGATACTTGAAAAACTTACTTCTAAAAGAATTATGGCAGTATTGCTTGGTATGGCTGTAACAGCAGTTATACAGTCATCATCTGCAACTACGGTAATGGTTGTAGGTTTTGTTAATTCAGGTATTATGCAGCTTTCACAGGCTGTAGGTATTATTATGGGTGCCAATATTGGTACAACAGTGACTTCATGGATGTTATCACTTACAGGTATAAGTGGAGCAGGATGGATTAATCTTTTAAAACCATCATCATTCTCGCCTGTGCTTGCTGTTATTGGCATAATTATGACTATGACCTGCAAGGATAATTCTAAGAAAAAGGATATAGGTAATATTCTTCTTGGATTTGCAATTCTTATGTTCGGTATGGAAACTATGAGTGGCGCAGTTGCACCGCTGGCTGACAATGAGAAGTTTACGGGTATGCTTACACTGTTTTCTAATCCGTTATTCGGACTTCTTGCAGGTACAGTGCTTACAGCAGTTATACAGTCATCATCTGCATCGGTTGGTATACTGCAGGCGTTATGTGTAACAGGTGCGGTTAACTATGCAACAGCAATTCCTATTATTATGGGACAGAATATAGGTACATGTGTAACAGCACTTATATCTTCTGTAGGTGCAAAGAAGAATGCCAAGAGAGCATCAATGATACACCTTTATTTCAACATGATTGGTACAGTTATATTTATGGTTATATTTTACAGCCTGAATATGTTTGTTCATTTTGAATTTTTATCAACACCGGCAAATGCAGCAGGAATAGCAGTGATTCACAGTCTCTTTAATATTGGATGTGTAATTATACTTTTCCCATTTTCTAATCTGCTTGTGAAGCTTGCAACTCTTTCTATTCCGGATGGAAAACATGAGGAAGTTATTCAGACAGGTGTGGCAGCAGATCTTGCAGCACTTGATGAAAGATTTTTAGAGACTCCGGCAGTTGCGATGGAGTTATGCAGGAATACTGCCGTGAAGATGGCACATCTGTCACAGAGAGCGTTAGATAAGGCACTGGACATTATTAATAATTATTCAGATGTTGCATATGATGAGGTTGTGGTAATGGAAGAAGATGTCGATAAGTATGAGGATAAGCTTGGTTCATATCTTGTAAAGGTTGGTAACTGCGATTTATCAAGACATGATAATCATACATTTTCAATACTTCTTCACTGCATGAGTGATTTTGAAAGAATATCTGACCATGCGATTAATATTGCAAAATCTGCAAAAGAGATGAACAGCAAGGAGTCATCTTTTTCACAGAATGCAAGAAAAGAACTTGAAACATTTGCAAAAGCGGTACATGATATAGTTAGTAATACAGTACAGGTTTTTGAAAATCAGGATATTGAGGCAGCAAAGCATATTGAGCCGTTAGAACAGGTTATTGACGGTCTGAACTTAGAAATTAAGCAGCGTCATATCAACAGATTAAGAAAAGGCAGATGTACAATTGAGACAGGACTTATACTCGAAGATATTATGACGAATTTTGAGAGAGTATCAGACCATTGCTCTAATATTGCTGTATGTATGATTGAAGTAAGAGATAATGGTTTTGAAACACATGGATATCTGGAGCATCTTACTAATGAGGATAATCCTCAGTTTGCAAAAGAATGCAGACAGTATTATAAACAGTATCAGCTTCCGGAATTAAAGAAGGCTGACTAGAACAGGAGATGAGAATATGGCTCTTATATATATAGTTGAGGATGATGAAAGCATAAGGGAAATAGAGACAATTGCACTTAAGAACAGTGGACATATGGTAGGTGCATTTGGAAGTTCCAAAGAGTTCTTTAAGAAGCTTGATGAGATTCTTCCGGACCTTGTGTTGCTTGATGTGATGCTTCCTGATGAAAGTGGTTATGACATCATTAAGAAGTTAAGACTGAATTCTGCAACTAAGAGACTGCCGGTTATTATGGTGACGGCAAAGTCTACAGAGCTTGATATGATAAAGGGACTTGAGGATGGTGCTGACGATTATATTAAGAAGCCGTTTTCTGTAATGGAGCTTATTACAAGAGTTAAAGCACTTCTTAGAAGAACAGAAACAGACGAGGCAGGCGTGCTGGATGTAGGAGAGATTGAACTTAATCATGAAAGGCATGCGGTTACGGTTTCAGGAAAGCAGGTTGAACTTACATTTAAAGAATATGAATTGTTAAGATATCTTATGGCTAACAAAAATATAGTGCTTTCAAGAGACTCAATTGTACTTAAGGTGTGGGGAACAGAATTTGAAGGTGAGTCAAGAACTGTGGATATGCATATTAAGACTTTAAGACAGAAGTTGGGTGATGCAGGCTCGCGTATAAGAACCGTGCGTAATGTAGGATATGTTATAGAGTAGCCTGATATAATTAACAGACAGAACAGGGTGGATATATGAAGCAGAAGATTAATTTAAGGCTTATTGGAATAGCAGTTATAGCAGTTCTTGCTACAGCTATTGGAATAACTTTTATATATTATGGGTTGTTTAAGAAACAGGTCCAGGCTGGATTGAGAACTAATGCAGAAGTACTCATGGAAACGGGAGTTTTTGAAAAGTCAGCGCAATATGCAGATGTAAAGCTTCCAATTAATAATCTCAGGGTTACATGGATAGATTCAGATGGGGTGGTGCTTTTTGATAATGATAATGATATTAATGTAATGCCTAATCATAAAGACAGACCTGAGATACAGGATGCATTTCATACCGGACATGGTCAGTGTGTAAGAAATTCTGACACGATGGATATGAATACCTTTTATTATGCTCTAAAACAGAAGGATGGGACTGTTATAAGAGTATCCTGTGATGCAAGCAGTTTATTAAGTGTGTTTGGCAATGTATTTCCGGCTGTAACAGGAATACTTGCAGTAATTATAGTAGTGTGTATCGTTCTTTCACAATTACTTACAAGGACACTTATTGAGCCTATTGAAAGAATGGCTAAGAATATGGATTCCGTACAGGAGAAGCCTGTATATAAAGAAATAGCCCCTTTTGCAGAGAAAATCAGGACACAGCATGAGAATATTCTTGCTGCTGCAAGAAGCCGACAGGATTTTACTGCAAATGTATCACATGAATTAAAGACTCCTCTTACCGCAATCTCAGGCTATGCAGAGCTTATTGAGAATGAGATGGTAAGTCATGAACAGGGGATACATTTTGCACATGAGATTAAGCGTAATTCAGAAAGATTATTATCATTAATTAATGATATTATAAGGCTTTCAGAATTAGACCACAGCGAAATGCCAAGACAGTATGAGAATTTTGATTTATATGAGTTTGTTAAGGATTGTGCAGAGTCTCTGCAGGTTAATGCACAGAAACAAGGAATATATTTTTCATATAGAGGTTCAGCCTGCATGATCCGCGGCAATAAGGATATGATAAGAGAGCTTATTGATAATCTTGTACAGAATGCAATAAGATACAATAAAGAAGGTGGACATGTGGAAGTGTTTGCGGGAATGGTAGATGGGAAGCCAAGGCTAGAGGTAACTGATGATGGAATAGGAATTCCTAAGGATCAGCAGGACAGGGTGTTTGAAAGATTTTACAGAGTTGACAAGAGCCGATCAAAGGAAACTGGTGGAACAGGACTCGGTCTTGCTATTGTAAAGCATATTGTTGAACTTCATGATGCAAGAATTTATCTTGACAGTGAAATTAATAAGGGAACTGTAATACGGATTGAATTCTGACATAATACGGATGATATACAGATTATTAAATTGTATATCATCCATTTTTTCTTTTACAAGTGGAATGAATTGTTATATTATAATGTGTATTGAATATAATATTTTTATGAGGAAAATTATGAGAAATATAAAAATAAAGCGTACAACAGTTATTATATTAATGGGAATAATTCTTGCGGTAGTACTGGCTGTTGTTTTAATAATATCATTTAATAAATCAGATGGAAATGAACAGCAGGCAGATGTTAATGTAAGTAAAATTAATCTTAAACCATCACAGGCTCAGGATGAATATGAAGTTAAAGAAGGAACACAGATTGATATTCTTTTTGAAAATACAGCTATTCCTGTAGGAACAAGCCTTAAGGTTACAGCAATAGTATCTCCTGATGATAATGAGAAATCACTTATATGGACAAGTAGTAATGAACAGGTGTTTTCTGTGGATAAGGATGGTGTAATAACAATTAACGGAGTTGGAACAGCAACTCTTACTGCTACAGTAGGAAGTGTATCTGACGCCGTGGTTGTAGAAGGAATCACAAAAGTGTCGCAAGGTTCTTCTAATGGATTTGTTGTGTATACAGGAAATAATAATAATGGAAAAGGTAATACATATGATAGTTCAGGTGAACATGGACAACAGGTAGGTATCGGTACAGGTTTAGGTCATGGACAGCAGGAAAACGGACAGACAGGCAGTTCTTCATCAGAAAACGGACAGACAGGCAGTTCTTCATCAGAAAATAGTCAGACAGGTGGTGTTACATCAGAAAATAACCAGTCAGTTCCGGGCAATACTGATAACAGCCAGAAAGGTGGAAATAGTTCTGATGATATAGGAAGTATGCTTTCTGGTAATGGATTTGAGCAGACTGTATCAAATGTGTATGTATGCAGACAGGATGGAATTTACTATGGTGAGATTGTTACACAGAGTAATGTAACCATTATATATATAAAGCAGAGAAGTGCTGCGTTTGATAACAGAATTCAAAGTGTAATTGAGAATTTATTACCAGGAAATTCTTCTTATGTATGGAATAGTTATGTATCTGCATCAACAGACAGAACGTTTACTGTAGATAACAGAATGGTACGTATTGTTGTTGCAACAGGTGGGGGACACTCTCAAATTGTAATATACAATTAAGAGAAAATATGTTATATTTAACCATATGTAATTAAAAACATTAAACTTGCGAGGTGAAACAATTGCTTAATGAGAATAAAATTAAGATGATGACCAAAATGGCAATATATGAAAAGAATGAAGGAAAAAGTATGTTAAAGACAGCCAGATATTTCAAGGGCGACTATATTGCTTTTGGAATTCTTAAGACTGTTATTGCAACAACATTTGCGGCTATAATACTTCTGACAATGTATTTCCTGTGTAATGCAGAAGGAATGATACAGCAGATAAATAATCTGGATTATGTAGGCCTTGCCAAGAAGATATCATTATATTATGTGCTTATGCTTATAGTATTCAGTATCATTTCTGGTATTGTGTATTATTACAGATATGAACATACAAGAAAGGGACTTAAGAGATATTTTTCAAGGCTTAATAAGCTGGAAAGATTTTATACAGGACAGAAAAAGAAATAATTAGTAGGAGGCTCCAATGGCATTTTTATTAGAATTCAAGGAAAGATTTAAAACATTTTATAACAAATACAATACATATATTGTACCAGCAGCAAGGTTTATTATTGCACTTATATCATTTTTGATGATTAATGCAAGTATTGGATATATGGATAAATTAAAAAATCCTATATTTGCAATATTACTTTCTGTTGTATGTGCATTTTTGCCAGGAGGGTTTACTCTTGTAATACTTTCAATGTTTATGTTGTTTCATTTATATGCTATCTCAGCGGAGTTTGCATTGCTTACATTATGTATAGTATTGCTTATGTATCTGCTGTATTTCAGATTTACACCAAAGACAGCATATATACTTATTATAACAGCTATTTTATGCTGGATGAAAATTCCATTTGCAATACCAGTTGTTATTGGATTATGCACAACAGCACTTTCAGTTATACCGGTAGGTTTTGGAATAATTATTTATTATATTATAAGAACTGCAAGTGATTATGAGGCAGCTATATCTAATCAGTCAATAACAGAAAGTATGAAGCAGATAACTTATCTTGTTGAAAGTCTTCTTAAGAACAGGCAGATGCTGGTAATGGTAATAGCAGCTGTAATAACAATTCTTGTTGTTTACATCATAAGAAGACAGAAGATTAATCATGCATGGGAAATTGCAATAGTTGCTGGCAGCGTTACAGAATTTCTTATGCTTGTTGTGTTGCAGATAGCATTTAAGTCTGATTTTAGTATTATTCTTATGATACTTGGTGTTGTACTTGGTGCTGCTGTAGCCTATGTATGCAATGTTGTGTTCTTTGCTCTGGATTATAAGAGAACGGAATATGTACAGTATGAAGATGATGAATATTATTACTATGTTAAGGCTGTACCTAAACTTAATGTTGCAAGTGAGGATGTAAGAATTAAACACATAAATGCAAAGAAAACAAAGAAAACTTCAGATATAAGAGATATGAAGAAAACTTCTTCACATAGGGCAGAATCAGGATATCAGGCAGCATCAGCTGAAGAAGATGATGATATTCTTTTCTATGATAATGATGATAAATAATAAATGGCAATATATTGCTGTACAGATTATAAAATGGAGGCGAGATAATATTGAATAATTTCATACAGGATTATCTGGTTAAATTATATATTCCGCATATTACATGGACTGATATTATAGAAATAATTATAATTGCCTTTGTTTTATATAATGTAATGGTTTGGATTAAGAAAACTAAGGCATGGGTTTTGCTAAGAGGAATTATAGTTGTTGCTTTATTTGCAATATTTGCTTATATTCTTAATCTTAAGACTATTTTATGGATTGCTGGTAAGACAATAAGTGTTGGAATTATTGCGCTTGTTATTATTTTTCAGCCTGAATTAAGAAGAGCCTTGGAACAGCTTGGACGTAAAAAAATCGTTTTTGGATTGTTCAGGTTCAGTGATGGAAGGGATAAAGGTGAACGGTTCAGTAGTAAGACTGCTGAAGAGATTGTAAGAGCATGTTATGACATGGGTGCTGCTTACACAGGAGCACTTATCGTTGTTGAACAGGATATGATTCTTGAAGAATATGAAAAGACGGGAATTGCGGTGGATGGTATTGTTACAAGCCAGCTTCTTGTTAATATATTTGAGCATAACACTCCGTTGCATGATGGAGCAGTTATCATAAGAGGAGACAGGGTTGTTGCTGCAACTTGTTATCTTCCACTTTCTGACAATGGTAATCTTAATAAATCTTTGGGAACAAGACATCGTGCAGGGGTAGGAATAAGTGAAGTTACAGACAGTATGACGATAATTGTATCAGAAGAAACAGGCAAGGTTTCAGTTGCTGTCGGCGGAGAGCTTATTCATGATATTGATGCAGATTCTCTTAGAAATAAATTAGAATATCTTCGCAGAAGGACCATAGATGTGAAGTCGTTCAGAATATGGAGAGGAAGGCTGAAGCATGAAGGAAAAGATGTTTAAAAATCTTAGTCTGAAAATATTGTCTGCTGTATTTGCAGTTGTTCTCTGGACTATTATCGTTAATATATATGACCCTACCACAAGCTATACATTCAGTAATGTTACGGTTCAGTTAATTAATACCGAAAGCCTTACTGATAAGAATTACAGTTATGAGGTTGTGGATGGAGGAAAGATTTCCGTATATGTAAGTGGTCCAAAGAGTGTTGTAACAAATATTAAGGCAAGTGATATTGTAGCAACTGCTGATCTTAGTAAAATAAGTGCTTTTGCAGATTATGTTGATATTCATGTATCTGTCGTGCAGAATGGTCAGGTGCTTAATAGTGTAGAAGCAACACCTAAGACATCTGCTGTAAAACTGAGTATAGAGAACAGGGATACTAAAACTGTCAATGTTGTTACTAATGTAACGGGAAATCCGGCAGATGGACATGCGGTTGTAAAGGAGTCGCTGAATCCGGCATCAATTAAAGTGACTGGACCATCATCTGTTATTGATACAATATCATATGCAGGAATTTCTTATGATGTCACAGGAGCAACAGGGGATGTGCATGGTGATGCAGATATTCATTTGTATGATGACGATGCTAATGAAATCAAGGATGAATCAATAGATATGTCACAGACATCTGTAAGTTATACAGCACAGGTTGTCAGATTTAAAAATGTATCTATAGAGGCACAGACATCCGGAACACCAAAGGATGGATATAGAGTAAATTCAATAACCTATAATAAGAATCAGGTACAGGTATATGGTGATGAAAATGCATTGAATAATCTGGAGAAAATAGTCATTCCTGCCAGCAATATTAATGTGGAAGATTTGTCAGAGGACAGAGTGTTTAAGTTTTCACTTGATAATTACATTGATAAATCACTTCATATATTGAATAACTCAAGGGTTGAAATAACAGTGAAGATTGTACCGGTTAGTTCAGACAAGATAGTTTTCAATACATCAGACATTAAAGTTGTTGGCTTGAACACAGGTATGAGTTATAATTTTATAGATAAGACAATTAATATTGATGTTGAAAGAAATGCTGATAATACAGCAACACTGGATGCATCCAGAATAACAGTCAGTGCAAGTCTGTCTGATTATACAACATCAGGAGAAGTTAATGTCAAGCTTGATGTTAAATTACCAGAAGGCTATACATTGAAGAGTAAGGATTTAACGGTTAAAGCTGAGTTAAAAAGTAATAATTCCGAAACAAAGGCAGAAGAGACTGCTACAAAAGCTGGAACAACTAATACAACAGAGAGGTGATTCATATGGTAAGTGAGAAGATACTAGTTGGAAGTGCATTAGGAATACATCTTCGTCCTGCAGGAGCAATGTGTGATACAGCTGTTAAATTTGATTCACACATTACATTCACATTTAAGAATAAGGTTGTTAATGCAAAGAGTGTTATATCTATTCTTGCATCAGGCGTTGGCTGTGGCGATGAGATAACTCTTATAGCAGAAGGACCGGACGAAGAAGAAGCATTGAAAGCAGTTTCTGAGAGCTTTAGAAAAGCTTTACAGGACTAATATAAATCAAGAAAAGAGGTAAAGGGTATGGGTTATATGGAAACTTACAAAGCATGGTGCGAGAATGAATATTTTGATGAAGACACACGTGCAGAACTCAAATCAATTGCAGGAGATGAGAAGGAGATTGAGGACAGATTCTATAAGGATCTTGAGTTTGGAACAGGTGGACTTAGAGGTGTTATAGGCAATGGTACTAACAGAATGAATGTATACATTGTAAGAAAGGCAACACAAGGGTTAGCTAATTTTATTATCAAGGAAGGAACACAGGATAAGGGTGTTGCTATTTCTCATGATAACAGAAGAATGTCAAGAGAATTTGCGCAGGAAGCAGCTCTTTGTCTTGCGGCTAATGGCATTAAGGTATACATATTCCCTTCATTAAGACCAACACCAGAACTTTCATTTGCAGTAAGAGAACTTCACTGTACAGCAGGTATTATGGTTACGGCAAGCCACAATCCTCCAGAATACAATGGATATAAGGTATACTGGGATGACGGATGCCAGATAACAGCACCTAAGGATACACAGATTATCAATGAGGTTAAGGCTGTTACTGATTTTAATGATGTTAAGACTATTGATGAAGAAGAGGCTAGAGTAAGAGGTCTGTATAACATTATTGGATATGATATGGATGATGCATTTATTGCAGCATTAAAGAAGCAGAGCCTTAACGGAGATATCATTAAGCAGGTTGCTGATGATATTAAGATTGTATACTCTCCATTCAATGGTACAGGTAATGTTCCTGTAAGAAGAATTTTAAGAGAGTTAGGTTTCAAGAATGTATATGTTGTTCCAGAACAGGAAAAACCAGATCCTGACTTTACAACACTCGAGTACCCTAATCCTGAAGACCCTAAGGCATTCACATATGCATTAAGACTTGCTAAGGAAGTTGATGCAGATATTATTCTTGCAACTGACCCTGATGCGGACAGACTTGGCGTATATTCTAAGGACACTAAGTCAGGTGAGTACAAGTCATTCACAGGTAATATGTCTGGTATGCTTATTGCAGAATACCTTCTTTCACAGAGAAAGGAGAAGGGACTTCTTCATGAGAATGGTGCATTTGTAAAGACTATCGTATCTACTAACTTAGCTGATCTTATTGCTAAGGAATATAACTTAAAGCTTATTGAAGTTCTTACAGGATTTAAATATATTGGTGAGCAGATTAAGTTCTTTGAGCAGAATAATACATACGAATATGAATTCGGTTTTGAAGAGAGTTACGGCTGCTTGGTTGGAACTCATGCAAGAGACAAGGATGCCATCGTAGCTGTTATGGCATTATGTGAAGCAGCAGCTTACTATAAGTCTAAAGGCATTACTTTATGGGATCAGATGATTAATATCTTTGATAAGTACGGCTACTTCAAGGAAGGACAGAAGGCTGTAACTATGAAGGGTGCAGAAGGTGCTGTCCAGATTGCTAAGATGATGGATGATTTAAGAAATAATCCACCTAAGAAGTTCGGAGCATGGAATGTTGTTGAGTTCAGAGATTATAAGAAGGATGAGTGTACAGTTATTGCTACAGGCGAGAAAAAGCCTACAGGACTTCCTGAATCTAACGTACTTTATTTTGAACTTAATGACCATGCATGGTGCTGTGCAAGACCTTCAGGAACAGAGCCTAAGATTAAGTTCTATATGGGTGTTAAGGGAACAGATCTTGAGGATGCTGATAAGAAGTTAGAAGAACTTACTGATGCAGTTTCTGAAATTGTTGGTTTATAATCAGTTCAAATTTAATTAACAACTAAAACACAATATGAACACATTTCGTTGTTATATTACATGTATTGACAGTGAGATGTGTTCATTTGTTATGTATGGAATCTTCATTGTCATAATACAATGTTAAAAGGAGAGAATGATTATGTATAACGACAATAATGAGAATGATTCACAGTACCGTTACAGTGGCAGTGATATACCATATAACAATACTAATAATAGCAGTACAGCCAATAATAACACAGCATTTTCAAGTGCACCTTATGAAGCTAAGAAGCACAAGAAACACAAAGGCGGATTTGCAAAGAAAGCAGCATGCTTTGTTCTTTCAGCAGTACTTTTTGGCGCAATAGCCGGTTCGGTTATGTTTGGTGTTAATTATGCAGGCGGAAAGATTGCTGGCAGTAATAAGTCTGATGCTACAGGTGTTAATATACCAACAGTAAGTAATAATATTTCTAATGTTGCTAAGACAGATTCTTCGCTTACAGAAGATACTAATCTTTCAGCATCAGGTAAGATGGATGTAGAGGCGGTTGCTACAGCAGCCCTTCCTGCAATGGTTCAGCTTAATGGTACAACAACAGTTAAAAGTTCAAGTTATTTTGGATATGGACAGAGTTATGAAGCAACATCAAGTGGTACAGGTATTATTGTAGGCAAGAGTGATACTGAATTACTTATTGTAACTAATGCACATGTTGTTGATAATATTGATAATCTTAAATGTGTATTCTCTGATGGCACAAGTGCAAGCTGTTCTGTTAAGGGTTCTAAGTCAGATCAGGATATTGCAGTAGCCGCAGTATCATTAAGTGATATTTCATCTGATACAGCGTCTAATATTGCAATTGCAGAACTTGAAGATTCATCAGATATTAAAGTTGGACAGCAGGTTGTTGCTATTGGTAATGCATTAGGTGAAGGCCAGTCAGTTACAACTGGTATAATTAGTGCAAAGGACCGTTCAATTACAGTCAACAATGTAACATTTACAGGACTTCTTATGACAGATGCAGCAATTAACTCTGGTAACAGTGGTGGAGCTCTTCTTAATTCTGAAGGAAAGGTTATCGCTATTAACTTTGCAAAGACCAGCAGTGATGGTGTAGAAGGTATGGCTTATTCAATTCCTGTCTCTAATGTTAAGGATATTATTGATTCATTAATGACTAAGCAGACAAGAAACAAGGTTTCATCAGATAAGGCAGCATACCTTGGAATTGCAGCAGTAGATATTACAAGTAATTATGCATCATATTATGGATATCCTGTAGGTATTCTTATAAGAACTGTAGCTGATGATTCAGCAGCAGACAAGGCAGGATTAGAGACATATGACATAATTGTCGGATTTGATGACCAGACAGTTACTACTATGTCAGGACTTACTAACATGCTTCAGTATTATGAGGCAGGTGAAAAAGTAACTATAGATTATTATCATATGGAAGGAAGCGAGTATGTTCTTAAGAGCACTGAGGTAACGCTTGGTTCTAAGAAGGCATCTTAAGGATATATTCCAAGTAGATATTTATGGATAATACCAATGAGAATATGACAGAAGATAAGGATATTAATAAGAATAACAATGGAAATTCCGATGATTATGAGAAGATATGTTTTGTGTGCAGAAGACCAGAATCAAGAGCTGGTAAGATGATTGTTATGCCTAACAATATATACATCTGTCAGGATTGTATGCAAAGAACATTCGATTCAATTAACAGCAGCGGAATTAATTATGAAGATATGATGAAGATGTCAAACATGCCTGGAATGGGCATGTTTGGCAATTTTGGCGTTATGGATTCAGATCCGGTTCCAGAAAAGCAGAAGCTTAAGAAAAAGAAAGAGAATAAGAAGGAGTTACCAGCGCTTGACGTTTCTAAGCTGCCTGCACCACATGAGATTAAGAGAAAGTTAGATGAGTATGTTATAGGTCAGGACTATGCTAAGAAGGTAATGTCGGTGGCTGTATATAATCATTATAAAAGAGTTTCAGCAGATGCTAAGATTCTGGGTGATGTTGAGATTGAGAAGTCTAATATGCTTATGATTGGACCTACAGGAAGTGGTAAGACATATCTTGTTAAGACGCTTGCAAGGATATTACAGGTGCCACTTGCTATTACAGATGCAACAACACTTACAGAGGCAGGATATATCGGAGATGATATAGAGTCAGTTGTTTCTAAGCTTTTACTGGCAGCAGACAATGATGTAGAGAAAGCTGAACATGGAATTATATTTATTGATGAGATAGACAAGATTGCTAAGAAGAAAGAGACCAGAAGCAGAGATGTAAGTGGCGAGTCTGTACAGCAGGGGATGTTAAAGCTGTTAGAAGGCAGTGAGATTGAAGTTCCTGTTGGTGCGACAAGTAAGAATGCAATGGTTCCACAGGTAACTGTTAACACGAAGGATATTCTGTTTATATGTGGTGGTGCATTTCCGGATCTTGAGGATATTATCAAGACAAGGCTTAATAAGTCATCCTCAATGGGATTTAATGCTGACCTTAAAGATAAATATGATGATGAGAAGAACATCATGTCTTATGTGACGGTTGATGATCTTAGAGAATACGGAATGATTCCAGAATTTTTAGGAAGACTGCCTATCATATATTCACTTGACAGACTGGATGAGGATATGCTTGTCAATATTCTGAAAGAGCCTAAGAATGCTATTCTTAAGCAGTATCAGAAGCTGTTAGAGCTTGATGAGGTGAAGCTTGAGTTTACAGATGATGCATTAAGAAGCATAGCAAGAAAGGCAATGGAAAAAGATACAGGTGCAAGAGCACTCCGTTCTATTATTGAGGATTTTATGCTTGATATAATGTATGAGATACCGAAAGACAGCAATATAGGTTCAGTTACAATAACAGAAGATGTTGTTGAAAAGAAAGGTGCTCCGGTAATAACTATGAGAGCATAATAGTTATAGCAGAATAATACAATACATTTCTGAATACATATAGCATGTACAGTGATTGCTTTATATTAAGGAGATGTTATGGCATGTGATTTTGATATAACCAAAGAGAATATATATGATTACATAATAGAAGATACCCCAGGGGCTGATGAAGCTATTAAGGCATTGCCAGGGATATGTTCGCAGAGAGCTGATTCGCAATGGATTATAGCTCATGGAGAACTGCCTGATAACCGCCAGCTTAATATAAGCTCTCTGGGGTATTTTACTATTCCAAAGTTATATGGACTCATGGAAGGCGATGCGGATATAAGTGCACTTGATGAAATAGGTGCTTTACGGGTACTTGGACAGGATAATCTGCAGGCAGACGGGAGTAATGTTCTCATAGGGCATGTGGATACCGGAATAGATTATCTTAATGATGTTTTCAAGGACAGACTTGGAAATACAAGAATTCAGGCTATATGGGATCAGACAGATAAAACAGGTACTGATGTTGCAAATACATATGCACATTTTGGCAGAGTATATGAAAAGGATGAAATAGACAGGGCAATAGAGGCTGACAATAACGGAGAAAATCCATATTCTTATGTTGCACAAAGAGACACGTCAGGACATGGAACGCTGCTGGCTTCAATATCAGCAGGTTCATATACAGACGGATATGTTGGCGTTGCACCAGGAGCAGAACTTTTAGTGGTTAAATTAAAACAAAGTAAACAGTATCTGAGAGATTTTTTTCTGATAAAGGATGACGTTCCAGCTTTTGAGGAAAGTGATATTATGCTGGCTTTAAGATTTCTTGAAGATTACGCTATACGACTTGGAAAACCATTGATAATAATATTTGGTCTGGGAAGTGCTAATGGTTCAAGAACAGGCGCATCTCCTCTGGCAGAAATGATGGAGAATCTTACTAAAAAACCCAATATATCAGTTATAACATGTATGGGCAATGAAGCTAATAATAAATGTCATTATAAAGGGACAGTAATGTCAGCCCTGGTACCTGATGTTATGGAAATTAATGTTGATGGAACAGGAAAGGGTTTTACGATGGAAATATGGGCGGATAGTCTTGATATATTATCCGTGTCGATTGAATCACCGTCAGGGGAATTTGTTCCAAGAATACCTGCAAGAATGGGTGCAAGTATGGAGTATACATTTCTTTATGAGAGAAGTACGGTTACGGTAGATTATCAGATAACTGAAAATGTGGCTGGAATGGAGGTTATATTCGTAAGACTTAAGACACCAGTTGAGGGTACATGGAAATTCTATATATATAGTCTCACTAATATAAAAGGAAGTTATAATGCATGGCTTCCATTAAAGCAGTTTTCTGGACAGGATATATATTTTTTAAAATCCGACCCGGATACAACACTTACAGTTCCAGCGGCAGCTGATGGTGTTATAAGTGTAGGAGCATATAATCATTATACAGGGGCTGCTTATTATGAAAGTGGGCGTGGATATAGCGCTGACGGAAGGATTAAACCTGATTTTGTTGCACCGGGTGCGGGGGTATATGGAATTGCTCCATCTGGAGGCGTTAAGGTTACTGGAACAAGCTATGCAGCGGCTTATGCCGGGGGCTGTGTTGCACTTTTATATTCATATCAGGTAAATGTAAAGAATTCACAGATGATTAATCATAACGATATTAAAGCACAGCTTATAAGAGGTGCAGTACGTTCAGAATATATGGTATATCCTAACCCTGTATCTGGTTATGGAAAACTGAATATATATACAACATTTAACATGATGAGAATATCTTAGGTTGAAATCACTGGTGTTATATGCTAAATTGTTCATACATGACTAAAAGAGGAGATAGAGAAGTATGAAATATAAGGCATTGGCACTGGATTTGGACGGAACATTAACTAATAGAGAGAAGAAAGTTCCAGCAGGCAACAAAGAAGCGATTGCGAAAGCAATAGATGCAGGCGTTAAGGTTATTCTTGCATCAGGAAGACCACTTTTTGGAATAACACCAATAGCCAGAGAGCTTGAGCTTGACAAGAAAGGCGGTTATATACTGGCATATAATGGCGGCTGTATAGTTGACTGCAAGACGGGAAAGCAGATGTCTGCGACAATAATGCCACAGGACTGTATAGCAGATATATGCAGTCTTGCAAGAGCCAACGGTGTGTATGCCCTGACATATGCTGATACGCAGATAGCTGCTGAGAGTGATTCTGATGAATATGTAAAGAAAGAGGCAATATGCAACAGCACTACAATCAAGAAAGTAGATGATTTGTGCAAATTTGTGGATTATCCTGTAGAGAAATTTCTGGTTGTAGGAGAGCATGAAAAGCTTATTCCGGTACAGAAAACCCTGTTAGATAAGCATGAGGGAGTAATCAATGCATTTTTTTCAGAGAGCTATTTCTTAGAGGTAGTACCTGCGGGAGTTGCAAAGGATGCATCTTTGGATAAGCTGCTCACAATGCTTGATATAACAAGTGAAGAACTCGTTGCATGCGGCGATGGAATGAATGATATTCCAATGTTAAAGTATGCAGGTCTTGCAGCGGTTATGGAGAATGCATATCCTGAAGTTAAGAAATATGCAGATGTCGATGTACCATCTAACGATGACTGTGGTGTGGCATATGTTATAGATAATTATATATTATAATAATGGATTATAAAAAATATACCCCCGGCGGTTTTATTGGCTGCCGGGGGTATGTTTTATTGATTAATTAGAATTGTTATTGAGACTGTCAACATATTCATCTACATCTATTATTTCATCATTCTGAATCATACTCATCAGCTGGATTGCCGTGTTAATGCTATCAGCATAAGGATAAACAACAGATGCACCACGAAGTCCTGTGATTTCAAGGTATGCAGCAGACTGTCCGGTAGGAGTCTGTGTTGTTCCATCAATACTGTATGTCTGTATATTCCAAGGAGTACTGTCATTTAACTGAAGCTTGACAAGATCAGATATGGTGTTTGTAGGTATATTAGTAAGGAACATATCGCCTACAGCATCAAGTACTGCAGAATATTTTGTAAGTATTGCCGGGGAAGTTGCCTTCTGTAAAATACCTTTAATAGCAGCAGTCTGGTTTCTTCCGCGCTGGAAGTCTCCATTAACAAACGCACGACGCTCTCTTGAAAATGCTACAGCCATTTCACCATCACATTCGTTTTCACCCTTAACAAAGTGGTATGGAATTGGTGAAGCATCATCGCCACATGTGAATTCAACTTCTGAATCAATTGTAATGCCTCCTAGTGCATCAACTACTGAAACACATCCGGAGAAATTAATCTTTACATAATAATCAATGTTAACACCATAAAGATCCTGAAGTGTGCTTATTGAAGCCTCTACACCATAATTACCGGCATGAGTAAGCTTATCATATCCCTTTTTTCCGTTAGGCCCTGTAATTTTAACATACGAATCTCTTGGCGTAGTAACAAGAAGAATCTGTTTTGTTTCAGGGTTGACAACTGCAAGAATATTAACATCACTGAGGGAGTTATTACTCAACGCTGAATCTGCACCATCTTCACTGGAAATACCAGAAATATATATGATAAAAGGATCTTTCTTTACATTTACATTAGATTTCTGTACGGTAACAAGCTTTTTGTATTCATATTGCTTTATAATTTTAATTTTGTTTTCAAAATCTTCATATTGTGTAGAAACAACTTTAATCATAGAGTCGTTCATTACAAGTGCTTGAACATCAGCGTTGGCATAAAATGCAGTTATAAGCTCATCCCATGATTTATATTCAGTCATTGTAAGGTTGTCCTTGTTGATTTCAGATTTCACAGAATTAAAGGCTGCTGTTACATTATCGTTGCTTGAAACTGAGTTGTATCCAAACTTGTAGCCTGATAAATCATTTAATGATGATGCTTTATCATCAGCCAACACGCAAATATCAACGATATCAGTATTGATTTCAGGAAGATTCAGCTTGGAAAGAACGGAATCTAACTTAGCAGATACCAGATATATGAACAAAATTATACCTGATAACATAACGGAAAGAATCTTACCTATTATATGAGCCTTCGTGAACTGCGAGGTAAAATTATATAGAAATATCAGGATTAAAAATGCATTAACAGCTATAAGATATTTCATAGGAAGAATATCAAGCTTTAATATATTAAAAATTAAAAGTGAGGTAACAACAAGCTGTATCAGAACAATTATAAGTCCGGTAAGCGTTGCCCAGCCTCTTCTTTTTCGTCGTCTTTCTTTTTTAGAGAGTGTATCTTTTTTCTTGAAAAGATACTTCATATCATCTTTGCTTCTGGTAAAAAAATTAGACATAATCCACCCCTTGATTACATTAGGATATAAAAATAATAAATATATTCTACCATGATTTAATCGAAAAGTAAAACTTAATTATCTTAAGTTTAAAAAACAACATACCTTAAATATAGGCTTATTTTAATTAATATTATTACAAATAACTTAAAGTTAATAGGTAAACACTATAAAAAACTTGCGGAAATTAACCTGAATAGATATAATAACACTAGAATTGATGTGCAGTAATGTACAATCTTAAATAATAATTTAAAGGAGTGTTTTAAGGTTATGGGGTATGTTGATGAAGTATTAGACATCGTGTCTAAGAAGAATGCAGATCAGCCTGAATTTTTACAGGCAGTAACAGAGGTTCTTGAGTCTTTAAGACCAGTTGTTGAGGCTAACGAGGAATTATACAGAAAGAACGCTGTTCTTGAAAGAATTACAGAGCCAGATCGTCAGATCATGTTCAGAGTTCCTTGGGTAGATGACAAGGGACAGGTACAGGTAAACAGAGGTTTCCGTGTACAGTTCAATAACGCTATTGGACCATACAAGGGTGGTTTAAGATTACATCCATCAGTAAACTTAGGTATCATCAAGTTCTTAGGTTTCGAACAGGTATTCAAGAACTCACTTACAACTCTTCCAATCGGTGGTGGTAAGGGTGGTTCTGATTTTGATCCTAAGGGCAAGTCAGACAGAGAAATCATGGCATTCTGCCAGAGCTTTATGACAGAACTTTGCAAATATATCGGTGCTGATGTCGATGTTCCAGCTGGTGATATCGGAACAGGCGCAAGAGAAATCGGATTCATGTTCGGTCAGTATAAGAGAATCCGTGGAATGTTTGAAGGCGTACTTACAGGTAAGGGACTTACATACGGTGGATCACTTGCAAGAACAGAAGCTACAGGATATGGTTTATTATACCTTACTAATGCTTTATGGAAAGATAATGGAATGTCACTTGAGGGCAAGACAGCAGCTGTATCTGGTTCAGGTAATGTTGCTATCTATGCTATCCAGAAGGCACAGCAGTTAGGTGTTAAGGTTGTTACATGCTCAGACTCAACAGGCTGGATTTATGATCCAGAAGGAATTGATGTTGCACTTCTTAAGGAAGTTAAGGAAGTTAAGAGAGCACGTCTTACAGAATATGCTGCTGCTAAGCCATCAGCTCAGTACTTTGCTAAGCAGAATGGTGAACATGGAGTATGGCAGTACAAGGTAGATCTTGCTCTTCCATGTGCTACACAGAATGAGTTAGACATCGAGGATGCTAAGATGCTTGTTGCTAACGGTGTTGTATCTGTAACAGAGGGTGCTAACATGCCTACAACATTAGAAGCTACTAAGTATCTTCAGGAGAATGGTGTTCTCTTCGTAGGTGGTAAGGCTGCTAACGCTGGTGGTGTTGCTACATCTGCTCTTGAGATGAGCCAGAACTCAGAGAGACTTTCATGGACATTCGAAGAAGTTGATGGAAAGCTTAAGGGAATCATGGAAACAATCTACGCTAACATTTCAGATGCTGCTAAGAGATATGATATGACAGTTGGTGGAAAGACAGACTATGTTGCTGGTGCTAATATCGCTGGTTTCGAGAAGGTTGTTGACGCTATGCTTGCTCAGGGAGTTTGCTAATTTTAAAATATAACAAAATAATTATAAATTAAAAAAGGTTCTGCAGGTAATAATATGTCTGCAGAACCTTTTTCTACTTGGCAGATTGCAAAAAATGATTTATATTATATATTTGAAGAACTATAAAATACGGAGGTCAGTATGAAAAAGAATATAGCAGGAGTTTTACTGTACATGGTATGTGTAGTGCTTGTTGTTTTTTATATTACAGTGTTATGGTTGGGGAAGAATCCAAAGGTTGGAACAGAATACAGGATGTATTATTTAACACATGAACTTACAGACTGGCCTGGATATGGGAAATTATCATATAGTTATGGAACAACAGAATATTGTACGGAACATAAAGACCGTAATGGAAATGAATTAAGTAATGTATGCAGCCGTAAGGGACAGGGCTGGCAGAAAAGTAAGAGATATGATGGAACGAAAAATACAGCAAATGATTCATATCTGTACTATATACCCCAAAAATCTTCTGATAGTGTAAAACTGGTATGTGATATTACTGAGTATAATAATGCTGATTATGACGCAGAAGATATTAAGGTATATGTGAATGATATGCTGATAGGAAGTATAGATAAAGCAGGAAAGACAGAGCTTAAGATAGGGCATGTTGATGGAGGGGAACTTTTAACAGTAAAGTTTAAGTCAGATAACATGACATATATACTTTATAGCATAAGTCTGGATGAAGAGTAATCTGGAAATGACAGATTTTATTAAATAGTAAGGAAAGGCAGATTTTGTATGAAGAAGTCAAAATTTAAAACAATTTTAGGGAAAATCAAACCATATGCCATGCCAGGGATTATTACATGTCTTGTTATGGTTGTTATTCTTATTCTTAAAGGTATATGGCCGTTTGGAAATGAACGTATAGATTATTTTGACAATATGCAGCAGGTTGCACCTTTATATGCGCATTTATGGGACTGGATGCATGGAAAAGCATCGTTGTGGTTTGACTGGTATACAGGACTTGGAACAAATGTGTCAATGAGTATATCTGCATTCAGTATGCTGACACCATTTAATCTGTTATTATATGTTATTCCAAGAAATTACATATTAGAGAGTATATCCATACTTACAATAGTAAAAATGGTGTTTATGTCAATTGCCATGTATTCTCTGATTAATAAGAAATATAATAATCTTATATATGGTTTAAAGGTTGCATATTCGTGTATGTATGCATTCTGCGGATATGTAATATTATATGGCTCATGTTTTACACCGTGGATGGATATAGTTGCAATATTTCCAATTGTTATAATGGCATATGACCACATGGTTGAAACAGGTAAAAAAATGTTTTATATATGTATGATTGCGTTAAGTTTTATAATTAATTATTACTTAAGTGCGATGGCAGTTATATATATTTTCCTTATATGTGGCATCAGAATGATTCTTATGCAGGAAAAGAACAGGTGGAAGGAAACTGCATGGAATGCCGGGATAGGAACATTTGGCGGAATAGGTCTGTCGGCTTTTGTGTTAGTGCCTGTATTTGTACAGCTGTCATCATCACAAAGAGGTGGTGCCGGGAAAGGCATTCTGTCACAGTATATTGGGTGGGTGACAAGCTCAGTAGTGACAGATGGAGCAATGGCGGCACTTCAGAGATGGATGATGTTATATGGACTGGCATTTGTAATTGCTGTTATAGTAACAGGAATCAGGAAATACAGAAAAGACAGGAAAGAATTAATATATGTTGTGGCAATGCTGGTTGTAGCGTTGGGACCTGTTATTATGGAAGCTGCTAATCTTATGTGGCATTTTGGTTCATATAACGGATATACATTAAGGAATGGCTTTATAATAGCATTTACACTCATATGCATTGCAGCAGGATATTCTGAAAGAATGTTTATTAATGAGCCGTTGAAAACAGCTGCTTATATCAGACAGGGGATATTTGCAGTTATTGCAAGTGCCGTATATGTGATGATATATAATATTCTTCCGGTTAATAATGAGATGAAAGCGCTTGCATTTTTTACAATAGTATTTGTGGCTATGTTCATTATTTATATGTTAATGATTACAGGGAAGAAACATAAATTTAATCCTAAGTCTTTAATATCAATAATGATTGTGGAACTTTTTATTGGCGCTTATGCTCTTATAGGACCTCCGAAATTTTATACATATGAAGATTACCAGATTGGAGATTATGTGCAGTATGCCAATAATGTATCAGACAGTCTTGATATAGATGAGTCTGCAACTGACAGAATCGTAAATCCTGATATAAGTCTTAATGCTAATTATCCGCTTATATTAAGAAGGGGTGCATTATCAAGTTTTACAGCTGCTCTCCAGAATGACACACAAAGCTATGCTAAAAAATGGGGATATTCAAAGTATTTCCTCTGGCTGTTAGATTCGGGTGGAACCGTGTTTACTAATTCTATCCTCCATGTGACAGAGGCAGTCAATATCAATGAGCTTGACAGTAATCTTTTTACACTGAAAAAAAAGGAAGGCGATTACAGCCTGTATAGTAATAACTATACTCTGCCATTTGGATTCTGCATTGATGACAGTTTCAGCAAGCTGGATATGACTAATGTTGACTGGATAACTTATCATAACAGATTTTATAAAGCAATGACAGGCGATAGTGAATCACTTGTTACAAGGATATATCCAGAGAGTGCCAATACAGGTAATATTAATACAATGACAATTTCTGTTGGTGACAGAAGTGCATTGTATATGAGTATAGCTGATATTAAAAAGCCAAATGCAGATGCTAATGCATCAGCTTTAGACAGCAGCATGCATGTTTATGTTAATGGAGAAGCTGTACTTGTACCAACGCTTGGAGATGTTAAAAACACTGCATATTTTACAGATTATAATAACAATCTTTTATATCTTGGCATATTTGAAAATGAAGAAGTTGAGATAAAGGTAGAGTATGACAAGACGAAATATATGAAGCAGAGCAGGATAACAGTAGGATGTCTTAATATGAATAAAATGGAAAGCCTTTGTGCAAAATTTTCAGAGCCGGATAAACAGACAGAGGTTTCATATACTGATAATACACTGACTGTTAATATAAATGGAGATGGAACTAATAATTATGCCCTTATTCCTGTAATTCACAGTGATAACTGGAAAGTTACTGTGAACGGTAGGATAGTAAAGACAAAAGAGGTTGCCGGATTATTTACGGGAGTGCAGCTTCAGACAGGAGAGAATACGGTTGCCTTTACATTTGTTCCAAAGGGAAAGAATACAGGAATGATGATTACAATGTTCACCCTTATAACAATAATTGCCTGCCTTGTAATTAATCGTTTCAGAAAAATAAATGTTCCGGTATGGGCTAAAAAGTGTGCGGAATATATATATATTGGTTTATTTGCAGTAATAGTAGTTGCAATGTTTGCTGTTCCGGCAGTAACAACTATTCCATCTGCTATTTACCACATAATAGTGAAATGAGGCATTAAATGAGCAGACTAAAGGATAATGATAATTTTAAGCTGTTGCTTAAAATATTAATAATATTTGCGATATCTCGACTGATTATGTTAGTAATGGTGCCAGTATATAATGGCATAATGGGTACAAACAGGTCATTTATCTTTCTTATGAATGAATGGGATGCCAAGAAATACGCATATATTATCAATAATGGATATACTTACCCTACTGATACGGATCCTCAGGCTAACTGGGCATTTTTTCCATTGTATGTGATTGCATGCATGATCTTTAAGACAATAACAGGTGGATTGATTAACACATATGTTATTGGAATGATTGTTTCAAATGTATGTAGTATTATAGCTGCATTTTTTGCAGTAAAGGGACTTAAGAAGCAGACAGATATTAAGGATGGATATGAGTTTCTTATGCCGGTGCTTATGTTTATGGCGCCATATACATTTTACGGAGCGTCTGTATATACAGAAGCTATGTTTATAATGTTTATTGTGCTGTTTTTCTACTTTCTGTCAGAAAAGAAATATGTTCTGGCAGGAGTAATGGCAGCGTGTTCAAGTGCAACAAGAATAGTGGGATGTATACTGGTATTTGCACTGGTTGTGCAGTTGTATATAGATATTGAAGGCGATAAGATAAGTCTGGGCCGCATAAAAGACTTTGTTGTAACCATGTTTAAGAATCCCGGTAAAATATTTGCAGTACTAATATGTCCGTTTGGGGCGTTCAGCTATATGACATTCCTTAATTTCTTCTGTGGAGATGCATGGGCTTATAAAAATGTACAGATTGCATGGAGAGATGATGAGTATTTTCCTGTTGTGGGAGTGCTTTGGAAATCGTGTACAGGGCAGATAGAACCAAGATATACATATATGGGATGGTTTTGTGTAGCAATACTTATTTTGTACGGATATATGTTCTTTAGAAAATATTATGCGATGGCAGTATTTGGGATAATCTCATTACTTGTTCCGCTTACATCACATGTTATGAGTACATGCAGGTTTACATTTGGAACTTATGTGGTATTTGTCGGTATGTATGATATTCTTTCAAGATTCAATAAAGTTGTAAGATGGGTGATTACAGGCATACTTGTGATAATTGAAATTTATCTTTTATTCCTGTGGTATAATTCTGACTGCTGGCTTATGTAATAAAACCAGTATGGTAAGGAGAAATATATGGCAGATATAATCTCAGAAATGGACAATATGACGGATGATGAAATTCGTATGCAGATAGCACTTATTGATAATGTCAACATTCCTAATGCAGTTAAAGAGACAGGGCACAGACTTATAAATGTGCTTGCTGATGTTGCCAATGCATTCACGGAGAGCATAGGAATAAAGAATTCTATAGATTATGAGATAAAGAAAGTTTCTGACCTTGTAAGAGACGATACATTAAAATATAAGGCAGTAGACAGGACACAGCTAAAAAAAATGTTATGGGACAGGCTGTGCCTTATGACTCCGGTTATACCTAAAGATGAAGATAATCAGAAAAGTACATTTGAAATAGTGTCAAAGTCAATAATTGATGAGGCGGCATCTGTGTATATGATTAACAAATATATGTCACCGGCTCATAAAATAGAGGAAATAAGCATAAGATATAACAATGCCTTTTTAAGTAATATCATGAGTCAGTTAAGGAATCTTGATGCATTACAGAAAAAGGAGTATGCAGAGCAGATAGGGAGAAGGCTTGGCATGGCATCTATGGATGTCAAGAGACAGGTTCAGAAAACTCTTATGCCAGAGAAATTCAATGGTGAGGGTATTATTGATGCGCTAAAAAAACAGAGAAGCACAGCGAAGTTAGAGGCAGTTATAAAGCTTCTTGGCTTTGAGGCATTTAAAACGCCAGAAGCAGAGATAAAAACATTTTATCAGGCACTAAAGAGTATGACCAGGATTTCCAAAATGCAGGCTGTCAGATATGTGTGGAAGATAAGCAAATCAGGTGATAAGAAATTTTATGTACCTGTCGATCTGATGCCATCATATATCCCAGCGGATGAAAAAACAGTAACTGATGAGACTGAGAAAGAGTATACGCTTATGTGCCAGCAGATGGACAAGGCAGAGAAGGAACTGGACAGATGCATCAGGGATGAAGAAAATAAGCTGTCAAGGCTTAATGATATGACAGAGAAATACGAGACTGCAATGTTAAAGTATGATGAAATCCGGAGTGAATTCCAGAAGCTCGAAGTTGTTAAGGATGATTATATAAAAAATAGAAAGACAGAGGAAGAATCCAGACGGTATTACGCAGATGTCAATGAAACTAAGAGAGAGCTTGACAGAAACCAGGAGGATTGTGAAAAAAAGAAAAAGAAGCTGCGTGATATAGAAAGAGAATATGAGGAATCAAAAAGAAGGACTGAAGAAAAGCGTGAAAATACAGCAAATTTTAAGAATATAGTTAAAGAACAGACATTAAGAAGAGCACAAGCACTTAAATTAAAATGGAGTGCTTTTTTCTTTAAGTTTACATTTGAGGATGCTGTGTTTGAGACTGCTGTCAGAAAATTTAGCAGAGAAGAATTAAGAAATATTGAAGAAATTCTTAAGGAAGCACATGATTCGGATACAATGCTTGCGGTAGGAGATGCAGAGCAGATAAAAGCATATACAGGTGGCAGAAGGATAGCAGTGATAAGCTATAAAGAACATAGAATTACTGCCATAGACTGCACATAGGAAGGATGAAACAATGTATGATGAAATTATAGACAGACTTAACAGTATAGGACAGTTCGCTTCATCTTCAGGTGTACAGCGCGCAGAAATACTGTTGAGGGATATGAATAATCCGGAAGAAAAGCTTAATATCATACATGTTGCAGGAACTAACGGAAAGGGATCTGTTTGTGCATATATAGCGCAGATTCTTCAGGAAAACGGTTATAAGACAGGCCTTTTTACATCTCCTCATCTTGTAGATGTCCGGGAGAGAATACGAATTAACAATGAAATGATTTCTAAAGAAGATTTTGTAGAAGCATATGAATATGTTGAAGAACATCATAGTGGTGAACTGGCATATTTTGATTATCTTTTTGGAATGGCAGTATATTATTATAACAGGCAGAATGTTGATTATGTTGTTATGGAAACAGGACTTGGAGGAAGACTGGATGCCACTAATGCAGTAAAACAGCCACTTATATCTGTTATATCAACAATATCACTTGAACATACTGCAATATTAGGAGATACAATAGAAAAGATTGCAACAGAGAAAGCAGGAATAATAAAGCCTGGAATACCGGTAGTGTGCAGCGGTGTGGACAAGCATGCTGCAAATGTAATAAAAGAAATTGCATCTGATAATTCAAGTGCATGCATTGTTTTGGATGAGAATTCTTATGAACTTAAGCAAAATACATATGGTAATATTGATTTTTTAATTCATAATGAGTATTATAAGAATGATTGCTTCAGACTGGCTACTAATGCCTTATACCAGATTGAGAATGCAAGTATTGCACTTACTGTATGTGCAGTTCTTAAAGATTCAGGTGTGAAACTGGATGACAGACTAACAAAAGAAGCTGTCAGCAAAACTCACTGGGCAGGAAGAATGGAACCGGTTAAGGAGAATTTGTATGTTGATGGGGCACATAATCCGCAGGGGATAAGGAGCTTTGTGGATTCTGTGAACAGCCTTTATGAAAGCGAAGAATTATCTGATGCCACATTGCTTTTTTCAGTGGTAAGTGATAAGAATTATGAACAGATGATAAAGATATTGTGTGAATGTAAACACTTCAAACATATATATGTTACGATGACAGGAGGTGCGAGAAGGCTTTCTTCGGAGATTATAAAACAGACATTTGAAGTGTATTTACCGGGGATTTCTATAGAAATATCTGACAGTGTGGACAGAGTCATACATGAATGGGATAATGGACTTATGTTTGCAACAGGTTCATTGTATCTTGTGGGTGATGTTGTCCGTGCATTAGAAAGAAAGGAAAATAATCATGATTAATTTTGATGAAGAGATACAGAAGTTTCAGCCAAGTCTTGAAGTAGAAGACGCAGAGGATGCAATATATAACAATGATGTTCCGGATATTACGGATTTGATATCGCAGATACTTGGTGGAAAGAATTCGGATAAATAGTGAGGGGTGGACATTATGAGATGCTTTAAATGTGGAAGCCTTCTTTCTGAGAATGATACATGCCCTAAATGTGGTGAGGATGTAAGAGTCTATAAAAAGACAGCAAGAGTATCAGATGCATATTATAATTCAGGATTGTATAAGGCACGCGTAAGAGACTTAACAGGTGCTGTAGAGAGCCTTAAAATAAGTCTTATGGTTAATAAATATAATACAAATGCAAGAAATCTTTTAGGTCTTGTTTACTGTGAAATGGGAGATGTTGTAGAAGCACTCAGTCAGTGGGTTGTGAGCAAGAATTTTGCACCAGAGGATAATGTTGCGGGTGCATATATTAAGAAGATACAGACTAACCAGAACAGATTTGAGATGATAACAGGCACAATAAAGAAATATAACCTTTCTTTGAAATACGCAAAAGATGGCAATCTTGATATGGCTGTTATACAGTTAAAAAAGGTTGTGGCTAATAATCCTCAGCTTATAAAAGCACATTTGTTACTGGCACTTATATATATCAAGCAGGATGAACTGGCAAGAGCAAGAAAACTTCTCAATGCGGTTCTTGCAATAGATAAGAACAATACGCTTGCACAGCTGTATAAGAAGGAAATAGATGAGAAAATTGCAATAAAGAAAGCAGAGAGTTCATCAGCATTTCTGCCAAAGAGAAAGGAAAAAGACATCGATAAAAAGCCTCTTAGTGGTAATGATGTTATTCTTCCAAGATCATCTTATAAAGAGCCAAGCAATGGTGCAATTACAATAATAAATGTGCTTGTTGGTGTTGTTATTGGTGCAGCACTTATATGGTTCCTTATTGTCCCGGCAAGAAATAAGGGACTTACACAGGATTACAAGAAGAGCCTTCAGGAGTATAGCGAGCAGTTGTCATCTGGCAATGTTGAACTTAATTCAATGCAGAAGGAGCTTGAAGATGTAAAATCACAAAGAGATGCTCTTGAGCAGCAGCTTGGTGTAGTTAATGGAACAGAAGGAAGCAACAAGCTGCTGGTAGCAGTAATAGAGGCTGCGAGTGCTTATATTGCTAACAAGCCTGCTGATGCTGCAGACAAGCTTGTTGATATAGATGTCAGTGCGCTTCCAAGTGATTCGGCTAAGGCATTGTATAATACAATTGCTACGGCTACACTTCCATCAGCAGCACAGAATTTCTATAACACAGGAATGACAGAGTATTATAAGTCCAACTATGAAGTTGCGGCAGAGAATCTTGTCAAAGCATACAAATGTAATAACAGTGCAGATTCAGCTTATTATGCGGCTAAGTCATATGTAGCATTAGCAAAGACTGATGATGCAAAGAAATACTATAAGTATATTGTGGATGATTATTCGACTAGCGGATATTATAAAGAAGCCAGCGATTATGTTAATTCACATTGATGAGGTACTAAAAGATAAGCCCCCGGCAAAGAATTATTTCTTTGCCGGGGGCTTTGCCGTAAAACAAGGAGTTGTAGGAACCGGAGGAAAGAGGAGTTTAGTATGTCAAGACAGGAAATCAAGAAAAATTATAATGAAGCTGAAGAAAAAAACTTTGATATATCACAGGAAATACAAGAGGAAGAGACCAGACATATGGATTATATATACATGGTTAATGGAGATAAGCTGATAATACGAATGAATGCAGAGCTGGATCACCATCTTGCAGAAGAAATGAGGCAGGTTATAGATGATGTCATAGATAAGAGAGGCGTAATGCATATAGTGTTTGATTTTACAAAGGTTGATTTCATGGACAGCGCAGGAATAGGACTTATTATGGGGCGTTACAAGAAGGTTATGGATAAAGGTGACATAACAATCGTTGGAGTCCGTGAAAGTGTTAAGAGGATACTTCTTATATCAGGACTTCATAAGATAGTTAATATATATGAACTTAAAGGACAGGAGGTATAAGCATGATAGAGAATAACAATGTTGAATTATTATTTGAAGCAAAATCAGAAAATGAAGCATTTGCAAGGGTTGTGGCGGCAGCCTTTGTTACATACTTAGATCCTACAATGGAAGAATTGCAGGACATAAAAACAGCAGTTTCCGAGGCAGTAACCAATGCAATAGTCCACGGCTATGATAATGGTCCGGGAAAGGTGAGAATGAGACTTAAAGGCATACAGAATCAGGTAATAATAGAAGTACATGATGATGGTCTTGGCATGGAAAATGTTGCAAAAGCAATGGAACCTCTGTATACAACCAAGCCTGAACAGGAACGTTCAGGAATGGGATTTTCGTTCATGGAGGCATTCATGGATGATTTAAGAGTTGCGTCAGCACCAGGCAAAGGAACAACAGTGCTTATGAGAAAGAAAATAGGGGAGTAATTGATAGGATGTGATGCTATGGATCAGACTAAGGATTGTACCAGGGAATTGATCGCTAAAGCACACAATAATGACAAAGAGGCCAGAGAGAAGCTGGTAACAGATAATCTAGGGCTTATATGGAACATAATTAAAAGATTTAAGGGAAGAGGAACAGAACAGGAGGATCTGTTTCAGATAGGATGTATAGGACTTATAAAGGCAATTGATAATTTCAATCTGGATATGGATGTTGCATTTTCAACATATGCAGTTCCAATGATAACAGGTGAGATAAGAAGATTTCTGCGGGATGACGGAATGGTAAAGGTCAGCCGTTCTATCAAAGAAAATGCAGTAAAAAGCATGAAAGCGGCGGGACAGCTCCGTGACACATTAGGCTGCGAACCGACAGTAGAACAGATAGCAGCTGCCTGTGAGTTGTCAGTTGAAGACATAACACTGTCAATGTCTGCATCAATGGAGGTTGAGTCAATATATAAGACAATCTATCAGGGGGATGGAAGTGAGGTTATGCTGATGGATAAGTTAGAAGATAAGGCAGACATTGGGGAAACTGCGTCAAGCAAAGTGGCACTTGTACAACTTATGGAAACACTTTCACAGCGTGAAAAAGAGCTTATCAGGATGCGTTATTATGATGATTACACACAGATGCAGGTTGCTAAGGAGTTCGGAATATCGCAGGTGCAGGTGTCGCGGATGGAGAAGAAGATTTTAAGTGGCATGCGCAAGCGGCTGGTTGTATGAATAAATTTTTGGGTATGTACAATACTAATACTAGCAACGGAGGGTTTGTTATGTCAGAGAAGATTTATTTGAAGATTGACCAGCAAAGGTATGTTAAGAAGCCTAGGGTCACTATTGGGGATGTGATGACTGTTTATTGCAGTGATAAGGATATGATTGAAAAAATCGGACATATAACGCTTGCTGAGTTTACGCTGGGCAAGTACGACAGGAAGGTGTTTGACGCACTTGATGTTGTGGGGATTATTCAGAAGGAGTATCCGGATGCAGATATTGAATGTCTTGGGGAATGTGATTTTGTTGTTGAGTACAAGAAGCCGGAGAAGGAAGGCACAGTGCATTGGATTAAGGTAGCTGTTATATGTTTTATAACAATGGTTGGAAGCGGATATGGAATTATTGCGTACAACAATGACGTAAGTACGACGGATATATTTGACCGGGTGTACGAGCTTCTTGGAGCTTCTGCATATAAGGCAACAAATGCAATGGAGATTGCCTATGCTGTGGGATTGTTTATTGGAATTGTTATATTTTATGATCATTTTGCAGGACAAAAGCTGTCAAAAGCACCAACACCGCTTGAGGTTGAAATGGATAAATATGACAAAGATATATCAGAATCTGTTATTGATAGGGAAGGTGGAAAATGATAGCGGTTATTATTCTTATAGGGGCTATGTCGGGAGTGTTTACTGCAGCAGGACTTTTTGCACTTATAACCAGTGTTGGTGTTATTAACAGATATGCTGATGTCAGCGGGACGAGCAGACATGTGTCTCTGTATGAGGAATGTATAATAATCGGTGCGACGGCAGCCAATGCTGTATATGTTCTTGGAATCACGGTTAGAATAGGAATGACGGGCTGTATTATATTCGGGTTGATATCCGGGATATTTATAGGCACATTTTTAATAAGCCTTGCAGAGACAGTTAAAGCATTGCCAATATTTGTTCACAGGGCAAAGGCGGGCACAGGTCTTGGCTTTATTGTGGCGGCGACAGCGGCAGGAAAAGCACTAGGACAGCTTGTATATTACTTATATATGTATTGATTTTGCATTGCAAAAAGGGAGGATTTATGCACGATATTAATTCTGAAAGCGGTACCAAAGCTGATATTGAAAAAAGAAATGAAAGCTATAATGCTTATGTAAAAAATGTTACGCCTAAAGGAAGTTGTGTGGCAAAATGCTTTAAGGCATTCATTGTGGGTGGCTGTATATGTGTTGCGGGACAGATTATTTTAAATGTATGCAAGTGGATGAAAGTGCCTGACACGGATGCAGCATCGTACACAACACTTATACTTGTATTCTTAAGTGTAATTCTTACCGGACTTAATATTTATCCGTCTATAACAACATTTGGCGGAGCAGGAAGTCTTGTTCCGATTACAGGATTTGCAAACAGCGTTGCTGCTCCTGCGATTGAGTATAAGAAGGAGGGACGGGTGTTCGGTATTGGCTGCAAGATATTCACGATTGCCGGTCCTGTTATTCTATATGGAATATTTTTTAGCTGGTGTGCAGGACTTATATATCTGGCTTTAAAGCTTATACATGTACTGTGATTCTTGATTAAGAAACATCTGTATGGTAGAATCATAGGAACTGTTTTAAAGAAATGCGCAGGATACGAGGATAATATGGGAACTTTTTTAGAAGATTATTATAATAAATTTAATGAAGAAAAAAGACTGACTTCAAGACACGGACAGATTGAATTCCGTACATCGATTCATTATATACATGAGTGTATTGAAGAATTAAAGAGAGAAGGCAGAGAGAATATTAAGATTATGGATATAGGTGCCGGGACAGGCAGATACAGCGTTGCACTGGCTGAGGAAGGCTTTGATGTAACTGCAGTTGAACTGGTAAAGCACAATCTTGGAATATTGAAATCCAAGAATTCATCAGTTAAGGCTTATCAGGGCAATGCACTTAAGTTAAAGCGTTTCGAGGATGAAACATTTGACATAACCCTGCTGTTCGGGCCGATGTATCATCTGTTCGGACAGGAGGATAAGGTTAAGGCATTAAAGGAGGCGGCCCGTATTACAAGGAAAGGTGGCTTTATTCTTGTTGCTTATGTTATGAACGAGTATGGTGTAATTACATATGCATTTAAGGAAAGACATATTAAGGAGTGTATGGAACAGGGCAGGCTGACAGAGGATTTCCACACGATATCTTCAGAACAGGATCTGTATGATTATGTGCGTCTTGAAGATATTGAGAAGGTTAATGAAGCAGCAGGATGTGAACGTGTGAAGATTGTGACACCGGATGGACCGGCTAATTACATAAGACAGTTCGTGAACCAGCTTGACGAGGAGGAATACGAGATGTTTTACAGGTATCATCTTGCAACCTGTGAAAGAGCTGATCTGCTTGGTGCTGCTGCACATACGCTTGACATAATACGAAAATAATACATAATTAATACATTTTTGGACAGACTACTTATAAAGACTAATGGCACATGAGTATGTGCGGAAACGAGGATTATGACTGGAAAACAGAGTCTGTTATTTGACAAAGATGTATATGTGAGATGTGCTGCAACAGTGGTTGGAAAGAAAGAGGCTGATGGTCCGCTTGGTGAAATGTTTGATGTGGCAGTAGAAGATGATATGTTTGGAAAGAAAAGCTGGGAGGAGGCTGAGAGCCACATTCAGGAGATGGCGGTTGACAAGCTGCTTATTAAAAGCGGCATGGCTGCGTCAGACATAGATTATATCTATGCCGGAGACCTTCTTGGACAGCTTATAGCAACATCTTTCGGTCTTATGAGATATGAAATACCGATGTTTGGTCTGTACGGAGCATGTTCAACGATGGGCGAGGCATTATCACTTGGTGCAATGTGTGTTAATGCCGGATATGCGCAAAATGTAATTGCCATCGCGTCAAGCCATTTTGCAAGTGCTGAAAAGCAGTTCCGTTATCCGCTCGAGTATGGAAACCAGAGACCAGTTGCATCTACATGGACAGTTACAGGAGCAGGGGCGTATATCGTCGGCGATAAGCCTCTGGATAAGAAAAAATGTGTTCTCATAAAGGGTATTACAACGGGAAAGATTGTTGATTACGGCGTTAAGGATTCAATGAATATGGGAGCATGTATGGCTCCAGCAGCAGCAGAGCTTATAGAAGCTAATTTCAAAGATCTTGATGTTGATAAGGACTATTATGATGCAATATTTACAGGCGACTTAGGAGAGATTGGCAACAGAATATTGTCTGAGCTTCTAAAAGAAAAAAGTATTGATATTGCTGATAAGCTGTATGATTGTGGAATGCTTATATACGAGGGGGAAACTAAGTGTTCAGGCGGAAGCGGCTGTGGCTGCAGTGCAGTTGTTCTTGGAAGCTGTATTATGGACAGGCTTATAAGAGGAGAATATAAAAGGGTTCTTTTTGTTCCTACAGGAGCTTTGTTATCTACCGTAAGTTACAATGAAGGAAAAAGTGTGCCGGGCATAGCCCATGGTGTAATTCTTGAAGGAAAGGAGAGTTAAAGCCATGGATTTTGTTAAAGCATTTGTATGTGGGGGATTAATATGTGTTCTTACACAGATTCTTATGGAAAAGACAAAGCTTATGCCGGGAAGGATAATGGTTATTCTTGTAACAACAGGAGTTGTACTTGGAGCAGTTGGGATATACGAGCCGTTTGTTAAATTTGCAGGAGCGGGAGCAACAGTTCCTCTTACGGGATTTGGCAATGTCTTATGGAAAGGTATGAAGAAAGCAATAGATGAGCAGGGATTTTTAGGATTGTTTACAGGTGGATTTACTTCTTGTGCAGTAGGAGTGTCAGCAGCACTTATATTTGGATTTATTGCATCACTTATATTCGAGCCTAAGATGAAAAAAGAGTAGATATGAAAAGAGATGCCAGAATAGAAATCATCTGACATCTCTTTTTTGTGATTTTAAATTAATTATGGCCGTCTGGTTGATGAAGACGATGAGGATGTACTTTTATCTGTTTTAGTTTCCGACTGCGTTGCAGATGAAGTTTCCTCAGTACTTTTATTAGTATTTGTTGCTTTGGTTGGCTTTGTTGTGGCACTGTGAAGAGTACATAGCTTAGATAATTCAGTGTCTGTTATTGAAATATCAGCATCCCATGTCTTGAATTCCGAGCCTTCCTTATCATCACCAAGCTTATCAGCAGAAGATTTCTTTCTCATAATTTTGGTTGTTGTGCTTGGACAACCTGATGTAGCAATATCTCCTGATACATTACAGAAAGTTACTTTGGTATGTGTTGTACAGTATTCTGTTGGAACTGTGTCTTCTGTAAAATATTCAGTTATTATGCAGTTTCCTTCAGGATCCTGATCACATAATCCTTCAACAGGAAGAAGGCCTGATTTAGAGCAGACAGATGCTTCTACAATACCAGAAGGCTGTTCATATGTTCCGGTTGGAAGATTAAGGTTTTCATGGATTGTCTGCATAATTGAACGCCAAATAATATTATGATTTACAACATTTCCAAGCTCTCTTGAATTGTCATCATATCCAACCCATATTGTGGCTGTATAATATGGAGTGAAGCCACAGAACCATCTGTCGCTGTCATACTGTGTTGTACCTGTCTTACCTGCTACAGGCTGGCTTGAAAAGTTTGCTGAACGTGCTGTACCATCAGTTGCAACTGAACGGAGACCCTGTATAAGGAGCCAGTCTGAGTTCTCATTAAGAACCTTATGCGTTTCTGGAATGGTATTATCAATGATAATATTGCCATCTGAATCAAGTACCTTTGTGTAATAAACTGGTTTTGTATAGGTTCCCTTGTTAGCGATAGCAGCATAAGCAGCACACATATCGATATTGGAAACACCACGGGTCATACCACCAAGTGCAAGTGACTGGACAACATCATGTGCACCGTTAATTGCATTCTTAGGAGAAACAAGTGTTGATATACCGAATTTCTCAAGATAATTGTATCCGACCTGAGGAGTCAGCTTTGTAAGAATCTTAACAGCAGGTACATTCTGCGAAATTGTAAGTGCCTGTCTTAATGTAATCAGACCACGATATTCTCCTTTTGTGAAATTAGTTACAAGCTTGGCATCTGTGCCAGAGTAATAATAAGGTGCATCATCAATGGCAGAGGCAAGTGTATATGTTCCTGTATCAAGAGCGGGACCGTATGCAACAAGTGGTTTGATACTTGAGCCCGGCTGTCTTGCGATATCATTAGAAGCACGGTTTAAGCTTCGGTTAAGAGTTTTATCGCCGCGCCCACCAACCATTACTTTAACCTGGCCATTGGTCTGATCCATTATCGTAAATGAAATCTGCGGCTGTAATGTAAAGGTAAGTGTTTCCGAATAAACTTCTCCCCCTTCCTTAAGGAGTTCTTCTTTATATGCTTCAACATATGCTCTGGCAGCATCCTCATCAGTCAATGTGAGGCTGAAACTTGTGTCACCGAGTTTTTTGGTATACCAGTTAGCCATTGAGTTATGTGAATAATACGAAAATGTCCCATCTGTCTGCTTGACAGTTAAAGCATAGTTAATTGAAAAATGTGTATTATCATTGTAATTATCAGGGTCATTAATCACATCATCAGCAACCTGCTGCATCATTGTATCCTGCGTTGAATAAACCTGAAGTCCTCCGCGGTATATAAGGCTTGTTGCCTGAGATTCTGTATAGCCTTTCTGTGACATAAGATCTGAGGTAAGCTGGTTAATAAGTTCATCTACAAAATATGAATAGGTAGTTGTAGATGTTCCGGCAAGTTCAATGCCTTCAAGTCTTGCATATACATCATCTGTAAGAGCATCATCATATTCAGCCTGTGAAATATATCCCTGATCTTTCATATTAAGAAGAACCTGGCTTTGTCTGTCTCTGTTTCTGTCAGCGTGTCTTATTGGATTAAGACCGGTAGGACTTTTAGTGATAGAGGCAATAACTGCGCACTCGCTTAATGAAAGCTCAGATACATCTTTATTAAAGTAACCTTTCGCAGCAGCCTGGACACCATAATATCCGTTTCCAAGATTAATAGTATTAAGATAGTTCTCAAGTATTGATTTCTTGGACATTACAGTTTCAAGCTTTATGGCAAGATACTGTTCCTGTACTTTTCGTTTTATTTTCTCAATGTCAGATTCGTTGTAGGCATTAAATACATTATTCTTAATCAGCTGCTGTGTAATCGTACTGGCACCCTGTGACATGTGTCCTGAAGAAAGAGTGATAGATGCAGCTCTTAAAATACCTTTCATATCTATGCCGTTATGCTCATAAAAACGTTCATCCTCAATAGCAATAAATGCATGCTGAAGATTTAAAGGAATCTGGTCAATGGTAACATAAGTCCTGTTAGCTCCAGCAGATGAAAGTGTCTGTATTTCATTATTATCAGCATCATATATTTTGGTCGCAAATCCTTCGGGCGAAACATTAATAGAAGCTATATCAGGAGCGTTTTCTATAATTCCCTGAAATGAACCGAATACAAGGCATGAACCTGCTACAACTAATGCTATTATTCCGACCAGAGCCAGCTTTATAAAAAATATACCTAATTTGGTGCCAAGCTTGGTAGTAGCTGAATTGAGCAGCTTTTTCTTTTGTTTTATGCCTTTATCACCATAATTCATATATTGTCCTCCTTAATAAAGTCATGATATTATATCATAAAAAGAAGGCACAGGCAAATAATTGGAGTTGTGCCGAGTGATTTGGAAAAGGAAAAAATATGAAAAAAATAATTAAAAACGGACAGGGAGAATATATAGAGAAAAAATCAAAATTTATAGCGCATATTTTTAATGTTGAAAGCGAACAACAGGCAGCAGCCATAATAGCAGAAGCAAAAAAGAAATACTGGGATGCCAGACATAACTGTTATGCCTATATACTTGGGGATAAAGGGGAGATACAGAGGTTTTCAGATGATGGAGAGCCGTCTGGGACAGCAGGAAAACCAATACTGGAAGTATTATCGGGCAATGAATGCAGTAATTGCCTGTGCATTGTAACAAGATATTTTGGAGGAGTATTGCTTGGAACAGGCGGTCTTATAAGGGCGTATACAAGTGCATCAAAGGAGGCACTGGATGATTGTCTGACAGGAGAGCTTGTTGAAGGAGTGCATGCATATCTTGATGCTGATTATAATTATGTGGGGAAAATACAGCATTTATGTACACAGTATGACATTACAATTGTTAATACAGAATATTCAGATAATGTAATATTTGAATTGATGATGGAGAAGCAGGTTCGGCAGAGGTTTGAGAAAGCACTGACAGAAATGTCATCAGGCAGGATAGGACTAAGAGACATTAAGGAAGTTAAAATGTACAGAGATGGCAGAGGAATATTGAGCCTGTAAAATATGAATAAAAAATTAACAGTAGTAAAAAATAACAATACAATGGTCAACTTTTGTGAATCTAAAAGAATAATATGTAAAAGTGATGTAAAAAAACATAAAAAATGCGAGTGTGCTAGTGCATTTTTTACATAAAAATATGATAGTTATTGAAAGAAAAAGTATTCTTACGAAATAATTCAGACAAAAAATTAAGAAAAATTAAAAAAATGTGAACATGGCAAACCGCATAAATACTGGAGTTTCACACAAAACACAAAAAAAATACAATATTTATTAAAATTAGTCTTGTTAAAATAGTACAAAAATGATAATATATCAATGTCTAAAAAACGAAATGGGGGTTAAGCCCCGAAAACCAAATAAGGAGGGTTTTAAGGTTTATGAAAAAGACATTAAAGAAGTTTGCTGCTGTAGGTTTAACACTTACATCAGTAGTAGGACTTGTTGCTTGTGGTTCTAAGAACAACACTACAGACAGCAAAAAGGAAACAGTTGACTGGGCTTCAGTTGAAAAGCCAGGTAAGTTTACAGTTATGGTAGACGGAACTATTGTTAAGGAAACTAACGGAGCTGCTGAGTTCTATAAGTATTATAAGGAACTTACAGGACTTGATATTGAGTGGATTCGTCCAGATCACTCAAGCTACGCTGACTCTGTAAAGAACACATTCGCATCAGGAGACCTTCCAGATGTAGTTCTTCTGAACTCAGATTATCTTGCAAACTTCGCATCAAACGGATATCTTTGGGATATGACAGATGCTTGGGAGCAGTCAGCTACTAAGAATTCAGGAAGACTTACTGATATGGCTGATGCTGTTATGGCAGGTAATGTACTTGCTGGTCCAGACGGAACAAAGGCTCTTTACGGCTTCTCACCAACACGTGGTAACGGATGCTGTACATATGTAAAGGCTTCTGCATTAAAGGCAGCTGGATTAGACCCAGATAAGGTTGCTAATGAGACAATGACATATGATCAGTACTATGATATGCTTAAGAAGATTCAGGCAGCATCATCTAACAAGAACTATGTAATCTCTACATCAGGTTTTGTTGCTGGTGGTAACAAGCCAGAAGCTCCATATACTAACTACCTTCCAGAATTCTATCAGGATGCTCAGTTCACATTCTATCTTAAGGATGGAAAGTATGTAGATGGATTCTCAGAAGAAGCAATGAAGAAGGCTATGGACAGACTTAAGACAGCAATTGATGACAAGATTCTTGATCCTGCTACACAGAATGCTTCAACAAAGGAAGCTCGTAACAAGTTTACTAATAAGGACGCTAACCTTGCATCTTCAGTATTTACATACTGGGCTGGTACATGGGATAAGAACCTTACTAAATTACTTCCAGATCAGACAGACAGCCTTGTAGCTATCAAGCCTATCAAGGAAGTTGGCAAGTATGTAGAGCGTCTTGCTCCAGCTTGGGCTATTACATATAAGGCATATGAGAATGGAAAGGCTGAGGGAATCTTTAAGTACTTCATCGATACAATGCTTGATGGTGGAGATATCCAGGTAGCTTGGGAATACGGCGCTAAGGGAACACACTGGGATGATAAGGCAGAGACATATACAGTAGCTGGTAAGGATGGAAAAGAAGGTAAGACTTATACAGCAGCAGAAGGAGAATTCCATAATCTTCCATCTCCAGAAACACCATCAACACTTACAACTAAGAACCATATTGATCCAGATCTTGCAATTGCTGGATTTGGAGATAAGGAAGATCCAGGTCACAAGGCTCAAGATCCAATTATTACTGAATGCTACAAGATGTTCAATGCTAACTGCGAAATGGTTGAAGCTCTTCCTACAACAGAAGTTCTTAGTAACAATATCACAGATATCAATACTAAGAGAGTAGAAGTTCTTTCACAGGTAGTTCTTGGAACTAAGACATATGACGAAGCTATGGCTGATTACAATAGCCAGGTTGGTGCTAAGGTTACAGCTGTTATCGAGTCATTAAATGAGACAATTAAGTAATTTAACTTAAATGTTAAGAATTTAAGATGCGGATGCATCAGATGTTCAATATGGCGGCGCAGAGAAATCCGCGCCGCTTATATTGAGAAAAGATTTGCTTATGAAATTTGTATTTTTTGTATTTATTTGGTAGGCATACGATAAATTATTAGGAAAGAAGGTAAAAAAATGCAGTGTCCATCTTGTAACACAGAGCTTCCTAAGAAAGCAAAGGTTTGCCCTAAGTGTGGTACAGCAATAGGAAAACCAAAGGGAAACTTAAGAGTAATGGCTATCATTGGATTTGTTGTAATGCTTATTGCAAGTCTTTTACCAATGGTACAGTCGGGCGAGAAGATTAAACTGGGATTATATCCTAAAGCTTATGCTTTCGGCTACATGAATATCAGTATGCCGGTTATGTGGTATTTATTTATTGCATGTATAGTTGTTGCAATTATTCTTGTAGTAGCAAGAAAAGAAATTCTGTCTATTATTCCGGTAGCAGTTTCAGTTGTTATTACAATTGTTTCATTCCTTGCATTCGACTTTAACAGTGTTGAAGGAAAAGTAATGGGTGGTGGTCTTAAATTTGTCCCTCATTCACTTACAGATCTTCTCAGCAATGGTTATAATGGTAATTCATATCATATCGGATGTGGATTAATTGTTCTTGCAATTGGTGTTGTTATTGCAATTGCAGGTTGCTTCATTGATGTTGTGAAGCCATTTAAGAAAGATCTTCATGTTGATACTAAGTATCTTTCTAATTCATTAAATCAGAGCCTTTCTAATAAGATTTATTATTATAGAGGTTTCTACCTTATGTTCTTACCAGTATTTGTAATGATTATGTTGTTCAACTACTGGCCAATGCTTGGATGCCGTTATGCATTTACATGTTATATCATTGGTAACCCTTATTACATGGGACTTTACCATTTTGTAACAATGTTTACTAACGATGTATATTTCTGGCAGGCATTTAGAAATACATTAATTTTGTCAATTATTAAGTTGTTCTTAAATACAGGCGCAGCTGTTATAATTTCACTTCTTTTAAATGAAATTGCAAACATGATTTTCAAGAAGACAGTACAGACAATTATTTACCTTCCACATTTCATGTCATGGGTAGTTGTTGCTTCAGTTTTCAAGATGATGCTTGCACCGTATGATATCGCTCCAGTAAACTCAATTCTTATGAACATGGGCCTTATTGATACACCTATTGATTTCATGAATTCTGCTCAGTACTGGCGTGGAACATTCTATGTAATGAATGTTTGGAAAGATACAGGATGGGGAACAATCTTATTCTTAGCTACATTATCAGGTATCAGCCCAGACCTTTATGAGGCTGCACAGATTGATGGTGCTAATAGATTTAAGAGACTGATATATATTACATTACCAGCTCTTGCTAATACTATTATTACAGTATTTATCCTTAACCTTGCTAAGGTTATGAACCTGTTTGAGTCAGTATTCGTATTACAGTCACCTATTACTTATACTAAGTCACAGGTATTACAGACATATGTATATGTTAAGACATTCGGTGGTGGTAACTCAGATTATGGTTATACAACTGCTGTAGGTTTATTTAAGTCGTTCGTTGGTATGATCTTAGTTCTCGGTTGTAACTGGGCAAGTAAGAAAGTACGTGGACGTGGTATTGTATAGGAGGGAATAAATAATGAGTGATAGTACAACATTAGTTTACAAAAAGAAAAAGAAAAAATTTAAAATATTCCCAATAGTTAATGCAATATTCTTTATTATTGTTGCATGCTTGATTATGATACCAATTTATCGAGTAATTATCAGTTCTATTGATGCTAATACTTCATACAACTTTGTATGGATACCATCTCAGTTTACATGGGGTGGATATACTGCCGTGTTAACCAGATCAAGCTTATATACACCATTCTTGATTTCAGTTGTTACAACAATTATTGGTACATTTGTTGGACTTTTAGTTGTAACACTTGGTGGTTATGTATTAATTCAGTGGGAGATGCCAGGAAGAAACTTCTTCGCTTATATGCTTCTCTTCACAATGATTTTCGATGGTGGTATGATTCCTAAGTACCTTGTTATCAAGCAGTTGGGATTAATGAATACACTTTGGGCAGTTATTTTACCAATGTCAATCAATGTATATAACTTAGTTCTTATGAGAAACTTCTTTGAAGGTATCCCAGAGTCTCTTTTTGAGGCAGCTCAGATTGATGGATGCTCTCCAATGGGAATTTTCTTTAAGATTGTTCTTCCTCTTTCAAAGGCAGCTCTTGCATCAATTGGTTTGATGTTCGCAGTTAGTTTCTGGAATGATTATACAAACTTCAAGTTATATATTACTAAGAATAAGCTGTTCAACTTCCAGATTCAGTTAAGAAACATGGTTATTGATAGTGATATTCCAGTTGATGACGCAGTTAATCAGGAAACAATTGGTAATGCAGCTACAATCATTGCTATTCTTCCTTTCATGATTATCTACCCATTCTGTCAGAAGTACTTCGTACAGGGTGTTAACGTAGGTGCCGTTAAGGAGTAATGTTAATATTTTGAATTTATTTAAGGCGGGTCCATATGGACTCGCCTTTTTGCGCGAGTAGCGATGAGAATGTACAATCAAATGCACCAGCTATGCTCGCATATGCTGGTGTTTTTGATTGTATATTCGAGGAGCACCGCGACAACGACAGAACGAAGTTCTGGAGTATGAGCTACGAGCGCGAGTAGCGAAAAAACTGTATTTTTATTCGTCATTACCAGTCAAATAGTGGAATAATACTGTTTAACATGATACAATAAAACAAATATTGGTTAGGAGGAAAAAGGCTTGGATAAAAGTTTTGAAATTAAAGGATACATTAATAATGTATTAAAAGAAACCGGGCTTGAAGGAGCAGATGCATTTGATAAGGCACTTCTTCTTAATGCTTTAGGTAAACTTGAAGCAGCAGAGCATAGTGATGAATATAAGGATGTTATTACAGGTGAATTAGATAAGCTTATACAGGAAAATACTATTAATATGGGTGAGAATGACCTTGTTAATTACATGTATGGTAATGCATGCTACAGTGTTGGAAAGAATGATATTGCTGTTAATATTGCTAAGCAGACAGAGAGACAGCCAAGAACAGAATCAGGATATTTTACAGGAGCGGAAGGTGGCAGATGCTTATGCACTGCATTTAAGGCTTTAAGCTTCTATATGAATTATGAGACAAAAGATGGTGGTAAAGAACATTATAATGATATAATCGCGCAGTATAATGCAATATATACAGAATGCTTTGAGAACGCAGGAAAGGCAGCACATGATGGTGATGCTAAGGCTGTAAAAGCACTTGCTTTATTTGCAGCAGGAGCAGTTGATACACTTGAAGTTATGGATCAGGCGTTGTATGAGATATTTGCAAGAATAAGAGTAATGTATAAAGCAGCAGTTTCAGTTCTTAATGATACAATTGATAATACAGATTCGCAGTTTATAAAGCTTATATATGCATATGCAGTATTAAAAGGATGCCGTATGAAACTTATACAGACTGAAAAATATGCAACCAAGGCTGAGGAAATCTTTGAAAAAGCAACTGATAAGCATGTTGCGGATAAGAGCAGTGTAGCTGTATCAGCAGCATACATAACAGCTTACAGTGAGTATATAAGAAACAGGGATTATCAGGATTACGGACGCAGCAATGGAGGTGTATTATGGAGTTAAAGTTAGTTATCAAAACAGGAAGAAGTGCTGTAGTAGAATTTGATGACGGTGGAAAGTATTATTCAAAGGAAGAATACACACTCCTGGTTAATGGAGAAGAATATGGCAAGACAGAAAAGGTTGTTACAACAATATATGGTCTTAAGCCAGATACAGAATATAAGATTTCAGCTTTGTATGCAGGAAAAGAATATGGACCTGTTGAATTTAAGACAGATTATGAATATGTAACACTTAATGTCAGAGAATTTGGTGCGTATGGTGATGGAGAACATGATGATACTAATGCAATCCAGTGTGCGATTATGGCAGCTCCTAAGGATTCCAGAGTATTAGTTCCAGAGGGTGTTTATAAGATATCAAGCATATTCTTAAAAGATAATCTTAACCTTGAGCTTGCTAAAGGAGCAGTACTTTCAGCATTTACAGAAAGAGAAAAGTTCCCTATATTACCGGGACAGATTGAGACATACGATGAGAAAGATTATTACAATCTTGGTACATGGGAAGGCAATCCTCTGGATATGTTTTCAGCAATTGTATGTGGTATTAACTGTTCAAATGTTACAATTACAGGTGAAGGAACTATTGATGGATGTACAACTCACGATAACTGGTGGAAGAATTGTAAGATAAGAAATACTGCGTGGAGACCAAGATTATTCTTTATCAATAACTGTAGTAATGTTACTATGCATGGAATTACAGTTCAGAATTCACCATCATGGACAATCCACCCATATTTTAGTAAACATCTTAAGTTTATTGATGTTAAGATTCTTAATCCTGCTAATTCACACAACACAGATGGTCTTGACCCGGAAAGCTGTCAGGATGTTCTTGTGCTTGGAACATACATTTCAGTTGGTGATGACTGTATAGCAATCAAGTCAGGCAAGATATATATGGCTCAGAAGGAAAAGACTCCTACAGAGGATATGACAGTACGCCAGTGCTGTATGAGAGACGGACATGGTGCGGTAACAGTAGGAAGTGAGATTGCAGCCGGAGTTAAAGACGTTCATATCAGAGACTGCATGTTCATGAATACAGACAGAGGTTTAAGAGTTAAGACAAGAAGAGGTCGTGGTAAATTATCTGTACTTGATGATATTTCATTTGAGAATATTGATATGGATAACGTTATGACACCATTTGTTGTTAACAGCTTCTATTTCTGTGATCCAGATGGAAAGACAGAATATGTTGGTTCTAGAAAGCCACTTCCTGTTGATGACAGAACACCTTCAATCAAGAGCCTTACATTTAAGGATATCAATGCGAAAAACTGCCATGTTGCAGGTGCATATATATTTGGTCTGCCAGAGAGTAAAGTTGAGAAACTTACATTTGAGAATATTAACTTCAGCTATGCTAAAGATGCAAAGCCCGGGGTAGCAGCAATGATGCTTGGCTGTGATGAAGCAAGCAGACAGGGACTTATTGTAAGTAATGTAGAAAAACTTATATTAAAGAATGTCAATATTGAGGGCTGCAATGGAGAAGCAATTGTGGCAGATAATGTTGATAAGATTGAAAGAGATTAGTATAAATATATGGAAAATGAGGAACAATCATGAATTTACATGCACCAAAGGGAATTGATGTTGAGAATTGGTTCATTGAGTGCTATAGGAAGTATAAGGGGCATCCGTTAAAGATACTTATAGGGCTTTATAAGGGAAATTATAATAAGTTCTTTCTTGCAGTATTATTTTTCTTTATAAAGCATGCCCCTGTGTGGGTGCTGCCAATTGTTACGGCTAATATTATTAATGATATTACAAGTGGTTCGCCAGAAACTGTACAGAATATTATTATTCAGGCAATAATTATGGTTGCATTAGTTGTTCTTAATGTGCCAATGAATTATCTGTATACAAGATATAAATCATTAGCAACAAGGTATGCAGAAACAGGACTTAGAAAAGCACTTGTAAGGAAACTGCAGCAGCTTTCAATTTCGTACCACAAAGAGACACAGTCAGGCAGGCTGCAATCAAAGATAATGCGAGATGTAGAAGCGGTTGAGACGCTATCAACACAGATGTTTTTAAGCATATTAAATATTGCACTTAATATTGGAGTTGCACTTTTTGTTACGATATCAAAGAGCCTTATAGTGTTCTTATTCTTTCTTCTCACTACACCTCTTGCAGCGGCAACTATGGTATTTTTCAGAAATATTATGAAGAAGAGAAATACCGAGTTCCGTAAGGAGATGGAAGAGACATCTGCAAGGGTTATGGAGATGGTTGAGCTTATTCCGGTTACAAGGGCACATGCACTTGAAGAGGAGGAAGTAACCAAGATGAGCGGACAGCTTTTCGCAGTTGCGGAGAAAGGCTATAAGCTTGATGTTATACAGGCATTATTTGGCTCGGTTGGATGGGCAATATTCCAGGTTTTTCAGGTTGTGTGTCTGGGATTCACAGGATTTCTTGCTTTAAAGGGAAGTGTTGGTCCGGGAGACATTACACTTTACCAGAGTTATTTTGCAACAATAGTAAGTCAGGTATCATCACTTATGTCGCTTATACCAGTTATTGCCAAGGGAGTTGAGTCTGTTAATTCTATTGGAGAAGTACTTCTTGAAGAAGATATTGAATGCAATGACGGGAAAGAAGCACTTGATAGTATAGAAGGTGAGTTTGATTTTAAAAATGTCAGGTTTGCCTATAATAATACAGACAAACCAGTACTTCATGAGCTTAATCTTCATGTCAATAAGGGTGAGACGATTGCACTTGTCGGAGAATCAGGAGCTGGTAAATCTACAATTCTTAACCTTGTTATAGGCTTTAATTTTGCCACAGACGGAGTTGTTACGATTGATGGACATGATATGAGAGATATTGATCTTAGAAGTTATAGAAAGCATCTGGCAGTTGTACCGCAGACATCAATATTATTCTCAGGAACTATAAGAGATAATATAACATATGGAATAGATGATTTCGATGAAGAAGCCCTTAATAAAGTTGTGGACGCAGCTAATTTAAGAGATCTTATAGATTCACTTCCGGATGGATTAGATACAGTTGTGGGAGAGCATGGTGGAAAGCTTTCAGGCGGACAGAGGCAGCGTGTATCGATTGCAAGAGCACTTATGAGAAATCCTGAAGTAATAGTTCTTGATGAGGCAACATCAGCATTAGACAGTATATCTGAGAAGCTTATTCAGGAGGCACTTAATAATCTTACTAAAGACAGGACAACATTTATAGTTGCACACAGATTATCGACTATAAAGGGTGCAGACAGAATAGCGGTAATAGCAGATGGTCACTGCGTTGAATATGGAACATATGATGAGCTTATGGAACTTAAAGGCGAATTCTATCAGATGAAATCAATACAGAGCTAAAAAATAAAAGGAGGCGGGAATATAACCCGTCTCCTTATTTATATGCCTGTCGGTTTTAATTACTTATTCTCAGCAAACCAGATTCTGAGTGTAGAGATAAGCTTTTCCTTAGAATCAACATCTAACTTCTGTACAATCTGCATGATTTCATTGTCAAGAGCTGTATTCTGGTATGACTTGTCAACGCTTCCTGCAAGATAATCAAGAGAAACTCCTGTAAGTTCTGCATAATATGAAAGCATTCTTAATGTCATAAGGTTACGGCCATTCTCAACATTACTTATGTAACCAGGTGTAACCTCTAATGCTTTAGCAACGTCTTCCTGTGTAAGACCGTGTGCAATTCTTAACTTCTTAACTTTAGCTCCTAAATCGCTATCCATAATTCAAACCTCCTAAAAATAATTACTTTTTGTTTGCTCTGTAACGAGCTGTGTGATCAAGAATCTTCTTACGGATTCTAAGACTCTTTGGTGTTACTTCAAGTAATTCGTCTGTGTCAATATAATCCAGTGCCTGCTCCAAGCTAAGAATTTTAGGTGGAACAAGACGGAGAGCCTCATCAGCACTTGAAGAACGAGTGTTGGTAAGATGCTTTGTCTTGCATACATTAACCTCAATATCCTCAGTACGAGGATTTTCGCCAACGATCATTCCGGCATATACCTTCTCACCAGGTCCGATGAAGAGAGTACCTCTTTCCTGCGCATTGAAAAGACCATAAGTGATAGCATCACCGCTTTCGTAAGCAATAAGAGAACCATTCTTTCTGTAAGAAATGTCTCCTTTGTATTCTTCATATCCTTCAAAAGAAGAATTGATAATACCGTTACCCTTAGTATCAGTAAGGAATTCACCTCTGTATCCGATAAGACCTCTTGAAGGAATAGAGAACTGAAGTCTTGTGTATCCACCGTTAATTGGTGACATACCAAGGAGTTCGCCCTTTCTCTGGCTTAACTTCTGGATAACAGATCCTGTGCAGTCATCTGGAACATCGATATAAGCAAGTTCCATAGGCTCAAGCTTCTTACCTCTCTCATCTGTGTGGTAGAGTACCTCGGCTTTACTTACTGCAAATTCATAACCTTCTCTTCTCATATTCTCAATAAGAACTGAAAGATGAAGCTCACCACGTCCTGAAACCTTAAATGAGTTCTCAACGCCAGGTGTTTCCTCAACTCTTAAACTAACATCTGTATTAAGTTCCTTGAAAAGTCTGTCTCTTAAATGTCTTGAAGTAACGAATTTACCTTCTTTACCTGCAAGAGGACTGTCATTAACCATGAAGTCCATAGAAAGAGTAGGTTCTGAAATCTTCTGGAAAGGAATGGCAACAGGGTTGTTAAGTGAACAGATTGTATCACCGATATGAATATCAGCAATACCTGATACAGCAACAATTTCACCGATTCCTGCTTCGTTAACTTCTACCTTATTAAGTCCGTTAAATGTATAAAGCTTAGTAATTCTTACACGTTTTTTAACGCTTGGATCATGGTGGTTAACAATCATAACCTCCTGATTAACCTTAAGGCTTCCATTATCAATCTTACCTACGCCAATTCTACCAACGAATTCGTTGTAGTCAATAGTAGAGATAAGCATCTGTGTATCTGCATCAGGGTCACCCTCTGGTGCAGGAATGTTATTGACGATACAGTCAAAGAGTGGCTGCATGTCTTTCTTTTCATCATTAAGGTCAGCCATAGCATAGCCTGACTTAGCTGAAGCAAAGATGAATGGACAGTCAAGCTGATCTTCATTAGCATCAAGGTCAATGAAAAGCTCTAAGATCTCGTCAATAACTTCTTCAGGTCTTGCTTCTGGACGGTCTATCTTGTTAATACATACTATAACAGAAAGATTCATGTCAAGAGCTTTCTGTAAAACAAACTTTGTCTGAGGCATAACACCTTCGAATGCGTCAACAACAAGAATAACGCCGTTAACCATCTTAAGTACTCGCTCAACCTCGCCACCGAAATCAGCATGGCCAGGAGTATCAATAATGTTAATCTTAGTATCCTTATATGTGATAGCTGTATTCTTAGAAAGAATAGTGATTCCTCTTTCTCTTTCGATATCATTGGAATCCATAACTCGTTCAGCGACTTCCTGATTAGCTCTGAAAGTTCCGCTCTGCTTTAACAGCTCATCAACAAGGGTTGTCTTACCATGATCAACGTGGGCAATAATTGCAATATTACGAATATCTTCACGCTTTGTTTTCATTAATAATGTCCTTCCTGAATTAAACTTAAAATATCTTCTATGATTAGCAACTTTTATATTCTATCACAATATTCTTAAAAAACAATACTAAATATATAAAAATTTTTTTATTTTTTGAACACATATTATTCAAAAAGTTTTTGTAATATTTGCGAAAACGACATCATATACATATTAGAGAAAACAAAGCACATGCCACAACACATTGATAATAAGGTGGCAAAGAAGGGAGAAATACAGAATGCTTGATAAAGTAATTGAAAACAACAGAGTGTGTATCATTGGAGAGATTGTCTCAGAGTTCACTTTCAGCCATGAGGTCTTTGGAGAGGGCTTCTATATTGCTAATGTATCAGTGAACAGATTAAGTGATATGGTAGATGTCATACCACTTATGATATCTGAAAGGCTTATTGATGTTACTAAGGATTATAGAGGAATGAAGATTGAGGTTGCAGGACAGTTCCGTTCTTATAACAGACATGAAGGAACTAAGAATAAGCTGGTGCTCTCAATATTTGTAAGAGAATTAAGATTCTTAGAAGATGACGAGATGCCTGAAGAGCAGTCTAAGTCCAACCAGATATTCCTTGACGGATATGTATGCAAGCCTCCTATTTATAGAAAAACTCCATTAGGAAGAGAAATTGCAGATATCTTAGTGGCTGTAAACAGACCATATGGCAAGTCGGATTACATACCATGTATAGCATGGGGAAGAAATGCAAGATTTGCAGGAGGTCTTGAAGTAGGTGCACATCTTCAGGTTAGCGGACGTGTACAGAGCAGAGAGTACACTAAGAAAATAGGAGAAGAAGAGGTTGAGAGAAGAGTTGCTTATGAGGTATCAGTAAGCAAGATTGACCTTGTTGAAGATGAGGAATAATTAAGACAACATTTATGTTCTTTAGTTTAAGGATATATATTGACATAACATTATCAGAGTGATATAGTCACATTAACTGTAAGGGTTTCCCCTGCAGCAGGTAGAGGTCGCACGATTCAAGAGTAATTATCCTGATGTCCCGGAAGACATATGAAGGATAGTAAAAGGGGAAAGTGCCGAAGAGGATTGTTTCCGGAGCAGTCTTACTGGGCGTAGGATTAATAGTTTTACGACTGTCATCGAATAGATGGAGAGCTACTTAAAGGACTATTACTATGATTTCTTTAAGAGCCAGTCTGTTTGAGCAGATTGGCTCTTCTATGTTGTTGAGCTACTCACATGGGTAGCGATGAGAATAGGCAGGAATCATGTACATAATAATAGCTGTTAACAGCGGAAAGAAGGATGGTATGTCAGTATTTACCGGAGCCGGTGTAGCGATTATTACACCAATGAAAGCTAATGGAGAAGTTAATTACGATAAGCTTGGAGAATTCCTTGATTACCAGATTAATAACTCAACAGATGCAATTATTATCTGTGGAACAACAGGAGAGGCATCAACACTTACACATGAGGAGCATGTAGAAACAATCAGATTTGCTGCTGATTATGTGAAGAAAAGAGTTCCTGTTATTGCAGGAACAGGTTCTAACTGCACAGAAACAGCTGTATGGCTTTCACAGGAAGCACAGAAGGCAGGAGTTGATGGATGTCTCGTAGTTACACCATATTATAATAAAGCAACACAGAAGGGTCTTATCCAGCACTATACAGCAGTTGCGAAGTCAGTAGACCTTCCTATCATTATGTATAATGTTCCAGGAAGAACAGGCTGCAATATCCAGCCAGAGACAGCAGCTAAGCTTGCTAAGGATGTTGACAATATCGTTGCTATTAAAGCTGCAACAGGTAATCTTGCACAGGAGAGCAAGACAATGGCATTAGCTGAGGGAAGACTTGATATGTACTCAGGTGAAGACGGACTTATTGTTCCTCTTATGTCAATTGGAGCAAAGGGTGTAATTTCAGTATTATCTAATGTTGCTCCTAAGCAGACACATGATATCTGCGCTACATTTGCAGCTGGAGATGTTGCTAAGGCTGCACAGTTACAGTTTAAGGCATTAGAGCTTGTAGATGCATTATTCTGTGAGGTTAATCCAATTCCTGTTAAGCATGCACTTAACCTTATGGGATGGGATATGGGACCACTCAGAAGCCCATTATGCGAGATGGAAGAGGCTAACTTTGAGAGATTAAAGAAAGCAATGGTTAACTACGGAATACTTTAATTGACAGGAGAATGAACATGACAAGAATAATTATGCATGGCTGTAACGGCCATATGGGACAGGTCATTACAGGAATAGTTGCTAACGATGCTAATGCACAGATAGTAGCAGGAATTGACCTTCGTGATGACGGACATAACTTATATTCGGTATTTGCTTCATTAGAAGAATGTAATGTTGAAGCAGATGTTATTATTGATTTCGCATCAGCTAAGGCAGAGGATACACTTGTTGACTATATTAAGAAAACTAAGATTCCTGCTGTAATATGTACAACAGGATTAAGCGATGAGCAGATTGCATCAATCAATGAAGCATCAAAGAGTGTTGCAATATTACGTTCAGCTAATATGTCACTTGGAATCAATACATTATTCAAGCTTTTACAGGATGCTGCCAAAGTGTTTGCGTCAGCAGGCTTTGATATTGAGATAGTTGAAAAGCACCACAACCAGAAGCTTGATGCGCCAAGTGGAACAGCTCTTGCACTTGCAGATTCAATGAAGGAAGTGCTTGATGATGATTATTTCTACAGATATGACAGAAGCCAGTTAAGACAGAAGCGTGATCCTAAGGAAATCGGAATCAGTGCCGTAAGAGGTGGAACTATTGTTGGAGAGCATGAAGTAATTTTTGCTGGAGAAGACGAGGTTATAGAATTCAAGCATACCGCACATTCTAAGGCTGTATTTGCAAAGGGTGCAGTTGAGGCTGCCAAGTTCCTTGCAGGAAAGCCGGCTGGAATGTACGATATGAGAGATGTTATTGCAGCTAAGAACTAGTTGTCAGAACAGTTAATATAATGATATTCAATGCGGCTTGCTTCGGCGAAGCCGCATTTTTTATATAATGCCACAGCTGCCCTGTTATTGCTTGTTACATTAAGTACGAGTGGAAGTGAAGCAATGTTAAAGTAGTCTTTAAGAAAATGCTTCATAAGGCATGTACCAATGCCTTTCCCACGAAGCTTCTCATCAACGAATACGCCGTATACATTGACAAATGTGTTCTGTGTATCAAGATAAAGAAGAGCCACAGGTTCTTTATATTCCGGCAGATACATAAGATAATCCTCGCCCTCAAGATAGTATTCGGCATTGTCAGGCTCTACAGCCTGTATTGATTCTGAGTTAAAATGCGCTTTATCAAGATGGTACAGATATTCGTAGAAACATACATCACCACATAAAGAACAGTTAAGAAGTTCTCCACTTATAGGCGCAATAAGCTCTAAATTGCCAGCAGAGCTGCTTTTAAGCTTTCTGCAACAGATGGATAGCATATTACGAAAATGTCCTCTATGGCGAAAATCAGGAGCTACAAGAGCTGAAACTTCAACATACCCGCATTCATCATTGATAAGCAGTCCAATAAAGCCATACATTACAGGTGAATCTGCATCTTCATCAACAAGCGCACACTGGATAAAGCTGTCGTTATGGGAATCACAGTAATAAGGCTCGTAGCCGTCACATTTGTTAATAAGTTCTTCAAGAGCATTCATTAAAATGCTGTCCAGATAGTCAATCTCAATATATTTCATAGTGGTTCTCCAATAAAAGTTTATAAAAATATTACTTTGAAATAAGAAACATTTGTTTACAAAAGTGTCAAAATGCCTTACTATATAGAGGTATATACATCAGTATAACAAAATAATTGATTTACCAGCAATAGGTTATTGGGAGGATTTACATGGGTAAAGTTGCCATACTTACAGACAGTAACAGTGGAATTACACAGGCTCAGTCTAAGGAGCTTGGAGTTAAAGTTATACCAATGCCGTTCTTTATAGATGGAGAGCAGTATTTTGAAGATATTAATCTTACACAGGAAGAGTTTTATGAGAAGTTAAAGCAGGATGCTGATATATCTACTTCACAGCCTTCTATTGGTGAGATGCAGGATGCATTTGATGAACTTCTTAAGGAATATGATGAGCTTGTATATATTCCTATGTCAAGCGGTCTTAGTGGGACATGCCAGACAGCTACTATGGTGGCTGATGATTATGATGGAAAGGTTCAGGTTGTCAATAACCAGAGAATTTCTGTAACTATGAGACAGTCTGTTCTTGATGCAAAGGAGCTTGCACAGAGAGGTAAGTCTGCAGCAGAGATTAAGGAGATTCTTGAGAAACATAAGATGGAATCAAGCATATATATTACACTTGATACTCTTAAGTACTTAAAGAAGGGCGGAAGAATAACTCCTGCGGCAGCTGCTATTGGAACTATGTTAAAGCTTAATCCTGTGCTTCAGATTCAGGGTGAGAAGCTAGATGCATTTGCCAAGGCAAGAGGTAAGGCTTCTGCGAAGAAGATTATGCTTAAGGCAATGCAGGATGATTTAGATACAAGATTTGCAGAGTTTGCAAAGGATGGAAAGATGCATATGGAGGTTGCCTATTCAGGTAATCCTGAGGAGGCAGAGGAATGGGCTGCGTTAGTTAAAGAGACTTTTCCGCAGTTTGATTTCCACATGGATCCGCTTTCACTTTCAGTTGCCTGCCACATAGGACATGGTGCACTTGCGATAGCGACATCTGCTTATCTGCCAGAACTTGATTAATACGAATGATAAGCCTGTGACAGCGCATGAGTTGTTGCAGGCTTTTATTTATAAATGCGGATATTACCGCAGGTTAATATGAATGGAGGATTGTTATGCCAGCAAGAAGTGAGATTGATGATAAGTTTAAATGGGCTGTGAGTGATTTATACAGCTCTGATGAAGCATGGGAGAAGGATTATAACAGTATACTTGAACTGACTGACCAGCCAAGTGAGCTTAAGGGCAGGATGGGCGGGTCTGCCGGCATGCTTTACAAGGCGCTTAAGGAGTATGAACGGGTAGAATACATTACTGAAAGAGTGTATGTGTATGCATTTATGAAATATTATGAGGATACAGGCAATTCAAAGTATCAGGAAATATCTGGGAAAGCCCAGATGGCTGCGATGAAGGTGTCAGAGAAGTATGCATTTTTAGAGCCTGAGCTTATATCAATAGATACCGATGTGCTTGATAAATATATCAGCGAGGATGAAAGGCTTGGAATGTATAAGCATTTTATTGATGACTGCCTCGCAGGGAAAGAGCATACGCTTTCTGAAAAGGAGGAAGCACTGCTTGCAAAGGCATCACAGATGTCAACTGTGCCTAATGAGGTATTTTCTAAGTTTAACAATGCTGATGTTAAGTTTGGCAAGGTGAAAAGAGAGAATGGACAGGAAGATGAGCTGACTAACGGCAATTTTGCCACATTTATGGAAAGTCATGACAGAGCTGTAAGAAAGGCGGCATTTGAGGCGTTGTATAAGCAGTATGGGGCGTATATCAACACAATTGCGGCAGCGTTTTATGGCAATGTCAAGCAGGCAATGTTCTATGCAGACGCAAGGGGTTACAAGTCAACACTGAACATGTATCTTGATGGTTCATTTATTCCGGAAAATGTATATAAGAATCTTATTAAGACTGTCAATGACAATCTTGACAAAATGTACTGCTATGTTGATATAAGAAAGAAGGCACTTGGTGTTGACGAGCTGCATTTTTATGATATATATGCACCGATGGTAGAGGATATTGACTGGAAGATAAGCTATGATGAGGCTAAGGACATTGTTGTGAAGGCACTTGCACCAATGGGTGAGGAGTATGTTTCACACATTAAAGAAGGCTTCAATAATGGCTGGGTAGATGTGTATGAGAATACCGGAAAGCGTTCGGGAGCATTTTCATGGGGCGCTTATGGCACACACCCGTATGTATTTCTTAATTACTCAGATACACTCAATGATGTTTTTACGGTTATTCATGAGATGGGGCATGCAATGCACACTTATTATTCCAATGCAAACCAGCCTTATATCTATGCTGGATATAAGATATTCGTTGCGGAAGTTGCGTCAACCTGTAATGAAGCACTTCTTATGCAGTATATGTTAAAGAATACTGATGATGAGAAGAAGAAAAGATATCTGCTCAATCATTTCTTTGAGCAGTTTAAGGGAACTCTTTACAGACAGACTATGTTTGCGGAGTTTGAGATGGAGGCACATGCAAAGGCAGAACAGGGTGAGGTTTTATCAGCAGAGAGCCTTTGTGACATGTACAAGATGCTGAATGAGAAGTATTTCGGCCCGGATATGGTTATTGATGATGAGATAGCACTTGAGTGGGCAAGAATACCACATTTTTACACACCATTCTACGTATACCAGTATGCAACAGGCTATTCCGCTGCAATTGCAATATCAACTAAGATACTTGCAGGTGATGAGCAGGTTATAGCAGGTTACAGAAAGTTCTTGTCAGGCGGCTCTTCAATGCACCCTATTGAGCTTCTTAAGCTGTGCGGAATAGATATGACAAGACCGGATGTTGTGCAGGAAGCACTGGATGTGTTTGGGGAATTACTAAAACAGTGGTAATGCTTAATGTGTTGTGAATATAAAGATGATTCTGGGAGATAATTCGTCTTCCAGAATTTTTTTATGGGATAAATGTAACTATTGCCGAAATAATCCGTCTCTAATTATGAAAGGGTTAACACTTTTAAAAAACATGGAGTATTTACAGTAATGGATGATAAACAGATAATCAATTTATTTTTTCGAAGAGATGAAGATGCAATTAAGGTGGTTGATGAAAAATATGGTTCTAAGTTAAATGCACTGGCAGCCAATATACTGCAATCAAGAGAGGATGGGCTGGAATGTGTCAATGACACGTATATGAAAGCATGGAATAGCATACCGCCTGCAAGACCAGAGTATTTATTCGCATTTCTGGCGGCATCTGCAAGAAATATTGCGATTGATATGATAAGAAAAAACAATGCGGGAAAGAGACAGGCCAAAGTTGTTGAATTGACAAAAGAACTGGAAGAATGCATAGGTGATGGCGGATTGCAGACACATCTTGACAAGGAAGATATTGGAGAGATGTTATCGCATTTTCTTGAAACAGTTGATAAAAATAAAAGAATTATATTTCTCAGGCGGTACTGGTACTCGGATTCAATTAAAGATATTTCAGAAAGAATGCAGATGAGCGAATCAGCAGTGAAAGTTACTCTTCACAGAATGAGGAAAGAATTAAGAAAATATATGGAAAGCGAGGGTTTATATCTATGAAAAAATCAGAGGCAATGGATTTATATGAAGGACTTAATGGAATTAGTCCGAAAATGATTGAAGAAGCGGGAAATTACAAGAAAACTGCCAGTGTGGATATCAGGCATAAAAAGAGCAATAATGTAAAAAAGATAATGGCAGCAGGTCTTGTGGCAGCAGCGGCTGTTGCTGCTGTATTGGGAGTCAGAGAATTGAAGCCTTCTGTGACAGAAAGCGGGAACCAGAGCAGTAATCAGCTGGCATCAGAGCAGACAGGATATAAAATTGCTCATGTAATGAATGTGTATGCAGCCGGGCTTGATGATACATCAGAATGTATTTTTTCTAATGGAGAGAAAACTTCCGATATATCCGGAGTTGTGGCTGGAATTTCAAGCCAGGTTGGAGATTCATCTGTGATGGGGCAGGTTATGGCTGGTATAAATGTGACAGGCAAAGATATCTTAAAGATTAATTATTCTATAATGGGAAATGATTCGGATGTGACATATAATCTGGCAAGGATGAAAGAGGTTGACAAGGACAGTCCTGAATATCAGACATCTTCTGAAAAATTCAGAAAAAAGACGGAGAACGGCTATGATTATTACATTATTGAAGATATCGGGGAAGAGTATGAGGAGAACGGCAACAGTCATAGCGAGGGCATACAGATTGTAAAGTTCTCAAAGCATTTAGAAAAAGAATCTTTGTATCAGGACCGTCAGGTATACAATGAGATGGTTAAAAATATGTATGAAGGGATTACATTAAGTGTAACTGTGACATATGGAGACGGAACAACAGAGATTGTTGATGTGGGATTCAAAGAAGTCGGTGGTGGCGACAATTCAGGAAAAGTATCAGATAAAGTGGCTGTTTATGTGAAGTGATGAGTGACAGCGTATTATTAGCAGATCTTAAACGAAGAGAAAGACATGGTGCCGGGTGGAGCCATGTCTTTTTGCATAAATAAAGGAAGCCAGATAAATACTGACTTCCTTACAAAATAAAAGAGCGCGAGACGGGGATCGAACCCGCGACCCCCTCCTTGGCAAGGAGGTGCTCCACCACTGAGCCACTCGCGCAAACACAATCTTCTCACAAGAAAACTCTCTTGCGAACACAAACAAGATAATACACATAAAATATTAATCTGTCAAGTGCAAATTTAAAAAAGTTGAATCTTTTATGTTAATATTATAATATAAGAGCATGATAATATATGTTAAATAAAGATATAATAGGCAGAAATCTAGACATAAGGAGAATACGCGATGCTCAATATAGAATATGGCTCATATCAGAAATTATATGATAAATATGGAGAAGATTTTATATATGATCCTGATATGTATTTTAATAATACATATGATGAAAAATGGATTACATCAGATATAGCAAGAAAAATAATAAAAGATATAGATAAATCAGAAGTGCTTGGAGAGAATTGTATAGAAAGTCCAATACTTGGACAGATAAGTCCAAAAGATTTATCAGGTGGAGCAAAAACATTGATGTTAATTTATAATAATCCGAATTTGGTTATTAATGCTTCAGCTTGTGGAGATAATTGTGTAAAGTGGCTTTTACAGATGGCTGAAGAAAAAGATATATTTATAAGATTACTTCATAATATGAACTTTGGAACAGCATTTACAATAAAAGTTATGAATACAAATCAGGTTGTACATACTATGCCTGAATTGATACAGATAAACAGTGATATATTAAGAGGGCGAAGATGATGGCAGAGCCAGTGGCATTAGAATTACATGTGATAAACCATGTGTAGTTCTTGAAGGGAAGAACTGGGAGAATGATTTAAGAGAAATCAATCAAAGTATAGTATTTGTGGATGAAGGGGCAAAATTCATCAATACAGAAGAATTTGCATCGGCTATAAAGAATTCTGATAATTATTATGTGTTGATAACAAGACAGGATTTATGTAATTTACCATATAGTATACATGAGATATATGAATTGAATACGGACAAAATAGGAAATAGGATGTTTTGCAAGCAGCAACGCATATATAAAAGTGATAACATTTCAGAAAATGTTATGGTATCAAATATTATAACAGAGGATTCAAAAACGGGATATGAGTTTTATAATGAATATGCTATATCACACAATATGATATGCGAGCATGCAGATGGTAAAACAAATGTATCTAAGAGAATTATAAATAAATCAAATTCAGATGTAACATTAATTGTGGTGGATGGAGCAGCGTATGGTTCAGAGATGAATAATACAATGATATTGATTAATAGTATTCCAGGGTACATATTATTTACACCAGAATCATTTGAATGGTTACTATTGAATTCAAACATTTTAAATAAGCCATATATACTGGATATACTAAAAGAACCATATAATTATATTGAAAGCAGTGAGTTTTTTAGCTGGGAAAACTATTTTACAGAGTTGCTGAATAAAGCTACAAGAGAAAGCGAAGTTGTTCCATACAGCAAGGGCAATAATAAATCCATAAGGATGTTCACAACAGAGAAGAATATGAAAAAAATTATTGAATCAAGTGATTTAAGATATTTGTTAAAGACATGATAAAAAGAGGAAGTCAGTATCTACTGGCTTCCTCTTAAAAATAAAAGAGCGCGAGACGGGGATCGAACCCGCGACCCCCTCCTTGGCAAGGAGGTGCTCCACCACTGAGCCACTCGCGCAAACACAACTAAGATGATAATAGAAAAATAACATTTTGTCAACACTTTTTTGAGGAAATTTACAGGAAATTTTCAGAAGTTTTCAGAAAGATTTTTAAAATTCGAATTTCTGAAAAATTAATATATGGGAAAGGACGTCAGGGATTTCTATTTTTTTGATAATATGGTATACTTTGCATGCTGAGTAGCAGAATTAGAAAGAATGGAGATTATTATGAATCCAGCATCAATTATGAAGCTTATGAGTGCCAAGAACAAGTTTCAGAAGAATCATCCGAAGTTCGTGGCATTTCTTAACAGATGTTTTGCAGGAGGTCTTAAGGAAGGAACTATAATTGAGATTACAGTTACTAATCCTGAAGAGGCACCTATAACATCTAATATAAAGGTACAGCAGTCTGATTTGGAACTGCTTGAAGAATTAAAAGAAATGGGTAGATAGTTTGCTTCGCAAAACAACGCGAAATAACAAGGAGGATTGGAATGTTTGGGAATGACAAGTCCAGAAAGAACGGACTTAATATTATAGTTGTAGGAGGCGGTAAGGTTGGTGCCACTCTTGTGGAGAGACTCAGCAGGGAGAACCATGATGTTACTCTTATTGATAAGAACAGGGTTAAGCTTGATGCAATAACAGGTGCATATGATGTTATGGGAGTTGAGGGCAATGGTGCAAGCTTTGCTGTTCAGAAAGAAGCCGGTATTGACTCAGCTGACCTTCTTATATCGGTAACTGATTCTGATGAGCTGAATCTTTTATGCTGTACACTTGCAAAGAGGGCTGGCAGATGTGAGGCAATTGCAAGAGTAAGAACACCTGAATACAGTCAGGAGGCTGCCTTTTTAAGAGACAGATTAGGCCTGGCAATGATTATTAATCCGGAATTTGAGGCTGCAAGTGAGATAGCACGTGTGCTTTACATGCCGACAGCACTTGAGATTGGAACATTCGCACATGGACAGGCAGAGATGATTAAGATAAAAGTCCCTGAGGGTAACCAGATGTGTGGCCATACTCTGGCGGAGATATCCAAGGCTTCATCATCTAAGGTTCTTATATGCGCAGTTGAGAGGGATGGAGAGGTGTTCATTCCATCAGGACATTTTATTATAAGGGCAGATGATAAGTTATCTTTCATTGCATCAAGAAAGAATGCAAGGACATTTCTTGCAAGTGTAGGTTTTCAGACACATCAGGTCAAGAGTACCATGATTGTCGGAGGTGGAAGAGTTGCATATTATCTTGCAAAACAGCTCCTTAACATGGGAATTGATGTAAAGATTATTGAGAATGACAAGGAACGCGCGTTAAAGTTAAGCGAGGAGCTGCCGGGAGCTGTTATTATTAATGGTGATGGTACTGACGAGAGTCTTTTAAGAGAAGAGGGGATTGAGTATGTGGAGAGCTTTGTCCCTCTTACAGGGATTGATGAAGAGAATGTAATGCTTACTCTGTATGCAAGAAAAGTATCTGAAGCCAAATGTATTACGAAAATAACAAGAATGGGATTCAGCAGTGTTATTAACAGCCTTGATCTTGGCAGTGTGATTTATCCAAGATATATAACATCAGAAGCTATCATTGCTTATGTAAGAGCTAAGAAGGAGTCTATGGGAAGCAATAACATACAGACCTTGTATCATTTGTTTGACCAGAAGGCAGAAGCTATAGAGTTTAATGTTGATAAAGAATCAGGAGTTACAGGCAAGCAGTTTATGGAACTTAAGCTGAAGGATAATCTGCTTATAGCACTTATTAACCGTAATGGTAAGATTATTATTCCAAGTGGTACTGACAGCCTTATGGTTGGAGATACTGTGGTTATTGTAACAACTCATACAGGGTTTGATGCTATAACTGATATTCTTAGATAGGAAAGGCTGGGAACATTGATATGAACAGTTCTATAGTAAGATATATTCTTGGACATGTTTTAAAGATAGAAGCGGCTCTTATGGTCATTCCTGTGATTGTTGGCGTTATATACAGGGAGAAGGCAATATCTGCATTCTTGATAACAATGGCATTATGTGCTGTATGTGGGATTCTTATGACAATTAAAAAACCTGCCAATACAGTTTTTTATCTGAAGGAGGGGTGTGTTACAACTGCACTCAGCTGGATTCTTATGAGTATATTTGGCTGCCTGCCTTTTTTTATAAGCAGGGAAATTCCTTCATTTACAGATGCACTTTTTGAGACAATATCAGGATTTACAACAACAGGAGCAAGTATATTAAGTGAAGTTGAAGGACTGTCACAGAGCATTATGTTCTGGAGATGCTTTACTCACTGGATTGGTGGTATGGGAGTTCTGGTATTTCTGCTTGCAGTAATACCTCTTACAGGTGGCTCTAATATCAATCTTATGAAAGCAGAGAGTCCGGGACCATCAGTGGGTAAACTTGTTCCTAAGATCAGATATACAGCAAGAATACTGTATATTATATATTTTGGGATGACTGTACTTCAGACAGTTCTTCTTCTTTTTGGAGGAATGACATTCCTTGATGCACTTAATACAGCAATGGGAACAGCAGGAACAGGTGGATTTGGTATCAGAAATGACAGCTTTACAAGCTTTTCACCTTATATCCAGTGGGTTGTAACCATATTTATGATATTGTTTGGAGTTAATTTCAATGCATATTATCTTATTGTTCTAAGACAGTTTAAGAAGGCTGTTAAAGTAGAAGAGGTAAGATGTTATTTCGGAATTATTCTTGCAGCAACAGCAATTATATTTGTTAATATATACAGAAGTGTAGGCGCTGTTGAACTTACACTGAGACAGTCAATGTTTCAGGTTGCATCTATTATAACGACAACCGGATTTTCATCAGTGGATTTCGATATGTGGCCGTCACTATCCAAGTCGGTGCTTGTTGTGCTGATGTTTGTGGGGGCATGTGCCGGAAGTACAGGTGGCGGAATTAAGGTTTCCAGGTTTATAATAGGGATAAAGACAATATTCAGAGAGATTCAGTCATATATTCATCCTAAGAGTGTAAAGGTGATTAAGACAGAAGGAAAGCCTGTTGATAGTGAAACATGCAGGTCTGTGAGTATATATTTCATAACATTTATCATGATATTCACAGCGTCCTTACTGCTAATATCTATTGAAGGAAAGGATATTGTGACGAATTTCACTGCAGTAGCAGCGACTATTAATAATATAGGTCCGGGGCTTTCGGCTGTCGGACCGACACAGAATTTTGGAAGTTATTCTGATTTCAGCAAATATGTACTGATGTTTGATATGCTTGCCGGACGACTGGAGTTATTTCCACTGATAATTCTGTTCACACCTTCAATATGGAAGGATCTTGTAACCAAGAAGGTTTCTGAAAGGAAAATGCGTAGAATAAGAAGGGGTTAAGTATGAGTAATGTATCTGATTATTTGAAATGGAGAGGTGACCTTGATTTTAGCCAGGCACCATTTAATGACGTGGACAATTTAATACTTGCGCAGATTGCATATGTTGATTTTACTGATATTGTACCGGCACCAGGAAGTATCGAGACTATTACAATTGCGGAAGCGGCAGACACATTTTTTGATACCCATGATGAGAAGGAGATTAAGAAATGCAAATCTTTCATAGGAAAAGCTCCGTATCTTTTAAGGGAGGCAGCAGCAACAAAAAGATTTGGTTCACTTATACTTACTAATTATGTTGATTATGTCGATGGCGGCAAAGAAGAACAGTTTGCGGCATTTCATGTAAGAATTGATAACAGACTTACGTATATTGCTTTCAGGGGAACTGATGATACACTTGTGGGCTGGAAAGAGGATTTTAACATGAGCTTCTTATCCCCTGTTCCATCGCAGAAGGATGCGGTAAGATATATTGACACAACCGTGCAGCGTTCAGAAGGAAAGCTGATTCTTGGCGGACATTCCAAAGGTGGTAATCTGGCAGTATATGCATCAGTATTTGCAAGACCATCAGTGAAGAAAAGAATTATTACTGTTTATAATAATGATGGTCCGGGATTTGACAGTAATTTTGTAAAGCATCCGGATTATCTGGCAATTCTGCCTAGGATTAAGAGCATTGTTCCTTATTGTTCAGTTGTTGGAATGCTTCTTAATCATGATGGGGATTATGAGGTTGTAAAGAGCAGCCAGTCAGGTCTTATGCAGCATGATTCTATGTCATGGCAGGTTATAGGACCAGATTTTGAGACTGAGCAGGAGTTAAGTCCTAAGAGTAAAAGGTTAAATGCAGCACTGAGCGCATGGATAGACGGGCTTACAAGAGAACAGAGGGCAGAATTCGTAGATACATTATTCTCACTGGTAACTGCAAGTGGTGCAAAGAACCTTTCAGAGATAAGTACAGCCAGGTTTAAGAATATTAATGCCGTTCTTAAGTCTTTCAGGGAACTTGACAAATCAGAACGTGCAATGATACTTAAGATATTTGCTTCACTTACAGGTGAGATTGGAAAAGCTTATAAGAGCAATTAATAAGGAGATAAAGAATGGGACAGGTTATATCAGCAGGAATATTGTTAGTTGTGGTTGTTGCCATATATATTGCAGTTTCATATAAGCACGAAAAAAGCGGTCTTGGGAAGGGCTGTGATGGTAATTGCGGCTCATGTGGATTAAGAAGCTGTAAAACTGACAAGAAATAATGCTTTATAGATTAATATTATAAATATTACAGGCTGTCGTACTAATTGTGCATCATTAATCGTATATTATAGTCGCATTGTCAAAAATGTGATGCTTGGAGGAATGAATGTACAAAATAGGGGACAGACTGAAAGAATATCGGATATGTAAGGAACTGTCAAGAATAGAAGTGGCAGAAATACTTCATATCACGCCTGATTATCTGGCACGTATAGAAACTGGAACGCAGCCTGTTACATACAGAATGATAGAAAGAATGGAGAAATATACGGATTGGAATTCTGACTACATACTGCATGGAATACGAAATGATAACCCGTTTATGCAGATGTATAAGGAATGCCCTGAATTCAGGAAAAAAGTTTTTATAAGAAATTTGCTTTGTCTATTTGACAGCATGCTGCAATTCGGGTATAAAGAAGAAAGGGAAGTGATATATTATCACAGAATGATACTTGAAATTGTCAATGGAATGGAACTTGATGTGCCTGATAATGTGCGGACCGGATATACTCTTACAGAAATAAGACGGATACAGGATATGGATAAAACCAATATGGCACATATATTGGGAATGTCTCATAGAAGCTACTGTGCATTGGAGAATGGCTTGTCAAAGCCAGATGTTAGAGTGCTTCATATAATGTATACGATGTATAGTTTTAATACACGATATTTTCTTACGCGCAATCCATTAGAATGTGAAGCCGTAAGCAATATATATAGAAGTTTCGATGAGCCTTTAAGAGATTTTATTATGAGACGCATCAGGGACGATTTTGATGAAATAATAATTATGAAAGGCCGGACTTATGGTAGAGATATATAGAACGGACCAGCAGGTGTTAAGCACGCTGGATGATATTCAGGATGGATGCTGGATTAATATGGTAGATCCTACAAGTAAAGAACTTGAGCAGATAGCGGAGCGTTTTGAAATAGAACCGGAGGATATTGCATCTGCGCTTGATGAAGAAGAAAGTTCGCGAATAAGTCTTGAGGATGGATATACATTAATACTTGTGGATATTCCAACCCCAGAGGTAAGACATGAAAAGAAAATGTATACAACAATTCCACTTGGCATAATTCTTAAAAGTGATGCAATAATAACTGTATGCAAAGTAGATACACCTATTATTAATTATTTCATAAGGAATAAAGTCAGAGAATTCAGCACTAAGAAAAAAATGCGTTTTATATACCAGATGCTTTTCCGTTCAGCATTTGTGTATCAGGCAAATCTTCGTCTGATTGATAAGAAAAGAATTGAGATAGAGGAGAGAGTTGATGGAGACACATCAGATACAGATCTTATCGAACTTCACGAGTTGGAATCTACGCTTGTCTATTTTGCAACATCTCTTCGAGCTAACAGTATTGTGTTAGAAAGACTCAGAAGATATAAAAGGCTTGAACAGTATCCTGAAGATATGGAGCTTCTTGAGGATGTAATGGTTGAGTACCAGCAGGCCATAGAGATGACAACAATATACAGGGATGTCATTGATGGTACAAGGGAGCTGATGTCATCAGTAATTGACAGTAAACTGAACAATGTAATGAAATATCTTACTTCAATTACAATTGTGATGGCTATTCCAACAATAATATCCGGCATATATGGAATGAATGTTGGCGGAGAATGGATGCCATTTGCAAAGACACCTTTTGGATTTGAGATAATAAGTGGAATAATACTTCTGATATGTATAATAGTTTTGTGGGTATTAAAGAAGAAGAAAATGTTATAAAAAAGGCATGTACATTGCAGGGTGTACATGCCTTTTGCTTTTAAGAATTATTTGTAAATTTCCTGCCAGCGGGATACCATCTCTAAAGCTTCGTTCTCAGATGATACCTTAGTCACAATAACGCCATCAAGATAAATTTCATAGACAGGGAATTTTTTTGCAATATTTCCGTGGCTGACCTCAACTTTGTTGTACTTTACTCGTTCCATTAGAAACCCTCCTCATATTTAATAATAATGCTTTCAAGCTAAAACCAACAATATATTGTATTATAACATGTTGTTATGCAAAAGAAAATACAATATTTTGTATTGGTACTAAAGTACCAAAAAAATTAAGGGATGTACTTTAGAACACTTGTAAAATCGTCATGTATATAATATAATTTTATTATCAAAATTCGGAATTAGTTATTAAGAATTAATAGTAAATAGCATGAGGTACCAACATGGATAATAAAGCGACAGAAAAAGAAAGATTTGAAATTGTACACAAGATGAGCAGGAGAATTGCATCAGTTGACAAATATTGTGTAGTAAGTGTTTCTAATAAAGCATTTGAAGAATATTTCGGACACATTGTAGATACACTTCTTGAAGTGATAGCACCACAGGATAAAGAAAGGCTGATAGATTTCATAGAAAATTATGATGGTACCGCCAAGAGTGGAATGTTTAAGTTTATTAATGCACAGGGAGAGGAAAGGTATAATCATCTTTTTGTGTATGAGCAGCGCGGTGCTGGTAATGGACATATGAGAGATATTGAGATTGTCGATGTTGAATCAATAGAAGAAGCTAATAAGAGTCTCAGGGATGATGTATCAAAGCATAAGATGCTTCTTGGATTAGACCGTGAATACACGTTTACATATAATAGGGATAATAATATTTTCAGTATGTACAGATATGATGTTGATTCAAGAGATGTTATATACAAGGCTGACATTGATGACTGGAAGAGACAGATGCTTACAGAAGGATATATAGAGAAAAGTGATAAGGAAATGTTCACTAATTTTATATCTGAGGTGCGTTCATATACACAGACATTCTCAACAAAGTTTAAGACCAGCATGCGTACATATAACAAGGTTATGGAAACATTGAGATTCATCGGAACTGTTATGACCAAGAGCGATGGAAGAAAGATTGTTGTTGGCAGGGTTATTCCAGAGGCAGATAACCGTAGTTATAACCAGATTTCAGATATGATAGAAGAATTACAGTTTGATTCTCTTACGCATGTATATAATAAGAAAACAATAACTGCTTATGCTGTAAAGTGCCTTAAAGAAGAAAAGAATAACAGGGTCACAATAGCTGTTCTTGATGTGGATCATTTTAAGAAGGTCAATGATGTGTATGGCCATATGTATGGAGATAAGATTCTTGCAAGAGTAGGACGAAAGCTTAAGGAAGTAGTCGGTGAGGATGGAGTCGTCGGAAGAATAGGTGGAGATGAATTTATCATTGTGTTTAATGGAATTAATGATGAGCATGCGTTGCGAGGAATGTTAAGAGCAATAAGAACGCAGATTAAATGGGAATTTGTTGATGATTTTGAAGACCTGATGATAACATGTTCTATCGGAGCATCATATAGTCCAAATAATGGCACAGAATACGAAGAGCTTTTCAAAAAAGCTGATTATTGTCTGTATGTTGCTAAGGAAAAGGGAAGAGACAGATATGTATTTTTCAGAGATGATCTTCATAAGGAATCGTATGAGAATTCGCTTAATACAAAGGATAAGAATGTTAATGATGGCAGAGAGATGAAAGAACTTCGTTTTCTGTCAGGAATAATGGAAGAATTTGCACAGGATGGAAGAAAAGCTGTTGATGAACTGCTTCATCATATGTATGATTCTTTTAAGCTTGACAGTATTAATCTGTATTGGGGGCCTAACCTTAACAGGACATATTATATCGGGGTAGAACTGGGTGGTCCAATGAGTGCAGACTATGTTAATACAGAAGAATTCAGGAAGCTCCTTGGCGGGAAGAATCATGTTGCTATTGGATTTGTTGGAAGACAGACAGATATTGCACCGGAATTTGGTATGGCAATGAGAGAAAAGAGAGTTTTTTCTACTATACATTGCATAGTCGGAACACAGAACAATGTTAAGGGAATATTTACAATAGACCGTTGTAAGGAATCGTCACAGTGGGCTGAGTATGAAATAGAAATGGCTGTGGTAGCAGCTTCTCTTATTAATATTATTGCTGAGTCTGAAAATAATTAATTAATATATTTTATTACAAGATATTGTGTTTTTGATTGACTTGCAAGCCTATATGTTGTATAATTAAATCTGCTTGGGAAACCGCATGGATACTGGGTTCCCAGCAGATTTTTTTTCATGTGTATGATTTCACATGGTGTTATTAATGATTATTCATGGGGACATGAAAGTGTTTATGTGAGGGTTTGAAGTATGAAAATTATTAAAAGAAGTGGGTCGGAGGTTACATTTGATATAAGTAAAATCATGGCCGCCGTATCAAAAGCTAATATGGAAGTTGTCCATAGCGAAAGACTGTCAGAAGAACAGATTGAAACAATATCTAATAATGTTGAGAGCATCTGTAAAGAAATGAACCGTTCATTAAGTGTTGAGGAAATTCAGGATCTTGTAGAAAACCAGATTATGAATTTAAGAGCATTTGCAGTTGCAAGAAAGTATATTACATATCGTTATAAGAGAGCGCTTGTGCGTAAGTCTAATTCAACAGATGAGCAGATATTAAGCCTTCTTGAGTGTAATAATGAGGAAGTAAAGCAGGAAAATTCTAATAAGAATCCTACTGTTAACAGTGTGCAGAGAGATTATATGGCAGGAGAGGTAAGTAAGGACATTACTAAAAGACTTCTTCTCCCAGCAGATATTGTTGATGCACATGAGCAGGGACTTATACATTTCCATGATGCAGATTATTTTGCACAGCATATGCATAACTGCTGTCTTGTCAATCTTGAGGATATGTTACAGAATGGAACTGTAATAAGCGAGACTATGATTGAGAAGCCACACAGCTTTTCTACAGCATGTAATATTGCAACTCAGGCAATTGCACAGATTGCAAGTTCACAGTATGGCGGACAGAGTATATCACTTGCACATCTTGCTCCGTTTGTTCAGGTGAGCCGTGAGAAATTTATTGGTCAGGTAAGGGATGAATTTGAGAGAACAGGAATAGAAGCATCAGAAGAGAAGATTAAAGAGGTCGCTGAACTTCGTGTAAGAGATGAGATTAAGCGTGGCGTCCAGATGATTCAGTATCAGGTTATCACACTTATGACAACTAATGGTCAGGCTCCATTCGTTACTGTATTTATGTACCTTGATGAAGTTCCAGAAGGAAGAACAAGAGAAGATCTGGCTCTTGTTACAGAGGAAGTTCTTAAGCAGAGAATGCAGGGTGTTAAGAATGAGAAGGGTGTATGGATTACACCAGCTTTCCCTAAGCTTATATATGTTCTTGAGGAGGACAATATAAGAGAAGGCAGCAAGTATTGGGAACTTACAAAGCTGGCAGCAGAATGTACAGCTAAGAGAATGGTTCCTGATTATATATCTGAAAAGAAGATGAAGGAATTAAAGGTTGATGCCAATGGCAATGGACAGTGTTTCCCATGTATGGGATGCAGAAGCTTCCTTACACCATATATTGATCCGGAAACAGGAAAGCCAAAGTATTATGGCAGATTTAATCAGGGAGTTGTAACTCTTAACCTTGTTGATGTTGCCTGCTCATCAGGAAAGGATATGGATAAATTCTGGAGTATCCTTGATGAGAGACTGGAACTCTGTAAGAGAGCACTTATGTGCAGACATTACAGACTTAAAGGAACACCTTCAGATGTTGCTCCAATTCTCTGGCAGAATGGTGCACTTGCAAGACTTAAGAAGGGTGAAACAATTGATAAGCTTCTTTATGGCGGATATTCAACAATTTCTCTTGGATATGCAGGACTTTGCGAGTGTACATATTACATGAAGGGTGTTACACATACTAAGCCAGATGGTACAGAATTTGCACTTGAGGTAATGAAACATCTTAACGATATATGTAAGAAATGGGCGGCAGAGACTAATATTGATTTCTCACTTTATGGTACACCACTTGAATCAACAACTTATAAGTTTGCGAAGTGTTTACAGAAGAGATTCGGTAAGATTGCCGGTGTAACAGATAAGAACTATATAACTAACAGTTATCATGTTCATGTAACAGAGAATATCAATGCATTTGATAAACTGAAATTCGAATCACAGTTCCAGGAATTATCCCCAGGTGGTGCTATCAGCTATGTTGAGGTTCCTGATATGCAGAATAATATTCCTGCAGTACTTAAGGTTATGCAGTACATTTATGATAATATTATGTATGCGGAGCTTAATACTAAGAGTGATTACTGTCAGGAATGTGGTTACACAGGACAGATTCAGATTATAACTGATGATGACGGAAAGCTTATATGGGAATGCCCTAACTGCGGAAACCGTAATCAGGATAAGATGAATGTTGCAAGACGTACTTGTGGATATATTGGGACACAGTTCTGGAATCAGGGAAGAACTCAGGAGATTAAAGAGAGAGTGCTTCATCTGTAAGATTAAATATAATATGGCAGGACATGGATTAATATCGTGTCCTGCCATTATTTTAGTATTCGGAAAAATATTCATGATTGGTCATGCCGTACAAAGCACCGAAAAGAAGCGATAATACAAGAGCCAGTATTACGAACATAACAACAAATCCAACATCATTGATTGTCATTATAAGTGCAAGTATTGTCCATATTGCGGTATATACGATTTTAACAATAAGATTGCGTTTTATGTGTTTTGGATTATGCGTTTTCTTATATAATGCCATGCCAACATAAGCAAATATTGTAATTATTATAAGTGGTAAAGCAAAAAGTGCTGCATATATAGCAATTATATATAAGAAAACAGATGCTGTGAAAGAAAGTCCACCATAAAATAAATGTCCCATAAATCTATATCCTGCTGTGTAATCATCAGGTGAATAGCTGCCAGCTTTAATAATACTGCCGCCGGCATTGTTCATAAGACCTCCTGCATATATAAGTAATAATATAAATGTGGCAATAAGTAAAACACTGAAAACAGTGTATATGATTGTCAACACTTTATCAGTTCCTTTTGCAAATTTCATCATAATCTCCCCTCATGATAAATTGATAGTAAGACTATATCATATTTATTCATTATAAACAAGAACTGACTATAATAATGGTGGTACATATGCCGATATATAGTTAAACTAATGTGATTCCCGAAAAGGAGTTTGGGATAGGATTATGACAAGGAGGGTATATGTCACTTACGATAAGAAGCACAATGAATAATCAGGCAGCTGTACAGGGAATAGATAATGCAGATAAGAATACTGATAATTCAAAGCAACCCAGGAATAGAAAGACAATTAATGTATCAGAGCTTAATCTGAAGCCATACAATGATAACCAGATTGATGCTAAAAGGCTCAGAGCCAGAAAGCAGGCTATGAAGCTTATATCTGATGCATGGAAATCTGCTGATATGAGGGATAAGAATATTGAGGATATGAAGCTCGATAAGCTTAATAAGCTTGATGAAATCACAGAACTTAAGAATAAGGTTAGTGGTTTGGAAAATGAAAAAGAGGCTTACCGCGCAGATTATGGTGTTGATATGGATTCACAGGAACAAAAAGACCTTGAACTGCTTGAAAAATACCAGAATAACCGATATGGTTCGGCTGAGGACACATTTTCAAAAGAAGAACTTGACCGTTTAAAGGAATTACAGAATACTCCGCTTACAGAGTATCAGGAGAAAGTGCTTAAGCTGAATTCATCACAGATACATTTTAAGGATGAAATTGGTCAGAAGGAGCTTAAGATTGCATGCACGACAGCTTCAATTGCACTTGCCGAAATCGACAGGGATAAATCTCAGGAAATGCTAAAGGCACAGGATTCAGCAGACCAGATAATAGGTGCTGTTGAGGGTGAGGTTAAGAATCTGCTTGTAAATGAGGGTAAAGACAACATTGATGACAAGGTAGAAGAGAATAAGGAAAAAGCTGACGAAGCAGAGAAGAAACAGGAAGAACAGCAGGAAAAGATTGACGAAAAGCGCAAGGAAAGAAAAGAACAGGAAGAGATTATTGAGGGACAGGCAGAGGCTGACAAGTTAGAGATGAATGCCAATATAAGAAGCAATGATGTCGACCATGTAACTGAAGCCCAGAAGCAGATAGTCAGGATAATGAAAGATAATAAGATGCTTAACGAGGATATTAAGGGAATAGATATTGATTTGAATTTCTAGGAATGAACAGGGCGGGTGATTGATTCACCCGCCCTTAATAATTAGAAATCCACCTGCTGTACAGAACCGGCGCTGCCGTCTTCATGAAGATACATGCCGCTGCTTCGTACTTTAGCTTTAAGATTGTTATCATCATCAGTTACATGAAATGTTGTTTTGGAGCTGCCAAGACAGATTGCACCGACATTGGCTTCCTTAAGTGATAAGAGCTTGTCCTTGCCATTCTCATCTTTAACCCAGACCTTTAACTGGTCATAGACTTCATCATTCTCATCAATCCATCCGTTGCCGTCAGAATCGTATTCTGCAAGCTCGGAAAAGCCATTACCGGTCTTGGTTCCAAACAGCTCGCTGCCATCATTGATAATTCCGTCGCTGTTCTTATCAAGAGCAAGAAAGCCACTTTCAGGATTCATCTGTGCAATAGTCTCGTCTTTACCATCACAATCAATGTCAAAACTGAAGGACTTATCAGAAATAGAAACAGGATTGCATCCAAGATTAATAACAAGTGGATCTGTCAGTACAGTGTCAAAGCTGGAAACAAATTCAATGCTGTGTTCTTCCATGTATCTGCGCGACATGGTCATATCAAGATTAAAATTAAGTTTCCTGCCGTCTGCTGTTTTAACAGTTCCAGTTGTTGAAAATGAAGTGCTTTCCTTTTCTTCATAGGTTGAAGAATATCTGGTTCTTACAGTCCACACAGTAGGAGAAATCTGGTTAGTAATAGAAAGGGTTTTTGAGGCTTTGTCAGATGAAGATGTGTCAGAGACTGAATTGCAGGATAAACCGTCAGTATCATGAAACATTCCACGGAAAGACAGAGATTGAATAAAATCCAACAGGGACATATAAACCTTTCTTGTTATTTCTGTGTAACTGAAGCTTACATTCTGCCGCATAGAAACTAAGCTGGCTTTGTTGTAAGCAGGTGTTAAAGCCTCCGTGCCTTCTGGTGATTCCTCACTAGCCAAATCCGTTTTAGAAGAATCGTCCGGGACATTAAGTCTGCCAGAACGATTGTAGAGTGGCATCATCAGAAACATGTCGTCATACTTTCTGTCCGGAGAATCAGAAGAATTACTAAAATATGATTCTTTCTGGCTTAAGCTGCTTCTTGCCTGGCTCATTCCAAAACTAAAGGAGTTACCAGAGCTGCCTGCTGCGACCATGCCGCTTGATACCTTTTGTGAGTAGTGTCTTCTTGAAGACATACTCATGTTGCTGTCTGCAATTATCATAAGTATACCCGCCTTTCATATTCAGCAATGAACACGGTTATATATAATATCGGTTTAAGCGCAGAATACTTAATAATAAAATGTCAACTAAAAAACTTTTATAAAATAACTTTACAAAAGTACTGGAAATTCTTATTTAACTGTTGTAATATGATAGCAGAGAAATATCTGCATAAGCAGAAATAAATTATTGAGCCGTAAACTGGCAGAAAGAGGTCATATATGTGGACAGCAGATTTAGGGAATGGACGATACAAGAATCCAATACTTTACGCTGATTATTCAGATCCGGACGCAATCCGTGTCGGTGATGATTATTTTATGATATCATCAAGCTTTTCTAATGCTCCGGCTATGCCGTTGCTTCATTCTAAGGACCTTGTAAACTGGAAGGTTGTTAACTACATTTTGGCTGAAATTCCAGAATTCAGATATAGAAATCCAATTCATGGATGCGGAGTGTGGGCACCTGCAATAAGATATCATGAGGGTACATATTATGTGTGCTTCCCAATGCCAGATGAAGGAATATATATGACTACAGCAACAGACCCTTATGGTGAGTGGAGTAAGCCAGTGAATATAAGACCAGGCGCAGGCTGGATTGACCCATGCCCATTCTGGGATGAGGACGGAAAGGCATATCTTGTTGCAGGAGTTGCCAAGAGCCGTATCGGATACAAGAGTGTGCTTCATATGGTAGAGATGCAGCCAGATGGAATGGGGCTTATTGGTGAGGAAAAGACTATATTTGACGGTAACTTAAATGACCAGATTACAATAGAAGGTCCTAAGATGTATAAGCGAAACGGATGGTATTATATATTTGCACCGGCTGGCGGTGTTAAGACAGGCTGGCAGACAGTGTTAAGGTCGAAAAATGTGTTTGGACCATATGAGTATAAAGTGGTTATGAGACAAGGAGATTCGCCTGTAAATGGACCTCATCAGGGTGCATGGGTTGACACAGTTACAGGACAGGACTGGTTCATACATTTTCAGGATGTGTATGCAGCAGGCAGAATAACACATCTGCAGCCAATGAGCTGGGAAAATGACTGGCCTGTTATTGGAGTTAAGAAAGATGGCAATGATTATGGCGAGCCTGTGATGGAGTACGAAAAACCTGATGTTGGTGCCGTTTATGAAATATGTGAGCCAGATACTACAGATGAATTCACAGAAGATACTTTGGGACTGCAGTGGCAGTGGAACGCCAATCCTGATAGTGACTGGGCGCAGTCTGGCACTGATGAAAGTGGAAATGTGTCTGATGACGGTTCTTATATAAAGCTTAATGCAGTTGGCAGAGCATCAAACAGACCAATTGGCGATTACAGAAATCTTCTCCTGCAGAAGTGGCCGGCACCGGAATTTAGCTGTATTACTAAGATGAATATCAGTGGAATGGTTGATGGTGATAATGCCGGATTCATTCATATGGGAATGAATTATCTGGCAGCAGATGTGACTGTCAAAGGCGGTAAGATGGAAGTGTATGCAGTAAAGGGTGTGCAGCAGTTTGACTGTGACCAGGCTTATACTAAAGAGACTAAAGAATTGCTTGCTTCATACGATAATCTTAAGAAAATATATTTCAGATACACAGTTAAAAAGACAGGAACTAAAGATCATGTCGAGGGTGGACTTCCTGTTAAGGAAGCACCTGTTGAGACAGTAACAATAGAGATAAGCACAGACGGAAAAAAATACACCAACCCTGTTTACGTTATTGCCAAAGCCGGAAGATGGGTTGGTGTAAAGAGCGGTGTATATGTATCACATGATAATTCTGCCAATAGTGAAAACAAAGGTTTTGTTACGGTAGATTATGTAAGATACAGCCGTTAAATATTCTTAATGTTTTTCTTAGCCCACAATTCAAGGGCTTTCGCATTATTGGAAATAAGGTCGAGGGATTCAAGTATCTGCTTGAATTCCTCCTGTTCTCCAATATCAACCTGGCCATCAGCAGAGATATTGATAATAGAAGCACGCAGGTTTTCAATATCATTCAAAGAACCAAGCATTTTTAATGATAATCTGTCAAATGAATTAATCTCGACTTCCTTCATTGTAAGCCTTCCAATCGGACATTCGTTTGAGCAGTAATTGTAGCAGAGTTCAGGAGCGTTGTAGCATTTTGACATAGATACAACCTCGTCTGCATAAGGTGTTACATTGCCAAGTTCAATTCTTGCAAGTCTTGTTCTGTCTATACCTACGACATCTGAAGCTGCTTCACGGCTTTCAAAGTCAGTATTTTTCTGTGCAGCAGAAAATCTTGCCTGATAATATCTGTTATCAGATGCTTTAGTTGCTTTCTTCATAGTTAATAATTCTCCCCTTGGTATATTTAATGAGTTAGTAAAATACATGATCTCCGATAACGGTTCCGCCCACATCGACAGAACTGTCATATACATGAAAATATAGTGCGTTAATATTGATATAACCGTTAAGCACATCGACGGCTGCCTGGGTGCAGGCTGCATTTGCACCTCTTGCAAGTACTATTGCAAATCGTCCGCTGGCAACAGGTGAAAACTGGTAAGGTGCATATATTACGCCGCTTATGCTGTTGGCAAAGCGTGGGTCAGCAACTCTGTTGATAACAACACTTCCTACAGCACATTTGCCCTCATATGACTGGTTGCCGGCTTCACATTCAATAATTGCTGCGAGCATTGCAACATCTTCGGCAGTGTGATTCTTAAGAACATTGTTAAGAGCGTTCTGGTCAACCATAGCAGAGCCGGAAGATGAATTACCGCCTGTGTTGCTGGAATTAGCAGCGTTATTGGCTTTGTCCGCCTCTTTCTGTGCTTTTCTTGCAGCTTCAAGGGCTTCCATTTCACGGCGCTGACGCTCTAACATTTCCTGTTCAATCTGCTTTTCGTATTCAAGTGCAAGTGCTTCCGCATCAGTAATGCTGTCGCTTGTAGTGTCAAGCTCTGTTTGGCATTGTGAGAGAAGCACAGCAAAATTATCAGCTTCACGGGCTGCATCATCTTTAAGAGTGACAAGTTCGGTCATCTCTTCTTCAAGCTTTGCCTGAGTTTCTTTAAGAGAAGCCAGAAGGTCACTTAATTCCTGCATCTTCTGGTGGTCATAATTAGAAATCTGCTGGATATATTCTGACTTGGATAAAAGGTCAGAAAGGCTTTCAGCCGACAGAAGCGTTGACAGGATAGTAGCATTATTATTCTCATACATAAACTGAATACGAAGTTTCATGGCGGCGTACTGTTGGTCAATCTCTTCCTGCATGCTTGCTATATCTTCATTAGAGCGGTCGATTTCAGTCTGTTTGGCATTAATTGCATCTTCAATAGAGGCGATTTTTTCACCGGAAGCAGACAGCTTCTCGTTAAGCTCCCCGTAAGATGCATTGAGTTCGTTCTGTTTATTTCTTAATTCTTCAAGCTGTTTATTAACAGCGTCGAGGTCATCCTGTGTATCAGCCATCAACTGGTCAGGATAAGCAAAAAATGGAACAGCAAATGTAGCTGCCATGCAAAGCGAAAGACCAATGGCTGTTAAATTCTTTAATCTTAATCTGATAAAATGTTTCACATAGACTCCTGATAATCATTATATTTTTATAAATAAAAAACAATATTAGTATAAAATGTGCTGGAATAAATTGCAAGCCAAGCTTTCCATGGTGTATATTAATTGAGGACTGCGGATTGGGAATTGGTCTGCATCCTTCGACTTGCGTACATGACGTTGTGGCATCTGACTATAGCATACGCTTTCAGGAATCCTGCGCTTAGTGTAACTAAATGCCGCTATCTACAGAGTTTATTACGGTGTGTCAAATCAAACGCGCTTCGCTTGAACGAGATTTGACGCACCGCCCTTATGTATATAGCGACATTAAGTTACACACAGCTCGGATTTTTCAAGCGTATGCTATAGTCAGACACCGCAACTGATATACACAACATTTAAGACGCAGACCAATTCCCAATCCGCAACCCGCAATAAAACAAAAGGAGACTTAAATGCTTGAATTAAATGATATAAAGAAAGACTATGTGTCCGGTTCTACTATTGTGAGCGCACTTAAGGGCATTAATCTTAGGTTCAGGGACTGTGAGTTCGTGTCGATTCTTGGACAGTCCGGATGTGGTAAGACTACTATGCTTAATATTATAGGCGGACTTGATAAGTATACGAGCGGCGACCTTAAGATAAATGGAGTGTCAACTAAGAATTATAAGGACAGAGACTGGGATTTTTACAGAAATAATTCAATTGGTTTTGTATTCCAGAGTTACAATCTGATTCCGCACCAGACTGTTTTATCTAATGTAGAGCTTGCACTTACGCTTTCAGGTGTATCTAAGGCAGAGAGAAAGAAAAGAGCTATAGAGGCACTTGAGAAGGTTGGACTTGGAGAGCAGATTCACAAGAAGCCTAATCAGATGTCAGGTGGACAGATGCAGAGGGTTGCAATTGCAAGAGCACTTGTAAATAATCCTGATATCCTGCTTGCCGACGAGCCTACAGGAGCGCTTGACACAGAGACAAGTATCCAGATTATGGAGCTTTTAAAGGAGATATCAAAGGACAGACTTATAATTATGGTAACTCATAATCCGGAGCTTGCCAAAGATTATTCTACAAGAATAGTCAGATTATTAGATGGTGTGATAACTGATGACTCTGATCCATATTCGTTAGAAGATATGGAAGCTGATATCAGGGCTAAAGAGGCTGCTAAGGTTAAGACATCAGAAAAGAAGACTAAAAAGTCAGGAAATAAGCAGAAAACATCTATGTCATTCTTTACAGCTCTTTCGCTTTCCTTTAATAACCTGATGACTAAGAAAACAAGAACGATTCTTACTGCATTTGCAGGAAGCATAGGAATTATCGGTATTGCAATGATTTTGTCTATCTCAAATGGTATCCAGTTATACATAGACAGGGTTCAGAGAGATACGCTTTCGAGTTATCCTATAACACTTCAGGCGGAAGCTATTGATATAAGCAGTATGGTATCAAGCATGACAGGTAATTCGGATTCAGAAGAGCATGAGGATAAGTCTAAAATATATTCTAACGATATCATGGGTGATATGATTAATACCATGGTAAAGGAAGTTAAGAGCAATAACCTTTCTGAGTTTAAGAAATACATTGAAAACGGCAGCTCTGACATTAAGTCATATGTAAGTGATATCCAGTATTCATATGATGTTCCTCTTAACATTTATATGAAGGATACTTCTAACGGTGTTGAGCAGTTAAACCCAGGTACAATGTTTGATTCGATATATGGCGAAGGTGCAACAAGCGCATCTTCTTCAATGTCATCTGGTATGGGCATGGGAATGTTTTCTAACAGCAGTGTGTGGAACCAGCTTTTAGGAAACCAGCAGGTTCTTGATGAGCAGTATGATGTCCTTGCAGGACACTGGCCAGAGAATTTCAATGAGGTTGTGCTTGTTGCAGATAAGAATAACGAGGTTGATGATTATACACTTTACTCATTAGGTCTTAAAGACCCTGAGGAAGTAAGAACACTCTTTAAGAAAATGATGGTTGGTGAATCATACGAAACAAAAAAAGATATAAGCTATACATTTGACGAGATTCTTGATACAGAGTTTAAGCTTGTTATGCCTACAGACATGTATAAGTACAATGATGTGACTGGTACATGGGACGATTACAGCAAAGATGATAAGTATATGACAAATGTTGTAAATAACGGAACTGACATTAAAGTATGTGGAATAATCAGACCTAATGATGATGCAGTCAGTACTTCACTTTCAAGTGGAATCGGTTATACAGCAAAGCTTACGGAATACATTATCGAAGAAGTAAAAAACAGTGAGATAGCCAAGGCACAGCTTGCTGATACAAGCGTTGATGTATTTACAGGAGTTCCATTTGACAATGACAGGAATACAGAGATTACAATGGATGATGTAAATGCATATATGGCAACACTTTCACCAGAGGAAAGCGCTCAGATGCAGGCAATGACAAGTGGAATGAGCGATGATCAGATACTGCAGCTTTTTTCAGCGTCACTAAAGGCTAGAACAACAGATGCAACATTAGACAGCAATAAGTCGAAGCTTGGAATTACAGACCTTGATACACCTTCACAGATAGATATATATGCAACTGATTTTGACTCTAAGGAGAAGGTTCAGAATATTATCAAGGATTACAATAAGCTACAGCAGGACGATGGCAAGGAAGAAAATGTTATTAACTACACAGATTATGTTGGAATAATGATGTCATCAGTAAGTACAATTATTAATGCAATCTCTTATGTATTAATAGCATTTGTTGCAATATCACTTATAGTTTCTTCAATAATGATAGGTATTATCACATACATTTCAGTACTTGAAAGAACTAAGGAAATTGGAGTATTAAGAAGTATTGGTGCTTCTAAGAAAGATGTTTCAAGAATATTCAATGCAGAGACACTTATTGAAGGTTTTGTCTCAGGCGCACTCGGCATTGTTGTAACTTTATTGTTGTGTATACCTGCAAATGCGTTGATTAAGCACCTTACAGACATTTCCAATGTTGCACAGCTTCCGGTTGCAGGAGGAGTAATACTTATAATAATAAGCATGTTCCTTACATTTATTGCCGGACTTATCCCAGCAAAGCTTGCAGCTAAAAAAGACCCTGTTGTGGCATTAAGAAGTGAATAATGTCTTTACTTTAAAACTTCACTGTGTTAAAATTTAAAAGTAATAAGCCAATGTTATTTTTGGAAAACCGGGGTGGATAATTATGAACAATAAGTTAAAGACACAGGCTGTTGAGCAGCTTTTTCAGGCAATATTAAGTCTTAAGGATTTAGATGAAGCATACGATTTCTTTGAGGATGTATGTACAATTAACGAGATTTTATCCTTATCCCAGAGATTTGAGGTTGCCAAGATGTTAAGAGAACACAGGACATATCTTGATATTGCAGAGAAGACAGGTGCGTCTACTGCGACAATCAGCAGGGTAAACCGTTCGCTTAATTATGGTAATGACGGGTATGACAGAGTATTTGAAAGACTTGGCATGCTTGAGAAAGAGTCAGAAGATAATAAGTAATATATGAAGCAATGTAAAAGGGAACTGTCAGTACTGGCAGTTCCCTTAATTTGTATGGATTATTTCTTTTTGTCTGTTTTATCAGGCTTCTCAGGCTGCTTTGGCGCATGCTTGGCAGAGTAATCATCAATCAGACTTTCAATCATGTTCTTCTTCATGTATACATCAAAGCTTAAAAGGCATACAAGGCTGAAGAACTGTAAGAATTCTCTGTCATCATCATCCTTTACATCTGAAAATGCATTGCTTGCCTGTTCAGACTTTGCAAATATATCTTTAGATAATGGCCTTGCAAGAGAGGATTCCATTGAAAAAATCTCTTTATATATATAATCCAGATCCGGCTTGGAACCTTCATCAAAGAATTTCTCAGTGAGAGGATTGAGCATTTTCTGTATATCACTTATTGAGAGAATGTTCTTAAAGTAATAGATAAATGTAAGGATATATATGTGTTCCTTAGAGTACTTTTTCTTTACTGGTGATGGCAGCAGATTGTTTTTGGCATAGTTGTTAATCATTGTTTTGGTTAGTACTTTATCATCAGTGGTACGCTTTGTATCGTGAAGATGTTCATACATAAATGTTGTAACCTGATCCATGTACAGATTGATGTTAGGCACATCTCCGGGTTTTATATAGTTAAGAGCGGACATATCTTTAAGAATACCGCTCATAAGCTCTTTAATATCGTTGTTCATATGTTCCTCATTTCTTTAAAAATGCGTATTCATGAGAGAATACATTTATATTAATGCTTAAGCTATATTATATAGTTTTTAAAACCACATTTCAAGTAGGAATAATATAATGAACTTTAGCATAGTGTAATGTGCATATTATGATATTTTAATTTTTATTACAAGAATATAAAATATGTTTCATAGGAGCAAATATTCGTGACTTTTTACTCCTGATATATTATAATGAAAAAGGTTTTTTAAGAATTCTGGGAGACAGAATTCGGATGCACCAGAGGGTGATATGTGCCAGAAAGCGGCACAGGAATGGAGGATTATTATGGGTATTTTAACAAGATTCAAGGACATTATGAGCGCTAACATCAATGCACTTCTCGATAAGTGTGAAGATCCAGAGAAGATGATTGACCAGTACATGAGAAATCTTGAGAGCGACCTTGGAAAGGTTAAGGCAGAGACAGCTTCAGTTATGGCTGAGGAGACAAGATGTAAAAGAGAGCTTGATGAATGCACAGCAGATGTTGCCAAGTATCAGTCATATGCAGAAAAAGCTCTTAAGGCTGGCAACGAGGCAGATGCAAGAACATTCCTTGAGAAGAAGCAGCAGTTAGTTTCTAAGCAGGCTACATTACAGCAGACATATAATATTGCAGCAGACAATGCAGCTAAGATGCGTCAGATGCATGATAAGCTCTGCAAGGATATCCAGTCTCTTGAAGCAAGAAGAGATGCAGTTAAGGCTAAGGTTGCAGCAGCTAAGGCTCAGGAGAGAATCAACAAGGTTGGTTCAAGTGTTAACAGTGTTGGAACAAGCATGGATGCATTCGGTAAGATGGAGGCTAAGGCTAATAAGATGCTTGACGAGGCTAATGCAATGGCAGAGCTTAACCAGACACAGCTTGAGGCAGATGTTGACAGTCTTGCAGCTAAGTATGATGCAGAGCCAGCTAACACAGCAGTTGATGATGAATTAGCAGCACTTAAGGCTCAGATGGGCTTATAATTCAGAAGCACATTTATAATGAGATAAGCAATACATAGATAAGGAGAGGGAACATGGGATTATTCAAAGGGCAGTTTGCCAACGTAGTTGAATGGGAAGAGTACAGAGATGATATAATCTTCTGGAAATGGACCAACAGAGAAATCAAGAAAGGCAGTAAGCTGATTATCCGCGCCGGCCAGGATGCAATCTTTATGTACAATGGTAAGATTGAAGGTATTTTTAAGGACGAGGGAAGCTTTGATATTGAATCACAGATTATTCCATTCTTATCAACACTTAAAGGCTTTAAGTTTGGCTTCAACAGTGGAGTAAGAGCTGAAGTTTTATTCGTTAATACTAAGGAATTCACAGAGAAGTGGGGAACTAAGAATCCTATTCTTATTCCAACACAGGCACTTCCAGGTGGCATGCCAATAAGAGCTTTCGGTAACTTCTCGTTTTCAGTATCTGATTACATTACGCTTATAGACAAGGTAGCAGGTGTAAAGCAGATGTACACTGTTGCAGATGTTAAGGAAAGAATATCAGCAGTTCTTGACCAGCTTCTTATGAAGTGGATTTCTAAAGAAGGCAAGGATATGTTTAATCTTCAGGCTAATGCTTATGATATCTCAGCGGGTATTAAGACAGACCTTGATATGGAGATGAGCAAGTTAGGAATCACAATAACAAGCTTTACTATCTCAAGCTTCTCTTATCCGGAAGAAGTACAGAAGATGACTAATAAGGCAGCTTCTCAGGCAATGGTTGGAGATATGAACAGATATACACAGATGGCTATGGCTGATAGTATCGGCAATTCAAGAGGCGGTTCGAATATTGCCAGTGATATGATGCAGCTCCAGATGGGAATGCAGGTTGGACAGCAGATGATGAATAACATGAATACTGCAATGAATAATAATGCAAATGTGTCAGGTGGCACAGCACCTAAGTTCTGTCCTAACTGTGGAACACCAACTAATGGCGCTAAGTTCTGTTCTAACTGTGGAACAAAGCTTGCATAATCTGACAATTAGTAATATGTGAATTTAATAAATAACAATCAGGGATGTTGTCATATTGGCTTGGCAACATCCCGTTGTTTTTGTATAATGTGGTAGTTGGCAGAAATAAGGTGGATATAGATTTCACATTTGCATGAAGGTGGATATATGAGATTAGAAGATTTGAATGACAGCCAGAAAAGGGCAGTTAAATATACAGATGGCGCGCTGCTTATTATTGCTGGGGCAGGCTCTGGAAAGACGCGTGTGCTTACGAACAGAATTGCATATTTAATAGAAGAATGCGGAGTAGACCCATATAATATTATGGCAATTACATTTACTAATAAAGCTGCAAGAGAGATGAAAGAACGAGTTGAGACTACTGTGGCACAGGGTGCAGGGGCTGTATGGGTAAGTACATTCCACTCAACATGCGTGAGAATTTTAAGAAGATACATAGACAGAATTGGATACGATAATAACTTTACGATATATGATACGGACGACCAGAAGTCTGTAATCAAGGATATATGTAAGAAGATGAATATAGATACGAAGATGCTTAAAGAGCGTGCAATTATGAGTAAGATTTCATCTGCTAAAGATGAGTTAAAGACTCCTGATGAGTTCGAGCTTGAGGCAGGTAACGACTATAATCTTAGAAGAATTGCAGGTGTATACAGAGAATATCAGAAGACGCTTAAGCTTAACAATGCACTTGATTTTGATGACTTGATATTCAAGACAGTTGAGCTGTTTCAGAGTGATGCAGAGGTACTTGAGCATTATCAGGACAGATTCAGATATATAATGGTCGACGAGTATCAGGATACTAATACATCACAGTTTAAGCTTGTTGCAATGCTTGCAGCAAAGTATGGCAATATATGTGTGGTTGGTGATGATGACCAGTCTATATATAAGTTCCGTGGAGCAAACATTTATAATATTCTTAACTTTGAAAATGTGTTCACAGGCGCTAAGGTTATAAAGCTTGAGCAGAATTACCGTTCGACGCAGACTATTCTTAATGCTGCAAATGCGGTGATAAGTAATAATATTGGCAGAAAGAGCAAGTCACTCTGGACTGATAACGGAGAGGGCGAGAAGGTCAATTATACTCTGTATGAGAACGGGTATGATGAAGCAGAAGGCGTTGCGAGTGGTATTGCAGAGTATGTAAGGGATGGCTGGAATTATAATGATGTTGCTATTCTTTACAGAACTAATGCACAGTCAAGAGCGCTCGAAGAAAAGCTGATGATTCACAACATTCCATATAAGATATATGGCGGACAGAATTTCTATCAGCGAAAGGAAATCAAAGATATTCTTGCTTATCTTAAAACTATTGATAATGGTCTTGATGGTCAGGCGGTTAAGCGAATTATAAATGTTCCGAAGAGGGGGATTGGTAATACTACGATTGACAGATTGCAGGAATATGCAGATTTTAATGATATTACTTTCTGGGAAGCACTTGTCAATGCAAAGGATATTGACACAATAAAGAATGCGGCACTTTCCAAGTTAGAGCCATTTGTTGACCTTATTGGAAGACTGCGTGCCAAAGAAGAATTTATGTCATTAAAGGAGCTTGCTGAGGCTGTAATTGAGGATACAGGATATATTGAGAGCCTTTCACAGAATGAAACGGTGGAAGAGGTTGAGGCAAGACGCGAGAATCTGGATGAATTCATTAATAAGGTTGTAAGTTATGAGGAGAGCTGTAAAGAAGCAGGCGAAGAGCCTACACTTTCAGGACTTCTTGAAGAAGTTGCCTTAATAGCGGATATTGATAATCTTGATGAGTCAGAGCCTCATGTAATGCTTATGACGCTGCACAGTGCGAAAGGTCTGGAATTTCCAATCGTGTATATGACAGGAATGGAGGACGGACTTTTCCCAAGTTATATGACAATTGTGTCAGATGATTCAACTGAGATTGAGGAAGAGAGAAGACTGTGCTATGTTGGAATAACAAGAGCAGAGAAAATACTTAATCTTACAAGTGCCAAGTCGCGTATGGTGCGTGGTGAAACACAGATGAATAAAGTTTCAAGATTCATTAATGAAATTCCTAAGGAATATATGCACATAGAAAACAATTCCAGTGGGTATGCTAAAGGCAGGATTGCATATGGCGGGACATCAGATGAGCCGGATACAACAGGCATTAACATGCGTGCAACAGCCAGATCAATTCTTAGCAGCTACGGAAGTGGCACACCAGGCGGAAGGGCAGCAGGAACATATAGTTCAAGAAAGGTTAAGATAAATGGTGGTTCTAATCCGGGATTTGGAAAAGACCCTATGGAATTATTTGACCTTAAGAAACAAGAAAAGAGAAAGACACCGGCAGATTCTGTAAGAAGTGCTTATGCAGGAGTGCCTACACGAAGCGGCTTATCTTCAAGAAATGTAATAGGTGCTGCAAGAGGTGCAGATATAAGTGCAAAATCTTCAGGTGGACTTGGCTACAGTGTCGGTGATATGGTGAGCCATGTGAAATTCGGCGAAGGAAAGGTACTTGCTATAGAGGATTCAGCAAGAGACTATATGGTAACAGTTGAATTTGCAGAGTACGGACAGAAGAAAATGCTGGCAGGATTTGCCAGACTTAAAAAACTATAATGACAAATGTTTAACGCTATGCTATAATACATTTATTAAATCCGTGGTATGAAAGGAGATATTGTTATGAGTAAAGAAAAATTAGATGAGCTTATCGCAGCTACTAAATTAGGAGAACTTATTAGCAAGAAGGAAGATGAAGATAAGAAATGCTGCAAGAAGTGCAGCACAATTATCATAGCTGTTCTTGCTATCGTTGGTGCAGTTGCAGCAGTTGCTGGTATCGCTTATGCTGTATACAGATATTTTACACCAGATTATTTAGATGACTTCGATGATGAAGATTTCGAAGACGAAGATTTTGACGATGATTTCGAGGATGAAGACATCGAGAAGTAATGTAATAAGTGCGATATGATTGAAAGCCACAGCTGGCTTGATATGTCCATTAGGATATGTCAGCGGTTGTGGCTTTTTTATTGCATAATATTTAATTATTTCTTAATTGACATAGGGGTGTAATCAGTGTTATATTACTCAACCCTGTCATTAAGCAAAATTTAAGGGGAGGAAAGGAAAGCAGGAATTTATGACATTTTATCAGGAGTTACAGTTAAGCTCGGCTGGTTCAAAACAGCTTATCAAGAACACACAGGATTCTAAAGAGAAAAGAAGACATATTCTTATATATAATTTTAAGGTGTATCTGGTTATGATATTCTGCGTCGCAGTAGTTACAGTATTCAGTAAGCTGCTGGGGAATAATAACAGTGTTGTCGGAGTTACAGTGCTTCTTGCGGTGCTGGTATTAAGACAGGCGGATTTTGGAATTAAGACATCACATGGGTTGATTTCAATAATGGGAATATATGCAATATTGATAGCAGGACCGAGGGTTTCCAATATGGTACCGCCAGTTGCTGCATTTGTAATAAATGTTGTGTGTATTATGCTTCTTATGATAATGGGATGTCACAATGTAATTATGTATAATCATTCAACATTCGTTCTTGGGTATCTTTTGCTACAGGGATATGATGTCACAGGCCATGAATATATGATGAGAGTTGTGGGACTGCTTGCCGGGATGTTAGTATGCATGATTATTTTCTATAAGAATCAGAGGAACAGACCATATAGAAGAACATTCTGGGATTTGTTTAAGGAATTTAATATTAATTCAGCAAGGACAAGATGGTACATTAAGCTTACATTTATCGTATCAAGCGCTATGCTGATTGTTTCACTGATGGGACTGCCTAGGGCAATGTGGATTGGAATTGCGTGCATGTCAGTGTGTCTGCCGTTTTCTAAAGATGTTGATAAGAGAATTGGAAACAGGGCATTGTTTAATGTTGTTGGATGTGCGATTTTTGCAGTGATGTATATAGTTCTTCCAGAATCAATGTATCCGTATATAGGCATGATAGGTGGTATCGGAGTCGGATATTCCGCTGGTTATGCATGGCAGACAGCTTTTAATACATTTGGTGCATTATCAATTGCGGCGGGACTTTTTGGAATGCCTTATGCAGTTGCATTACGTATAGGAATGAATGCTGCCGGGGCTGCTTATACATGGCTGTGTGACAAGGTACTTGAAAGAATACATTCTGCAGTGCAGGCAAAGAATGCCAGCGTGGTGGAGTAAATGTGACTACTATACTTTAGCACATTTTTCTGATAAAATTATATAAGGTATGCCGTTATGTGAATAAGTGCTGCCAGAAACTATTAATATGTTAATAACAGGCACAATTCATGTGCGGAATGGAGTATAGATTGAAAAAAGGAAGCGTATACGAAGGTAAAGTTGAAAAGGTTGATTTCCCTAACAAGGCGACAGTGTGGGTGACAGATGAGGACGGACAGAAGGAGAAGGCAATCGTAAAGAATGCAATTCCGGGACAGACTGTCAGATTCTGCGTGAATAAGAAAAGAAAAGGACACTGCGAAGGCAGACTTATGGAAGTTGTTGAGAAGAGTCCGCTTGAAACCAACCCGGCATGTCCACATTTTGGCAAATGCGGTGGCTGCACTTACCAGACAGTAGCTTACGAGGAACAGTTAAAGATTAAGAGCGCACAGGTGGAAAAGCTTCTTAGCGAAGTTGTTTCGGGTGAGTTTCCATTTGAGGGGATAATCGGAAGTCCGGTTACAGAAGAATACCGTAATAAGATGGAATTTTCATTTGGCGATGAGTACAAGGACGGGCCTCTTGCACTCGGACTTCACAAACGAAACAGCATGTATGATATTGTTCCGGTTACAGAATGTAAGATTATTGATGAGGATTACAGAAAGATTCTCACATGCGTTCAGGATTATGCAATAGAGAAGGAGCTTCCTTTCCAGCACAAGTTAAGCCACGAGGGGTATCTGCGTCATCTTCTTGTAAGAAAGTCAGTAAAGACAGGACAGATTCTTGTTGATATCGTAACAACGACTCAGATTGAGCATGATTTCACAGAGCTTGTAAACCGACTGACATCAATTGAATATAAGGGCACTCTTACAGGTGTTCTCCATACATTTAACGACAGCCTTGCAGATGCAGTAATTAACGAGAAAACTGAGCTTCTGTATGGTCAGGATTATATTGAAGAGGAGCTTCTTGGACTGCGTTTCAAGATAACACCGTTTTCATTCTTCCAGACCAATTCTCTTGGAGCGGAAGTGCTTTACTCTAAGGCACGTGAGTATGTGCTTTCTGGCGGATTTGGAGATGTGGCTGACAGCAAACCGGTTATATATGACCTGTATACAGGTACTGGTACGATTGCACAGATGTTATCTCCAGTTGCCAGCAAGGTTATCGGTGTTGAGATTGTTGCGGAAGCTGTTGAGGCTGCCAAGAAGAATGCAGCCCAGAACGGTCTTACTAATTGTGAGTTCATTGCAGATGATGTCTTAAAGGCACTTGATAATATTGAGATTAAGCCAGATTTTATCGTACTTGACCCGCCTCGTGACGGAATCCACCCTAAGGCACTTGAAAAGATTATTGATTACGGTGTTGACAGAATGGTGTACATTTCCTGCAAGCCTACTTCGCTTGCAAGAGACCTTGTTACTCTGCAGGAGAGAGGGTATAAGGTGGAGAAGTGCTGTTGTGTGGATATGTTTCCTAATACGGGGCATGTGGAAAGTACCGTCCTGTTGCAAAGAAGAGGTGCTGACCCGGCACATTAAAGAAAGGGTAAAACAGAAAGAAAACAGAAAACAAAGGGAAGACATTAGAGTGCAATCATTTAGAAATGAGAAACACGATAATGTCTTTTTTGATGCATCAGTATGCAAATTGATTGTCAGCGGAGGCACTTTGTATATCCTGAATGCAACTTGTTACAGATAATGTACGACTTATTACAGTTATAGTGATTTGTAGGAAGATGTTTGTTAGAGTCATTGTAAGGAGGGAAAAGGAATGTTGTAATTAATCGCTGAAAAAGTTATACTTATCCCATTTGTACTTTTTAAAATTAATTCTAAAAAATACTACAGTTAATAGTGTTCAGGAATTGGATGGGATAAGGGATGAAAAAGGTAAGAAAAATTGAAGTGCCACAAAAGGATACTATCAGAAAATTGCGGGTGGCAGCATATTGCCGTGTCAGTACGAAATATGAGAGTCAGAAAAGCAGTATTGAGTTACAAAAAGAATATTATGAGAGTTATATTAAAGAACAGCCCAACTGGCTGTTTGCGGGTGTTTATGTAGATTATGGAAGCAGAGTCAGGATTGACAAGAGAGCGGCGTTTCAGAAAATGATACAAAAAGCAGTGAATGGTGAAATTGACTGCATCATTACCAAGTCCATCAGCAGATTTTCCGGAAATGCGGTGGACATGCTGCAAACGATACGGCTGTTGAAAGAGAAGAGAGTAACGGTATGGTTTGAAAAAGAAAATATCAGGAGTACTGATGAGAACATGGAGCTGGCAATAACAATACATACAATGCTTGCACAGGAGGAAATAAGAAATATGAGTGAAAACATTCAGTGGGGATTTAAGCGAAGATTTGAACAGGGTGTTACATTGAACAATTATAAATACTTTTATAGCTATGATGTGATTGACGGCGAGCTTGTTGTAAATGAGCAGCAGGCAGAAGTTGTAAGGAACATTTTTGAATGGTATTTACAGGGAATGTCTTTGGGACAGATTAAACGCAGACTTGAGGAAAATCAGATTAAGACAGCATCAGGAAAAAGCGTATGGAGCAAGTCTGTGATACAGGAAATGCTCTGCAATGAAAAATACATGGGAGATTGCATGCTGCAAAAATATTTTACAGAGGATTTTCTGACTGGAAAGAAAGCAAGGAATACAGGTCAGAGAGATAGATATTATGTGCATGATAGCCATCAGGGAATCGTTTCGAAGGAAAAATTTCTGGAGGTGGCATGCGAAATGAATCGCAGGAAAAGCATGACGGTAGATGCAGACGGGAATATGGTCAAAAAGAATAGAAAATATAACCCACAGAATATCTTGGGAAATATTTTAGAATGTGAAGAATGTGGCGCAACTTTTCGGAGAAGAACGGAGAGAGGCAAGGTAGTATATCGATGTGCTACAAGAATTGAAAAGGGGAGAGAAGCTTGTAAAGAGTCTCCTACTATTGAGGAAGAATGGATTAAAACGGAGATTGGAAAGAAGGTTTGTGGAGAGGAGTATGATGAAGAGGTTGTCAAGAAGAAGGTAGATAGAGCTTTGATTGGGAAGGATGGAGAAATAAAAATATTATTTGTTTAAGGATAGTGGTCATTTTCAGCGAGAATGACCACTAAATTAATCAGTAAATAATTAGTATAGTACATCAAAACATATTAACAAGTATGTCAAAGAAGAATCAAAAAAGCAAGTATTCCTCCGGTTACGCACTGACCGAAATCCTGTTGTGCGGAAAATGCGGACAGGAATACCGAAGAGTCACATGGGCGAGAAACGGCAAAAAGAAGATTGTCTGGAGATGCTCAAACCGACTGACCAATGGAGTGAAGAAGTGCGGCGACTCTGAGACACTGGAAGAGGAAGCTTTAAACAGGGCGGCCATGGAGGCCATCCACCGGATTACAAGAAATGATGGAGATTTTGTAGGAGCTTTCCGACAGAATGTCATACGGGTAATCGGTAGCTACGGCAAGGAGCAGGAGCCGGATGAATACGAGGATAAGATAAAGGAAAAGCAGCAAGAGATGGTGGCACTCATTGCTGAGAATGCCAAGACAGGTTCCTACACGCAGGAATTTGATGAACGATACCGGAGCATCGCTGAGGAAATAGAAACATTAAAGAAGGAGCAGACAGAGGCCAGAAAGAAGAAAAGACTGGCAGAAAGTTATGAACAGAGGGTAAAAGACATGGATGCATTCATAAAGGGAAGCACCTGCCAGATACCGGAATTTGACAATGACCTTGTCAGAAGATTGATTTCAAGCATCAAAGTAGTCTCTGCTGAGAAACTGATTATCCAGTTCCAGTCGGGAATCGTCATGGAACAGGAAATCAGATATGACTAAGAAAAAGGCAGGGATGACAACTGAATAGGGTAAGCGTTATTCCTGCCGGTTTGCGGTAAGAATAAAATGCCCGATGGTTCGGGCGTTTTATTGTTGGCGTAAACGACAGGAAGTTTAAAAATGAAGATTGTAGAAACCTGTTGATATCAAGTATAATGAAAGCAAGGAGAGTTAATCACCTTTTACGTGAATGAGGAGAGTTACAATGTTAATTGATGTTTCAGATATAAAAACAATACCTATAGAAGTAGAGAAGAAAATTTGGGAGAAGTTTACCGCAATGCCTCGTAGCATTACTTCTAAGATTAAGGCATATGAGATTAAGTATAATCGGGATGTGAATTGTGCAATAGAAAATTATATAGGACCGAGTTCTGCATATCATTTTTATGAAGAACTTATTTCTGTATTCGAACAATATGACATAGTTTGTTACCATTCCACTAAAATGCTTGATGGGAATCTAATTCTTGCGGCTGGTCTTAGGACCAATGAGTGGGATGCATACAGCAAGAACATTGTCAATACGCTACAAACTCTTGGAGTAGGGCAGCATGAGATAGATCAAGCTATTCAGGTCATAAAACGGAAATATGATTGGAAATATCCTTTGCATGGTAGAGAACCGCAGTTATGTTTTTATTCAGACACAGGCTTATTAAGTGAGGATACAAGTGCTGGGTATGAGCAATTTTGTGAAAATATTGGTGGAGAATTGGCAAGGGATGCATTAAAAGAAACCTATCCACAAATATATAGCTATTTAAGAGAAAATGGAAAAGCATTTATAGTAAAGTTTAAAATTCCGTTTTCAAACATAAAGGATTACAACCAAGATACTATAGTATATCAATTTGTTGCTTATTTTGCAGGAAAGTATTTCTGGAACTATGATTACGAAATTCATTTCGATGGTAATACTGATAGGGCAATTCCCGCAAGCGACATTTTGGAAATTATTCCTTATACAATAGAAAGATATTATTTTCATGAATAGATCCAGGAAAGGATTTGGTCATGTATAATGGATAAAGACATAAGTGGCTGATTGTTGAATTTTTATCAAACAAACGTAAAAAGAGGAAAATGTATGTTTAATCACATGTTTTTAGTAATAGAGGAAAACAAACTGAAAGACAGATTTGGAGGGACTGTTACAACTGCTATTTTAGAAGTATTAAACAGGGAAGAAGATGAGGGAAACTTAGAAGCACTCTATCGCGTGTTAAGCCGATTTAATGGTGCGATTAAAGCTGTGGATGAAATGATAGGACTTACCCCACATGATGCTGAATGGTCAGCGTATGAAGATAATTCACATGATATGTATATCAATATTTTATTAAATAGTTTGAATAAGTTATATTTCAGATTTGGTAAGATTAATTTTATGCAAGAGTATTCAAAGGTTTACTGGAAGCATACGCAGGAATTCATTTTGCAGTTGTGGAAAGAACTTCCGGAGGGAAAAAGCGTTACAACAAATGAAGCAAGTTTTATTAAAATTTTTGAGGATTTTTTTAATGAAACACTGAAGGTATTTCCTGATTTCATTGTAAAGCAATTAAGAGAATTTCATAATTTATATAGAGCAAGTAGGTATAAGGTGTTTGATAATTACAAATATATAATGCCTGATCCGGCATACTGTCATGATAATCGTTGGAATGACGATGGTGTGGCATTCCTTTATTTATCTTATGATAATGAAGAGATGAAATATCAGAATCTTAGTCGGGCACAGAAAACATGCTTTGAAGAAATAAGAGCTAAGGATGGAGAACAACTCTCTGTATGCAAATTTAAAGCATTGCACAAAAAAGTGAAAATATTGGATTTATCATATGATGGTATTGATTATGATGAACAACTTGTGGAGTTGGGTGAATCAGAGAATGATTACAAAGAGAAAATAATGCGGGTTATTCAGGAAAAGCCTAAGTTGCAAAATCGGATGAAATCATATGCAAAGAATGGAAATAAAGTAGCGTTCAAGAATGAACTAGACAGAATACAGAAAAAGTTAGGATTAGACAAGGAAATTAGCAAGAAAGTGCAATTACAGCTTTCAAAGATTTTGATAGGAAATATCTGTGACTCAATATTCTATGCTGTAGATAAAGAAGAGGATCCGGCTTTAGAGGCATATATTCCGTTCAGAGCATTCAGCAGATATCTTATTGCACATGGCTTTGGTGGAGTGGCTTATAGAAGTACAAGAATGGCATTAACTGGTTTGCAAGGAAAATGTCTTACTCTTTTTAATGTCGAAGATGCGACTTACGTTGAAGGTGAGATGGAAGTTTATGAATATTATAAGGATGGTTGTAAGTTTATAAAAAAATATTAAAGGAATCTACTACCAACTAAAATTAATGTATGATTAATAGGACTGTTTTTTTATGGGTATAAATGCTACAATTGATATGCTTGTATCATTAAGAATTTTGTGGATGATATAAAAATGGGGGATGTGGTACATGGCAGATAACTATGAACTACTGCGAAGCAAAGATATCATTTCCATTTTAGATGGGGATGTTACGATAGAGGAACAGGAAAACTATACTGTTAAAATGCCATATCTTTCAGGACCAAAATTGGTTGAAATCTGTAACTTATTTGGTTTGGCCAGAAAGTATGGAAGTGAAAGTAGATGGGTGTATTTGGATGAATTACTGGAATATGCCATTGCCAATAATAGATGCGATGAATTATTGCGTTATCTGTTTGATATAGATAAGTTTAGGGACCTTTTGAAACTGAGAACGCCAGAAGATATTAGTAATGCTTACGAATACACGTTGCATGCAGTTATAAATAGAATAAATGTTGCATTATATCTGGGAAAGCATGAATTACAGTGCATTCAGGGGCATTATTATGTTGTTGAAGTAGGGAAGAAACCGGTTATAGAAGCAACGAATATTAAGTTAATAAATTTGTCGTATGTTCAGGGATTGAGGGAAAGATGTACAGAAGATTTTATAAGTGGAAATTATGACAGTGTGATAACCAAGTCCAGGACAATGATAGAAGAGGTATTGATTTTCATATTAGAGAGTAATAAGGTTCCGGTGGAATCGAAAGGAGATTTGAATCGGATATATAACCAAGTAAAAGGTCTATATAATATGAGACAAGATAAAGGCTACGATGGAAGAGTAAATAGTTTGCTGGGTGGGTTAGAGAAAATTGTTCAATCTGTAGCGGAAATGCGAAATATTAATAGTGATTCGCATGGAGTAGGACGCAACAGAATAGCAATAAAAGAGTCCGAGGCCCGATTGGTTATGAATAGTGCAGTTACATTTTCTGAGTATATATTGGATATTTATAAGAATCATAAGTAGAAACAAATAGTTAATTATAGAAGGCGGGTAGAGCAATATGCGAATTGAGGATATACGAAGAATGGCTCATGACATTCTTGAAAAGGGTAGCATAGAGAATGATTTTATAGAATACAAAAAATCTGCTACTTTCAAAAATAAGATTTTAAAGACAGTATGCGCATTTGCCAATAATTATATGAACAGAGAAATTGGCTTGCTATTTATTGGAATAGAGGAAGTAGATGATCAGAAGACTGGAGAAAAAGCTATTCCCCAAAGGCCTATATGTGGTGTAGAAGAGTCATTGATAGAAAGTACAGAAAATTCGTTAAAGCAATTGTTGGCAAATATTCATCCAAAGGTAAGTTACCATTTGATCACGGATGCTATTGATGACAAGAATTATATTGTTATAGCTGTAGAACCGGGAACTTCCGGACCTTATCAGACAAGTGACAAAGCAGAGAGCGACAAGGACATTTCATTGAAAGCAGGCAGATATATTAGAGTAAAAAGAGACAGCCGTTTGCCTAATTTTAAAGAGGAATATGAACTGTTGCGTAAATTTGCACATGACGTATTTAGTTCCAATTTGAATGAGACAGCAACTCTGGATGATTTGAGTTACGAATATATGAAGGAGTATCTGATTGCCACAAATGCCAGAGAAGACATTAGAAACCAGTCAAAACTGGATATGGCAAAAAGTATGGGGTTAATTAGCGAGAGTGAATATGGTGGATATCGTGCCAAAAACTTTGCGGTATTAATGTTTGCTGAAAAACCGGACAAATTCATTCCATATGCACATGTGGAAATAATCAGGGAAGCTGTTGGAACTGATAAAATGGAGGCAAAAGTTTTTGATGGTCCGATTTGGATACAGGCAAAGCAGGTTAGCCGATATTTTAAGGATTACATCATGGCATCTTACACTGTCAGGGATAGCGAGACGATAGAACATAGAATCGTTTATAACTGGCCATTGACAGTTTTTGAAGAATTAGCCACAAATTGTATTTTGCACAAACAGTATGAATCACCTAATTATATCGGCATTTATATTTATAATGACAGAATAACATTTGTGAACCATAATCGTCCGGTGCCTCCTGTTACAATTGAGGCAATGAATAAAGAAACACGATTTGATGATCGTCAATATTTGAATCCGGAACTGAAAGAAATGTTTTTCGCACTTGATTTGATTGAATCATATGGTTCAGGTATTCGACGCGCAAAGGATGCATTAAAGGAGAATCATTCACCGGAACTGCAATTTCTGCCGGATAACGATACGGATGATTATACAATGGCAGTTGTTATGATTAATGAAGAATTTGCTGCTATTCGTGAGGAGGAACAGAAGAAATCAGATTTTGCAAAAGAAAACGCAAAAGAAAACGCAAAAGAAAACGCAAAAGAAATAGCAAAAGAAATTAAAATGATTATGAAAGAGAATCCTTTTATTAACGCAGAAGAATTAGCGGAGAAAATGAATGTATCTGTTACAAAAGTGAGATACCATATACGGGCAATGAAAAAGAGTGGTGAAATTCAACGAGTAGGTTCTACAAAAGCAGGTACATGGCAGATTCTTAAATAGAAAATGCGTGAAAAACAGAATATGATTATCGGAATAAATTGGCTTACAGCTTGTAAGCTAATTTGCAAAATAGTAGAAAATGGATAATAAATACAGTTTCATAAAATTTGCGGAATTACAAGCAGAGTTGAAATTCAAATGAGGACACTAGATGAATTGATGTATTATTGTGAAGAACCAGAACCTGTTGGAGCTGTACTTCTAACTGGAGAATGGGGATGTGAGAAAACATATTTTATGGATACTGAAATGAAAGAAGCCTTAAAGGATAAGGCACATGAGCAAAATGGGTAAAGAGGCATGAAAGAGATGAATCATTGGTTAGAAAAGTTGGCAAAATTTGATTATGAAGTATTAAATAATTCAGAATTTAAAGAAGATTCTGTCAGAGAAGAAATAATTATGCCTTTGATTAAAGCTTTGGGATACGATTACAAAGGAAAGTACAAAATAGTTCGTAGCCGAAAATTACAACATCCCTTTACTATGATTGGATCCAATAAATATAAAATATCTATTTTTCCAGATTACATTTTGGAATGTGATGGGAAGTGTGTTTGCATTATTGAAGCGAAAGCACCATCAGAGTCCTTAGATAATGAAGAAGATATTAGTCAAGCATATTCGTATGCTGTTCATAGAGAAGTAGCAGCAAAGTTTTATGCTCTTTGTAATGGCAAAGAGTTTAGATTATATTCAACATCTTTGTTGATGCCAGTGATAGTATTCCGAATGAACTATCTTATGAGTCATTTTGATAAGTTAAATGCATTAATTGGAGCAGAAAATATATTAATTTACTCAGAAAAGAGAATTGCAAAAGATTTAGGAATTCATTTAAAAATGTTATCAGCAGGGAGTATGGAACAGAGATTTACATTTATGGATTTCCCTATTTATCAAATTACTTTAGTGGAGCCAGATACATATACTGTAGATTCAGCAATAGTAATAGATGGAGAAAAATATTGTGGTTCCTTTGATTTTAATTATGATACACTTCTTGAACTCAAAAGCGTTCTTCCAGATGGAGCATTAGAAAAATTGAGAGGACCTTTTGAAGGAACACCCATACACGTTGAATTGATTGGTAAAACAATAGAAGTGGGAATTAATTGTAAATTGGGAGAAAAGATATATGAAAATGTAGATGAGCATTATATACCCTTAAGAATTTGTGATTTTCAATATGTTTATTTAAAGTAATAGTTATGATGAAATAGAAAACTAAGAGGTGTCGAGATGCTAGAAGCAGTTACTTATCAGGAAATGCTGAGAGATATTAACAATAATCAAGTAAAAGAAGATACTATTGGAATACTGATTACCCGTCCAGACTTAGAAGTTGGAAAAAGCATTTTGTGTAGTTTAAATTATTACCATCATGTAACAGGGAATAATTTAAACTTTTATTTACCTGGATATGGTGCATATTGGTATGGAACATATCCAGATGGGCAAGTGGTTTCCAAGATTAATGGGACAGAGTGGTCTTATAGTGATAAAATGTTTGTTGGATTTATTGAAGATTTAGAGAAATATAGTACCTGGAAATATTCAGGCGAAAGTGAACTTCTTATGTTGAAATATAAAAATGGTACTTTATCTTTTGATGGCATGATGCGTTTCTACTTAGATAACATGATTCGAGACAAAGTAATTGTTTCAGTGCCTTCTTTTTTTCAACAATTGGTTCGAATATGTAAAAAGGATAATTCATTAGAGAAAATTAGTAATACGTTTGGAAGAAACAGGTTAGCTCAGGTGACTAAAGAAACAATCTTAGATAATATTCCATCATGCCTAGAGAATGTTTTTACACAGGAAAAATATTTTTGTGTTAAAAATTATAGTAAAAATTTGTTATGAAATGCAAATTATTACTAAGACTTCATGGGAAACCAAAGGAGAAATTGACTAATGGATGCAGGCTATATATGAGCGGAAACTATGCACTAAAACACCGTGCAGTGTGCTCTAAGCGGTCGGAATATACAGAATATATAAAAAGTGTAAAGTTATGGGTGGTGCATTTTTATTGCACACTCATGGCATGTGGAGACAGTAGTTCTTTTGTCCCAATTGAAACAAAAGCTGGATGATTACATTAATGTCACGATTGAACTTGATGATATGGATATAACATCTGCAGAGACTAAGGCTACATATGGAGAGGGCAATTGTGGAGGCATTGAAGCATTTTAAGATGAATAGTTAATAAAGAGAGGTGCATATGCTATGCCAGGTATACTCGTGGTTGAAGAT
>ERZ773139.79-NODE-79-length-121777-cov-19.482772_pt1 | contig 121777 bp, 116 predicted proteins | sample MGYA00580854_ERZ773139 | MGnify/ENA primary metagenome ERZ773139 (study PRJEB29015, sample SAMEA2737809) | human gut metagenome | biome: human gut; feature: human-associated habitat; material: faeces | place: China | collected 2012 ...
AATCTGTAGACTTTTTTATTTATCCTTCTCCAGACACACTCTTTGAAACAGTATCGAAGGGGTTGAAATGTGCGATTTCCGTTCCCCGTACTCCCGCTGAGAATAAAAAAGCAGGAGCGCAGGTACAACCCCAACGGTCGGCCTTCGGAGCCTTCTTCGGTAGTTGCCCTTACGCCCCTGCTGCCCCGGCAACTCGTACCGGGGCATGACAGAGGTTTCAGACAAGATTTATACCGAAGAAAACCTGCTATATCACTATAACAGTCCGAAGTTTACCGTTGGTATAAAGGTTGTCTTAACCTTTTCGATATGTTACGGCTATGCCGTATTGTTACGTGGCAAAGATAGCATATTTTCGCTTTTACAAAATTTCGCTATCCGCCGGAATAAAAAACGAGCGTGGGCATTGGCTTATACTCCTTAAAGGCTCTGGTAAACCGTCCGCAATATAAGCACAAGAGGCCCACGCCGTAGCATGGAATCCAAAATACGGGATGCCCCGCCCGGCATGGGCCGTTTGTGGGACTTCGCTTGTGCTTTGCCTACGTCGAATTTTACCAGAATTTTTAAGGAAGCAAAGCTAACCCGCCGTTGTTCCGGCGAATCGTCACTTCAAATATAAGGAAGTTATTGCAATATGCAATACTCCTGGTATTCCGTTCTTCGTTTCCTTATATCATTCGACCCTTTTGCCGTATCGCATGGAATGATCCGGCGGACATGACGTTATCCGTTCCGAACGTCTCGTTCAGCCATGCGATGTTGTCGGCACGCTATGCGTTGAGTTTTCCTTCGGCCTCGATACGTTTCATATCGTTGTGTGATCCGGTGAACATGATGAATCACACGATATCGCCTTGAAAAACGACGAACGATGGCGACATTTTTTTCAGGATAATGCGGCGGTAGTCATTGCCAGACTGCAAAAAGAAACGGAATACAGGCGATTATTCGCCGTTTTCCGTTTCTTGGTTTCGTCTATTTCTGGCTGGCCTCGATCCATGCGTCGCGCATCCTGTCGAGCAACGGCGTGAGGTCCTGCCGTTTGAAGATTGCACAGCGCAGTCCCGCGTAATGTGTCAGGTCGATATTCAGCAGCCATTCGAATGCGTTGATGATCGTCTGCAGGTCGGCTTTGCCCGTTTCCGTTCGGAGCAGACCCAGTTTATATGTCGGGGCGATGAGTTCCACGATATCAGAAACGGTTGTTTTCTCGTTCAGATAGAGCGGAGAACGCGGTACGGAAGGCCTTTCACGGTCGAGTTCGGGGTATCTCAGGCGTTGGTGGATGAGCCTTAGTTCCGATTCAACAATTGCCCTGGCCCTATAACAACAAGATGCTGCCGCGCCGGGAAGTGGGCTGTGCTCCAGGAACCTGCTGAGATCGGACAATTCGATACGCGTTCTTTCGAACAGGCGGATTGCCCCAGAGGAGCATGGCTTCTCACCCAACCGGTTTACTGTCGTGCAAAAACGAGCATAGGCATCGTCCAACGTGCGTTCGCAGACCGTCCGCCCACTCCGGGCTTCGTACAATAACGTAACGAGCCTTGAATCGATCAAAGTACGTGTCTTCATGGCAGTATTGATTTAGGTTAATAAAAAACGGCGCAATAAGGCACCGTGCGTGAATATTTATGTATGGCCATTCGATCGTACGATGAATAAAAGACGAAAGCCTCCCACCATGCGGTGAGAAGGCTTTCGTCAAGATGCTATTCGGATAAAGGTCGTCAAGCCCATAGGCCGCAGATATCGGGATCGGCAGCCGGTTCGGGCGGCAAATTGTACACGAAGACAGTGCGAATACGGCACATCGGTTTTAGCTGGTTTAAGTAATGACGGTCTTCGGTGTATATCCGGACGTCCATAGGTTTATCGCATAGGCTATCTGTCGGCTAATGATTGAAACTGTTATTTCCACTTTATCTGTTCCCGTATATGTCGACCCTGCTTTCGGCCATGACTAATTTACGCTTTATCTTCCTTGAATACTCCATGATCAAAGACAAAAAGACCGTATCGGGAGGTAAGCGGCCAATGCAGGAACCGTTTTTCGGTATACCGTCTCGGAGAAAATCGACAGGAAGATGGTCGAACGAAAAGGATACGAACGATTAAAGGCAAAAACAGAGTTTTTGCCTTTATGGTCGTGACTTTCGACTTGTTTAATTAACTTCGCACCAGTTATTTGGCATTGAAACCTGATACAAAAACGGAAAACAGAACCGTTGCCTTTTCGTTACCTCATCCATAATAGAATGTAACGTGTCGATTTAAAGGAATGTCTGGCAGTCTTAAAGAAAATCCTGAACGGCGGCCTCTACAAACTTATGTCCAATGAAAATCCCTGCAACCGACGTTAACCGGCATTACCTCCCCTTTTTCTGTATGCAGGATGTCTCAACTCCATTCTATTGAATCGTAAAAGCGACGATTCTCGGGAAGATATGCTTCTTAAAAGGCGGTTATTTCTGCCGGCGTCTCTTCTTTCGCTTCTTTCGTAGCAGCGCCTGCATGGCGGCCCACTCGTCCGGGTCGTAGTCGGAGCGCGCCGCCTCGTCGAGAAGCTCGGAAAAGAGGTCCGGCACCCATAGCCGTTCTTCCAATTCGTGCCTCGGTGCATACTCGGGCAACGGTTCCGGAGCTATACGCTGCGTTTTCTCGGGCGTTGTCGTTTCCGTCTGTCTTTCATCTTCGGCCGCGTCGAACAGTTCATGGAACCGGTTGGCCGAGAATGCGCGGTCGAGCTTCGAGGCGTTGATGACAAGACCTTCGTTATGGTCGATGAAGGTCGCCCCGTAGATGCGGCCGCCGTGCTCCTCGCTGCGGCGGAAGACGACCGAGAGACCCGCGGGGCGGATTAGGCGGGCGAACTCCTCCGCGCTCCGTGCGCGGTTCATGGCTTCGCGTATGGCCTCCCGCGCGGGCTCCAACCTTTCACGATTCTCCCTGACCCACTTTTTCGTCCTGGCGTATTCGCGCTGCATCTGGCTGTACCCCACAGGGGCCGAGAGGAGGCTGGCCTTGACGGGCTTTCCCACTTTCCGGCCCCTCTCGTCGAGGGCACAATAGATCATTCCGGCATAGGGGCGCCCGTCGATCTCGCCCGTACACTCCTGCGCCGAGATGCCGAACAGTCCCAGCAGGGCGTTCCACTCGCCGGGGGAGCCTACGCGGTAGCGATCCGCCAGGTTCCACAGCACGGAGTTTATCTGCGCCTTGAGGTTCCCGCGGGCATAGACTACGCGCCGCAACTCCTCGAAGGGCTGCTGCATCCCTTCGACCGCAGGGTGCAGGCCGAACTCGCGCTCGATCCGTTGGGTAGCCTTGACCGAACGCTCCTTGTAGCGGTAATAATCGACCGCCCGGCCGTCCGGTTGGATGCGCGAGGAGACGATATGGAGGTGTTCGCGGTCTATGTCCCGGTGTCGGAAGACGACGTAGGGCTGATCGCCGTAGCCCATCTCCTCCATATAACGATGCGCGATCTCCAGCAGTTGGAAATCGTCCAGACGGTCGTCCGGATGCGGGTTGAGCGAGACGTGAAAGACGGGCTTCGAGAGTCCGGCGCGCGGATGTTCGAGCCACGGGCGGAAGGCTTCAGTGAGTTTGTAGGCATCGATTTTCCCATCTGTGGGTGTAACGGGCAGGTTGTGGCAGAGCAGCGCCTCGGCCTGTCCCGCATCCACCTTGAGCTTGTTGTAGAGCAGCACCCCGGCGATGTTCTTGCCGAACGTTATTCGGGCAACCATAGCTTCCGGGCCTCTTCGGTAAGATCGGCGATCCGTTCGCTGAGGGCTTTCAGGCGGCGCGTGTCGCGAATTAGGATTTCGAGCTGCAGGGGGATGCGTTGCCCCGAAAAGTGGGTGTTGACCTGCTTGACGATCTGGTTGTAGTTGTTGCCGATGCGTGCGAACTGCCAGTAGAAATCGTTGAGCCTGGCGAGGTATTTCGCTGCCGTGGGATCGCTTTTATAGACGCGCAGCTCTCATCCGAAGAGGCGCGCGAGGATGAATTTCGACATATTTCCGGTCAGTCCAGCTTCGGAGAGCATCTGCTGAAAGCGCGTATTCTGCTCGTCGTTGAGCCTGAATCGGTAGATGTGACGTTTAAGATCGGCGGCCTTCGGCCTTCCCCCTTTGTTTTGTGCCATGGCGTTGTTTTTATAAGGTTTGCGACTTCGGAGCAGGAACCCGCCCGTCCCGGTTCCGGGACGGGCTTTTTTGTGGTACGGAAAGGTTTCCGAGCCACAAAAAAACAGCTCGCTATCGGCATGTGCCGATAAAATCCGCCTTCCCGGCGGATCTCCACGGTTATCTCAGGCAGTCGCCTGAGATAACCTCGTAGCGGAACGGGGTTCCGGGTGCAATATTACGGACAAAAGCGAAGCCCGACAAGGGCCGCAAGCGGCCAGAGAGTGCCAGAGGGTGACAGAGTGCGGAAAAGCTCCCCCGGCGTGTTTCCTTTGCGGGACGTGCTCTGCATGCGTCCGGTGCAGAGCATGCAGGCAACGCATAGAATGAACCGAACGGTTATGTCGCATTCAGTGCATGTACTGCCGGCACTGCTTCCGGTGCATCCGGTGAGTGCAATGAATCCGATGCATGCGGTGCCTTCCCTTCATGCAGGTCATGCGGTGCGATAAGTTTTCCGAACGACCTGAGTGCGGCGGTTTCACCCGGTACTTCCCATGCCCTGAAAGCGTCGGGTGCACCGAATCCGTCGGGTGCATGGCTTTCACTCGGTGCTTCGGGTGACGGCGGTGCAGAGAGAGCTTACGGTGTTTCAGGTTCATACGGTGCATACGACGCATGCGGGTTCACTGCATTCATACAATCCACTTAAACCACGATACAATGGCAAAACGACCTCATTTCATTTCGATCTGCAGCCAGAAAGGCGGCGTCGGCAAGTCGACCTTCACGGTGCTTGCCACCAGCTTGCTGCATTACCGCATGGGCCGCCGCGTGCTGGTGGTCGACTGCGACTATCCCCAGTGGAGCATCCACGAGCAGCGTCAGCGCGAGTTGCAGCTCATCGACGGCTCCGACCGTTACAAGCTGATGCTTCTGCGCCAATACAAGACCACGGGCCGAAAGATATGGCCGGTGGTGCACTGCCGGCTTCCTGAAGCGCTCGGTGAAGCGGAGCGCTTCCTCGACGGACAGGACGAGGAGTACGACTACGTACTGTTCGACCTGCCGGGCGCTACGGCTGTCAAGGGCGTGCTACCGCTGGTCTCGTCTCTGGAGCGGGTATTTATCCCCATGAAAGCCGACAAGATGGTGATGGAGAGCTCGGTGGTCTTCGCCCGGCTGGTGGCCGAATCGTTCGTGCCGAACCCGGAGTGCGCCACGGCCGGGGTCCACATGTTCTGGACGATGATCGACCGCAGGGAGCGCACGCCCCTCTACGGGCAGTACGAGGCGGCGCTCGCGCGCTTCAATCTGCCGGTGATGCGCACGCATGTGCCCGCCCGCAGCCGTTTCGGCAGGGAGCTGCAGCCCGGCGGCGGCCCCGTGTCGCGCTCGACGCTCTTTCCTCCCGAACGGGCCTTCGCCGCGGAGTGCTGCCTCCAAGAGCTGTGCGAAGAGATATGTACCCTCTGCGAAACCCGGTAGGCCATGGCGACGAAAGAACGTAAAACGGCGATCGACATCGACGACATCCTGCTGCGCGAAGTGGCCTCGCGCCGCAGCGCCTCGGGCTCGGTGCTCGACATGGCTCCCGGCGAGGCTCCGGCGGCCGCGCTTCCGGAGGAAGCTCCCGACCCGGAACCCGTGCGGGAGAGCGTACAGGAGCCCGTACGGGAAGAGGCGCGTCCCGCCCGTTCCCGCCGTCAGGGAACGACGGTTTCGCCCTACGAGGAGGTGTTCCTACGCCGCGGCGTGGTCCGTGAGCGGAGCGCCGTCTATGTCAGCACCGAGACCAAGCGCAGGCTCTCGGAGGTAGTGCGCCGCCTGGGCTGGAGCAGCATATCGGTAACGACCTACGTGGAGAACATCCTCGCGCACCATCTCGAGCTGTTCCGCGGGGAGATCAACCGCCTCTACCGCCAGAAGAACAACAAAGACCTCCTGTAAGCCATGCGAGAGATATTCTGCACGCTGGCGCTACTGCTGGGCGCCTACCTCTACCTCGACCGCTTCCTTTTCGGGGGAGGCCTCGGCGGCTTGTTCCTCGAAGGCTGGCGCGAACGGCTTCGCCTGCCTTCCCGTCGGAAAGAGACCTCGGCCGCGCAGGTTCCGTCTTCGGTCCCCGGAGCCGACGATCTGGTCGAAACGAAAGTGTACGTTAGCGGCCAGAGAGTGCCAGAGGGTGACAAACGGGAGGAAACGGAATCAAAAACCGACGGCGGTAATACATTTGCCCTCCCGGAAGGGAAAACCACAGCGGACGAAACGACCGAATGGCGGGACGAGTCCTTCGGACGCAAGATCACGGAGCGATACGCTCCCCAACGATGGGAAGACCCGGGGTTTTCAGGGCGTTTCATCCAGCGGGACGACGGAAGCGGCGAGGTGGACATCCTGCCGGTGGTCGACCCGGAGCCAGTCAGGCGGGAAGTGGCGGCTTCCCTGCAGGGCGTGCTGGAGGAGCAGGCCCGGGATGAGTTCCGCCCCACGGAAGAGGAGCTCTCCGAGCTCGGAAATTTCGATGTGGACGCCTTCCGGTAATGAACCGATTGTCGAACCTTAAAAACACGAAAGCGATGGAAAGAGGCTTTTACGATTCGAGCTGAAGAGCGGCCCGAACGCTTTGACCCCAGAGGCAGTACGGCCGCAGGCCGCCCTGCCTCTTCGGAGGCGGGCGCGGTCTGCGGTTTTTTATCCACATTAAAAACAGCAGACGACAAATATGAAAAAAAGATTGTTTCTGACCTTGGCCGCCGCAGGCCTGACCGCGGCTTCGGCACTAGCGCAGGGCAACGGCCTGACCGGTATCACCGAGGCGACTAGCATGGTGACGAGCTACTTCGACCCGCTGACCCGGTTGATCTACGCCGTGGGCGCTGTGGTAGGGTTGATCGGCGGCATCAAGGTATACCAAAAGTTCAGCTCAGGAGACCCAGACACCTCTAAGACAGCGGCTTCGTGGTTCGGGGCCTGCATTTTTTTGATCGTGGCGGCCACGGTGCTGCGCTCCTTCTTCCTGTAACGATGGCCTGGTACAACATCAACAAAGGCATCGGCAAGCAAGTCGAGTTCAAGGGCCTGCGTGCCCAGTACCTCTTCATCTTTGCCGGGGGATTATTGGGAGTGTTCATCCTCTTCGTGGCGATGTACCTTCTGGGCGTTCCCACGGCGGTATGTATCGCGGCGGGGCTGGTGCTCGGTACGGCGCTCGTGGCCTTCACCTTCCACCTGAACGGTAAGTACGGCACGCACGGGCTGATGAAGCTCTCGGCCGCGCGCCGCCACCCGCGGCGCATCATCCACCGCAAACGCATCGCCCGGCTGATGCGGACGACGAATGACAAACCCTAAAACGACCTACACCATGAGAAGCATATTCAAGACCGCGACCCTCGAAAGCCGTTTTCCGCTGCTGGGCGTGGAGCGCGGCTTCATCCTGAGCAAGGGCGGCGACGTCACGGCGGCCTGGGCCGTGGAACTCCCGGAGCTCTTCACTCTGACCGAGGCCGAGTACGAATCGCTTCAGGGCACATGAGCCAAGGCGATCCGTATCTTGCCGGACTACACCGTCATTCATAAGCAGGATTGGTTCACGGAAGAGCGCTACAAGGCCAAACCCGGGGAGGACGCCTCGTTCCTCTCGCGCTCCTTCGAACGCCACTTCAACGAGCGGCCCTACCTTCGGCACTCCTGCTACCTGTTCATTACCAAGACCACCAAGGAGCGCATGCGCTCGCAGAGCGACTTTTCGACGCTCTGCCGCAGCCGCATCGTCCCGCAGGAGGTGGGCGACCCGCAGGCCGTGGAGCGTTTTGCCGAGGCGGTCTCGCAGGCCGAGAGCATCCTGCGCGAAAGCGGCCTACTCCGGCTACGGCGTCTGGGAGCCGGGGAGATCATAGGCACGCCGGGGAGCCCGGGACTGATCGCGCAGTATTTCACGCTAAGCCGCGAACCTGTGACCAATGAAGACATTCGTTTCGACCCGGGGCGTATGATGATCGGCGACAAGATCCTTTGCCTGCACACGCTCACGGACTTGGACGACCTGCCGCAGACGGTTTCGACCGACGCCCGTTACGAGCGCCTCTCTACGGACCGGAGCGACTGCCGTCTCAGTTTCGCCGCGCCCGTGGGGCTGCTGTTGGGCTGTAATCACCTATACAACCAATATATCTTTCTTGACAATCACGAGCAGACTCTCCGGGGTTTCGAGCGTCTGGCCCGCAACATGAACTCGCTGTCGCGCTACTCGCGCTCGAACGCCGTGAACAAGGAGTGGATCGACCTCTACCTGAGCCAGGCCCATGTAGATAACATGCTATCGGTGCGCTGCCATTGCAACGTGATCTCGTGGGCGGAGAACAGCGAGGAGCTCGCCCGCATACGCAACGACGTGGGGGCACAACTGGCACTGATGGGCTGCACGCCGCATCACAACACCGTGGACGTACCGGTCCTCTTCTGGGGCGGCATACCGGGAAACGAGGGGGATTTTCCTGCCGAAGAAAGTTTTTACACTTTCCTCGAACCGGCCCTCTGCTTCTTCACGGCGGAGACCGCCTACCGCAGCAGCCCCTCGCCCTTCGGGATCAAGATGGTGGACCGCCTGACGGGGGTGCCGGTGCATCTGGACATCTCGGACGAACCGATGAAGCGGGGCGTGATCACGAACCGGAACAAGTTCATCCTGGGACCCAGCGGGAGCGGCAAGAGCTTCTTCACGAACCACATGGTTCGCCAGTATTACGAACAGGGGGCGCATATCGTCCTGGTCGATACGGGGAACTCGTACAAGGGCCTTTGCGACCTGATCCATAAGAAAAGCGGGGGCCGGGACGGCATCTACCTGACCTATACGGAGGAGGAGCCGATCTGTTTCAACCCCTTCTATACCTCCGACGGGGTGTTCGACATCGAGAAGCGCGAGTCGATCAAGACACTGATCCTCACCCTGTGGAAGCGGGACGACGAGGCTCCCACGCGCGCCGAGGAGGTGGCCCTCTCGAACGCCGTGAACCTCTACCTTGCGGAGCTGAAGAAGAACCCGGCGCTGACGCCCTCGTTCGACACCTTCTACGAGTTCGTGGGCGGCGACTACCGCCGCCTGCTGCGCCAGAAGAACGTACGGGAGAAAGACTTCGACATCGACGGTTTCCTGAACGTGCTGGAGCCCTACTACCGGGGCGGCGAGTACGACTACCTGCTCAACAGCGACAAGGAGCTCGACCTGCTCGACAAGCGCTTCATCGTCTTCGAGCTGGACAATATCCGCGACCACAAGATCCTGCTTCCGGTCGTGACGATCATTATCATGGAGACGTTCATCTCGAAGATGCGGCGGCTCAAGGGCGTGCGCAAGGTGATCCTGATCGAAGAGTGCTGGAAGGCCCTCACGTCGGCCAACATGAGCGAGTACATCCGCTATCTGTTCAAGACGGTCAGGAAATATTTCGGCGAGGCTATCGTGGTGACGCAGGAGGTGGACGACATCATCTCCTCGCCCATCGTCAAGACGACGATCATCGACAACGCCGATTGCAAGATCCTGCTCGACCAGCGCAAGTATATGAACAAATTCGACCAGATTCAGGCCATGCTGGGCCTCTCGGAGAAGGAGAAGGCGCAGATCCTCTCGATTAACCTCGCCAACGACCCCGCGCGCCTCTACAAGGAGGTGTGGATCGGGCTGGGAGGCGTGCAGTCGGCCGTCTACGCCACGGAGGTCTCGGCCGAGGAGTATTTGACGTTCACGACCGAGGAGCGCGAGAAGATGGAGGTCTTCGCCCTGGCCGAAAAGCTGGGGGGCGATCTGGAGGCCGCCATCCGGCAACTGGCCGAACAAAGGCGCGAAGGATAATGGGCCGCCCCGGATCGTGGAGTCCCGGCGTCGGTTTCTGCCTCCGGCTCCTGTTGCTGCTCTCTCTCGCACTCCCCACGGCGGGTCTCCTGCTCTGGGGCCGAGCCGAGAACCGGCGCCGCATGGAGTCCCTGTGCGGGGGTTGGGAGGCGGTGCTGCCCCGCGGACAGCTCGTCATAGCCCGCACCGGCGGGCATCACACCCTGACTTTTTACTCCCCGAAGGGGATACGTCGCGGACCGGAACGGCTTCGCGGAGGCCGCTGCCCCCACTACGGGCGCGGCAAAAGCCGCACGGAACTGTGGCTCTCCGAGGACGGACGCACGCTGCTGCTCGTCCCGGGCAACACCTACCGGCGGATAGGACCGCCGCAAAAGAAAAAGTCAAACTTAAAACATTCAACGACCATGAGAACGAAAAATGTCGGAAACGAAGAGATCGGCGGCATTGTCGCCCGTCGTAAAAGGGAACACGCCGAGAACGGACGCCTGCTCGCGGCACTGGAGCGTATGCAGGCCGAAGCGCTACTGAGCGTTTTCTGCGGCAGTTGGATCGCCACGGAAGGGACCACCTCGCTGCTGGTCCGCCGCGAGGCGGAGGGCTACGGCCTGCTGTTGTGCGACAACACGCACTGCTACAAGAGCATCGTCGCGGACCTGCGCGCCGAGGGACGCGGACGACGCCTGCTGCTAGATGACGGCGGCGAGGCGACGCTCACGCCCGACGGGCTGCTGCACTGCGGACGCTACGGCACATTCCGCACCGAGGAGGAACTGCTGCGTCAGGAGCTGCAATACGAAATGGACTTCGCATTAAGATCGCCTTCCGATGAAGAACCCGAAGCGTAAAGTGTCGATCGTCGGATTGTGCGACTCGGTCATGCATATGGTCCGCACCCTATGCAGGGAGTACCTGGCGCAGACGGCCTCCGACCGCGAGCTGCTTTGCGGCGAGTGGGTGCGCCCCGGCGGCAGGGTCATCCTGCGCGTGCGCAAGGAAGGCGGCCGGTACCTGCTCGACGAGTGTTGGAGTAATACGGTGAACAGTCGCATTCAGGTTTTCACTTTCCGCCTGCTCAGGGACGAACAGGACAACCTCTACACCGAGACTCAGGAGCGGGCTATCGGGTACGACCGGGAGCGGGACCGCCTGCTGGCCGACTCTCTGGGTGAATTCGAACGTAAAAAAGAGAACGATGAACCGTAAGATCATGATCATGGCCTCCCTGCTCGCCCTCTGCGCGGGCAGGGCCGGCGCTCAATGGATTGTGAGCGACCCCTCGAACCTCACGCAAAGCATTATCAACTCCTCGAACGAGATGGTACAGACCTCTTCGACGGCGCAGACGATGATCCAAAACTTCCGCGAGACGCAAAAAATTTTCAATCAGGGCAAGGAATATTACGACAGGCTGCGGGCCGTGAACAATCTGGTGCGCGACGCCCGCAAGGTGCAGCGCTGCATCCTGCTGGTAGGCGAGATTTCTCAGATGTACGTCGATAACTACGACCGCATGCTCTCGGACGGGAATTTCACGGTCCGGGAACTGGCGGCCATCGCTTCGGGCTACACGCGCTTGCTGGAGGAGGCGACCTACGCCCTGAGCGACCTGAAAGGGATCATCAATCCTTCGGATTTGTCGATGACCGACAAGGACCGTCTCGACGTGGTGGATAAAAGCTATGAGGAACTCTCGCGCCTGCGCAACCTGACCAGTTACTACACGCGTAAAAACATCGGCGTGGCGCTGTTGCGAGCCCGGAGGCAGGACGATATGGAGCGCTTCCTCTCCCTGTACGGCACGGCTGAAGAGAAGTATTGGTAATCCCGTAAAACGTATTGAGATATGGTTTTACCTCTCGTTTCTTTCGAAAGTCTGCACGGCATACTGGGCAAGCTCTACGAGGACATGATGCCCCTGTGCGGCGACATGACCTCCGTGGCTTCGGCCATTGCAGGCCTGGGTGCCATGCTCTACATCTGTTACCGGGTGTGGAAAGCATTGGCCAGCGCCGAGCCCATCGACCTATTCCCTCTGCTGCGGCCCTTCGCGCTGGGCATCTGCATCGTTTTTTTTCAGAGTCTCGTGCTGGGCGGCATTAACGGTATCCTAAGTCCCATCGTCAAGGGCACGAACCGGATACTCACGGGTCAGACGTTCAACATGAGCGAACATCAGGCGGCCAAGGACGAGCTGGAGCGGCAGAATCTCGCACGCAATCCCGAAACGGCCTATCTGGTCTCGGACGGAGAGTTCGACCGCCAAATCGCGGAACTCGGCCTCTCGCCTAACGATGTACATACGATGGAGGTCATGTACGAGGAACGTTTTAGCTTCGGTTTACGCTCGCTGATCGTAGAAGGATTTCGCTGAATTTTGGAAATACTCTTCCAGACAGCCTCGCTGGTACTCGACACGATCAGGACATTCTATCTGGTCGTATTGGCTATCTTGGGTCCCATCGCTTTCGCCATTTCGGTCTTCGACGGCTTCCAAGCCACCCTTTCTCAATGGCTCGCCAAATATATTTCGGTCTACCTGTGGCTTCCGATAGCCGACCTTTTCGGGGCCGTACTTTCGCGACTTCAAGTGCTGTCCCTGCAGCGGGACATGGAGCTGATGGCTTCCGATCCTTTCTATTTTTTCGACGCCAACAACGCGGTGTACCTCGTCTTCATGATTATCGGCATCTGCGGTTACTTCACTGTGCCGAGCGTCGCCTCGTGGATCGTGCAGGCAGGGGGCTTCGGATCCTACAACCGTTTAGTGACCCGCGCCGGATCGGTCGTCGGCCATTACGTGGCTGGAGCAGCCGGGGCGCTGGCCGGTAACATCTGGGGCCGAACCAAGGAGATATTCAGCGGGAAGAACAATCCGCAGAACACCTCGGGAGGCGGCAGCGGAGGAGGTTCCGGCGGCGGAGCTGCCGGGAGCCGCAGCTCCGGTGGCAACAACAATAACATGAACCAAAGAAGATAAAGGATGGAATTCAAAGCGTTGAAAAACATAGAGAGCAGCTTCCGGCAGATACGCCTTTTCAGCATGGTCTTTCTGGGCTGCTGCGCTCTGGTGACGATCTTCGCCCTATGGCGCGCCTTCAGCTTCGCGGAGGCGCAGCGGCAGAAGATTTATGTGCTTGACGAGGGCAAAAGTCTGATGCTGGCCCTCTCGCAGGACCTGGCGCAGAACCGCCCGGTCGAGGCACGCGAACATGTGCGCCGCTTCCACGAACTCTTCTTCACCCTCTCGCCCGACAAAGCGGCCATCGAGGGCAACGTCGAGCGGGCGCTGGTCCTTGCGGACCGCAGCGCGCTGAGCTACTACCGCGACCTGATGGAGAAGGGCTACTTCAACCGCCTGATCGCGGCGGGCATCATCCAAAGCGTGGAGATCGACAGCTTGCAGTGCGACTTCGACACCTATCCGTACAGGGTACGCACGTTCGGCCGCCAGAAGCTCATGCGCGAGAGCACGATCACCGAACGCAGCCTGGTGACGACCTGCCGGCTGGTGAACGCCACGCGTTCGGACGCCAACCCGCAGGGCTTCATGATCGAACAGTTTACGATTGTCGAAAATAAAGATTTGGGAACCTATGACCGTTAAAAAACATCTTTCAGCGCTCCGGCGCGCATGGGAATGCGCCACGGGGCGTTTCAAACGATTCTTCGCACGAAACGCGAGGGCCGTACGCCTGGCCGTCATTTTCGTGATGCTCGTCCTGCTGGCCGCGGCGGAACTTATGGTGCTGGCCAGCCTGCTCTTCGACGGGGGCGATCCGCTGCCCGCGGAGCATATCGCGCCCGTGGAACTCGAATCCCTGAAACCGTAACCGACATGGCAGAGGCAGTACGAGAGAGGAAGAAAGGCTCGCCCGGCGGGACGCAAAGCGACCCGCAAAAGGAGCAGCGGAAAAAGACGGCCCTCGCCGCGCTGGTCATGCTCGTCCCGTTCTGCGCAGGCATGTACCTGATCTTCGGGGGCAGCGGGCAGGACACGGCTCCCGGTGCCGGGAGCATCAACCTGACGGTCCCCGACGGCCGCAGCGCCGGCATCGAAGCCAGCAAGCAGAAGGCCATCGAGAACGTGCGGATGCAGCAGCGGCAGCAGGAGCGCTCGCTCGCCTTCGACGAGGAGGCTTTCTCGCTGCTGGCCGATGCTCCGGCGAAAGCCGAACCCATGCGCGGGAAAGCTCTGGCCCGTTCACAGCAGGCCCACCGGCAGGCGACAGAGATGATGCAGAGTTTCTATGAGCGGCCGAAGAAGGACCCCGAAGTGGAACGCCTGCAAAAACAGGTCGAGGAGCTCTCCGGGCAGTTGCAGCAGGCCGCGGCGACGCCCGACCCGATGGAGCTGGCCGAGCGCCAGTTCCAGCTCGCGGCCAAGTACCTGAACCCGCAGGGCGGCACGGCGGAACGTCCGGTGCGGAACACCGTTCCGCAGGATAAGGGCCAGGCGGTTCCCGTCCGGGCTCTGGGGGACGGTACGGTATCCTCGCTGGCCGTTCCCGTCGCCGACTCGCTGAGGCCGGAGGGCGAGCGCAACCTCGGCTTCATCACGGCGGTAGGCTCCTCACAGGATAAGGAGCACAGTTCGATCCGCGCCTGCGTGGACGAGGATCAGACCCTCTCGGGCGGCGACCGCGTACGTCTGCGCCTCGAAGAGCCTGTAAGTGTCGGGGGCCGGACGATCGGGGCCGGAACGGTCATTTACGGCGTGGCCTCCATCGACGGACAGCGGCTGGGCATCGAAGTCGGGGGTATCGAGGACGGAGGCGAGATCGTCCCCGTATCGCTCAAGGCCTACGACCTGGACGGCGGCGAAGGACTCTACGTTCCGGACTCGAAGGAGCGCACGGCCGCCAAGGAGGCTGCGGCGAGCATTGGCACGGGCCTCGGTACGAGCATCAGCTTCGCCCGCAGCGCCGGCCAGCAGGTGGCCATGGACCTCGTGCGCGGGGCCATGACCGGCGGCACGCAGTACGCGGCCTCCCGGCTGCGCGAGGTCAGGGTAACGGTCAAGGCCGGATACCGGCTATTGTTAATCTCCCAAAAGTAACGCGGCGGTGCGGTTTCTCTCCGGAACCGCACGCGACCACAGAAAACAAAGAACGAACCTATGAAAAAGATCATTCTTGCGGCCCTGCTCCTGTGCGGGGCCATACGGACGGGGGCGCAGGCTCCCGGGCAGGAGGGCCCGGCGGAGCCGTACCGCGTGGAGGTCGCCTTCGACAAGACCGTGCACATCCTTTTTCCCTCGGCGGTCAAATACGTCGACCTGGGCTCCGCGAATATCATCGCGGGGAAGGCGGACGGTGCGGAGAACGTGGTGCGCGTCAAGGCCGCCGTGCGCGGTTTCACGGGCGCGACCAGCTTCACGGTGATCACGGCCTCCGGGGTGCTCTACACTTTCGAGGCCCTCTATGCCGACTCGCCGGCGCAGCTCACGGTCGAACTGGAGGACTGGCTGCACAAGGACCCCTACGGGCCCTTCGCCTCGCGGCAGACCTACGTGCGCCTCTCGGAGCTGGGCGACGAGACGCCCCTGGTGGTGAACCGTATCATGTACACGATCTATAAGCGGGACGCGCGCCACATCAAGACCGTCGGCAGCAAGCGCTTCGGGGTACAGCTCCTGCTGAAGGGCATCTACGTGCAGGACGAGCTGTTCTACTTCCACACCTCGCTGCGCAACCTCTCCAACGTGGATTACGACATCGACCGCGTGCGCTTCCGCATCGCCGACCGCAAGGTGGCCAAGCGCACGGCCGTGCAGGAGACCGTCATCGAGCCCGTATGCCGCTTCAACGAGATCGCGGCGGTACAGGCGGGCGAGACGGTGCGCAACGTCTGGGTCTTCCGCAAGTTCACGATCCCGGACGACAAGGTGCTCGTGATGGACGTGTTCGAGCGCAACGGGGGCCGCCACCAGTCCTTCATGGTAGGCAACACCGACCTGGTGGACGCCCGCACCGTCACGGAACTTAAAGTGCGGTAGCCATGCGGATCAGGTGTTTGATGCTGGCGGGACTTTGCGTCCTGCTGCTGGGTGCGGGCGAGGCCCGGGCCCAGCGCGGCCTGCCCGGGCAGCTGGGCATCGGCCTGAGCATGGGAACGCTCGACGGCCTGCTGCTGCGCGACAGCCGCCTCTGCTACCGCTACTGGGCGGGGCTGGAGCTCGCGCGCTACAACAGGAACCACAGCTACTGGAACTTCGGGGCCGGATACCTGCACAAGGACTACGCCTATGACGGGGTGACCGGCCGGCAGAGGATCCCCGTGGCGCAGTACACGGCCGAGGCGGGTTACAACCTGCCGCTGGCCGCCGACCGGGGCCGCAACGTGACCCTCTACGGGGGCCTCTCGGCCCTCGTGGGTTACGAGACCTCCGGGAACGGCGGCAAGGCGCTGGAGGACGGAGCGACGCTCGTGAACCGGGACGGCTTCCTCTACGGCGCGGCCCTCGGGGCCACGTTCGAAGGTTACCTCGCGGACCGGGTGATCCTGCTGCTGAAGGTGCGCCAGCGGTGCGCCTTCGGTTCGCCGACGGGGGTATTCCATACGGAACTGGGCTTCGGCCTGCGCTTTATCATCAACTAAACGGACAGGAATTATGGAACGACATGACATGGAACCGAAAGAGTTCAAATCCTTTTTCAAGACCGTGACGGGGAACGAGGGCGGCAAGTGCCGCTATCCGACGCGGCTCGACCCTTACGGCTGCGGCTGCATGCACGACTGCGCCTACTGTTACGCACGTTCGTTGCTGGAGTTCCGGGGCTTGTGAAACCCGCGCAGTCCGTCCGTGGCCGATCCGGCGAAGATCGCCCGGGCCGTCGCCCGCCTTGCTCCCGGCTCTATTGTACGCATGGGCGGCATGACGGACTGTTTCCAGCCCGCCGAGGCAATCTACCGGCTCACGTACAAAACGATACGCATGCTGAACGAGCGCGGCATCGGTTATTTGATCGTAACGAAATCGCCCATGGTGGCCGGGGAACGCTATATTGACGTAATGGACCGTAGATTGGCCCATATCCAGATTTCGGTGACGACCACGGACGACGCCCTCGCCCGTACTTACGAGCGGACAGCTCCTCCATCGCAGCGTATCGCGGCCGTCGAGAAGCTCCAGCACCGGGGTTTCGACGTCGCGCTCAGGCTCTCGCCCTTCGTTCCGCAGTTGGTCGATCCGGGCCGCATCAACCGCGTGGACTGCGCCAAGGTGCTGGTCGAGTTCCTGCGCGTCAACGGCCGGATAGCCCGCCGCTTCGGTATCGACACGTCGGGATACGTGTTCCCGCAGGGCGGGTACCGGCACCTGCCGTTGGAAGAGAAGCTCGGGGCGCTGCGCAGGATCACGGGATTCGACAGCCTGTCGGTCTGCGAGGACGTGACGGAACATTACGCCTACTGAAAGGAGCATGTCAACCCCAATCCGGAGGACTGCTGTAATCTAACGTTAAATGTATAATTTATGAACAAGATGATCTATTTCGCACTTACGGCCGCTGTGGCCGTAGCCTCGTTGTTGTTGGTCTCCTGCAACGACAAGATCGACGTGAACCGGGAGTACGACTTCGCGCTCTCCTGCTGGCACCTGCCTTCGGAGATCGTACCGGGAGAACAGGTCGAGATCCGTTTCACGCTTACCCGGCAGGGGGATTTCAAGGGGGCTGAATATTACATCGGTTACATACAATTGGAAGGCAAAGGCGAGGTATCGGACAGCGAGGGAACACTGCTCGTCAACCGTGAGCTGCACGAACTGCGGTCTATGCCCGGTTTGGACGAAAGCGATCCCTACCGCCAGGTCTTCACGCTCTTTTACACGGCGACATCCGACAAACAGTCCGAAGTCCGGTTCGTTGTGGTCGACAATTTCGGCACGCAGCGAGAGTTGGAGGTCGCGTTCGACAGCGGAAGGAAGAGCGATTAAACACGGTAGTTCCGTATGGCATCGGTCGATTTATTTCTCGGGTAAATACCGTATTCGGCATAAATTTCGTTATCTTTGTGAGCAGACAATTTAATAGAAGACGGCAATGACACACGTCATGATCGAAGATTCTCCCGAAGGGAAATGGCTGCTGGAGCTGATCCGCAATCACAAGTCCGTTACGGTTGTGGGCGAAAAAGACGCAAAACAGGCGAAGGCAAGTGCATGGGAAACGGCCATCGCAGACGGTGCGGTGTCATTGTCCGAATTCGGCACACGGTTTACCGAGGAGATTCACAAAGCATATCGGAAATGAGTCGTAATATCATCGTTTCCGCCTTGGTAGTGGATAAGTTGGGGGAACTCGTCGCCTATCTTAAAAACGATCTCCATTTGTCTGAAGAGGCTGCATTGGCGTACCGGGATAGGTTTCTGGCATATATTCAATCTTTCGGAGCCGAAGTGGATCACCCGTTGTGTCGATTCAAGAAATGGTGCTCATCGGGCTACCGTTGTGCCGTATTTGAAAAACACTGGGTCTTAGCCTACGAACGGACAGAACACGGCGTCATCGTGCAGGATATGGCCAACACGGCCCTTTTACAGGAATAAACAGCCGCGATATAAAACGAATCCGGAGCGTATTTTCGCTCCGGATTTTTTATGCAGCGACCGCTCATTATTATCGTCTTCACCCGGATGATCTGCGGCCATCCGTTCTTGCTGGTAATTCGGTTCTATTTCTTTTTCGCCTCTTCCAAAGATTTGTCGGATTTGGCGTTCAACTGGGAGATGACCTTCTTTCCTGTTTTAGCCTCGATCTCTTTGCGGGTGTTCCCGGCAATCGTTCCTCCCTGCCGGGCGATCATTCTGTTTTCGGTGATCGTCTTCGGTTTCTTCTCTTTCGATATTTCGGTCGTAGTGGCTTCCGCAAGCAATTAAGGACCAGCTCCAAATGGTTTTCAGCACTTTGTACTGCTTATATTGTTTGGTGGTCATCCGGCCCAGCCCTGCGTGATGATATCGGTCAGAACGGCATATTCCTGTCCTTTTTTAATGCCGCACCGTTCCCATTCGTCGGTCAGTTCCTTGCGGACCTCGATGGATTTGAGACGCTGATTGATCCAACTGTCGGAATAGCCTTTACGGTGGTAGTATTCGAGCATACGTTCGATACCCGATTCCGGATCGTCGATCTCCTCCAAGTGTTCACGTCCCAACTGAGCTAACCAGAGCTTTTATTCCGACATAGGAATAAGAGCTTAAATGGCTCTGCTTTCGGTGAGGGAATGGACCGAATGAGCCGGAAAAGCTGCTCTACATCGGCTACATCGGTCTTATAGAACTTGCCGTCCGAGGACTGCATTTTCAGTTGACTACAATATGTAGCCAACTCGCCGCCTTCTTTTTTCTGGCGGGTTTTCAGTACGCTCCAATACTTGCGAGGATTCGGACTATCGGTCAATACTCCGACTACATCCACGATCGAGATATACCATTTCTCAATTTCGGCATTCCAAACCGAGCGGACTTTTCTGTCCTCGAATAACTTGATGGCGGTTATATTCGTCATAATCCGTGCAGCATTCGTATAAAAAACGATCCGTCGATATGTGTATTGCCAAAAGGCTTGGCGGATTCTACCGTTCCAGATATACAAAGAAGTATCGGTTTTTGCAGAATAATACCCTGAAATTCAGTCGATACAGCTCGTCATTTTGCCTTTACCCGGATGATCTGATCCCAGTCGGTCGTGAACTGCCGGGAAAGGTACTGCCGGTTCATTTTGAACGGCTCGAAGCCTTCGGCGGCAGTTATCACTTTGTGGCGTCCGTATGCGGCGTTGATTTTGTCCATTGCGGCCATCAGGCGCTCGTGCTTGGAACGGTCGGTCGGATCGAACAGGTCCCGTTGGATACCGCGTTTGGGCGAGATGTCCGAAAGGATCACGCCCGCCCGCTTGTAGGCATAGCCGGACCGGTAGATTGAGCGCAGGATATCCGCAGCCGTCTTGACCAACTCCAGCGTGCTGTCCGTGGATACGGAGAGTTTCACGATCCGACTTTCGTAATATTGCGGCAGGTTCTCCTTGAACGGGTTCGTATAGATAAACACCCGCACCTCGCCGCAGACGCTTTTCTGTCTGCGCAGCTTGGCGGCGCATGAGGCGGCATATTGGGCCACGCGAGTATGCAGCTCCCCGAAAGCCGTCAGGTCATGGTCGAAGCTCCTTGTCGTAGCGATCTGTTTCTTGTCGGCGGGTATCTCTTCGAGGCTCAGGCACGGCTCCCCGCGCAGTTCCTTCCAGAGCCGGACGCCGACCACACCTCCGAGGTTCCTGTGCACCCACTCCTGCGGCATCTGCGTCAGGTCGTAGGCCGTGGCGATACCCGCCGAGAGCAGTTTCCTTTCGTACCGGCGGCCGACGCCCCAGATGTCGCCCACGGGAAACTTCCGCAGTACCTTTTCGATATCCTCCGGACGGTGCATGAAACAGCAGCCGCCGAGCTTCGGGTATTGCTTGCAAAGTTTGCTGGCGATCTTGGCCAGCGTTTTGGTCGGGGCGATGCCGAGGCTCACGGGAATGCCCGTATATTGTCCGACCGTGCGGACGATACGGCGACCCAGCCCGTCGAGCGAGTCGGTGTCCATTCCGGAAAAGTCGAGGAACGATTCGTCGATGGAATAGACCTCGTTGGCCGGCACGAACGAGCGCAGGATGTTCATCACCCGGGCCGACATATCCCCGTAGAGGACGAAGTTCGACGACCGGACAGCGACCCCGTAGCGGTCGATCAGTTCGCGTAGTTTGAAGAAAGGATCGCCCATTTTGATACCGAGAGCTTTGGCCTCGTTGCTGCGGGCGATCACGCAGCCGTCGTTGTTCGAGAGTACCACGACGGGACGGCCCACGAGCGAAGGGTCGAAGACCCGCTCGCAGGAAGCGTAGAAGTTATTGCAGTCACAGAGGCCGTACATGCCTTAATAACGGATGCACGACCTTGAAATTACTATTTCTACATCTTTTTGACCACGTAGCGCACTATACCCCAGACGCGAAAGTCGCTCTGCGGATCGATTTCGATGGTAGGATACTTCTTATTGGCAGGCACGAGCAAGATCTTATCGTCCGTCAGGCGGATGCGTTTGAGGGTGAATTCCCCGTCGATATACGACACCACCAGGTTGCCGTCCTGCGGATCGAGCGACTTGTCGACCACCAGCAGGTCGCCGTCTTCCACGCATTCGTCCTTCATCGAGTCGCCCTCGACACGGGCATAAAAGGTGGCGTCGGGGTGTGTGACCACCAAACGCGTCAGATCGAGCCGTCCCTCGAGATGGTCGTCGGCCGGCGACGGGAAACCTGCCCGCACGCTGCTTTCGGCCAGCGGCAGGTCGGTCGGGGTATTTATTTCGGGTTTATACCACTCCAAATTGAAAAGTCCGTTTTTGTCCATTTTCCGTTTTTACAGGACAATGGGCAAAAAACATTCCGTTCGAGTAGCAATGCCTTAAAATAGAGGGTCAATAAAGAAATATCCGGCCAAGCGGGATTTATAGGTCGAATTCGTCCGGAGTGAATATTCCGGTTTCGATTTCATAGATACCGAACGAATTGGCGGCGTTCGCCAGATAGACATAACCGTCTTCCTCGCGGGAATACTCTTTGGTCGGGGGATCGAACAAATGAGCGCCCTGATCGTTCATGTAAGCCATACAGGCGTCTAAGGCTGCGTCGAATACGGAATCCTTTGTCATGACATTATGCGATTATCGTAATTATTTTTCTTTTTTGTCGTCGATTACCGGCTTGAACCATCTGTTGTATTCGTGGACGGCAGCTTCGTAGCGGTCTCTGATCAGAGCGAATTTAGGGGCTTGCCGGATCGCCGTGTCGATCTTTATCATCTCTTCGCAGTCGCTTTTATAACAATACTGGCTGTGGGAATTGGCGGCATGGGCCACAAGATTATTGAGCAATATGTCAAGATCCTCGTACTCCTCGATTTTCAGGCAGTGCTCGATGGCCTCCAGCGTACAGACGAAAGCCTTGACATGTTCTCCGGTTTTATAAAGCGTATAGCTCCTATTTACGGCTGAATCGAACGCGCTTCTGGCGGCGATCTTTTCGATCCGCGCATGCTGGGCGTCGATCTCGGTCTTCAGCCTTTCGATATCGGCCAGCTTGCTTTTGATCTCCAATGCATTGATGATCTGCCAACCGATGGCAAAGGTCACGAGGATGCCAACCATGCCGACCATCACGCCGATAAAGGTATCGAGCGATACGTCCGTCAGCGACACCGAACGGCACCACCACAATACGGCCAGGACCACGACACCGACAAGCGCAAGGAGCGATAAAATAAGGCTGAGATTCTTTTTCATTTCGTTTCGGTGTTTTCTGCCTCACGAATATACGAAATTTTACAATCCCCTACATGCTTTCGGCACCTCTTCTTTGATGTAAACGTAAGGGGCATTCAGGCTGCGGCCTTTGTTCGGACCTAAAGGCTATTGAGCGAGAAGGATCAGCCGGTTCATGAAAGTCTCGGCTGTGACGGTCTCTTCCGTATCGTTGTCGCGCAGGGGGAAACGGCGGCAGTCTATGGCAGCTTTCAATACCGGTTTCTTGAAACAGGTCCAGCGCCCTTCGTAAATATTGACCGTCAGCGTCCCCACATGGGGGGCATAGTTGTAAAAGGCCGAGTAGATTCCCATGCGGTTAAGCACGGATAGCGCCTCAATGATCGAGAGCATCTCCCGGTCGGCATCCAGATAACGCACCGGGTTGTTGATCCGCAACTCGCCGTCCGGCCAAAGTTCGGCGCCCCGGTAACCGCCGTAGGGCAACTTGATGGCTTTTGGGGGCCGCTCGAGAGGGACGATCTGCCTGTCGGACAGGTCGGCGTGCGGTTTCGGTAAACTCATTTTCAGGGACAGCTCTGCAACGCGGTCAGGAAGCCGTCGTATCGTAGATGTTTGCATAGTAAGAATGATTAATGATATGAGCGATTATGGTTCGCGTGCCGGGGACCCGGAAAGGCCGGCACTAGCTCCCGGTAGGCGTACGGGCCGATGTATCGTTTCGAAAAGGTCTGTGCAAATGCGACAAAAACGGATCGAAAGCGACGTACGTCACCGCTGCGGACAACGAAAACGAATCCGTGCTGCCCTCAGGATGGGACAAGACGATATATGAAATTTAATTCAGGGAAGAGTTACATGGCGTTCCTTACCGCTTCTACGGCGAATCCGGTTCGATACGTCGTCCCAAAAACACGCTTGTTACCGAGGCGGCAGTAACCGGAGAGGGCGTCGGCCAGTTGCCGGAACCCGACGCCCGGCAGGCCTGTTTTCGATGCGGTATGTCAATAGTTTTCGTTCAGCCAAAGGCCGAAGAAACGGTCGTAGATACGGTAAACGCCTTGTTCGTGCGTGATGAAATCCTTTCCCAGCAATCCCTTGACTGCTGCCTGTACGGAACTCGCTCCGGGCAGGCTGTACTTTTTGATGAATTCCGCGGATTGAATGGCGCGGGCATCGCCCTCCTTGTTGATGGCGATGAGCACCTCTTTTTGCCGTTCCGGCAACCGGAACAGAATCTCCCGGAAAGTATATTTGTAGGAATCGAGTATGTTGCGGAGAGCCTCCCGGATCATGCCGGAGGTGCATTCGCCGCCCTCCGGCGTCAGGCTGAAAAGCATGTTGAGCATCTTCTGGACGTACCAGGTGATCCCGTCGAAGCGGATATAGATCTCGCTTACCATACCCGGGGCGATACGTTTGCTCTTTTGCCTGAAATGTCTCTCGGCGAAAGTCTCGTATTCGGACAGTCCGATAGGTTCAAGGTACATCATCGAAACGCTTTGGTAAAAAGGACGCGAAGCGCTGGTGAACATATTGCCCATGACGTGTCGCTGGCTTCCGGCGAATACGAAGCGGGCGTTCGTACAGTGTTGGACATGGGTCCTCAGGAGGGCTTCCACGTTCTTCTCCGGATACGAGGCGATCTGCTGGAACTCGTCGATGGCTACGAGAACCCGACGGTTGGCCTTTTCGAGGTAGTGGAATATCTCGTCGAGCGTCGTTTCCTCTGCGTGGATGTCGCCCAGTTGCAGGTTGAAGCTGGGATTGCCCGCAGGGTCGAACGAGATACCGGCCTGCAAGGATTTCACGCTGTTCCAGAATGTTTCGAGCGCTTTGCGGCCCGCCGGTTTCAATCCGTCTAGGATGACACGGCTCAGGGAATATACGAAATCGCGCAGCGATTTGGTGGCGTATATGTCCACGAAGAACGTATAGTAGCTGTCTTTGATGCGTTTATCCTAAAAGCAGTGCTGTATCAGCCCCGTTTTGCCCATCCGCCGCGTGGAGATCAGCGCCAGATTATTGCCGCCCGTCAACTCCCGGACAAAATCGGCGCTCTCCCGTTGCCGGTCGCAGAAATACTCCTCAGAAACGTAACCGCTCGTTACGAAAGGATTTTGAAGTGTCTTCATAGTTTACATCGATCCCATCACGTAAAGATAATAATTATAAAATGATAATTCTTAAAAAACTGATAAGAATCGCGATTTATGTCGCGATCCGTTTCTGCCGTCTTTCGATACGTCGGGCTGCCCTGTAAAGTAGATGTGAAGTTCGTTCGCGCCTCAGCTCTTCGATACGGCTCTCGCGGGCCTGAAGCGAGAGGAAATGCAGGTCTTTGGTCCGCTTCCTTTGTCGGCCGATCCAGTAGGCCAGCGAGGGGGACGATCCGTAATCGTACAGCACGAGGTTCAGTCCGTGATGGAACAAAAGGACTCCTCCTACGGTGTGTGCGAACTGTTCGGCGTAAGGGTTGATGTTTTGTTTCATAGCTCGGTGCCCGTGTACGGCGGGACTATTTTTCCCGTACATGAAAGATAATAGAGGGGACGCCCTCGTGACGTCCCTTCCGGTAAACGGTTTGCGGGTTATGCCGCCTTAGCGGCGGTAACGGTTTCGTTGTCCGCGAGCGGTATGAACGGAGTCAATCTCTCTTCGGGCAGGAACTCGTCCGGAGCCGGCCCTTCGTAAGGGATGTAGTCCGGTTCGGGCTCCTGCGGGAACATCGGTTCCGGATAGTCGGCAGGTTCGGCTTCCGAAGCGGCAAGGGCCAGTACCTCGCCGGTCGCGGTGTCGACCAGTTCGCCGCTGACCTGTACGACAGAGGCCTGCTTGTCCTCTTCCTCGATAGCTTTGATGCGCTTTTCGAGGTTGGCGTGGCGCTTGTCGTAGATGGCCTTGTGGCGTCCGACGACGGCCGCGGTCTCTTCGGGGAAGTGCATCTGTCCGAACTCGATCATCAGCTGGATGTCGATATCGTCGGCCTGGCAGTTATACTCGCTGATATCGTCGCAGTAGCGCATGAAGGCCATGCGGAAGAGCATCGTGCGCTGCTCCTCGGTCATTGTTTCGGCCGCTTTCAGACGTTCGGTACGGCACGATCCGTAACCGGTCACGCCGAGCAGTTCACGGTTCGCACTCGGGATGCGGTCGAGCAGCACATAGTTGAGCATCTGGTGTTCGCGCTCGGTCATAGCCGAGGCGGGGAACTGCGCCGTGGCCTTTTTCAGCACTTTCTTGAGGTCCTTGTTGATGTGCTCGTAGCAGATCTCCAGGTTACGGGCGTCCTTGGCGCGCAGTTTCGCGGCCGGGCTTTCCGACGCCGAGCCGCAGAGCAATCCGTTTCCGTCGGTCTGTGTCCTGACGCGCTCGTAATAGACACCGACATCCGAAGTGCCGATCACGGCGTATTTGAGCACGGTGCCTTCCGACACCCCGCAGTCGAGCTCCGAACAGGTTTCTTTGAACTCTTTCAATTCTTCTTCGTAGTCGTCCTGCGCGCCCCGGAGGTCGTCCTCGCTCTCGTAATCTTCCGGAACGGGGACCTTGGGCATCTCCGGCTCGTCGATATACCCCCAAAGACCCCTTTCGAGCGTTACGACCTCGTGTCCCATCGCTTCGAGCCGTTGCACGACGGTACGGTCGCTGTTACCCGTGACGGCCAGGTGCAGGCGTGCATCTTTAAGTAAAGACACGGCCTTATCCACGAGGTAATTCACGTTTTTCTGTTGCAGGCAGGCCATGTTCCGACAGGCGCCGCAGTCGCCGCAGTCGGAAAAGAGCACCTGGTTCAGGGTGTTGTGGCCGCAGGATGCACACTCCGTCTTGTCGAAGCGGTAGCTGTCCAGTTTGGTCATATATTTGTCGTAGAGCCTTTTTGCGAAATCCTTGGCGGGGATGCCTCTCCACGACCAGAAACCTTCGCTCCGGAAATACTCCTCGTAGACCTCTTTCTGGATGTCGGGATCGTACTTGGCGAACTCCTTGGCCATTTCGAGCGTGATGTCCTCGCGGTCGAGCATCTCGGCCACTTCGGGGATCAGCGTGGTCAGGCTGATGCGCGAGCGCACGTAGTCCTCCTTCTTGCCGAAGCGCTCGCAGATGGCCGCGACGCTCAGGCCTTCCTCCTGCTTGCGGCGGAAAATGCGGCCCTCCTCCATGGCGGAGTAGTTCTCGCGTTGCAGGTTCTCGATGATCAGACACGTTTCGGCCTGCTCGTCGGTCATCTGCTCCACCTTGGCCGGAATGGTCGTCTTGCCGGCCAGCAGCGAAGCGCGGAAGCGGCGTTCGCCGTAGACGATCTCGTAGCGTCCGTTCTCCATGGGACGCACCTTGATGTCGGTCTGAACCCCGTGCAGGGCGATGCTGTCGGCCAAGTCGCGGAGCTCCTTTTCTGAGATCGTGCGGTCGCGGTTGAACGGGCTGGGGTCGATCTTATCGAGCGGGATGTTCATCGACACCGACCGGAACGGGACGAGGGCGTTCGAGGTTGTTGCCGGAGCGGCGTTTACGTTCTGCTTTTTAGCGGTTACGGTTTTCTGGTTCTTTTTCATGATGTTGTGTTTTTAATGATTTGAAATGGTTTTATATGAAACAAAAGCGGACGTGCTCTGCACGTCCGGGAGGTAGGTTGTGTCCGCCTCATGGGCGGCGGCAAACCGGAGCATTTTGTCCGGCTTTCTCTTTTTTGTACGTCCATTTTGTCAGTTGGTTTGCGGTAATGAATTCGTGTCGCTGTAGGCCATGACCGTCAGCAGCTTGTGTGGATAGAGCCCGTTCGTATTGGGATCCATGCGTTGGTCCGTGCGCTGTTGCAGCCAGAAACTGTCCCGGTCGAATCCCCACCGGAAATACCGGCGCGGGTCGGGACCGTGGCCCGGCATGCACAGGCGTAGCAATGCATGGTGTAATTCGGCAGGCGTGGCGGCTCCGCCCAGAGCGTTCAGGATGTCGGTGAACAGCTCCGCTATCCAAGGGTCGGTTTTGTACAGCACCCCTTCGAGGCGAATAATCATAGGCTTATCGTTTTAAAAGGTTATAAAACAAAAAAGAAATCCGACGGTCGGATTTCCTCATGGAAATACACTCTCTACGACTTTGTACGGAAGCGTAGCTACATTGGCATACGGGAACCGAACCGATAAAAAGAAACAAGCCGCCTATCGGGCGGCTTGTTTCGGAAAGAGCGCTTAATCTTTACAGGGATAATCTTCTACTCGGACTAAAAGATTCGGTATCTCTTTCAGTCCGCTCATAGTGCGTTTGCGGTGCAGCCGGGTCACGAGCGTGACCAAGTCGAAAGCACTGTATACTTTTATAGGACCTCGACCGATGGAACGCAGTTCGTTCTTTTTGACGGCCTCTTCCAGTTGCCGGGGCGTAATGCCGAGCACGCCGCAGGCTTCGGCGACGCTGAGCGCCGTGTCGAGGTTGTGTTTGTAACAGATGTAGCTCAGCAGTTGGATCGCATAGCTCTGCTGGTAATGGACGATCATCAGGTCGCGGAGCGACTCGTCCCGGATCAGTTTGTACTTGTTCTGTTTTGCCATAATCGTTCGGTGTTAAAATTGTTTGTTCGATCGAAGTTTACGCAGATAGGCCTGCACCTCGGTGACGAAGTAGTAGCGCCGTCTGCCGGCCTTGAACCCGACGAGTTCGCCCGAGTTGTGCAACCGGCGCAACTGCCTGGTACTGATGTGCAGCACCTGAGCCACGTCCAGATAATCCAGTACGGTGTCTTCGAGTTTGGAAGCCGGAGAATTTTCTGCGTTCGAGAGCTTGCGGATGTCTTCACGCAACAGGTCCATCTTTTGATCGATGGATTGGCAGGACTCCTTGATCTGCTGGTAAAGTTTTACGAGGTCCATATCGTCATTTCATTTTTGTCGTCGAGTGCAAAAGTGAAAAAAGCGACAAGGCTTATCGTTATACTTGAATTGAACTTCAATCGAAAAAATTGCCGATTATGGAATCAACCGCCTGCAGGCTGACAGTTCGGCCAAACATAGCTTCGGACGACAGCCTATAATGAACAAGACCGACTCCGTCTTCGGAATCGGTCTTGCGTTTATGGCTTTCTACGCGTTCCTTTATAGATCGCTCTGGTCGCGTCGGCTTTGATTTCGGCGGCGGTCTTTACCTTGCCGTTGTTGATCCATTCGAGCAGTTCGTCCTCATAGAAATAGACCTTGCGTCCCTGTCGGCAGCTCGGTATTTCGCCCAGACGGGAAAGCGCGTATACGGTCTGTTTCTTCTTGCCGATGATCCGGCAGGCTTCGTCGATGGATATCGGCCGCCGCTCTTTCCGCTGGGGCTGGAGTTGGTCTATCGTTCACTGAATTTGCTCCAATTTGGCGAGGATTTGCCCGATCGCGGCCGGGATGTCTTCAAAACATAGCTTCTTGTCGTCGTCCATGACTGTTTATGATTGGTTATACAATAGGTTTTGTGGTCGGTATCCGGTATGCTTTCAAGCCACCATAGGTTCGGGGTCTTTATATATTTGGATGCGGCCGAGCGTATCCTCTTTCATCTCGTCCAGTAGGTCGAGGTAGATCTCCGTCGTGGTAACGTGCTTATGCGTCAGCATCTTGCTTACCGTATAGATATCTGTTCCGCTGGCCAGTTGCAGCACGGCGTACGTGTGCCTAAAGCAGTGGAACGTAATATGCTTGGTGATCCCGGCAGCGGCAAGCCATTTTTTCAGCGGCTTATTCAGCATACTGCGTGTCAGGCCTTTGAATACAAGGCCGCGTTCCCTCGGTCCGCACAGTTCCAGCGCATCGGGACTGATCGGCAGGGTGGCTTCCGTTTCCGTCTTTTCTGTCCGGATACGCATATTATAACCGGTCCCTTTGATGTTTGGGACGATATTGTTCCATGTCAGTTGCATGATATCGCTGATCCGCAGTCCCGACAGACAGGCGTACAGCGAGGCCCGCTTCAGCACGGGAATTTCGCAGGGGGTTTTCGACAGGTTGTAAAGCTCTTGGAAATTCAAGAACTCGATGCGGTTCCGTTTCGCTTCGATACGTTCCAGATGTTCGTTGATGTTCTCCCGGATATAGTCGTCCCTCAGCGTGATGGCGAGCATGCCCCGGAACTTGCGGTAATAATTCGATGCGCTGTTGACCGACAGTGGCTTCGTCGGATCGTCCAGTTGCATCGCGTTCATCAGGTATTCGCGGAACCGGACGCACAAGTCTACGGTAAGCTGCCGAAATGTGCAACGGCCGTCTACGAATTGGTAGAAATGTTTGTAGCAGCTCATCCAGCTATTGTTCCGCTGCGTAGCTTCCTTATGGAAATAAGCCAAAAAATCCCCCTTCATCTTCTCCTTGTCCAGAAAGTCGAACTCTTCGTTGATGACGGCCTGTACCCGCAGGGCACGGATGGCTTCCGCCTGCGCGAAGATCGCTTCGTTATACTGTTTCTGGGTAAGGGTCTTGGGTTTGTCCCATACATACATGCCCAGCGTTTCGTACCGCAGCATCTTCATGGTCTCCCGAACCCGTACGGGCGGATAGAATTCTAAATATAAGGTACGCCGTCCTCCGCTGATGGGACGGCTCCGGAGAGATATTTTCGTTCTTCCCATAATGTGTGTTTTGAAATGCAAAAGTATTGATTATCAAATAAATAAACAAAAATTCGCGTTTTATATCTAATTGATATACAGGCCATTCAAACGGACTTCAAATGGCGTCTGAAAGCGGCCTCATCGAACATGGTTTTGGAATGATGCTTTATGATCTTCAGTCCGAACCGGTTTATTTTATAATAAACCGTCGATATGGGGATATGGTACTTTTCCGAGGCTTCGCCGGCCGTAATGTATCCTTGTAAACGCTTGTCTTTCGTATAGCCTCGCGCTACGTCCAAATGAGCGGTAGAATAAAGCGTTGTTTTGCCGCTTTTCTTCCGCGGGATTCTGTACCGGAAAATGGTGTTGTGGATCGTATTGGCCGAAGCATTGTACCGCCGGCACGCTTGCCCGATATCGCACCATTCGCCGGGCTCCGTTTTGATGCGTTCGGCTGCCGGACGCTTCGTTTTAAGCGTTTTATTTGGCCGGGCGACCGGTTTGCCGCACATCTCGGGGGCATCGAATAGGGCGAGCAGGTCGCTCCAGCGGATGAATGACAGCCGCGAAGTAAGGTGCAGGATACGGATGGTCCCGGCGGCTTCCAGGTTATAGAGCGTTTGCCGGCATACTTTCAGGCGTTTGGCGGCTTCGGAGACGGACAGCATATCCGTCGATAACGGTTCTTCGTGGTTTTGCTTCTTTGTCTCGGGAATGGTTGCCGGAACGGGCTTCTTTTTCGAGGATGCGGGAGTGGCAGACATGATTTCGACCGACTTCGGTGACAGCATCCGTTTGACGCTACGGGCAGCGCGCTGTTTGGCGATCTTCTTTTTATGCCGCCTGTAATAATCGCGTTGGTAGCATGCGTGGCAGCAATACTGTCCCGTGTGTCCGCTAATTTCATTGCTGCAATCGGATGCGGCGCAGAACCGTTTGACCGCGTGAATCTGCACGTCCGATCCCGATACAGGGCCTCTTTGTTTCTCTTCCCGCATAGGGATGTTCGCTCGTCTGTTTTGCATAGACTCTCCAATGTTAAGTTAGACTTTCCCTTGTCTAACAGGTTAGACTTCGACTATGCTGGACTGAGATGGACGATGGTAGACTGTCGTGGACCGTCATGGACTTGTCGGAGTGTCTAAAGATTTGTCGCAGTTTGAAGGCTTTTGACGGTAAAAACTTAGACATTGGATGATGTCCACCGTGGTCCATATCGGTCTATGGGAGTCCATAGAAGTCCAACATGCTTTTTTACTCAACAATCGAAGATGGACTATGGTGGACTGATAAATCGTTTGTCAAGGTTCGTGCATTAAATATGCATCAAATCCGACCGGTTCTATTGTCGGTCGGTTGTTCGATATGAACTTTGACAAGACGCTAAATAGCTGTTTATTAGACTACTTTGCTATTCCTGAATAACTGTTTACTATCTATTCTATTGGATGCTATACGAAACTTGAATTACAGTACCATCAGGAATATCTGACAAGCTAATTCAATTAGATCAAAATCAATATAATTTGGCTGTGGCAATTAATGCTCTACCAAAGAATGAAAGAAGTTGTGAGATAAAAAAATACATCCAAGTATTGCTGGATATTCATGATTTAGTTTCTAAAAACAGCAATGGGAGTATTAAAACTCTATCACCTATTGATAATATTAGCACATCAAATAATATAGATAGTAATCTGAAAAAATATCTTGATGATCGGCATTTTAAAAGTACAGCTTTACCTGACAATTTGAATCTTAATCAGGGTTATGTTATATGGCCAGTAGCATTGTTGACAAAAACCACTTATATTCATAAAGCTCAATCGCAATTAATTAAACTTTTAACTGACTGTGGTTGGAAACTACTTGTGGTTATTGGTGATTGTGGAAAAAATTCCAATATTAAAGATCAAGTTGGTTTCATTAATGGCATCAAAAAAATTATAGAATCTCAAAATATTTCCTTTGAATCAAATGCGATTGCCCGTATCAGTGATTATTATGAACAAGATGATATGTCTGATAATAAAAACCTTATTTCCGATGTCACGGGGACTAAAATTCTAAAATCATTTCATAATATTAGTGAAGGATTAGTATGGAATAAATTTGATTCGTTAATAAAAAAGAATTACGATGACCCTAAGAAAACATTAATAAATAATCGAAGTGTATTAAATAACATACAGCCATTACTTACTTGGGCTTTAGTTGCTACAATAGTAAAAGAAAGTAAATCGAAAGCAATTGTTATAGCAGGAGAAGATGAACAAGAACAATGGGATTATGTGACTAATAACCATACAAACAATAATTTAGGCGTGATTTATATCCATGAATTGAAGAAAGAAGATAATAAAACGATGGATCAAGAAGATTTATTAATTCGTAATACTCAAGAAATGCGTAGTAAATTACAAGTAGGTAATATGGCTGAATGGTTATACACGCATTTTGTAGAATTGCCAAAATTTACAACGAAAGGGAAGCCTGCTTTTTGTAAAATATCTGATGATAATTGTAAACAGTATAATGATAATTGTATAAACTGTTTATTCCGAACTGGACAACATTTTCAAGACGTTCATTTTGATAAAGATGGGTTTGTTGATGCGGTTTATCCGTTATCAAATCCTGCCAATTGAGGAACTATGTAGGAATATATGTCTGTGCTTGCCGTTGTGGTAATCTCTGTATAAGCTATTTTTTTGTAAATATCTCAATTGTAACGCTTAAAATTAAAATAGGCTGTATATCTTTGCAATCGAAATAAAACCATTATAAATCAAGTTCGTGTAGGGTTACACGGTGGATTCTGTGTTTTATCCTCAAATTACTATTGATATACAGTCTATTATAAAAGTATCAAGGCGTTCTTCGGGGCGCTCTTTTTTATTTTGGACAAAATTTTGCAGGAAAGCGGCTGAAAGATTACTTTTGTAAACCATAACTTTGGATGGAAAGCGGGTAGTTGCGGTGGGGCTAAGGTCCGCACCGGAGTACCGTTACGAAAAGCTAAGCTGGGAAAGTCACATGGAAGAACAGGATAAGATATTGTCGGAACTGACCGGTTCCGAATACAAATACGGCTTCACGACCGACATCGAGACCGAAATGATCCCGAAAGGTTTGGACGAGGAGGTGGTGCGGCTGATCTCGGCCAAAAAGGGGGAACCGGAGTGGATGCTCGAATACCGTTTGAAAGCTTTCAGGCATTGGAAGACGATGACGATGCCGCGTTGGCCGCACCTCGACCTGCCGGAGATTGATTTCGAGGATATTATCTACTACGCGGCTCCGAAACCCAAACCGAAACTGAACAGTCTGGACGAGATCGATCCGGAGCTGAAGGCTACTTTCGATAAGCTGGGGGTACCGCTCGAGGAGCAGATGATCATGTCCGGCGTGGCGGTCGATGCGGTGATGGATTCCGTATCGGTGAAGACTACTTTCCGGGAGACCCTTTCGGAAAAGGGAATTATCTTTTGTTCGATGTCCGAGGCGATCCGCGATTACCCGGAGTTGGTCCGCAAGTATCTGGGCAGCGTCGTGTCGAGTACCGATAACTTTTTCGCGTCGCTCAATGCGGCGGTCTTTTCTGACGGTTCGTTCTGTTATGTGCCCCAGGGGGTTCACTGCCCGATGGAGCTTTCGACCTATTTCCGGATCAATGCGGCCGGGACGGGGCAGTTCGAGCGGACGCTGATCGTGGCCGACGAAGGGGCCTACGTGAGTTACATGGAGGGCTGCACTGCGCCCCAGCGGGATGAAAACCAGCTGCATGCGGCCGTGGTGGAGATCGTCGTGATGAAAGATGCCGAGGTGAAATATTCGACCGTGCAGAACTGGTATCCCGGCGATAAGGAGGGGCGCGGCGGTATCTATAACTTCGTGACGAAGCGCGGCATCTGCAAGGGTGAGAATGCGCGGCTGTCGTGGACGCAGATTGAGACCGGTTCGGCGTTGACGTGGAAATATCCGAGCTGCATCCTGGCCGGCGACAATTCGGTCGGCGAGTTCTATTCGGTGGCTGTGACGAATAACCGCCAGCAGGCCGACACCGGTACGAAGATGATCCACCTGGGACGCAATACGCGCAGCCGGATCGTCAGCAAAGGGATCTCGGCGGGCGTGAGCCAGAACAGCTACCGGGGTTTGGTCAAAGTGGCGCAAAAGGCTGAAAATGCACGCAATTATTCGCAGTGCGACTCGCTGCTGATCGGCGACCGATGCGGTGCGCACACGTTCCCTTATATCGAGGCGAACAACCGTTCGGCTGTCGTCGAACACGAAGCGACCACCTCGAAAATCGGCGAGGACCAACTCTTTTACTGCAACCAGCGCGGTATTTCGACCGAGGATGCCGTCGGGCTGATTGTGAACGGATACGCTAAAGAGGTGCTCAATAAACTGCCGATGGAGTTCGCGGTCGAGGCGCAGAAATTGCTGTCGATCTCGCTGGAAGGCAGCGTGGGATAAAAATAAAACGGACGAGATATGTTAGAGGTTAAGAATTTACATGCCAGCGTAGACGGCAAAGAGATATTGAAAGGGATCGACCTGAGCGTCAAGGCCGGCGAGGTACATGCGATCATGGGGCCGAACGGTTCCGGCAAGAGTACGCTCGCGTCGGTGCTGGCGGGCAACGAGCGTTTCGAGGTGACCGGGGGCGAGGCGTGGTTCGAGGGTGAAAACCTTTTCGACAAAAGTATCGAAGAGCGTGCCCGCATGGGCCTTTTCCTCGGCTTCCAGTATCCTGTCGAAATTCCAGGCGTGAGCATGGCCAACTTCTTGCGCTATGCGGTGAACGAAAAACGCAAGTACCGGGGAGAGGAGCCCCTTTCGGCCGCTGAATTCCTGCGCATGATGCGTGAAAAGAGCGCGTTGGTCGAAATCGACAGCAAGCTCACGGGACGGGCCGTCAACGAGGGGTTCTCGGGCGGCGAGAAGAAGAAGAACGAAATCTTCCAGATGGCGATGCTCGAACCGAAGCTGGCGATTCTCGACGAGACGGACAGCGGACTGGACATCGATGCGCTCAGGATCGTCGCCACCGGCGTGACGAAACTCAAGCGGCCCGACAACGCGACGATCGTCATCACGCACTACCAGCGCCTGCTGGACTACATCGTGCCCGATGTGGTGCATGTGCTTTATAACGGCCGCATCATTCATTCGGCAGGCAAGGAGCTTGCCCTCAAGCTCGAGGAGCAGGGTTACGACTGGCTGATCAACCAATACGAGTAACGGCATGGAACCTTCGATCGAAAAAAAACTGACGGAGCTCTTCCTCTCCAACGCCGAACTGCTCGACGAGGGGCAGTCGCCGTTGCTCACGCGCCCGCGCCGGGCGGCACTCGAGGCGCTGAACCTGTTGGGGATTCCTCCGAAAGGGCCGGGGAACGGCGACCGGTATCACTATACCGATTTGCGCGGGGTGTTCGGCGAAGAATGGGAGCACTATTTCACCCCGTCGCATCCCGGCGTCGCGCCCGATGACTTGCCGGGGCAGATGCACCGCATGAAATTTCTCAACGGTTTCTGCTGCGATGCACGGCATTTGACGCGACTGGCGGACGGTGTGGTGTTCGGGTCGCTGGCCGCCGCTGCGCGCGAATATCCCGGATTGGTCGGAAAATATTACAATACCCTCCCGCACGGCCATGGCAGTGCGGTGGCCGAACTGACGGCGGCTTTCGTGCAGGACGGAGCGTTCGTCTATGTCCCCAGGGGGATTCGTGTCGAGCTGCCGTTTGCGGTCGAGTGCGGCCTCTACGGTGACGGTGAAGCGGTCGCATCGTTCGGGCGGAACCTCTTTATTTTCGAAGAGGGAAGCCAGGCGCAGCTCGTAATCGATTACCGTACGCTCTCCGGCGAGCGGAACCTGGCCTGCCGCACGCGTGAAATCTTCGTAGGGAGCGGTACGCGGGTCGAGATGGTCGAAAGCTGCCGGCTCAACGAACGTTCGTCGCTGATTTCGGCAAGCTATGCGCGCCAACAGGGCGATTCCGTGCTGCACGGCGTATCGGTGGGACTGAGTGCCGGCCTGATGCGCAACGAGCAGACCGTCCTGCTGGAAGGGCGCGGTGCCGAAAACCACACCAACGGGCTTACGATTGCCGGAGGGCAGGAGCATCTGGATTTTGCTACGGATATCGAACACATCGCATCGGATTGTACTAGCTACCAGCTTTTCAAAGGACTGGCCGCCGACGGCGGGACGAGTGTTTTCAGCGGGCGAATCTATGTGGCGCAGGATGCGCAGCGCACGCAGGCGTTCCAGCAGAACAACAACCTGCTGTTGAGCGACGGTGCACACGTATATGCGAAACCCCAGCTCGAGATCTATGCGGACAACGTGAAGTGCAGCCACGGCGCGACGGTGGGACAGTTGGACCCCGAAGCGATCTATTACATGCGCCAGCGTGGTATCGGACTCGAAGATGCGCGACGGTTGCAGATGTACGGTTTCGTGCTCGACGTGCTCGGCGAGAGCCGCGTACAGGAGATGAACGAGTTGTTCGACCGCGAAATCGCTTCGAAGATCGAAGGATTGTAGGCGCATAGAATTCGTTGTAGGCGTATGTATCCGGATGCCGGTTTCATCGCGTACGGATTGGGATTGGAGTGATTCCCGCAAGCAGGTAAAATAGATGGCATACGATATTGCAAAAATAAGGGCCGATTTTCCGCTGCTGGGCCGCAAGGTATACGGCAGGGAGCTGGCTTATCTGGATAACGGTGCGACGGCGCAGAAACCGCTGCAGGTGATCGAAAAGATCGACTACCTGCACCGTGAGTTGAATGCCAATGTCCACCGCGGGCTGCACTACCTGAGCGAGGAGTGCACTTCGGAGTACGAGGCGGCACGGGAACAGGTGCGCGCGCTGATCGGTGCGGCATCCGTGCGCGAGATCGTTTTTACGGCCGGGGCGACCGCCGCGATCAATACCGTGGCGTACAGTTTCGGCGAGAAGTATATCCATGCGGGCGACAACGTGATTACCACCGAAATGGAACATCACGCGAACATCGTTCCGTGGCAGTTGATCTGCGAGCGTAAAGGGGCTGAACTGCGAGTCGTACCGTTCGACGATGCGGGGCGCCTGATGACCGAAAAACTGCCGGAACTGCTCGACGAACGGACGCGGATCGTCTGCATCACGCAGGCGTCGAACGTGCTGGGGACGCGGCCCGACCTGTCGCCGGTGATCGACCTGTCGCACCGGGCCGGGGTGCCGGTGCTGGTGGACGGTTGTCAGGGTATTGTGCACGGCGGGGTCGATGTGCAGGCGCTCGATTGCGATTTCTATGCCTTTTCGGGACACAAACTTTACGGACCTACCGGAATCGGCGTGTTGTACGGCAAGGAGAAATGGCTGGAACAGATGCCGCCGTTCATGGGCGGGGGAGACATGGTCGGTACGGTCCGTTTTTCGGGTACTACATACGCCGAACTGCCGCTCAAGTTCGAGGCGGGGACTTCTAACTATATCGGTGCGATCGGCCTCGGCGAAGCGATCCGTTACCTCGGTACGCTGGATGCCGACGAAGTGGCGCGCCACGAACACGAATTGCTGGTTTATGCGACCGAGCGGCTGCAACGGATCGACGGGTTGCGCATTTACGGCACCCAGCCCGATAAGTGCAGTATCGTTTCGTTTACGGTCGAGGGGACGCATCCTTACGATATCGGGATGATTCTCGACAAAACGGGTGTTGCGGTGCGTACCGGGACGCATTGTGCCGAACCCGTGATGACCCATTATGGCATTACGTCGATGGTGCGTGCTTCGTTTGCGCTGTACAATGAATTTTCGGAGATCGACCGGCTCGAGGCCGGATTGCAACGCGCGGTCGGGATGTTGCGGGCGTGACGCTTTTTCCGGTAGCTCCCGATGCAAGCGATCCCGTGGACAGGTAGTTCGGATCCGGTCATCTGAAAAACCGACGCCCCGGCAATTTAAGGATTCGATTTGATGCTTCAACAAAATCGGAGGGCCGGGTATACGACCGATCATCCGATCATCCGTTTCAGGAACTACATAAACCCGTTATAATATTATGCCCTTTATTGTTCTCGAAGGCCTCGACGGGGCCGGCAAATCCACCCAGGTCAGAATGTTGCAGGAGCGGCTTTCCGCCCAGGGGTTCGCATATGAATACCTTCATTTCCCGCGTTTCGACGCACCGGTTTACGGTGAATTGGTCGCACGTTTCCTGCGCGGCGAACTGGGGGCGCTCGATCAGGTCAACCCTTACCTTGTGGCGCTGATTTATGCGGGCGACCGTGCCGAAGCCGCCCCGATGATCCGCCGTTGGCTCGAAGCGGGTAAATTCGTGATCGTCGACCGCTATGTCTATTCCAATGTGGGTTACCAGTGTGCGAAGATTGACGATCCGGCCGACCGCGAGCGGTTGAGGGAGTGGATTATCGATCTCGAGTATGGGCATAACGGCATCCCGCAGCCGGACCTGTCGCTTTTCCTCGATGTGCCGTTTTCGTTTACGCAGCGCAAACTGACCGAGCAGCGCGAGGGCGATGACCGCGACTACCTGAAGGGCAAGGCGGACATTCACGAGGCTTCGCTGTCGTTGCAGGAGCGTGTGCGCCGCGTCTATCTGGAACAGGCGGCGCTCGATCCCTGTTTCTGCGTGATCGAATGCACCGATCCGGATGGGGAGATGCGTGCCCCTGAAGCGATCTTCGAACGAATTTCGGCCCGGTTATCTCCTTTGTTCTAATTCCCAGAGGTCGTCCGGCTCTTTTCTCAACCGGGATTTCCGTGCGGTTCCCATGCGGCGGCGTTGATCCCGATAGCCCGAATTACGTTACTGTCGTTTCTGTTACGGTAGTTCTGGGGCGGTGCTGTTTTGCCCCTTGCTGTTTCTCCTCCCCGTAGTGTGGATTTGCCGTAACGCACCTCCTGTGCATCGTGTCCGGATGGTTCTACCGGACGGGATGGGTGAAGATTCTTTCCGTTTTCGAACGCTTTTTCGACCGTTTTATACCGTAAAATGGCGGATAAGCTAAAAATTGGTTATATTTGTCTCAGTACAACTGTTTGACAACGAACCGGTATGCGAATCAGGAACGGATTGGTGGCTTTGTGCAGGATAGCTTTGGCGCTGGTGTTTATCTTTTCCGGCTTCGTCAAGGCGGTCGATCCGTGGGGTACGGCCATCAAGTTGGGCGAGTATTTCCATGCTTTCGGGATGGATGCGCTTTCCGGGGGCCGCTATGCCTTTTCGATCCTGCTCTCATCTGCTGAAATGCTGTTGGGTTTCTGCCTGCTTTTCCGGTTCGGTTTCGTCCGCCGGAGATTGCCGGGGCTGATGCTGATCGTGGTGGGTTTCTTCACGCTGCTGACCCTCGTGCTGGCCCTTTGGAACCCAGTTTCGGACTGCGGCTGTTTCGGCGATGCCGTGAAACTCACGAATTGGCAGACCTTCTATAAAAACCTGATTCTGTTGTTGCTGGCTGTTGTGGTTTGGTTCGGCAGCTACCGCAAGAAAGAGTGCTGGGATTGGAATCCCGACGTTCCGGAACACGATAGCGGTCACCTGATCGAATGGAGCCTCGGATTGTTGTTCCTGCTCTTTTCACTCGGAGTGGGGCTGTATAGTTTGCGTCACCTGCCGTTGATCGACTTCCTGCCGTTCAAAGCCGGGGTAAACCTGGCCGTACAGGGGAATAAATCCGGAACCGATTTGGTCACGACGTTGATCTACAAGGATAAAACGACGGGACAAAATCACGAGTTTTCGCTGAGCGATACGACCTGGTACGATTCGACGCGCTGGGAGTTCGTCGATACGCGCTTTGTCGAACGTGCCGAACCTTCCGGCGGGGAAACCGATCCTGCGCTGGCCGAATTCTCGATTTTCAATGCGCAGGGAGACCGTACGGCCGAACTGCTTGCCCGGCCGCAGGAGTGGCTGCTCGTGACGCTGACCGATCCGGCGGAACTGTCCGGGTCATGCCGCGACAAGCTCGCGGACGCAGCCGATTACGCCCTGGCCCGGGGAGTGCTGATGATCGGCGTTACGCCGGTTGCACTTGCCGATTCGGTATTGTCGCTCGGTGCCCGGCATATTCCGCTGTACAATATCGACGGTACGACGCTCAAGTCGCTGATCCGCACGCACCAGGGGCTCGTCGTGATCAAGGAGGGAACGATCCTTGCCAAATGGAACTGCCGGGACATCCCCGATCTGAACGGGGAAAATGCGGAACAGAGCATCCTTTCGCTCGTGGCCGCACATGCCGTGCAGGTGAATATCTCCTGGTTGCTGGGCGTATGCGGTGTGGTGTTGGTGCTGCTCTACGCGGTCTATTTCATCCACCGCCGGCACGTATAAGTGCGGATTTTTGCCGCAGCAGTTGGAAGTCTCCCTGCCGGAAGCTGGAATCCGGGGAAAACCGTTATCTTTGCCTCCCGGAGCGCACGAGCGGTCCCTTACAATTACAATACCATTTTATGCACCTCTCATCTTTTGACATACCTGCTGCTTATATCCTGATGGCTTAGCTGCCTTGCAGGATGCAGGTATATCGGTTCCGCTGCCGGATTCCTCCCGGTACCGGACGTGCCCCGCGTATGCGGTCGGCCTTTGGTTATTTCTTTAATATTTTCTACGGTTTTTAATTTAATTCAGTTATTATGAACGACTGGAAAAGGAAGTTCATCATTATATGGATGGGACAGCTCTTCTCGATTCTTACGAGTACCGTCGCGCAATTCGCTATCATTCTGTGGGTCAGTGTTGAAGCCGGGCCTGCCGAGGTGCTTTCGCTGCCTGCCGTGATCGGGTTGACGGCTACGGGACTGGTGGCCGACAGGATCGGGATTCCGGCCATGTTCCTGCTGGGCGGAGTGGCTGCCTCGCTGGTTGCATTGGTCTCGTTTTTTATGCCGTCGCTGCGGGCCCTGGAGCGTTCCTGAGCCTCTTTTTGTGCCTGTTTTACGTGCCGGGGAACAACCGTTCCCCGGCACGTTGTTTTCGAATGGTACAGGAATGCCGTCCGGATACATGATCTTGGGATTGAACGATGATTTTCACCAGGATGTGGCATGATTGTTGGCTTAGCTTCAACACGATAAACCCGTCGTGGGGGACTTTAATCCGAATGAATGTATGAAACTGAAAGCTATCATGACCGGTGCACTGGCAGCCGTGCTGCTCGCAGGTTGCGGCTCGGGCGGAAAGGCTTCCGCTCCGGTCGTCCGTCCGGTCAAGGTGTATCGTGTCGAGCCGCTCGGCGCCGTGGATAAGGATTTTGCCGGGATGTCCACTGCGGACAGCGTGTCGAACCTCGCATTCCGCGTGTCGGGACAGATTATCAAGGTTTATGTACAGGACGGCCAGACGGTGCGGCAGGGGGCGATTATCGCCGAGATCGATCCGCGCGAGTACCGCCTGCAGATGGAGGCCGACAAGGCTACTTTCCTCACCGCCCAGTCGCAGATGGACCGCAACAAGCGGTTGCTCGACCGACAGGCCATATCGAGGCAGGATTACGAGATCGCCGACGCCGCTTATGTGCGTGCCCGCTCGGCCTACAATAATTCGCAGAGCATTCTTGCGGATACCAAACTGCGCGCTCCCTTCTCCGGAGCGATTGAAAAGATGTTCGTCGACAATTTCCAGCGCGTGCAGGTCGGGGAACCGGTGGCCCGGTTGGTCGATCCGCTGACCCGCACCGTCAAATACACGATGCCTGAAACGGCTTTGCAGATGCTCAAGATGCCGGGACTCTCCTTTACGGTCTGGTTCGACGCCTACCAAAATACTCCGTTCCCGGCCCGGCTCAAGGAGTATATGAAGAGTTCGACACAAGCGACCGGAATCTCGGTGGCGCTGACGCTCGAACCGTTCGATGAAAAGAGGTACGATATCGCGCCGGGAATGTCCTGCACGATCAACATGAAGGTCGAATCGCCGCAGCACGATACGGTGACTGCCGTGCCGCTGACCGCCGTGTTCAGCCGGGATAACCGCGAGTGGGTATGGATCGTGGGAACCGGCCGCCGGGTAAAGGCGCAACCGGTCAAGCTCGGCCAGCTTTTCGGCAGCGATATGGTGATGATCGACGATGGCCTCAAGGCCGGGGACGAAGTGGTGACGGCCGGGGTGTACCAGATTGTCGAAGGTGAGGAGGTCAAACTTCTTCCGTAATTGAGCAGCCGATCTTTTTGTGCTCCGGAGACGGCAAAGATTCGGGAACCCGGAGACCCCCAGAAATTACTGACCTCCCCCGGCATGTCGTGAAATCCGGGAAATCACCGGTCGATTTTGAATTCTCTGCAGTGCTCGAATGTTTGGAAATGCCTGAATGGTAAAGAAATACTAACCGAATAGAGTCCGTAATACTATGAATCTTCCCAGATATTCCCTCGATAACGCTAAGGTGATTTACTTTTTCCTGGCGCTGTTGCTCGTCGGCGGCCTGATTTCGTTCGGCCGGCTCGGCAAGAAAGAGGATTCGCCGTTCGTCATCAAAAGCGCTTCGATCGTTACCCGTTACCCGGGAGCGACGCCCGAGGAGGTCGAAAAGCTGGTGACCGAACCGATCGGGCGTGAAATTCAGTCGATGCGTCGCGTTTATAAGATCACGTCCGAATCGTATTACGGACTTTCGAAGATCATGATCGAGCTGGATCCGGCCACGCCGGCCGACGAGATGCCGCAGATGTGGGACGAGCTGCGCCGCAAGGTGCTCAATATACAGCCCCAGATGCCCCAGGATGCGTCGCCTATCTCCGTGAGCGACGATTTCGGCGATGTGTTCGGGATTTATTACGGCCTTTCGGCGGGAGAAGGGTTTACCTATGAGGAGATGCGCGGCTGGGCGCAGCGGATCAAAACGGCGCTCGTGACCGTCAAGGGCGTGCAGAAAGTGACCCTTTTCGGCGAGCAGAGCGGGGTGGTGAACGTTTATGTGAGCCTTTCGACGCTGAACAATCTTTTTATAACTCCGTCGGAAGTGATTCAGACGCTTCAGGCGCAGAACACGCTTGTTTCGAGCGGCGAAAAACTCGCGGGCGAAATGCAGATCAAACTGATCGAGACGGGAACTTACAAGAACCTCGACGACATCCGCGACCAGATTCTCACCTCGTCGCAGGGAAGGCAGATCCGCCTGGGGGACATTGCCCGTGTCGAACAGGGATATGCCGAACCCCCGTCGACGCTGATGCTGCTCAACGGCCGGCCCGCCATCGGGATCGGCATTTCGACCGATGCGTCGAAAGACGTGGTCAAAACCGGTAAACTGATCGAAGAGCGCCTCGGTACGTTGATGCCGCTGATCCCGATCGGGATCGACCTGGTGACGCTCTATCCGGAGAACCGTATCGCGCAGGAGGCCAACAATGCGTTTGTGATCAACCTGCTGGAGTCGGTGGCGATCGTTATCGCCCTGATTATGCTGATTATGGGTCTCCGTTCGGGAATGCTGATCGGCAGTTCGCTGATCTTCTCGATCGGCGGTACGTTGCTTATTATGCAGTTCCTCGGCGTGGGCCTGAACCGTACCTCGCTGGCCGGATTCATCATTGCGATGGGGATGCTGGTCGACAATGCGATCGTGGTGACTGACAATGCGCGTAACGGCATGCTGCGCGGCGTAGCCCGGCGCAAGGCGCTGATCGACGGCGCGACGGGCCCCCAATGGGGCCTGCTCGGGGCTACCTTCATCGCCGTCTGCTCGTTCCTGCCGCTCTACCTGGCGCCGTCGGCGGTGGCCGAGATCGTCAAACCGTTGTTCGTCGTGCTGGCCATTTCGCTGACGTTGAGCTGGGTATTGGCGCTGACACAGACGCCGCTGTTCGGCGAATTTATCCTCAAACAGGACACGGCGGCCGAACCGCGCGATCCGTATGCCGGTAAGTTTTACCGCCGGTTCGACCGACTGTTGGAACGGCTGATCGCCCGCCGTTATCTAACGGTCGGAATTGTGGCGGGCCTCTTCGCCGTATCGTTGCTGGTGATGGGGGCTCTCCCGCAGAACTTCTTCCCGAACCTCGATAAACCTTACTTCAAGGCCGACTGTTTCCTGCCCGACGGTTACAATATTCGTGATACGGAACGTAATATGGCGGGTATCGAGGCCTGGTTGCGCCGGCAGCCTTCGGTCAGGAACGTGTCGGTGACGATGGGCGCTTCGCCGCCCCGCTACTATCTGGCGAGTACGTCGTTCGGGCCCAAGCCCAATTTTGCCAATATCCTGGTCGAACTGACGACGAAGGATTCCACGGCGGCCGTCGAAAAGCGCTTCAACCGTTATGTGCGGGAGAATTATCCCGATGTACTGGCCCGTTCGTCGCTGTTCAAGCTTTCTCCGGCCGTCGAAGCGGCGATCGAGATCGGGTTTATCGGCAGCAACATCGATACGCTGGTAAAATTGACGACACAGGCGCAGGAGATTATGCGGGGCATTCCTGCCGTGGGTGACATTCGTAACAGTTGGGGCAACCCGGTTCCGGTCTGGACTCCGGTTTATTCGCAGGAAAAGGGCCCGCGTATGGGTATTTCGCGCTCGGCAATGGCCCGCGAGATGAATTTCGCCACTTCCGGGTTCCCGTTGGGCGAGTACCGTCACGAGGATCAGTTCCTGCCGATCGTGCTGGCCGACGAGAACCAGGAAGGCTTCAACCTGAATAACCTGCGTTCGCTGCCGATCTATTCCGCTTCCGGGAATGTCTACCCGCTCGAATCGGTCGTGGACAGCGTTTACCTGAGTTACCACTACAACGTGATCAAGCGCTACAACCGCGAGCGGGTGATGATGGCCCAGTGCGATCCGGTGCGCGGGGCCAATACCAAAGCGGCTTTCACGGAGGTATTGAAACAGGTTCGGGAAAAGATCAGCCTGCCGGAGGGGTACCGTATGCAGGTCTTCGGCGAGGAGCAGTCGCAGGAGGAATCGAATGCGGCGCTCGCGGCCAATATGCCGCTTACGTTCATCCTGATCTTCATTACGCTGCTGCTGCTGTTCCGGGCGTATAAGAAGCCGATCGTGATCCTGCTGATGGTGCCGATGATCTTTATCGGCGTGGTGGCGGGACTCGTCGTGACGGGCAAGCAGTTCGATTTTTTCGCGATGCTGGGCCTGTTGGGTCTCGTGGGGATGAACATCAAGAATGCCATCGTTCTGGTCGACCAGATCGGCGTGGAGACCTCTTCCGGCAAATCGCCCTACGAGGCGGTAACGATCGCGACGCGTTCGCGCATCGTACCGGTGATGATGGCCTCCGGGACGACGATCCTCGGGATGCTGCCGCTGCTCTTCGACTCGATGTTCGGCGGTATGGCCGCGACGATCATGGGAGGGCTTCTGGTCGCATCGCTGCTGACTTTGCTCGTACTGCCCGTTACGTACTGTATCTTTTTCCGGATTTATCCCACTAAAGAGACAAACTCATGAACAGACCGACATATATTTCTTTGATTGCGCTGGCGCTGTTGCTCGGCGGTGCGTGGAGCGCTCCGGCGCAAGGGCCGATTTCGCTGGACGAGTACCGGGAACGGGTGCTCGATTACAGTTATACGTTGAAAATGGCGCGTGAAAACCGTGCTGCCGCAGAAGCGGGCGTCCGGCAAAGCTATACGGGATTCCTTCCCGCGCTGAGTGCGGCGGGGGATTTCTCGGTCAATTTCAAGGATCGTTATGCGGTATCGAACGGCGCAAGCCAACTGTTGCATCCTTATGCGTTTTCGTTGCAACCGGCCCTCGTGCAGAACATCTACACGGGAGGTGCGGTGCGGAACAGTTACGAACAGGCGAAGATCAGCTCTGAGATCGCGCGTTACGGCGAGGAACAGTCGCAACTCAGCGTGGCTTACCTGGCCGAGTACAACTATTGGAACCTCGCTTCGAACGAGGCACTGCTCGCCATCGCGACGCGGTACGAGGGGATCGTGCGCAACATGTACAACGTGGTACGTACCCGCTTCGACGACGGGTATGTGGCCAAAAACGACCTGCTGATGATCGAAACGCGGCTCAGGGAGGCCGAATACAGCCGGGTCAATGCCGATAACCTGTACCGTGTGTCGCTGCAGAATTTCAATATCCTGATGGGCGCCGTGCCGCTGACGCAGCACACCGTTGCCGATTCGGTGACGATGCCGGTCCAATTGCCGATGTATGCGGGCGTTCAGGAGGCGCTGAGCCGCCGTCCCGACTACCTGTCGGCCGACCGCCGGGTCGAATACAACCGGTACGGCGTCAAACTCGCCTCAGCGAAATTCAACCCGCAGCTCTCGGCGGGTGTGCAGGGGCTTTGGCGCAACAACACCCCCAACCTCGGCGGAACCGATCTCGACGGACTGGCTTTCCTGCGGTTGAGCGTGCCCATCTTCCACTGGGGCGAACGGCGGCATGCCGTGACGGCTTCGCAGGCGGCGGTGCGGTCTTCGGAGTACGAAAAATTGCAGCTGATCGACAACATCACCCAGGAGATTATGACCGCCTGGACGAATATCGTGGAATCGGCCTCGCAGATCGACATCGCTCGGGCGAACCTCGAAGTGGCCCGGGAAAATCTCAGCCTCAATACGTTCAGTTATAACGAAGGCTTGTTGACCATTCTGGATGTGATTTCGGCCCAACTCTCGTGGTTGCAGGCTTACACGAATACGATTACCGCCAACTTTAATCAGAAAGTGGCTATTGCTGCTTACCACAAGGCCATTGCCGATACCGGCATTCAGCAGGAGTATGGTACGACTTCGGCTGTTCCCTAAGAGCCGGTGGTAAAATTCTCCTGGCTCTGTAACGCCTGATGGCAGCGCGGCGTCGCAAGCGTAGCGGCAACTCAACCGCCTTTTTCGCTTTATTCTGACTTAGTCCTTCTTGACGGTCATTTTCGGCGCGCGGGTGAACGGTTTTTCGCGGTCGAACAGGTAGCGGTAGGTCGTGTGCATCTTGTGCTTTTTCGCGCAGACGAGCGTCTCTACCATGCGCATCATCAGCGGGTTGAAATCGCCGATCCAAGCCAGTTCGAGGCTCTTGTACCGTTTCAGGTGAGGAGTGTTCACCTGCTGTTCGAAGTTATAAATCATGCCCGATTCGATCCCTTTTCCCTGGAACTCGGGAATGACCCCGAAGATCAGTGCAAAAATGCGCGTCGCTTTGCGGCTTACCTTCAGCCGCCACAGGAACCGCAGCTTGTCCCAGGCTCCGAAACGCCCTTTCAGCGGTGCGATCACGCCGTTCAGGTCGGGAATCATCAGGTAGAAACCGATCGGTTCCCCATCGTAGTACGCGAAATACATGAGCCGTTGGTCGATGATCGGGCGCAGCGAATTCATCAGCGCGAGCGCATGTGCCTTCTCGATCGGCTTGACGCCGGTGAATTTCGCCCAGGCTTTGTTATATACGGTACGGAAATCTTCGGCATACTGCTGCAGGCTCCGTTTACGCTTGTCCATGTGCTCGAAGCTGTAACGTGGCTCCTCCTGCAGGCGCTTGACACGTTCGTAGACGTTGTCCGGGAAGAGTCCTTCGGCCAGTTCACGCAGGTAGGTGTGCTGGTTGAAGTAGTTCTGGAACCCGTAGTTTTCGAACAGGCGGATGTAGTATTCGAAATTATAGGGATTGGTATACAGCGGCGTGAATTCGAAGCCTTTCGTAAGCAGGCCCCACCACTGGTCGCGGTCCCCGAAATTGACGGGGCCGTCCATCGCCTCCATCCCTTTCTTGGCGAGCCATTCTTTGGCTGCGTCGAACATCAGGTCGGCTACCTGCTGGTCGTCGATCGATTCGAAGAAACCGCAGCCACCCGTCGGCTGTCCATCTGCAGCGGCAGCCAGTTCCGGGTTATAGAACGCCGCGATGCGTCCGACGGTGCGGCCCTGCGTGTCGAGGGCGAGCCAGCGGATCGCCTCTCCGTTCCGCAACAGTTCGTTGTATTTGGGGTCGAAGCGGCGTTCGATGTCCTGGTCCAGCGGACAGATCCAATTCGGTTCGTCGCGGTAAAGCCGTTTGGCGAAGTCGAGGAATTCGCGGGCATCGTTCCGGGTGGTTACTTCTTTGAGGCTGTATTTCTCCATCTTTTATCCGTTGGGTAGTTGTAGGTTGGAAACCATGGCAAAAATAGCAATAATTTGCCGCTTTTGCACCTTTCATAAAGTTGTTTCGTTGGCGGGACGATTCCTCACGGACGGTTCCGCGGCCATCCCGATTGTGTCGGTTTGGCGGCAAAGACCCGCCGGAAATGTCCGGTTACGGATGTTTCCTTGTTGTGTGGAATTCGTTTTCCGGTTACAGCCGGACCTCCAGTGGCACTGCCGAGGTGTAGCTTTTGCCGCGGAATTTTGCGGTGCTTCCTTGCGGCACTTCGACTTTCAGCTGGTTATCCCGCAGCCAAACCCGGATATCGCCGTACGGGGTGGGGATAGTCGCTTCGAGCGGCTGCATCGAAGCGGGAACCTGCGGGTCGATCTCGAAGGTCGCCCAACCGTCGCTCAACGGGCGGATGCCCAGCAGTTCGGACGGGATCAGCGCTGCCGGGCCGCTGCTCCAGGCATGGCAGAGGCTCTTGCCGAACGGACGCCCGTAAAAACCGTACTGTTTCACTTCGTCTTCATTCGCATCGTAGCCTTCCCAGAAACTTGTCGCTCCCTGGGCGATCATACCGCCCCAATACTTTTTCATCTGCTTCAGCATCCGTTCGGGAGCACGCATCCGGGAGAGGGCCATGTATTCGAATCCGGCCATGTAGGGGGTTCCGACCGCTGTCACGGTCGTATCCCCCAAAATGTTGAGGATGCCCGGGTATTGCGACGGGGTGGCGAGACCCGATATTACCGCGAGGAAGTTCGCGTGGCGGTTCGGCTTGCTCTCCCCGTCGGGTTTGCCGCGCCATGCCTGCCGCACGGGATCGTAACCGCGTGCGAGCAGTACGCTTTTGAGCGCGTCGGATTTCTTCTGCCAATAGGCCGCCAACGGTTTGTCGCCCATCCGTTCCGCGAGCGATACGGCGCTTTGCTGCGCCCACCACCAAAGCACCTGCAAGGCGTTTTCCTTCTCGACATCGACCCAGTCGATGAAGAGCCAGCGGATGCTGTCGGTCAGAATGCCGTTTTGATCGCAGCGGCTTTCGAGTACATTGAGGGCTTTTTTGATGCGCGGCCATTCGCGTTGCAGGTGGAGCCGGTCGCTGAAGAACAGTTGGTAGCGATCCTGTGCGATTAGCCACCAGAGCGAGTAGTCGGCGATGTCGTTGATGTCGGTCTGTGCGATTCCTTCGCGGCCGAGCATTGCGATCGTGCGCCGTACGATCTCCCGGTCGGCGAACGTGTAGGCGTTTACCATCATGCTCATCGCCAGGTCGCCCGCCCAAGGCAGGCGGTCGCGCTTGATGCCGTCCATCAGGAATTCGTGCATGCAGAGGCGCAGCGTGTAGGCGCTTTTGAACCAAATGTCGTTGAGCAGTGTGTCTGCGGAGTGGAAATCGCCCCGGTAGCGGGCCGGGTGGGCGTAGGCATCGCATGCGACCGTTTGTACCGAGGCTCCGTCCGGCAGGTAAGCGTAGCGGAACGCCACCGGCGTCACCGAACGCCAAAGGCCTTTGCCGGCCGCTTCCAGATCGAAGCTCTGTTCACGCGGGCGCGCTGCGGTATCGACTGCTTCGAGTATCGATTCGCCGGCAAAGAATTGCGGCTTGCTGTCGGCTTTCAGTACGATAAAACCGAACAGCTCCCGGCCGAAATCGTAGAGGGTGTCGTTTTGGAACGCCGGTTGCAACCGGACGGTAGGGGTTTCGAACCTGTGCGGCAGCGTCCCGTCTTTATGGCGGGGATAAGCGCACGGATAACTCCAGGAGAGGCTGTCCGCAGAAGCCTGCCAGAGCGGGTTGCCGGTGGCGAACTCACCTTTTTCGACCCATAGTGCGGGCGGTTCCTGTTCGGTCGTGAGTGCGACCATCAAGGTTCCCGGTGCGGAGAGCTTGAATTTGTGCGGGGAGGTGCTGGCTGCACCGGTATAAATCGTCTGTCCGTCCATCATGACGCGTACGTTGCCGTATGCGTTGAGCGATACCCACCTCGGGTAGTGTGCGTCGACCGATGCCGGGATGCGGAAATAGGCCCGGTTACTGGGCTCGTAGTAGTTGCCGGGATACCTCACCCGCAGCCGGGCCTCCTTGACCCGCTGGCGCATCAGGTGCAGCCGCCACGCTTCCAGTTCCGTATCGGCATACAACCACGGTGAACCCGGCAGGGTGTCCGGGGCGGGGGCCGGTGCAGTACGTGAATAGAGCGGATCGACCCCAGCGGCAGGACGGTTTTCAGGGCGGCGGCTGTTGCCGACATCGGCGGATCCCGCTGTGCCGGGCAGGTCTGTAGTCCGGGTACCGGTTGCTGAAACGGGGGAAGAGGTTGAGGCACCCAACAGCAGTACGGCTGTGAGCGCGGCAAGTCTGGATCGGTTTATCATGCAAAATTTTGTATTAGTACATGGCTGATTATCCGCACGAAGGAACCGGGAGCCTTGCCGGAACCATCTGTAGGGATACTAGCAAAGATAAACTTTTTGCATCGGAAAAACAATGTTTCAATTGGAGATCATCGGGGGCATGATCGGTAAAGGGGCCGTAGGAATAGAACGGGGCAACTCTATCGGGAACGGAAGCCGGCAGACGGCGGGATGAGTGCGGCAGAACAGCTCCTGCCCCTTTAGCGGGATGAAACCGTACCGGTTAGGGAATCCGATCCGGAGCCGGGCGCCGTTTTGCGTGTTTTCCAGTGCGGGGTGATGCTGAGGAAAAAGCCGTAGTTGCGGCCGGGCATTGGGCGTGAGAGCACCGATACGTATTTCTCGTTGAAGAGGTTGTAAACCGAGAATTTTAGCGAAAGCTCGCCGGCGCGTGAGATGAAGACCTTTTCGAGCGAGGCGTCGTTCATGTAATAGGGTTTCAGTACGCCGAGCCGCCCCGGATCGTTGCTCGAAGTGGTATAGCGTTCGCTGTAGTGGTTGTATTTGTAGAGGAGCGTAAAGCGTTTCCAGCTGAGGCGCCCCGTCACAGACGAGGAGTATTCGGGAATGTAGACCAACTGTTTTCCGATCGACTGGTCGGCCCAGCTCTGCGGTTCGCCCTGGTTGATCGAACGGGTCTTGGCCCAGTTGCCGTCGAAGCGGATACCCCATTGGCGGCCCAGGTCGACGCTGAGCCGGCCGCGCAGCTCGAAGCCGTAGCTGTGCACCTGCTTCACGTTGCTCGGCGTCCAGTAGCCTTTGGCTGTCGGAAGCCAGAGGATCCAGTCTTTGATTTTCGAATTGTAGACGGTCGCCTCGCCCCGGAAGGTGAAGCGTCCCGCTTCGAATCCCGTTTCGATGCCTCCGTCATAGGTGAAACCCCGTTCGCACCGCAGCGAATCGTTGCCGCCGGGCAGGAAATAGAGGTCGTTGAGCGACGGGTAGCGGAAGTTGCGCGCGACCGAAGCTTTGACGACCAGGCCCGCTTGCGGCCAAAGGACGTATTCGGCGAAAAAAGCGGGAATCAGCGGGGTGAGGTGCTGTCCGTAGCTCTCGGCGCGCAGGTCCGCGGCAAAGCTCAGCCCTTTGGCCGGGCGGTATTTGGCCGTGGCAAAGAGCGATGCTTCGGCGCGCTGCTTGTCGTAACCCGTTTTGTCGTATTTGTCGTAGCTGTTCACGGCGTTGAGGTTCACCGACGCATTGGCTTTGAACATCCATTTGGGCGAAAGATACCAGTCGGCGGAGAACTGGGCGTAGCCGGTGTGGATACGGCTCAGCGAGTGGATCATCTCGACCAGTTCTTCAGTGCCGTTCTCGCCCTTGTAGGTGTACAGCATGTTCGAATAGCTGTATCCGGCCTTCGCGGAGAGTTTCCACAGGTCGTTGTAGCGGTCCCAGGTGCCGACCAGCCGTACGGTCGTTTCGTCCTGCTGGTTTTTGGACTGGTCCTCTTCGCGGTAGTTCACGTTGAGCATCGGTACGCCGCGCCGCGAATCGAGGAACCATCCGGTAAAGCCGTATTTGTTGTTGTTGCGCCCCTGCCAATAGAGTTCCTGCAACAGGTGCAGGTCGCGGTACGAACCGTTTTTGTTGCGTTCGGTGGGGTAGGTGCCGTCCTCGTTGCGCTTGTTGAAGTTCACGTACGGGAAGTCGTTCTTCGCGTTGGCGTAATAGAAACGGGTCGAGGATTGGAATTTCGGGCTGCCGTACTGCACCCGCAGGAATTCGTCGTAGGTGTTGAAACTGCTGATGCCCTGGATGAAATTGAGTTTTATGCCGTCGAGTCCCTGTGTCGGTTTCGTGTCGAGCGCGACGGCACCGCCGAGTCCTCCTCCCGAGACACCCACCGAGCTGGCCCCGTGGTAGAGGCTGCCGCGGTCGATGAAAAACGACGGTATCATCGAGAAATCGACCATGCCGAGCGTCGGCGAGTTGAGCTTCAAGCCGTTCCACAACACTTGCGTGTGCGACGGGGAAGTACCCCGGAACGATGCGGTGGCGAGGGACCCGCGTCCGTACGATTTGATGAATATGGGCGTGTTTTGCGAGAGGACGTCCGCCATGCTGTTGACCACCGTTTCGCGCAGCGTCAGGGTATCCAGGTCGGTTTTGGTGGTTCCCACGTCCGTAAGCGGCCGTTTACCGGTAACCGATACCTCCTGCAACTGCACGAGCCGTTTCGGGGCCTGGCCCTGAAGCGGGCCGGCCCCGATGGCGGCAAGTGTCATGCAGAGTATGAACGCGGTTCTGTTCACGTTTTTCCTCAGTTCAATGCGTTATTCTGGCTGAAAGCTATTCGGTCTTGAAGAATACGCAGGCCGGGAAGGCTGTCTTGTCCGAATAGGTCTTGACCAATTTGCCCTGGTTGCTGAACGAGTGGATGCTGTTGGTCAGGTAATCGGTGCCGTATCCTTTGATGGAATTTACGAAAAGCTGGTTGGTGAGCGGATGTACGCCCATGCCGCCGTATATCAGGTAATTGCCGTCTTTAGCCGTTTCAGACAATGAAATGAACTTTTCGGTTTTCCCGGTCGTGCAGTCGTGCTTGTAGATCGGATAGTCGTAGTGGCTCCAATCCGGGGATTCGTCTTTCCAGAAATAGAGAACGTTGTCGGTTTTCGAAGCGCAGAGGCCGATAGAAGGTACCCAGCCGCCAGAGAGGTTGATGTCCTTGACCTCGTTCTTGACGCCGATGGCGTCCGTTGCGGTCAGTATCTGCACCATGTAGGACGGCGTGCCTGCGCAGGACGACCAGATGTTGCCGTCTTTGCCCAGCACGATGCCCGAAGAGGTACCCGGCAGGTCGATTGTTTTCGTGACGGCGTCGCTGGTCGGGTCGATCACCAGCAGTTTGGAGCCCGCTGCGGCGTATACCTTGCTGCCGGTATTGACCATCTTGATTTTCAGGGCGCCTTCCGAACCTGCGATTTTGCCGTTGAGCTTGCGGTTCTTCAGGTCGGCGACGTAGATTGCACGGCCGTCTCGGATATAGGCTTTGTCGGCGCTGACTACCGCGAGGTGGGTCGGTGCGCTCAGGTCGCTGAACTCGTCGTTCGTGTAGTCGGTCACATAGGTCATCGTCTCGGCGTTCGTAACGGTCAGGTAACCGTCGAATCCTTCGGCCTTTTTGCCGTTCTGGGTGAGGATGTAGGCTTTACCGCCGAAGAAGCACATGTCCTGCGCCGTGACACCGAGTTTGCGCGTCGGATTGGCCTTCGTATAGACCGATTCGGTGACCTGTCCGTCGTCGCCGATGAAGATGAGCGAGCTGGGCACGGAGGTAAAGTTGCCTTCGTTGAGGATGAAGGTGCCGGTGTGGTAGGGGCCGTAAACGGTTACTTCGCATCCTACGGTGTTGCCGGTGCCTTCGGCGTTGAAAACGGTCACGTTGACGATGTAGTTACCCAATTCGGTTGCCGTGAAGGTGTACTCCTGGGCTTGTCCGACCTGTTCGTTGTTGACTTCCCAGAGGTAAGTAGCCTCGTCGGTGTTGGCGCTGACCGCTTTGAGGGTCAGCGTGCCGCCCAGTGTCAGTGCGATGGGTTGGGTCGGATCGGTGCCTGCAGGCGCTTCGATCGAAACCTGCGGAGTGGGGAGCGGTTCGTGCTCCTTGCTGCAGGAGGTGATGACCAGCAGTCCGAAAAGGGCGAATAATAGTTTTTTCATAAATAGATTGAGAAATGAATGATTTTATGTGGTGGTTGGGTCTGTCGGTTTACGGAGGGGGCCGGTTGCGGGAAATGCACGACTTTGTCCGGGCTTATTTTCCTGCATGGAGGTCCTTGACACCGAGCACTTCGGTCGATAGTTCGCCGATGGATTCGGTGGTGAAATGTACGCCTGTCTGGATCTTGACGAAGTCGATGTGGCGCAGGCCGGCCGGGGTGCCGTCGGCCTTCACGGCGTTGTCGATCTCGAAATTATTGACTCTCGCGCCGGTGCCGTCGGCATTGCTGCCGGTCCCGTCTTTCGGGCTGAAGTTATCCGCATAGCCCCAGTCGTAGGCTTTGTTGACCCAACCGGTACCCTCCTCCCAATCGGAATTTGTAGCGAGGCGAGTGCCGCTGAGCGTGTAACTGTCCGCAGTGATCCAGGCCGGGTAATAGGTGTCTTGTTTGTGGAAACCGGGCAGGTAATAGACCATCCCTTCGTTGCCTTCGTTGTCTTCCCAACGGATGTCGGTTCCTGCGGACTGCGGCTTGTAATAGGTGACGCTGTAATCTTTCAGTGTTTCGGGTTTGCCGTATTCGCTGCCTTTGAGTTCGTACCAGGTGTCGTCGGGTTTGCCGTTGCCGTTTTCATCCTGCATGACGTAGACGATTCCCGGTTCGGAACTGCCCGAGAAAGAATTTCCCGCGATCGAAAAGTCCGCCCCTTTTTCGTTGTAGATGCTGTGGTCGAAGCCCACGATCAGGTAACCGCCGAATCCGCCCAGCGAAACATATGCGCTTTTCCCCATTCGTTCGAGCGCATAGGCGCAGGCCGCTTCCGGGGTGTTTTCATTCTTGAAGCCGGATTGGGGTTCGTTGATGAACTGGCCCGGGGCCGGGGTGTATTCGTATACGGCATTGCAGGCCGCCAGGCTGTTCTGCGTGGTGGGACGGTAGTGCACGTCCACCGGCTCGACCGTGACCGAAAGTTGTTGGGTCGCTTCACCGCCTGCGGTTTTGACCGTCAGGGTCAGCGCATAGGTTCCTGTCTCGTCCGACTGGAACGTATAGGTAGCCGACGTGCCTACCTGCTGTCCGCCCAGCGTCCAGCTGTATTGTGCTCCGTCGCCGTTTTCGACCTGCGGGGTGAGGGTCAGCGGAAAGCCCGCTTTGGCGTAAAACGTTCCGTCGGTGTTATCCTTAAACGAGATCGAAGGGGCTTCGGGCGTATTGTCTTCGTTGTTGCATGAGCTGAAAACGGCTGCGCTCAGGCAGAGGACCAGTGAGAGGATTAAAAACTGTTTCATAGCAGTGCGTAGTGTTAGGTTATGTCGTTATATTTTCGAGGTCATCGGGAAACGTTTGCAGCGGGGTGAGGGCCTTCCTGTCATTCGGCAAAACAGAAGGCCCCGGGGGTGATGCCGACCCGCAGTGTGTCGAGCGGAACAGCCTGTGGCGAGAAACGGTAGACCACACCGTTCTGGACATAGTCGATCGCGTCGGCGACGTATACCTCCGAGGTTCTCGGGTCGACCGTAAGGCCGTAATAGATCGTATTGTTGTATTTGAGGAACGGTTCTCCGGGTACGGCATCGGCCCTTACGTCCATACGCCAGACGGCCTCGTTAATAAAATAGAGCGTGTCGCGCGTTCCGTTGAGGCACACCTCCGAAGGGGCGTCGTTGAGGTCGAACACGATCCGTTTTTCGATTTGCCGTGTTTCCGCGTCGATCCGGTAGAGGCAGGGCTCCTCGTGCCCGTAGGGACTGCCTTTGTATCCTCCGTCGGTGATCGTCCAGATTTTGTCGTACTTGTCGATCACCAGCGATGTGGGCTGGATGCCGACCTCGATCGAATCCACGATGCTGTCCGTATCGGAGTCGATCACCAGGATCTTGTTGTCGTATGACCAGCAGTTCGTAAAGACGAAGTTTTTGTATTGCACCATCTGTTCGGTAGGATGCTGCCGTCCGTAGCCGTTGTTGACGTCGATGCGGCCGGTAATCTGGCAGCTTTCGGGGTTGACGATCGTGATGGCTCGTGCGTAGAGGTCCGTGACGTAGGCTTTCGTGTCGCTCAGAAAGTGCATGTAGCGGGGCGAAGTGAGTCCCCGGATCGTGCCGGTGATTTTGGCCGTCCGCCGGTCGATGGCGAAAATGACGCCCGAATTGTTGATGATTACATAGACCGTGTTGCCCCGTACGGTGGCCGATTGTGCCACGTCGCCCAACGGGATTCCGTTGGCACTGTAAAAAATATCGTTCGATCCGTCTTCGTTGGTGACCAGCGCGCTGTGCGTGATATCGTAGTAGCTTAGCGATGCGTTGCCGTATGTGAAATTTCCTTCGTTGGAAATAAACAGCCCCCGCCCCGGCAGCGTGACGTCGATCGGTTCGACGGGGCCGTACTCCATACAACCCGCAAGCGGAAGCGACAGACCCAGGCACAGCAATGCCGCGCTTGCCGGTTTACGGATGCGGCAGGCTCCCGCTTCCGTAAAGCAGGTCCGTAAGATACGCCGTATAAGGAGTAATGGAATACGCATCGCTGTTGTTTTTGTTCCATAGATTTTTCAACAGCGACGGAAAATCAGAGAAAGTCGGGAAAATACCGGAATTGCCGTCGGGGACTTTGCCAACCCATATCGCCGCAGGTTGTAAAATCTATGTCGCAGCGGCAGGTCTTCTGACTTATCCCGCTCTCCGCGCCTTCCCGTCCTGTCGCTGTGACAGAATAGTGGCTTGTGCGGAGAGCACCGGCCCTTGCGGGCGGGACTTACAGCAGCGGGAACTGTTGCCGAATCGCACGGCATTCCCTTTTAATCCCCGGGCGGAGAGCCCCAGCGGGAACCATTGCGACGCAAAAGTGCGTTTTTTTTCGGACAAAAACAAATTCACCTGCACAGGTTGACGTTTATTTCTTATCTTTGTTATTGGAATAACAAAACCCGCACGGGTGACCAACAAATGCATATTGATATGGCAAAGAAAATTTTGATCCGGGATCTGACTCTTCGTGACGGTCAGCAATCGTCGTTCGCCACGCGCATGAACCAGAATCAGGTGGACAGGGTGCTACCTTATTACAAAGAGGCCGGTTTTTACGCAATGGAAGTATGGGGCGGAGCGGTGCCCGACTCGGTGATGCGTTACCTGGGCGAGAACCCGTGGGACCGCCTGGAGAAGATCAAGGCGGTAGTGGGTGATGTCTCGAAGCTGACAGCCCTTTCGCGCGGGCGAAACCTGTTCGGGTACAGCCCCTATACCGATGAAATTATCGAAGGATTTTGCCGCAATGCAATCGAATCCGGTCTCGGCATCATGCGTATCTTCGATGCGCTGAACGATGTGGAGAACATCAAATCGACCGTCAAATATGTAAAGAAATACGGTGGACTGGCCGATTGTGCGGTTTGCTATACGATCGACCCGCACTTTTCGGTGGGCGAGCGGTTTACGTCGCTGCTCAAGGGCAAGAAGCTGCCGGGCAAAGTTTTTACCGACGCCTATTTCCTGGATAAAGCCAGGCAAATGGAGGCGCTCGGCGCCGACATGATCACGATCAAGGACATGAGCGGCCTGATTCCTCCCAAACGGGTGGCCGGGTTGATACGCCTGTTCAAACATAATCTTAAAGTGCCGGTGGATTTCCATACGCACTGCACGCCGGGTTACGGCCTGGCTTCGGTGCTGTCGGCCATCGTCAGCGGGGCGGATATCGTGGATACCAACATTTGGTATTTCGCGGGCGGTCCCGCCGCTCCGGCCATCGAGCTGATCTACATCTTCTGTCAGAAGATGGGTATCGAGCTGGATATCAATATGGGAGCCGTAGCGAAGATCAACAGCGAGCTGCTGCGCATCCGCAAGGAGCTGGAGCAGTTCGACGCCGTCAAGCAGTTCCCCAATCCGTTCAATCCGCTTACCGATACGTTGCCTGCCGAGGTGGACAAGGAGTTCGACCGTGCGATTGAGGCGGCCCGCAACATGAACGAGGCCGACCTGATCGCTGCCTGCCATGCTATCGAACGCCATTTCAATTTCCCGGCCCCGAACGAACTGGTTAAAAAAGCAGAGATTCCGGGCGGTATGTATACGAATATGGTGGCGCAGCTCAAGCAACTCAAGGCCGAGGATATCCTCGAGAAGGCGATGGAGTTGATTCCGCGCGTGCGCCTCGATGCCGGGTTGCCACCGCTGGTGACGCCCACGAGCCAGATCGTAGGGGCGCAGGCGGTGAACTGTGCGTTGGATGCCCGCAGCGGCAAACCGATGTACTCGAATGTTTCGAACCAGTTCGTAGGGCTCGTCAAGGGCGAATACGGCAAAACGCCCGTTCCGGTCGATCCGGAGTTCCGGCTGAAGATTGCCGGCGTGCGCGAGGAGACCCCGTACGATACATCCAAGTACCGGATGCAGCCCAACCCGGTACTTGACGAGTGCGGCGGCGTGAAACTGGCCGAGAACGAGAAAGAGGTACTGTTACTCGAACTGTTCCCGTTGGTAGCCAAAGGTTTCCTGACCGACCAGAAAAAGAAACGTTACGAAGAGAGCAAACCCGCAGTTGCGGCCGAGCCGGAAGGGACGGCTGCGAAGGCCGGCGAGACTTCGTCGGCCAAGGCCAAAGAGCCGATTACGGGACGGGTGGTGAGTGCGCCGATGCCGGGCCGTATCATCCGGGTGCTGGTGAAGCCGGGCGATAAAGTGGAGGCCGGGCAGGACGTGGTTATCCTCGAGGCGATGAAGATGGAGAACAGTATCATGGCCAGTGCGGGAGGAACGGTCAAGCAGTTGTTGGTTGCCGAGGGCGATACGGTGGCTGCCGACGCGCAACTGATCGAGATCGTCTGATTCCGTTCGTCCATAGGCGGGGTATCATACCTAAACCGGTCGGTTTCGCCGTAATTTCGTACTTGAGGCCGAAGGTCTGCGCGCGTTATATTCATTGAAGTATATGTTCCGGGTGACTTATTTCGGATGATAGCTCTGGAAACTGTCCGGATGATTCTGGGAAGGCTGCGATTTGATCGCGGCCTTCCTTAATTTTTTCGTCTATCCGATTGTTTTTGTATTCGAAATATTGTGGTTGGAAAATTTGGGCTGTTTGCCACCTGCTGTCGTTTCGGCGCGGATGCAATTTATCTTTTCGGGAAAGAGGCGGATCGGGTATTGCACGGCGGTCTTGGCTATGATCGTGTGCGGCTGATAGATGCAGTGAAGAAGGGCGCGTGTGCCGGAAGGCCGTGGTGGTGGAAGAAAAAGGTTTTTTTGTTGGTGGTTCCGCGAATATTTCTGTATATTTGCGCCGCGTGTCGTGTTTCCCGGCCGGAAATTGCGTTCCGGGGGATGTCGGTTCCGTTTTTCACTCTTTGATTACCAATAAGATACCATAATCTATGAATCTGACGTTGTTTGTTACCGTTTTGATTACGGCGGTGATGCTTGTCGTAGCGGCGCTGGGTATAGCCCTGCTCATTTCGCCCCGCTCGTTCAACAAGCAGAAGGGCGAAGCCTACGAATGCGGTATTCCCACGCGGGGTAAGTCGTGGATGCAGTTCAAGGTGGGCTACTACCTGTTCGCCATCCTTTTCCTGATGTTCGACGTCGAGGCCGTGTTCCTCTTCCCGTGGGCGGTGATCCTGCGTGAAGTGGGCGTAGAGGGCCTCGTAACGATCATCTTCTTCTTGTTTATCTTGGTTCTGGGTCTGGTTTACGCCTGGAGGAAAGGAGCTTTGGAATGGAAATAAAGATCAAATCGATGAAATACGAGGACTTCAGGGACAACGAATACCTGGAGACCTATGCAAAACTGCAGCAAGAGGGCGTGCCTGTCGCGATCGGCGTCCTGGACGAACTGATCAACTGGGGGCGTTCCAATTCGCTCTGGCCGCTGACGTTCGCTACGAGCTGCTGCGGTATCGAGTTCATGTCGGTCGGCGCCGCCCGGTATGACTTCGCCCGGTTCGGGTTTGAAGTGGCCCGCGCCAGTCCGCGCCAGGCCGACGTAATTATCGTTGCCGGTACGATCACGCACAAGATGGCGCCTGTGCTCAAGCGGCTTTACGATCAGATGGCCGAGCCGAAGTATGTGATCGCGATGGGGGCCTGCTCCATCTCCGGCGGTCCGTTCAAAAAGTCTTACCATGTGGTGCAGGGCGTCGATACGATCATTCCGGTGGACGTTTATGTGCCGGGGTGTCCCCCGCGTCCCGAGTCGCTGTTGTACGGCATGATGCAGTTGCAGCGCAAGGTAAAGGCGCAGCGCTTCTTCGGCGGTGCGAACCGCAAGGAGAAGATGCCCGCAGAGTTGAAGGAAATGGAACAGGAAGGAGGCGACAATGAGTAACCTGATACAAGATAAGATACTGGCACTGGCTCCCGCCGCGACGGTGAAAGAGGGCGAAGTGCTGACCGTGACGGTTCCGGCGGAGAATTTCCACGCCGTGGCGGAGATGCTGCGCGACGACCGTGAGACGCAGTTCGATTTTCTGGTCTGCATGACCGGAGCCGACTGGGGCGAAACCCTCGGTGTGGTGTACCACCTGCGTTCGACTACGCTGGGCCACGAAGTGGTGCTGCGTATCGAGACGGCCGACCGTGAACATCCGGTTTTGCCCAGTGTATGCGACCTGTGGCATTCGGCCAACCTGAACGAGCGTGAAGTATACGACTTCTACGGCATCCGGTTTACGGGCCATCCCGATATGCGCCGGCTGTACCTGCGCAACGACTGGGTCGGCTATCCTTTCCGCAAGGATTACGATGCGAACCCGGGGATCAATCCGGTACCGGAGACCAATGAACCGACCGAGGACGAGGCTCCCTGCTACGAGCTCAAGGACGGTAAGATCGAAAAGGGAGAACATGTGCTCTTCGACGAAGAGGAGTATGTGGTCAACATCGGCCCCCAGCACCCTGCGACGCACGGCGTACTGCGCTTCCGTACCTCGCTCGAGGGCGAGATCATCAAGAAGATCGACGTGCATTGCGGTTATATCCACCGCGGTGCGGAGAAAATGTGCGAGAGCATGACCTATCCGCAGACGCTCTCGCTGACCGATCGTTTCGATTATCTGGGGGCACATCAGAACCGCCATGCGCTTTGTATGTGTATCGAAAAGGCGATGCAGCTCGAGGTTCCCGCCCGTGCACAGTACATCCGCACGATCATGGACGAGCTGCAGCGTATCGATTCGCACCTGCTGTTCTATGCCACGATGTGTATGGACATGGGCGGTCTGACACCGTTCTTTTACGGTTTCCGCGACCGTGAAATGGTGCTCGATATTTTCGAGGGTACCACCGGCGGCCGCCTGATCCAGAATTACAATGTGATCGGAGGCGTGATGGCCGACCTGGCTCCCGATTTCGTGGAGAAGGTTAAAAAATTCATCGCTTACCTGCCCGGTGTGCTGAAAGAGTACCACGCGGTATTTACCGGCAACGTGATCGCACAGCAGCGTCTCAAGGGCGTCGGCGTCCTTTCGAAGGAGGATGCGATCTCTTACGGTGCGACGGGTCCCACGGGCCGAGCTTCGGGGTGGGCCTGCGATGTGCGCAAGGTACATCCTTACGGCGTTTACGACAAGGTAGAATTCAAAGAGGTAATCCATACCGAAGGCGACTCGTTCGCCCGCTACATGGTGCGTATGGAGGAGATCCTCGAGTCGCTGCACATTATCGAACAGCTGATCGACAACATCCCGGAGGGCGATTACGCTGCCAAAACCAAACCCATCATCCGCCTGCCGGAAGGGGAGTATTTCGCAAGCGTCGAAGCGCCCCGCGGCGAGTTCGGCGCGTATATCGAAAGCCGTGGCGACAAATATCCCTACCGCATGAAGTTCCGTTCGTCATGCCTGCCGCTGGTGTCGGTGGTAGACCCGCTTGCGCGCGGCGCGAAGATCGGCGACCTGATCGCGATCGGTGGGTCGCTCGACTATGTGGTACCCGACGTGGACCGCTAACCCAAGTTTAACCTGATAATTAAAACAAATATGTTTGATTTTTCAATCGTGACTCAATGGGTCGACACGCTGTTGCGGAGCTGGATGTCCCCGACGGCGGCCGTGATCGTTGAGTGTGTGCTGGTAGGGGTTTGCCTCTTGTTGGGTTATGCCGTGATCGCGCTGGCGCTGATCTACATCGAGCGTAAAGTCTGCGCATTCTTCCAGTGCCGCCTCGGGCCGAACCGCGTGGGACCCTATGGAGTGATCCAGAGCGTTGCCGACATGTTCAAGATGCTCATCAAGGAGATCATCCACATCAACCATATCGATAAGTTCCTGTTCGGTTTAGCACCTTATATCGTTATTATTTCCTCGGTGCTGGCATTCAGTTGTATTCCCTTTGCCAAGGGGCTGCAGGTGCTCGATTTCAATATCGGGATCTTCTTCCTGCTGGCCGTTTCGTCGATCGGTATCGTCGGAATCCTGCTGGCCGGATGGTCGAGTAATAACAAGTATACGCTGATCGGCGCCATGCGAAGCGGTGCGCAGATGATCAGTTACGAGCTTTCGATCGGGCTTTCTATCCTGACGATGGTGATGCTCGCGGGCACGATGTCCCTTTCGGGGATCGTCGAGGCGCAGGCCGGAGGCTGGTTTATTTTCACGGGGCATATTCCCGCGATCATCGCATTCCTGATCTATATCATCGCCGGTACGGCCGAAACCAACCGCGGCCCGTTCGACCTTCCCGAGGCCGAATCGGAGCTGACCGCAGGTTACCATACCGAATATTCGGGTATGCACTTCGGATTCTTCTACCTGGCCGAGTACCTGAACATGTTTATCGTCGCTTCGGTGGCCGCGACCCTCTTCTGGGGCGGCTGGATGCCGCTGCACATCTCGGGTTGGGACGGTTTCAACCAGGCGATGGACTACATTCCGTCGATTATCTGGTTCCTCGGCAAGGTCGCTGTGATGATCTTCATCATCATGTGGTTCAAGTGGACTTTCCCCCGCCTGAGGATCGACCAGCTCCTGAAACTCGAATGGAAGTACCTGCTGCCGATCAACCTGATCAATTTGTTGCTGATGGCGCTGATTATTGTCTTCGGTTTACATTTTTAAACATGACGAGCTATGACATTTAAAGAATACATCACTTCATTTTTCAGCGGCCTGCGCTCCCTGCTGGTGGGTATGGGCACCACGATCAAGGTCTTTTTCCGGCGCAAGACGACGGAGCAGTACCCCGAAAATCGTGCCACGCTGAAGATTTCGGACCGCTTCCGCGGCGAGCTGGTCATGATCCACAACGACAAGAACGAGCATCGTTGCGTTGCCTGCGGCATCTGCCAGATGAACTGTCCCAACGGAACGATCAATGTCGTCACCAAGCAGGTGACCGACGAGGAGACGGGTAAGGCCCGCAAGGTACTCGACCGTTACGAATACGATCTGGGCAGCTGCCTCTTCTGCCAGTTGTGCGTGCGTACCTGCCCGCACGATGCGATTAAGTTCATCAATACTTACGAGCACGCCGTCTTCACGCGCGGCAAACTGCGCGAGCAGCTCAATCACGAAGGTTCAACTCTTGCAAAAAAATAGACGTCTATGGAACTTACATCACAACAGATAGTCTTCTTTATCCTTGCCGCGGTGATTTTGGTCTGCTCGGTACTGACCGTCACTACGCGCCGGATCCTGAGGGCGGCGACCTACCTGCTTTTCGTGCTTTTCGCCACGGCAGGCCTCTATTTTCAAATGAACTATTCGTTCCTCGGCGCGGTACAGCTCACCATCTATGCGGGCGGCATCATCGTGCTGTACGTATTCTCGATCCTGCTGACCAGTTCCGATGCGGATAAGAAGGAGCCGCTGCGCAACCGCCGCAAGGTGGCCGGCCTGGCCGCTTCGGCCGTGGGCGTCGCGCTGAGCCTCTTCCTGTTGCTGACACATACCTTCCCGGCCGTTTATGCGTTGCCGGAGACGGAGCTGCCGATGAAGGCGATCGGTTATACGATGATGGGCACCGGCAAGTACCAGTACCTGTTGCCGTTCGAGCTGGTGAGTATCCTGCTGCTGGCCTGCATCATCGGAGGAATTATGATTGCACGAAAAAGACAATAAGCTATGATACCAATGCAGTTTTACCTGATCGTCAGCGCGGTGATGCTTTTCGCGGGCATCTACGGTTTCATCACGCGCCGCAACCTGCTGGCCATCCTTATCTCGATTGAGTTGATCCTCAATGCGGTGAACATCAACTTCGCGGTGTTCAACCATTATCTCTATCCCGGTGCGCTCGAAGGGCTCTTCTTCGCGCTGTTTTCCATTGCCGTGGCCGCTGCCGAAACGGCCGTCGCCATCGCCATCATCATCAATATTTACCGGAATATCCGCAATATTGAGGTGAAGAAACTCAACGAACTGAAAGACTAAACCGAAAATAGAAGATGGAATATACGATACTCATCCTGATCCTGCCGTTGCTGAGTTTCCTCTGCCTCGGCCTGCTGGGTACCAAGCTCCGGCCGTTCGTTTCGGGCTGCATCGGTTCGATCGTGCTGGCTGCGGTCGCTGCGATGTCCTATACGGTAGCGGCGCAGTACTTTTCGACGGCACGCGTCGACGGCATCTACCAGCCGTGGACGGTGTTCAACGTCGAGTGGCTCGGTTTCACGCAGAACCTGCACATCGACCTGGGCATCCTGCTCGATCCGATTTCGGTGATGATGCTGGTGGTCATCTCCACCGTGTCGCTGATGGTACATATCTACAGCCTCGGCTACATGAAAGGCGAGGTGGGCTTCCAGCGTTATTACGCATTCCTGTCGCTGTTCACCTTTTCGATGCTGGGGCTGGTCGTGGCCACCAATATTTTCCAGATGTACATTTTCTGGGAGTTGGTGGGCGTTTCCTCCTACCTGCTCATCGGGTTCTACTATACGAAGCCCGAGGCGATCGCCGCATCGAAAAAGGCTTTTATCGTGACGCGATTCGCCGATATGTTCTTCCTGATCGGTATCCTGCTCTTATCGTACTTTACCCAGACATTCAACTTCGGGGAAATTACCTCGAGCGCAGCCGGTAACGGCAGCATCTTCGCAGGAGCTGCGGGCAAGACCTTCATGGGGTGCTCGGTGATGGCCTGGGCGATGGCGCTGATCTTTATCGGCGGTGCCGGTAAATCGGCGATGTTCCCGCTGCATATCTGGCTGCCCGACGCGATGGAAGGTCCGACCCCGGTATCGGCGCTGATCCATGCCGCGACGATGGTCGTGGCCGGCGTCTACCTGGTCGCACGCCTCTTTCCGGTGTATTACTTCCAGACTCCCGAGGTGCTCGTGGGCATTGCGGTGGTCGGAGCGTTCACCTCGCTGTTCGCGGCGGTGATCGCCTGTGTGCAGACCGACATCAAGCGCGTGCTCGCCTTCTCGACCATTTCGCAGATCGGTTTCATGATGGTGGCCCTCGGCGTATCGGGTTACGGCGGACACCACGGCCTCGGTTACATGGCCGGTATGTTCCACCTCTTCACGCATGCTATGTTCAAGGCGCTGCTGTTCCTCGGTGCCGGTGCGATCATCCATGCCGTACACAGCAACGAAATGAGCCACATGGGCGGCCTGCGCAAACAGCTTCCCATTACGCACATCACCTTCCTGATCGCCTGCCTCGCGATTGCGGGTATTCCGCCTTTCTCGGGCTTCTTCAGCAAGGACGAAATCCTCTCTGCGGCGTTCATGTTCAGTCCTGCGATGGGCTGGGTGATGACCTTCATCGCTGCGCTGACGGCCTTCTATATGTTCCGTCTTTACTATCGTATTTTCTGGGGCACTCCTTCGGAGCACGAGCATACGCCGCATGAAGCCCCCGGTACGATGACCACGCCGCTGATTATTCTCGCTGCCATTACCTGTGTGGCCGGATTTATACCTTTCGGTAAATTCGTTACCAGCGACGGGGCGCCTTACATCATCCACCTCGATCCGGCCGTGGCCATCACCAGCGTAGTGATCGCCTGCATTTCGATCGGTATCGCGACGTGGTTCTACCGCCGCCAGAATCCGATTCCCGGCAAACTCGAATCTACTTTCAAAGGACTCTATACCGCAGCTTATCACCGTTTCTATATCGATGAGGTATATATGTTCGTCACCAAGAAGATTATCTTCGGCGGGATTTGTTCGGGTATCGCCTGGTTCGACCGCCATGTGGTGGACGGCTCGCTCAACGGCATCGCCGCGGTTACGCAGCGCCTCTCGCTGGCTATTCGCGGCCTGCAGTCCGGCCAGGTACAGTGGTATGCTTATGTATTCCTGATCGGCACGCTGGCGCTGACGATCCTGATCGTGTTTTGTTAACGGATAAAATATAAAGACTGGATATGAACTTCTTATCGTTATTTGTGCTGATACCCATCCTGATGCTCGGCGGGCTGTTCCTTTCCCGCAACATGAAGCAGATCCGTTGGGTAGCTGCTACGGGAGCCTCGCTACTGCTGGTGCTCTCGGTCGTGCTGACGTTCCTCTTCCTGGGTGAACGCGCCGCCGGGAACGATGCCGAAATGCTTTTCATGGCCGAAATGCCGTGGTTCACGCCGCTCAATATCAATTATTCTGTCGGGGTAGACGGAATTTCGGTAGCGATGCTGCTGCTTTCGTCGGTGATTGTGTTCACGGGTGTGTTTGCGTCGTGGAAGATCGATCCGCTGCCCAAAGAGTTTTTCTTGTGGTTCTGCCTGCTCTCGACGGGGGTTTACGGCTTTTTCATTTCGATCGACCTCTTCACGATGTTCCTCTTCTATGAAGTGGCGCTGATCCCGATGTACCTGCTGATCGGGGTGTGGGGCACGGGCCGCAAGGAATACTCGGCCATGAAGCTGACCCTGATGCTGATGGGCGGTTCCGCGCTGTTGCTGGTGGGTATCCTCGGTATCTATTTCTTCACCGGTGCCGAAAGCGGTTACTACACGATGAACCTCCTGGAGATCGCCCGGGGAACCATTCCCGTAGGCGTGCAATATTACTTATTCCCGCTGACTTTCATCGGTTTCGGCGTGTTGGGAGCGCTTTTCCCGTTCCACACCTGGTCTCCCGACGGTCACGCTTCGGCTCCTACGGCGGTGTCGATGCTCCATGCGGGGGTGCTGATGAAGCTGGGCGGTTACGGCTGCTTCCGGGTTGCGATCTACCTGATGCCTGAAGCTGCAAATGAACTGGCGTGGATCTTCCTGATCCTGACCGGGATCAGCGTTGTATACGGAGCTTTCTCCGCCTGCGTACAGACCGACCTCAAGTATATCAACGCCTACTCTTCGGTGAGTCACTGCGGTTTGGTTCTCTTTGCGATCCTGATGCTGAACCAGACGGCGATGACCGGTGCCGTGTTGCAGATGCTCTCGCACGGTCTGATGACGGCCCTCTTCTTCGCACTGATCGGTATGATCTACGGACGTACGCACACGCGTGACATCCGCGAGATGGGCGGCCTGATGAAAATCATGCCGTTCCTCGGTGTGTGCTACGTGATTGCGGGTCTCGCATCGCTCGGTCTCCCGGGCCTGAGCGGTTTCGTGGCCGAAATGACCGTTTTTGTCGGTTCGTTCGAACATCACGATACATTCCATCGCGTGCTGACCATCGCGGCCTGTACATCGATCGTCATCACCGCGGTTTATATCCTGCGCGTGGTGGGCAAGCTGCTTTACGGCAAAGTATACGACCAGCATCACCTGACGCTTACCGATGCCGTATGGTACGAGCGTTTCTCGGTCGTGACGCTGATCGTTGCGATTGCCGGTCTGGGTATGATGCCGCTGTGGGTGTCGGACATGATCCAGCAGAGCCTCTTACCCGTAATTGAACAATTAACCCGATAACGTCCTATGGATTACAGTAGTTTTTTGGAGATGAAAGCGGAGCTGTCACTCGTCGCGGTGATGGTGATCCTGTTGATATACGACCTGTTCGCCGGGGAAAAGGGCATGCGCTGGTTCCAGCCGCTGGCCTGTATCCTGGTGGCCGCCCAGATCCTCTATAACATTGTTCCTACGGGCAATGTCGAGATTCTCGGAGGGATGTACCAGTCCACCCCGATGGCGAGCGTTCTCAAAACCATCCTCACGATCGGTACGTTGATCGTCTTCCTGCAGGCCCGTAATTGGCTCGAAAGGGATGCTATTATCCGGCGCGGGGAGTTCTATTTCCTGACGCTCTCTACGCTGTTGGGTATGTATTTCATGATTTCGGCGGGCAATTTCATGCTTTTCTATTTAGGGCTGGAAACCGCGTCGATCCCGATGGCTACGCTCGTGGCTTTCGATAAGTACAAGCACAAATCGGCCGAAGCCGGTGCGAAATATATCCTGAACGCCGCCTTTGCATCGGGTTTGTCGCTGTACGGCCTGTCGTTGCTTTACGGTACGACCGGAACGCTCTATTTCGCCGACATCCCGATGATGCTCGACGGCAGCGCACTGCAGATCATGGCGATGATTTTCTTCCTCGTGGGCCTTTTCTTCAAGATTTCGCTTGTGCCGTTCCACCTCTGGACGCCGGATGTCTACGAAGGTGCGCCGACGAGCGTGACCGCTTACCTGTCTGTCATCTCGAAAGGTGCGGGAGCATTCGTGCTGCTGACGATCCTGATCAAGGTGTTCGCCCCCTTCGTACTGCAATGGCAGGCGATGCTATACGGGCTGATCATCCTGACGATCACCGTGGCCAACCTTTTTGCGATCCGCCAGAAGAACCTCAAGCGTTTCCTCGCTTACTCATCGGTGTCACAGGCCGGTTACATCATGCTGGGCGTGATCGGCGGCAACCCGCTGGGCATGACCGCACTGGTGTATTATGTACTGGTCTATCTGGTTTCGAACCTCGCTGCATTCGGCGTGATTTCGGCTGTGGAGTACAAGACCGGTAAGGTGACGATGGACGATTACAACGGCCTGTACCAGACCAACCCGAAGTTGAGTTTCGTGATGATGATCGCGCTCTTTTCGTTGGCCGGTATTCCGCCGTTCGCCGGGTTCTTCAGTAAGTTCTTCATTTTCGTGTCGGCCGCTCAGATGGGCTTCTACGTATTGGTGTTCATCGCACTGCTCAATACGATTATCTCGCTCTACTACTACCTGTTGGTGGTTAAGGCGATGTTCATCAACAAAAACGACGCGCCGATCGAAAAATTCCGCAGCGACAATTACATGCGCCTCAGCCTCGTGGTCTGCAGCGCCGGTATTATCCTGCTGGGTATTCTGAGCGTGGTGTACGACAGTCTGGTTCCGCTGAGCTTCGGCATGTAGGCCGTACCCGTGCGGTGTCGGTATTCGTCCGGGAGATTTCCGGTATACCGTCATCGTTTTCTGATAACATAGTTTTACCGACTGTTTGAGTGCAGCCTGTATAATAAAGATAACGCCCCGGAATGAATTGCATTCCGGGGCGTTATCTTTATCGTTGCTTCGTGTCTAAAGGTTCGGCTGTATCTGCCCACATGACCGGATGAGGGCCGGGTCGGCCTTTTTGTCCTTGTCTCTTGGGGTTATTGTTCGTCCTGGGTGTGCAGGTGTTTCATCACTTTAGCATCCAGGTAGAAAATGATGTCCTCGGCGATGTTGTTGCAACGGTCGCCGATACGTTCGATACGCCGGATGGCCGAATGCAGATAGAGGCCGTCCAAGATTGCGTCCGGGTTCTGTTCCATGTAGGTGGCCAGCCGGTGTACATTTTCGGTGTTGAGCCGGTCCACGACGGTGTCTTTGGCGAATACCTTTCCTGCCATGTGGCTGTCTTCGTTCGCGAGTGCCGATTTGCAGAGTTTGAGCATGCAGATCACCTCGTCGAACATTTCGCGGATCTGTAGTTGTCCGAGTAGTTCGGTATTGATCTTTTCGGTCTGGTTGTGGATGACGAAGTGTGCGATGCCGTCTGCGAAGTCGCCGATTCGTTCGAGGTTGTTGTTGATTTTGATGATCGAAAGGATCATCCGCAGGTCGACGGCTACGGGCGTGAGCAATGCGAAAAAGTTTTCACACTCCCGATCCACGGTCAATTCGTAGGAATCGACCAGCTTTTCGCGGCTGGTGATCTCGTGCGCGAGTTCTTTGTTACCGTCGAGCAGTGCGGCGGATGACTTCTCCACCTGGCTTTGCACGAGGCTCCACATCTCGGCCAGGGATTTTTTGATGTTGCGGATCGAATCTTCGGTATGTTTCATAGCGGTCGGTTTTTTGATGGGAAGGTATCGGCGGATTTGGGATACAGCTGGGGTGTCTGTCCTGTCGGGGACGATTTTGGGGGGATCAGCCGAAACGCCCCGTGACGTAATTTTGGGTGGCCTCTTTGGTCGGGCTGACGAATATCTTTTGCGTATCGTCGTACTCGATCAGCTCGCCGAGATAAAAAAATGCCGTGCGGTCGCTGACACGTGCCGCCTGTTGCATGTTGTGCGTCACGATCACGATCGTATACTCTTTTTTCAGTTCGTAGATCAGGTCTTCGATCTTGGTGGTCGAGATGGGATCGAGTGCCGAGGCCGGTTCATCCATCAGCAGGATCGACGGTTCGACGGCCAGGGCCCGGGCGATGCAGAGCCGCTGTTGCTGGCCCCCGGAGAGTTCGAAAGCCGATTTTTTTAGTTTGTCTTTCACTTCGTTCCAGAGGGCCGCGCCCTGTAAAGAGCGTTCGACGCGCTCGGCGATCAGCGCCCGGTCTTTTATGCCGTTTACGCGCAGGCCGTATGCTACGTTCTCGAAGATCGATTTCGGAAAAGGATTGGGTTTCTGGAACACCATGCCCACCTTTTTGCGCAGTTCGACCACTTCGGTCTGGCGGGCATAGATGTTCTCGCCGTCGATCAGGATTTCGCCGGTGAGCCGCGTGCCGGGAATCAGGTCGTTCATTCGGTTCAGCAACCTCAAAAAAGTCGATTTGCCGCAGCCGGACGGACCTATGAACGCCGTGACGGTGTTGCGTTCCATCTCCATCGTGATGTTTTTCAGCGCGTGGAAATCGCCGTAATAAAAATTTACCTCTTTGGCATCAATGGTTATCATGGGGTATGGATTATCCGGTTTAATTCATTTTTACCTTTTTGTTGAAATAGCGTCGCAGTCCGTTTGCCGCCAAGTTGATCACCAGTACGATGGCGATCAGCACAAGCGCTGTGCCGTAAGCCATCGGGCGCGTCGCTTCGAGGTCTGTGCCGCTGGTGGCGATCACGTACAGGTGGTACGGAAGGGCCATTACCTGGTCGAAAATACTCGAAGGCAGTTTCGGCAGGAAATAGGCTACCGCCGTGAAGAGGATCGGGGCGGTTTCGCCCGAAACGCGCCCTACCGAAAGGATCAGCCCGGTGATGATGTTGGGCATGGCCATCGGCAGCAGTACGCGGCGGATCGTTTGCAGTTTGGTGGCCCCGAGTGCGAGGCTGCCGAGCCGGTACGAGTCGTCGATGCGGCGCAGCGCTTCTTCGGTGGTACGGATCACGATGGGCAGTACGAGCAGTGCGAGGGTGAACGATCCCGCTATGATCGAATCGCCGAAGCCGAGCGTATTGACGAACAGCGCCATGCCGAATAGGCCGAACACGATCGACGGCACGCCGCTGAGGTTGTTCGTCATGATGCGGATAAGTTTGACGAGCCAGTTGTCGCGCGTGTACTCGCTGATATAGATGCCCGAGAGGATTCCCAGCGGGAAGGCGATCACTATGCTTCCCAGGGTCAGGCATAGCGTCCCGACGATGGCGGGCAGGATTCCCCCGGCGGTCATGCCGTCGCGCGGCATACCGGTGAGGAATTCCCAGCTGATGACCCCGATGCCTTTGACGATGATGAAACCCAGTATCCAGAAGAGTACGCCGACCACGGCGATACTCATCAGCCGGAAGAGCCAAAATGCGGCCTGTTCGGAGAGTTTTTTACGGCGGATGCCGGACGTGTGTTGGGGAATGGTCATGGCTTAGACGGATTGCTTGGGGCGTTTGGCATTGATCATTTCGACGCTGATGCTGATCACGAGCGTCAACAGGAAGAGGATGCAGCCCAGCAGGAAGAGTGCTTCGTAATGCGCTCCGCCGGCGGGAGCTTCACCCAGTTCGGCTGCGATCGTCGCGGGGATCGTGCGTAGCGGTTCGAGCAGCGTGTGCGGCATGACGGCGGCGTTGCCGGTGACCATCAGTACGGCCATCGTTTCGCCCAATGCGCGGCCGATTCCGAGTACGACTGCGGCCGTGATGCCTGAAATCGAGTAAGGAATCACCACTTTGCGGATTGTCTGCCAGTGGGTCGCGCCGAGTGCCAGGCTCGACTCCTTCATGGCCCGCGGGGTATTGCGGATAGCGTCTTCGGCTACGGTAATGATCGTCGGCAATGCCATAATCGCCAGAATGACGGCCCCGGCCAGTCCGGTTTCTCCGACGGGCAGCGAGAAAGTGCGCTGCACGAGCGGGACGATCACGACCAGTCCGAAGAAGCCGTAGACGACGGACGGAATGCCGGCCAGCAGTTCGATGACCGGTTTGAGCAGGTTGCGCAGCCGGTGCCCGGCCAGTTCGGCCATGTAGATGGCGACGGCCAACCCGAAGGGCAGTGCAATGAGGATTGCGGCGATCGAGACCCACAGCGTGCCGAGGATCAGCGGCAGTACGCCGAATTGCGGCGCGGGTTGTGCGGTGGGGTACCACAGTTTGCCGCCCAGAAAACTCGCAGGCGTGATTTTGCCTTCGTCGAGTATGCGTCCGGCGAAATCCTCGGCGATCAGTTGTTTCGGCAGGTAGGCGATGATGTTCTTGTGCGAGGCAACGATGCGGCTTAGGCATTGCGGAACGTTTTCCAGTTTCTCGCCCAGTTCTTCGGGCGTCGCGTAGGCGGTGATGTCGTCGAGCCGGAACAGGCGGATCGAATCGCCGCCGCCCCAGCCGAGGGTTCCCCAGGAGGCGATGTCGCCGTCGAATACCTGCATCACCTGCTGCGGGGAGAGCTTCTGTACCGGATTCTCGCGGTTCACGGCCAGTACGTATCCTTCCTCGATGTCGGGCGTGTTGAACAGTCCGGCTCCTTCGCGGAAGAGGAACACGACCATCAGGATGATCGTGATGCTGGTGATGTAGCCGCTGGCCATCAGCAATTTTTCGGTGATCGTTTCGAGGACTTTGCGAAGTGTTTTCATGGGTGCCGGAAGTTTGCCGCGCTTGGAATTTCAGGATGAGAGGGGGTATCTTATCGGGTATTTGCGTTATTTGACAGGGATAAAACCGGTTTCGGCGACCATCCGCTGCCCCTGGTCCGAGAGCAGGTAGTCGAGGTAGGGTTTGATCCGCTTTTCATTGGCCTGGTCGTAATAGAAATAAAGGGGCCGTACGACCGGATAGGTACGGTTTTTCGAGTTTTCGAAGTTCGGCGCGACATAGTTTTTTCCGCCGTCGTAGGAGATGCTGACCGGTTTGATGTTTTTCTTACCGAGGTAAGCGAGGCCCACATAGCCGATTGCGCCGGGCGTCTGGCTGACGGACTGGATCACGGCGCCGGTAGCCGGCATACTGAGGATCGAAGCCATGTAGTTACGGTGGCGGAGGACGCTCTCTTTGAAGAATTCATAGGTGCCGGAGCTCGTCTCGCGCGAATAGACCACAATGCGCATGTCAGGGCTGCCTACTTCTTTCCAGTTCGTGATCTTGCCGCGGAAAATTGCTTCGAGCTGTTCGCGCGTAAGTTTCGAGACCGGATTGGCAGGGTTCACTACTACGGCCAGCGCGTCGAAGGCTACCGTAACCTCGACGGGCGGGTGTCCGGCCGCCTGCAGTTTCATCCGTTCGTCGAATTTCATGCGGCGCGAGGCCATGGCAATGTCGGTGGTGCCTTCCCTCAGCGCTGAGATACCCACGCCGCTGCCGCCGCCTGTGACGGTAATTTCGGCGCCGGGATGTGAGTGGAAGTAGCTTTCGGAGGTCTTTTGCACGAGCGGCAGCAGCGTGTCGCTGCCCTTGAGCTTTTGGGCGGAAGTCCCGGCAATCCCTGTAGCCAGGGAAAGGAGTGTGCAAAGAGCTGTAAAGCGGTGTTTCATATAGTTCTGTTGTCCGGTATGCGGTATCTGGCAGGTTGCATGGGCTGTGGCATCGTTCTGTCGTCCGGATGGCTTACCGGATCGTGTTCGTCCCCTGTACTGCAAGTTTGCGGCAAAAGTAATCGGACAACGTTAAGCTAATCTTAAAACTGTGTTAAGATATGATTAACAACGCACCCCGGAAGGGATTTCCCTTCCGGGGTGCGTTGAAAAGGTGCGTTGAAAAGCGGTATTTACAGGAATGAGGACCTGCGGGTGCGCCGCTTCCGGATCAGGATCAGGCTCCGGGCGGATCGGTCGGTGCGCGAGCGGGGCTATTCCAATTCCTTGACCGCTTTGAGGGCCGCTTCGTAATTGGGCTCCTGTGCAATTTCGGGGACGTATTCGATGTAGCGGATAATGCCCTTTTTGTCGATTACGATTACGCCGCGGGCCAATAGCCTCAGTTCCTTGATTACGAAGCCGTACTTCATACCGAAGTCGAGGTCGCGGTAATCGGAATATACATGCACGTTGTCGATGCCTTCGGCAGCGCAAAAACGTTTTTGTGCAAAGGGCAGGTCCACCGAAATCGAAAGGATTTCGACATCGCCTTTCAGTTTGCTGGCCTCTTTGTTGAAACGGATGTTCTGCAGGGCGCAGACCGACGTGTCGACCGACGGGAAAACGCTTATGATGAGGTTTTTGTCTTTGTACTGCGACAGGGATACCGGTTGCAGGTCCCCGTCGAGTACCGTAAAACGCGGAGCTTTGTCGCCTGTTTGCAGGTGCGTCCCCACTAACGTGACGGGACTGCCTTTGAAGTTGACTTTTACATTGTCCATAACATTGGGTTTTAATCTGTTTATAAAGATACAATTCTGATACCAATTATGCATCCGGAATGCTCTTTGTTTATTCCGGAGGCGGCCGGAGCGGAGGAATCAGGATGACGGGCGACCGAAAATTCCGGTTTTTTGCCGGGAGTCCTTTGCAAAATGGGGCGTCGGGTATAATGGCTGCCGGCTGGTATGCAGCGCAGGTTTTTTAATTGTGGGGTAAATCCGCTATCTTCGCCGTTGCGGTGTGGAACGTGGGGAATATTTGCCTGCCGGCTCGAGCCGCGGATTTTTTGTATTACTACGTACATAAACCTATTCGACCGATCAACAGCGGTCGTTGTGATGGGAATGAAAATCAATAAGACCAATGCAGCCCGGTTATTGGACCGGGCGCATATAGCGTATGAACTGGTGCCGTACGAGGTGGATGAGGAGCATCTCGCCGCGGCGCATGTGGCAGAACAACTCAATGAAGATATCGCGCAGGTGTTTAAAACGTTGGTATTGAGAGGCGACCGGACCGGCATTTTGGTTTGTGTCATACCGGGCGACGGCGAGGTGAACCTCAAGCTGGCGGCGAAAGTGTCCGGGAACAAAAGCGTCGAAATGTTGCATATGAAAGAACTGCTGCCTACGACAGGATATATTCGCGGTGGTTGTTCGCCGATAGGGATGAAAAAGAGTTTTCCCACGTATATCCATTCGAGTTGCAGGGATTTCGACCATATTTATGTGAGTGCAGGCGTACGCGGGCTGCAATTGCGGATGGCTCCGGACGACCTGGTGCGTTATGCGGATGCCGTGGTGACCGACTTGCTCTGAGAATTTGTAAGACGGGCGGCTGTTGGAAAAGGACGGAACGGAGACGGGTAACGGCGATAAAATGGCCGGATACGAACAGGATACGGAGACGGAGGAAAACGATGGAGGAAGGTAAGCAATCGCTACCCAATGAGATAAGCGCAGTATTGATTCGGTGGTACGAAACCCACCGCAGGGAGTTGCCCTGGCGTGAGACTACCGATCCCTACCGGATCTGGATATCGGAAATTATCTTGCAACAGACGCGGGTTGCGCAGGGATTGGAGTATTACCTGCGTTTCGTGGAACGTTTTCCCGACGTTCGGTCGTTGGCCGGGGCGCACGAGGACGAAGTGATGAAGTTGTGGCAGGGTTGGGGGTATTACAGCCGCGCCCGGAACCTCCATGCGGCGGCCCGTGAGGTCTCCGGGAAATATGCCGGTCTGTTCCCTGCCGATTATGCTAGCGTGCGGGCCTTGAAAGGGATCGGCGACTATACTGCAGCCGCGATCTGCTCGTTTGCATTCGGTCTGCCTCATGCGACGGTGGACGGGAATGTTTACCGCGTACTGGCACGCTTATACGGGCTTGAGACGCCTATCGATACTCCTGCCGGCAAGCGGGAGTTTGCCGTTTTGGCCGGTTCGCTGCTCGATCCGGCGCGGGCGGGACTGCACAACCAGGCGATGATGGAGTTCGGAGCCCTGCAGTGCGTACCGCGCTCGCCCGATTGCACGGTTTGCCCGCTGGCAGGCCGGTGTGCCGCACTCAGGCAGGGGCGTGTAGATGAACTTCCGGTCAAAGCGGGGCGGACGGAGGTGAAGCCGCGCTATTTCAATTACCTGCATCTGCACAACGGCGGCCGTACCGTGCTGGTCAAGCGGACCGGAAGCGATATCTGGCGCAACCTGTATGAGTTTCCGTTGCTGGAGACCGGGACTCCGGTAGCGTTCGACGTATTGCGGGACGATCCCCGTTTCCGGGCGTTGCTCGGCGGCACGGAATATGCCGTGTTGCACCGTGTGGCGATGCCCAAACACCAGCTTTCCCACCGGACTATCCACGCCTGTTTTTATGAAATCGAAGTGGAGGCATTCCCGCACCCGTTGCCACCGGACGGCTGTGTAGTCGCTGACGGCGAGGTATCCGACTATGCCGTGTCGCGCCTTACCGAACTCTATCTGCAACGGCGCGGATAAACGACGGTTAGAAAATAAAGATCATGTCAGGTTTTATTTAACAATAAGGAGAATTATGAAAAATATGACGAAGATCGATCCGAAACAGATCGATGAAAATGTGATCCGGTTGATCGGCAGCCAGTGGATGTTGGTAACGGCCGGAAATCCCGCGCATTTCAATACGATGACGGCCAGTTGGGGCGGCCTTGGGTTCCTGTGGAACCGGCCAGTGGCTTTCGTGTTTATCCGGCCGCAGCGCTATACGTTCCCGTTTGCGGAGGAGAACAGCGGACTCACGCTCTCTTTTTTCGGGGAGGAGTACCGCGACGCATTGAAAATATGCGGTTCGCGCTCGGGACGGGATACCGATAAAGTGGCCGAAGCCGGACTGACGCCGGAGCCTACTCCGGGCGGGAATGTCGCTTTCGGTGAGGCGTCGCTGGTGTTGGAGTGCCGCAAGCTTTACGCCGAAATGCTCCGGCCGGAGGCATTTGCCTTACCGGGCATTCTGGAGCAGTGGTACCCGACGGGAGACCTGCACAAGATGTACGTGGTCGAGATTGTCAACGTCTGGCGACGCTAGAGCGTCCGCTGTGACGATCTTGGAAACCACAACCCAAGTCGGTCGTGGGCAAATAGTCCCCCGCGACTAGGGGCCAGATTCCGGAATGTTTGGCGTAAAGTGTGGCCGAAATGGATCGGAGAGGGCGCTGAGCCGTTCTTTGGTCTGAAATTTGGAACATCTTTTCTCGTAAACTAAAACCGGGAAGCTATGAAGATGGAACATATCCGCGGGGACCGCAAAGGGTTCTTTCGCGCCGTTGACGGGAGCGTGGAAGCAGGATTGATATCGTATGTGGATGCTGAACCGGATCGGATGATTATCGACCACACCGAAGTGGCGGGACATTACTCCGGAGAGGGTGTCGGTAAATTGTTGGTGGTGACGCTGGCGGAATATGCGCGTGCGAACAGCCGCAAAGTGATCCCGCTCTGTTCGTTCGCCCGTGCCGTGTTCGATAAGATGCTCGGCATCCGGGATGTGCTGGTGAGATAGCCGGGGCGGAAGGAAGGTCGATGTTGTTTGTCCTTCGTTACGGATTATAATAAAACCGTCCTACCGAGGACGGTTTTATTATAGTGTGCTTTATTGTTCTATCGGGTTATTCTGTTTTGCATCCCGTCAGGCTTCCGTTATGGAAGGAGAGGACGCCTGTGCGGGTGTTGCAGGTTGGGCGCTACCGGCCCCGGCGTCTGTATTTACCGCCGTATCGTTGTTTCCGGTGGTTTCCGTGGTTTCTGCGCCTGTTTCGGCAGCGGCCGTGCCGCGTCCCCGCCCGCCGCGGCGGCGGACGCCGCGTGAACGGCTGCGGGTTGCAGCACCTTCGGCGTTTGTAGCCTCATCAGCGGTGTCAGTGGATACTGAAGCGTGTTCGGGAGATGCCGGTGTGGGCTTATCCGCGCCTTTCCTGCCGGCACCTGTATGTCCCGGTGTCTGATCCGGAGTAGATTTTTCCGGATCCTGTTTTTTCGTATTTCTGCCGCTGCGTGTACGATCCGAACCGGATGCCGCTGCATTTTTCCCGGAAGATTGCTCTTTGGCTGTCTCTTTGCCGGTGCTGTTCCCTCGGTTGGCGCGGTTGCTGCCGGAGGCCGACGTGCTGCGGGAATTTCCTGCTGCTGTGGCGCTGCGACGACGTCCCGGCTCAATGTCTCCTTCGCGTCCGGTAGTGGCCGTGAGCGTCTTCATCCGTTCCAGGGTGTCGAGGTGTATTTCGAGCGCCTTGACCGAAATGAGCAGTTCGCGGATCGAGATGCCGAGCGAAATCACCAGCAGGACCAGCGCGACGCCGAATGTGTAGACGGCTGCCATTTGCAGGCCGATGTAGATCAGGAAGGTGCAGACGACGCACAGCAACAGGCTGCTCACGCCGAAAAGCTGCATTTGCCGGGCCATGTAAAGCCTCCGGCGCAGGTTGGCCAGCTGCAGGCGCGTGATGGCCGACGGATTTTTGTCGTGGTCGGCTTTCAGGTTGCGCACGACCTGTGCGTAAGAGAGGAAACGGTTCGTATAAGCCAGCAGGATCAGTGAAATGGCTGAAAAGAGAATCGAGGGCGTTGAAAGAGTAAGTTCTGTCATTGACTTTTTATATTTTTTTGTTTTGCCAGTTTGCTTTGGTGAGGTAAAGATAGGTAAATAATAGCAATACGATGCTATAGATGTGATCGACTGTCCAACATACGGCAATATCGGGACGGTGTACGATGATGATTTGCCAGATGGCGGCCACGTACACGGCCAGTGCGACCAGTTCCATCAGCATGGCTGCACGCGTATTACCGGTGCCCGACACGGCGCAGAACAGCATGTTGCTCGGGATGAGGGTGAAGTAGATCGCCACCATCACCCACAGCGAGGCGATCGACGCGGAGATCAGCGATTGGTCGCCGGTATAGATGTGCAGCACGAGGGACGGGAAGAGGGCCATCAGGGCCATGACCGGAAGGGCGGCCCAATAGGACATCCGGACGATTTGCCAGACGGTCGGCATTACCAGTTTCGGCTCGCCGCGGCCCATCAGGGTACTGACGAGGGCGCTCGTGGTTGAACCGAATGCGCTGATCGTTACGAAAAGGATCGACGAGAGGCTGCGCACGATGTTCGAGATGGCGAGTTGCCGTTCGCCGAGGTGTTCGACGGCCAGGAAGAAAAGGAACCAAGTGGCGGTGGAGATGAATGCCTGCATCATGGTCCAGATCGAAACGTTGAAAATCAGGCCCAGTTCACGGAAGTTCACGCCCCGGAAACGGAACAGCCTGTAACGGCGCGGATTGCCTTTCAGGCGGGTGTAGATAGCGAAAAAAAGCAATGAAACCAATTCCGCTGCCGACGAAGCGATCGCCGCACCGGCGATGCCGAGTGCAGGACAACCCAACTTGCCGAAGATCAGGATGTAGTTCAGGACGACATTCGTGAGTACCATTACGACCGAGTTCGCGGTAAGGATACGGGTGTTGGTCGTGCCGACGTAAAAGGCGCGGAACAGGACGGCCGCGAACGAGAAGAAGAAGCCGTAGATGCGCCAGTCGAGATAGCTGATCGCAGCGGTGTAAACGGCATCCGAATCGATTAGTCTGCGCAGCAGCAGCGGCGTGAAACTTTTCGAAACGAAGAACATCACCGCGGCAAAAAACAGCAAAAAGAGCAGTCCTTGCTGGAAAATCGGTCCGATCTCGCGCAGGCGGCCTTCGCCGTTACGCCGGGCGATCAGGATTTGCACGCCGATACTGAATCCGAAGCCGAGCATGAAGATGGCCATGTAATAAACGCCGGCCAGGGCCGATGCGCCCAGTTCCACCTCTCCCACACGTCCCAGGAAAGCCGTGTCGGTCAGCCCGATCATATTCTCCATCAGCAGGCTGATGAGGATCGGGTAGGTGATTTGCCAGATATGCCGGTTGCTGTAAGCTTTCATGCGGGGTGTTGCGGGACGGGTTTGTATATTTCCGGCACCTGTGGATTGCGGTTGGCCGCAAGGTCATGCCGGGGCCGATCGTTGTTTATTTATGAAGGGGGTGACTTGACTTCGGTTTCAGTTCGGTGCGGTGCGGTTCAGTTCGGGTTATATCCGTAGTGTATTCCGTGAGCGCTGCCGGGGGACAAAGGTAGGATTTTATTTCCAAAAGCTTAACTTTGGGTATTATTTGTGCAGTCCGTACGGGTCGGTGCGGAGGTGTTTCCGGGATATGGCCGGAGTTGCCGGGATCCGTGTCCCCGGCGGATGGTCCGGTACTTAATTCGTGAAGCAGAGAGTAAAATAAAAAGTAGAGATAGAAGGAATAAAATGGCAACGGTCAAAAAGAATTTTCCGGTATTGGAGATGAGTTGCGCATCGTGTGCAATGAGCGTCGAAAGCATGGTGCGGAGCATTCCCGGCGTGGAGGCGGCCTCGGTAAATTTTGCATCGAACCTGCTGAACGTGGAGTACGATCCGGTGCAGGTGACTCCCGGGCGGTTGCAGGAAGCGGTGCGCTCGATCGGGTACGATCTGATTATCGACGAAGACCATGCGGCTGAAGAGCAGCAACAGGCCCAGCAGTCTCATTACCGCGCTTTGCGCCGCGATGCGGTCGGAGCATGGATTTTTGCATTGCCGCTGATGGTGGCCGGCATGGCTTTTATGCACGATGGCTGGGCTGCGTGGCTGATGCTGGGACTTTGCGTGCCGGTGTTGTGGTTCGGACGTATTTTCTTCGTAAATGCCTGGAAGCAGGCGCATCACCGTACCGCGAATATGGATACGCTGGTGGCCCTCAGCACTTCGATTGCTTTCCTGTTCAGCCTTTTCAATACACTGTTCCCGCAATACTGGCTGGCGAGAGGACTCGAACCGCATGTTTATTACGAAGCGGCCGGGATGATCGTCGCATTCGTGCTGCTTGGTAAATTGCTCGAGGAACGGGCCAAGGGAAATACTTCGTCGGCGATCCGCAAACTGATGGGACTCCAGCCCCGCACCGCGCGGGTCGTGTTGCAGGACGGTACCGAACAGGATGTGCCCGTAGCCCGGTTACAGGCCGGAGAGCGTATCAGCGTGCGGCCCGGGGAGAAAATCCCGGTCGACGGGACGGTGGTTTCGGGCGGTTCGTTTGTCGATGAGAGCATGATTACCGGCGAGCCGCTGCCGGTGGAGAAGGAGCCGGGGGCCGCGGTGTTGGCCGGGACGGTCAACCAGCGCGGTGCATTCGTGCTGGAGGCGTCGAAAGTGGGTAGCGATACGCTGCTCGCTCAGATCATCCGCATGGTGCAGGAGGCACAGGGCAGCAAAGCCCCGGTACAGCGTATCGCCGACCGTATTGCGGCTGTATTCGTGCCGACAGTGATTGCACTGGCGGTGTTGACTTTCATCCTGTGGTTGGTCTTCGGCGGCGGCGGAGCGTTTACCTACGGGTTGTTGGCAATGGTCTCCGTGCTGGTGATCGCCTGTCCGTGCGCATTGGGATTGGCGACTCCTACGGCCCTGATGGTGGGAATCGGCAAGGGGGCCGAGCATCAGATCCTGATCAAGGATGCCGCCGCCCTCGAAAGGATGTGCAAAGTGGATACGGTAGTGCTCGATAAGACCGGCACGTTGACCGAGGGGCGGCCCGAAGTGACGGGATGGCTGTGGACCGGCTGCTCGGACAGCGGGCAGGAGGTCGGCAATGTCGGCGGGGCCGGATCCGCCGTACGTGACGACGACCGGCGCTCACCCGGAACCGAACGGCCCAGAAACCGTTGGCGCGACCTGTTCTATTCCGCTGAACTGCGTTCGGAGCATCCGTTGGGAGAGGCGGTCGTGCGTTACCTGGAGGGGCAGGGGGCGACTGCCTGTCCGCTCTCGGGCTTTGAAAGCCTGACGGGAAAGGGAATTAGGTTCAGGGAGCCGGAAGGTATTCCCGCAGCGGGAGAGAATCCTGTTTCCGGTCCGGATACGATTCCGGATGGACGTTCCGTTTCGGACACGGTTTCCGGGGTGGAGTTGGAGGAGGGAAAAACCTACTGGATCGGCAGCCGTAATCTGCTGGCCGCATACGGAGCCGCAATGGATGACGCACTTTCGCGGCAAATTACCTCCTATGAACAGGAGGGGCGCAGCACTGTGTTTTTCGGGAGCGGTACACGGTTGTTGGCGGTAGCTGTAATCAGCGACCGGATTAAGCCGACGACACCGGCCGCATTGTCCGAATTGCGGGCATTGGGGTTGGAAATCTGCATGCTGACCGGGGACGGACGCAAAACGGCCGCTTCGATTGCGGCGGAATTGGGGATCGGACGTTATGAAGCCGAAGTGCTCCCTGCGGACAAGGACCAATTTATCCGGCGGTTGCAGGCTGAAGGGCGCACGGTGGCGATGGTCGGCGACGGCATTAACGATTCACAGGCGCTTTCGCGTGCCGACGTGAGCATCGCGATGGGGCGCGGCACCGATATTGCCATGGAGGTGGCGATGGTGACGCTGATGAACTCCGATTTGCTGCTCGTACCGCGGGCCTATAAACTTTCGCGTGATACGGTACGCGCCATCCGGCAGAATCTTTTCTGGGCGTTTGTTTACAATGTGGTGGGTATTCCGATCGCGGCCGGAGTACTCTACCCGGTATGGGGAATTTTGCTCAATCCGATGTTGGCCAGTGCTGCGATGGCTTTCAGTTCGGTGTCGGTGGTACTGAACAGCCTGCGGCTCCGGTGGAAATAGCGAATGAACGGCATTGCGGCTGCAGGGGACGACAAAAATTATCGGGACAGCATTCCGGACAGGATCAATCAAAACATCCGGGGATAAAATTATATTGAAAAAATAACGAAGGTGTGAACCTGAAAATAAAGGAGTAAATTATGAAAACGAGTAAATTCAAAACGAATGCGAAGTGCGGCGGATGTGTCGCGCGCATAGGAGAAAAGCTGGATAAGATGATACCGGGACAACAATGGGATATCGACCTGACGACTCCTGAACGGATATTGACCGTCACTTCGGACGAACCGGACGATAAAATCGTTGCGGCCGTCGTGGACGCTGGTTATAAGGCGGAAAAGCTCTGAACGGCATTTGTTCGCACAGCCCAGTAGCCCGATCCGGGGACGGAAGCGGCGTGGTGCGGCAGTGTCGGTTTCACACATGGGTAAAACCGGAAAATGGTTGGGATTCCTGCCTGACGAATTACCCGCCGAAGATAAAAAAGTGTTGTAAAGTCACGATTTTTTGTCGGATAAGGGCAATCGGTTTGCAATTATTTCGTTAGTTTTGTCGAAACCGTTTTGTAAGTGAACGTGAAAGAGACTGCTGCGAAAATACTTGATCCGTTCGAAGGCCAGGATGAAGAGTCGTTGTTTAAAATTTTTACCGCTACCGCCCAGGATCATCCTTTGCCCATGGAGGCCCTCGCTCCGCATCAAATCCGGGGGATGGGCCTCTGCATTTGTCTGGCCGGTGAAGTCCGGATATCCATCGACCTGAAGCATTATACGGTGCATAAGGGGGAAATGTTTATTATCCTGCCCGGGGTGGTGATACAGCCCATCGGCCGCAGCGATGATTTCGTCGGTTATGTACTCGGCCTTAAACCCGACCGGGTGGCGGAAATCGACTCTTCGGTCGGTCTCCAGTTCTATCTTACGGTCCGGGATAATCCTTGCCTTGCACTCCATGACGGAGATTTGCAGACACTCCTGGAGCTGTGCGATTTGATTAAAAAGAAATTGCAACGCACGGGACATCCTTATCACCGGGAAGTTGTCGAACACCTGATTCTCACCCTGTTTTACGAAATCAGCGCGATTTGCCACCGGGGACAGCCGCTGCGCCAAAAAGCACGCAGGCGGCAGGAAGAGCTGTTCGAAAAGTTCCTTTATCTGGTGGCGACCCATTACCGCACCCAGCGTAGCCTGAATTTCTATGCCGAGCAAATGTGCCTGACGCCGAAATACCTTTCGTCGATCATCAAGCAGGCTTCGGGTGAGAGCGCTACCGAATGGATCATCCACACGGTGATTCGCAATGCCCAGGCGTTGCTCGAGAATTCACAGCTGACCGTCCAGCAGGTAGCCGACTATCTCAATTTTCCTACGCCCTCTTTCTTCGGGCAATATTTCAAAAAACATGTGGGCATGACCCCCAAGGAGTACCGGTTGAGCAAGCGTTAGAGCTTACCTGTGCCGGGCTTGCGGGATGGTCGTTGTCTGGATACCTGATGTTTCGATTTGCATGGATCGGATTTTATTTTTGTCCCGGAATGCAAAAAATATTGTCATGATACATCAAAAAGAACAAAAAAATGTACTTTTGGGACATTAACCCAAATGTAATTTTTGAAAACATATCGATTCGCAGCTCTGTGCCGGCTAGCCGTAGCTGTATCCGTAATGTTGTTGCGCGGAATTTTTCCGGTGTGTGCTTTGCCGTCCGTCATTTCTGACACGATGGCAAAAAAATGTGTGACCGCGCTGGATACCGCCGAAACCGCGCCAGGCGGTTTCTCCGTTTGCGTTGCCTGCGATACGACGGATACCCCGGTGCAGGATACGTTGCGGAACGGAGTGGCGAATATTTCTTTGACGGGTTCGGCAGCCCAAGATTCCAGCATGGCGGACAGGATGGAGCATGCAGCCTGGGCCGGTGTTTCGCAAATCGATACCGTGAGACCCGACACGACCATCAGGCTTACCGGTTGGGATAAGTTCCGTGCCGGGGTCGACCGCATGACCACTACCCGGGCCTATAAAATGACTTATATCGCCGTGCCGTTGATGGTAGCCGGCATTGCCGTCAATAGCGAGCGCAACCATTTCTGCGACCTGCGCAACTCTTATATGCCTACGTTCCGCCACGATTTCGACGATTACCTGCAATACGCTCCCATGGCACTGATGTTCGGGTTGAAAGTCGCGGGCGTGGAGAGCCGCAGTTCGTGGGGGAGGATGTTGGTCTCGGACGCGTTTTCCGCCGGATTGATGGCGTTGATGGTCAATGGCCTCAAATATACCGTGAACCAGCCCCGTCCCGACGGTTCGGGCAACAATTCATTTCCTTCGGGGCATACCGCGACGGCTTTTATGGCTGCGACGATGCTGCATAAGGAATACGGCCTTACGAGGAGCCCGTGGTACAGTATCGGGGGGTACACCATAGCGACGTGCATCGGCATGACTCGCCAGATGAATAACAAGCACTGGCTCTCGGATGTGCTGATGGGGGCCGGGATCGGCATCCTGTCGACCGAGTTGGGGTATTTCCTGGCCGACCTGATCTACAAGGATCGCGGACTGCGCCGGCCCGAGCAGGATTATACGAAATTCAACTACGCTCGTAAATCCTCTTTTTTCGGTCTCTATACGGGTTTCAGCTGGGCGAACCGGCATATCGCGCCCGTCGGCGACCTGAATCTGCGTTTCTCTACCGGTGCCAATGTCGGCGTCGAGGGGGCCTGGTTCATGAACCGTTATATCGGTGTGGGCGGCAGGTTTACATGCGCCAGTATCCCCATGTCGATCGATAACGACCTGTATTTCGAGGCTCACCCCGGGTTTGCCGCGAATTTGCAGCGGATCGAGCTTTCGTCGCTCAAAATATCGCAGATCATGGCCGGGCCCTATTTCTCTTATCCGGTAACGAACCGCTGGCTGCTGGGAACGAAACTGCTGGTCGGCTATTATCATATGCGCCGCAGTGAAATCAATGCCGTGGTGGGACAAAGCAACGATCAGCAAACCGCCTCCGCTCCTGGAGATGCCGCACTCCGGCATGTCGCGCATGGCAATATTGCGCAGAGGAATGCGGAGCGGCCTTGGGGACGTAGTGGTAATCCGGACTTTGAAACCTCCTTTTCCGAATCGTCGTCGGCGCCCGGAGAATTGCGGCTGCCGATGGTGGCCCTCGGTGAAACCGGCAATTTCGGTTTCGGTTCCGGCTTGTCGTTCACTTATCTGGTTGAACGTAATTTCGGGGTCCGCATATTTTACGACTGTAATTTTTCCCCGGCCAATCTGGCTGTGACCGCTTATAATGCCGACGGGGCTTCCAAACAGACCAATGTCAAGCACCTCAGTACCTCTTCGACACTCGGTATCGCCGTCAATATCGTATTCTGGTAGGGCCTGAGGTCCATGTGCAGGGGGCGGTTTTTCCGAAAATTTACTTTTTGCTATCTTTATCCGGCGGGCATCTCCTGATATCGGATCGTTTGGCGAACCTCGCAGGACGAGGTCCGGAGCGGATTTTCCCGATCGCAGATTTTTATCGAGCTAATCGGATGACCTAAAAACGGATGAAGATGAAACCAATCAAGAAGTGCGGATGGTGCAGCAGGCTGCGTATCCGGAAGGCCGGGATATGCGCAGTGCTGTCCGGCGGTGCGCTTTTGCTGGGTGCCGGCCGTGTCGCGGCGCAGGCGGACAAGGCCAACTATGATGAATCGAAAGTGCCGCATTATAGGCTGCCTGAACCGCTCGTGGGCAACGACGGCAGGCGCGTGACTTCGGTCGGGGAGTGGGAATCGCGCCGGGACCGGGAGATCCTGCCGCTGTTCCGGTCGCAGATGTATGGTTATGTGCCGGCACCGGAAGTGCCGTTATCGACGGAGTACACCGTGCTGTCCGAAGAGGAGGCGCTCGACGGGCGTGCGATTCGCCGTCAGGTACGCATCCGCTTTGTCCGGCCGGCGACAGGCCGTTCGCCGGTCGATCGGCAGGATGTGCTGGTGTTGATCTATCTGCCTAAAGATAAAGCGACCGGTGAACATCGCGGTAACCAGCGTGGGGTGCCGGTGTTCCTGGCATACAATTTTTACGGGAATCAGACGGTAAACGCCGATCCAGGTATTCTGCCGACTATCTCCTGGTGCCGCAATAACGAGCGTTTCGGCGTGACCGATCACGACGGCAGCAAGGCGATCCGGGGGAGTAATGCGTGGAGCTGGCCGGTCGATACATTGCTGTCCGAGGGTTTCGGATTGGTGACCGCATGCTATAACGACATCTATCCCGATGGGACGGGTAACCGGGATCGGAGTGTGATCCGCCTGTTCGGCGACACGTTGCAGCGGGCCGACGGTTGGGGCGCTATTTCGGCCTGGGCGTGGGGGCTCAGCCGCATTATGGACTATCTGGAACAGGCACCCGGAGTGGATGCTTCGCGGGTTACCGTTACGGGACATTCACGGCTCGGCAAAACTGCTTTGTGGGCTGCGGCGCAGGATCGGCGGTTCGCAGCGGTGATTTCGACCAATTCGGGTTGTGGGGGAGCGGCCCTTTTCCGCCGCGAATTCGGCGAGACGGCGGACCTGATTTGCGGACCGGTGGGATACTGGTTCTGTCCGAATTTCCAGCAATACCGCAACAACGAAGCGGCTTTACCGGTCGACCAGCATGAATTGATCGCACTGATGGCTCCGCGTCCGGCCTACGTGGCCAGCGCGACGGAAGACCTGTGGGCCGATCCGCGCGGAGAGTTCCTTTCGGCGGCGCATGCCGGAGAAGTGTATGCGCTGTACGGGTACCGGGGGCTGGATACCTTTACGATGCCTCCGGCCGATCGACCGCTGGCGCACCGCGTGGGCTACCACCTGCGTACCGGGCAGCATGACGTGACGACTTGGGACTGGGCGCAGTATATTCCTTTCGTTAAACGGGAGGTGTGTGCGAATGGGAAATGAATCCCGACACAGGAAATAGGCAGCCGCGGGTTATCTCGATCCCCAGTAGAGGAAGAGCATGCCGATCAACACCAGCACCAGGTCGACCGCTTTGCTGCGCAGATTTTTTTCGCGGAACAGCATCGCTCCGAATGCGAAGGAGACGATGACGCTGCCCCGCCGCACCATCGATACGACCGAAATCATCGAACCGTCGAGGCTCAGCGCATAAAAATAGGCGAAGTCGGCTGCCGACAGGAAGATCGAGATCAGCGGAATACTCCAGTGCCAATGGAATGGGGATGAGGCACGATGCGGCCACCACAGGGCGGGCAGCACGACGGACATGATTCCCAGTTGGTAGAGATTGTACCACGATTGGACGAGCATCGGGTCGAGCCGCCGCATCAGGAATTTGTCGTAGAGGCCGCTGACGGCCCCGAGCAATGCGGCGAGTACGATGCAGAAGATCCAGCGGTTATGTTTGAAGTCGATACCTTCCTTCCGTCCCGAGCGGCTCAGCATCAGGAACGACACGGCGGCGAGGATGACGCCGATCCACTGCCAGAGGTTCAGCCGTTCGCCGAAGATCAGCATCGCACCAACGAGCACCATGACCGGCCGTGTCGCATTGATCGGACCCACGATCGTGATGGGCAGGTGTTTGAGACCGAAATAGCCGAGCATCCATGAACTGAGTACGATCAGCGATTTGAGCAGGATCAGGCGGTGCACTTCCCATCCTGCGGCGGGGACGTAAATCAGCGGATGGGCGGCCATCTGTTCGGGCATCCACGCCGAAAGCAGGATAAACGGCAGGAAGATCAGCGAAGAAAACAGTGTGTTGAGCAGCAGTACCGGCAGGACGGCATTCCCGTCGAGCGACTGTTTTTTGAATACGTCGTAGAAGCCCAGTAACAGGGCCGAAAGGAAGGCGAAGGCTAACCACATGGGCGGATCAGGTTTGTCCGGGGTGTTTCCCGTCCCGGTTTCGGGGGGCAAATTTAACGGAATTTTTCCACTTTTCGCTAAAATCGGCTACCTTTGGGTTGCTTTGCCGGACCGTGGCGTTATTGCTCGCGTAAAGGCCTTGCGATAAGAGTTATCCGGTCGGTGCGGGTACTGTCGAGCCGGCACCACCGGCGGCAGGGGCGGCTTGTGGCTTTCCCCGGTCCGCAGGTCATCGATCAAGCATATAATACAGATAACCAGATCAGATAAAAATGCAATCCGAAAACACCCAACCCGAAAACATTCAGTCCAATTCACTGCCGGACAACGCATACCGCGAACTGCGTCCCGGCGAAGAGTATCATCCCATCATGCCGGCCGCGAGCCGTCCGAAAGAGGTCACGCTTTATTCTGTCCTGTTCGGTATTGTGATGGCCATCGTCTTTTCCGCCGCCGCCGCCTACCTGGGCCTTCGGGTCGGGCAGGTCTTCGAAGCGGCTATCCCCATCGCCATCATCGCGGTGGGCGTGGGTAACCTTACCGGCCGTAAAAATATGCTGGGACAAAATGTCATGATCCAGTCCATTGGCGCCACTTCGGGCGTTATCGTCGCCGGGGCGATTTTCACGCTGCCGGCGCTTTATATTCTGGGACTGGAGGCGCAGTTCTACCAGATTTTCCTCTCGTCGCTGTTCGGCGGCCTGCTCGGTATCGTGCTGCTGATTCCGTTCCGGAAATATTTTGTCAAAGATATGCAGGGACGTTATCCCTTCCCGGAGGCGACAGCCACTACCGAAGTGCTCGTTTCGGGGGAAAAGAAGGGTAATCAGGCCAAACTGCTGGCCGTGAGCGGACTGATCGGCGGCTTGTACGACTTCGTCGTCAGTACGTTCGGTTGGTGGACCGAAGAGATTTCGACGAGGATCATGCAGTGGGGCACGGTGCTGGCCGACAAAACCAAACTGGTGTTCAAGGTCAATACCGGCGCGGCGGTGCTGGGGCTCGGCTACATCGTGGGGCTGAAATACGCCGCGATCATTTGCGCCGGATCGTTCACCGTATGGTTCGTGCTGATTCCCTTTATCAGCCATTTTGCCGACGGGCAGACCATCGCTGTGGGCGAAGGTGTGACGACCTTGCTGCGGGATATGAGCCCGGAAGAGATCTTCCGTAACTATGCGCGCCATATCGGTATCGGCGGCATCGCCATGGCGGGCGTCGTAGGTATTATCCGTTCGTCGAAGATTATCCGGCAGGCGCTGGGGTTGGCCGTCAGCGAACTCAAAGGGAAAAAAGGAGCCGACGAGACGGCCGAGCGTACGCAACGCGACCTGCCGATGAAACTGATCCTTACGGTGCTGATCGCTACGTTGCTGACTACTTTTATATTTTTCCAGTTCGGGGTGCTGAACAATTGGTTTCATGCGTGCATTGCGATCCTGATCGTTTTTGTCATCGCATTCCTGTTCACGACCGTGGCGGCCAATGCGATCGCCATCGTCGGAACCAATCCGGTTTCGGGTATGACTTTGATGACGCTGATTCTCAGTTCTCTGGTACTGGTGAGCGCCGGGCTGACCGGAACGGGCGGCATGACTGCGGCGATGATTATCGGCGGGGTGGTTTGTACGGCCCTGGCGATGGCCGGAGGTTTTATCACCGACCTGAAAATCGGTTTCTGGCTCGGATCTACCCCCGCGAAACAGGAGGGCTGGAAGTTCCTCGGTACGGCGGTGTCCGCGGCGACAGTGGCCGGTGTGATGATGATCCTGAACAAAACATACGGCTTTGTCGGCGAAGGGGCGCTGGTCGCTCCGCAAGCCAATGCGATGGCTGCGGTGATCAAGCCGCTGATGGAGGGCGGCGCCACCCCTTGGATGCTCTACCTGGCCGGTGCTGCACTGGCGCTGATTTTGACGATGATCGGCGTGCCGGCGCTGGCATTCGCGCTGGGAATGTTCATTCCGCTGGAACTCAATACGCCGCTTCTGGTCGGCGGCCTGATCAGCTGGTATGTGGCCAGCCGCAGCGGCAGTGAACGCGGGAAAAAGGCGCGGCGCGAGCGCGGAACACTGATCGCGTCGGGCTTTATCGCGGGCGGAGCACTGATGGGCGTGGTGAGTGCGCTGCTCAAGTATTTCGGGGCCGACTGGTTCGCCTCGTCGTGGAACGCCACTTCCGGGGCCGAAATATTGGCCGTGGTAATGTATGTGGCCATTATCGGTTATTTCATCTGGGACAGTCTGCGAGCCAAACCCGAGGCCGAGTAAGCCGAACCGGTCGCAAATGTTGTAAAGTAGCTAAAACGAAATTAATTAAGACATAATAAAATGGAAATTAAGATTAGTCGGGAGAGGCTGGTGGAGCGGTTCCTGCGTTACGTGTCCGTCGATACCCAGAGCGATCCGCAGAGCGAAACATTCCCTTCGACGGCCAAGCAGTTAACGCTGCTGAACCTGTTGCTCGAAGAGATGCTCGCACTGGGACTCTCCGATGCAGAGATCGACCCGCACGGTTATGTGACAGGTACCGTTCCGGCGACGCCGGGGCACGAGGAGAAACCCGTCATCGGATTGATTTCGCATGTGGATACGAGCCCTGACATGGCGGGAGCCGGAGTGAAACCGCAATTTGTGCAGGATTACGACGGCAATGACATTCGGTTAAACGATACGCTGACGATGCGTGTGGCGGATTTTCCGGAACTGGCCTTTTTCAAGGGACATACGTTGATTACCACGGATGGTACGACGCTGTTGGGAGCCGATGATAAGGCGGGGGTGGCCGAGATTATGACGGCTGTCGAATACTTGATGGCCCATCCCGAAATTCCGCACGGCAAACTGCGGATCGGTTTCACGCCCGACGAAGAGGTAGGGCGGGGCGTCGATTTCTTTGATGTGGAGGCTTTCGGCGCGCAGTTCGCCTATACGGTGGACGGCGGTTTCGAAGGGGAGTTGGAGTATGAAAATTTCAATGCCGCGAGCGCGAAGATCGCCGTGCAGGGGCGCAACATCCATCCCGGATACGCCAAGGACAAGATGATCAATGCGCTTCAGGTGGTTTGCGAGATCAACGCGCTGTTGCCTGCCGCCCAACGTCCCGAACATACCGAAGAATATGACGGTTTCTATCATCTGGTCGGCATTAACGGGACGGTCGAGCAGGCTGCTTCGGCATACATTATCCGCGACCATTCGCGTGAAAAGTTCGAGGCGAAAAAGGCTTACCTGCAAAGTGCCGTGAAGCTGTTGGCTGAGAAATACGGTGAAGGAGTCATTACGCTGACGCTGAAAGACCAGTACTACAACATGCGTGAAATGGTCGAGCCGCATCCGGAGGTGGTCGAAAAGGCCGAAGAGGCGATGAAACTGACGGGCGTGACGCCTGTGGTGCGTCCTATCCGCGGAGGTACCGACGGTTCGCGGCTCTCTTACATGGGATTGCCCTGCCCGAATCTTTTTACGGGCGGAATGAATTTCCACGGTAAATTCGAATACTGCTCGGTCGATACGATGGAGCGGGCCTGCCGGACCTTGGTGAACCTGGCGCGGCTGTGGGGCGAATATGTGTAGCGGAGGAATAGTCCGCGAAAAGAATTCCGCGAAAACTTAAATCCCGCTCTTAAGAGCGGGATTTATTGTTTGCAGGCGTGCTGCGGGGGCTTCTGTTTGATTTTGAGCAGTCGGGTCATCATGAACGACTGCTTGTGGAAGATGAATACCGGCAATGCGACGCCGATCACCAATGCGAACATGATGAACAGCGTGGTGAGCCCGTTACGGAAGAATTCGACCATCAGTTCGTTCTGGCGTGTCACGTCGCCCCCTCCGATGAATTGCATCAGGGCCAGGACCGTTTTGTAAGCGTACATGCCCGGAACCATCGGCAGCAACGATGGAAACGAGAAAATTACGGCCGGACAGTGGATCAGTTTGGCGAACAGCATACTGAACATGCCGATGGTGAAAGCTGCCACCAAGGATGCCATTGCGATGTCGAGCGGCGTGTAGCGGATCAGGTAGAAACGCAGAGCGTGCCCTACGGCAGCCAGCAGGGCCGAGATGAAGATGGCCTTGCGGGGCGGGTTCGAGATTACGGCGAATCCGATCGCCGCGACGGCGGCAAGCAGGCCGTCTCCCAGAAGTTGTCCGATTACATCCCAGTTCATAGTGTGTCGAGTCCTAAGATTAACAGCGTGGCCGAAAGCCCGAGCGCAATGCAGACGATCAGGATCAGCGCGTTGACTGCGCGTGAGATTCCTACCAGCACATGTCCTTCGAGCAGGTCGAAGATCGAGTTGATCAGCGGCACGCCGGGAATCAGGAACAGTACGCTCGTACCGAGGGCGGTTTCCGGCGTGGTGCCGAGATGAAACCGGAAGCCGGCAGAGGCGATCAGGGATGCGATGAAGGAGCAGATCAAGAAAATGGCCATGTGGTTCGCATGGCGCGTGCTCATCTCCTGACGTACGAAAAAACCGACGAAAGTGGCCGCTGCGACGAGTCCCATTGCAGGGACATCCCCGCCGAAGAGGCGGCAGAAACAGGCATTCGCCGCCGTGACCAGCACGAGTACCCACCACCTTGAAATGCGTGGTTTCCGGATGATTCGCTCGTATTTCTCGGTCAGTTCCCGGAACGAGAGGTGTTCGTCGTGCGCTTCCCAACTCAGGGAACTGATTTGTGAAATAATGTCGAAATTGAATGCCGCAGGCCCGATCTTGCCGACTGACGTACGCCGGATGGTATCGTCCCCGGCATGGCGGATCGTCATGGTGATATGCATCTGGAAAATGGTCATGTCGACTTTGTAGCCGAACGATTCGGCAATACGTGTCACGTTACGTACCACGCGGGAGGTATGAGCGCCCGCTCCCATCAGGGTGCGTGAGAGGTCGAGCAGAAAGTTGGCAAGTTCCCGTACCGAGACCGGATGCGGTTCTGTTGTTATATTCTCCAGACAGTGATGGCAAAGACAGCCGCTGTAATTACGTGCGATATAGTCGCGTTGCTCGTCCGAAAGGCGCACCGATGTACAGTGGCACGATTCGATCGAATCATGCCGGCACTCGAAACGGGCGCCGCAGCGGGGACAAATTTTTTCCATTCGGACTTTTTTGTGATTTTTTTCTTCGTCACAAAGATAAGCAGTTCAACCGGAAAGCCAATCCGTAGCAATTTCTTTTGGAGTTGCGCGTGTCTGGATTAGTGACAAAATTTCAGTATAAGTGTCTTGTTGTCAGTTGCTAATGTAATTTTGGCGCTCCTTTTGCCGGTATGTCCCGTTCAAGTATCTGGCACAGGTTTTGAAAAATTACACCGTGAATCCGGAAGAATCCGGAGCATGAAAACGCAAAACTTAACCAAATATAGGAGGACAAGATTATGTTACCGACGAAAAAATCTCAGAACTGGTTACCGGGTATTTTTAATGACTTTTTCGGTAATGAATGGATGGAAAAGAGTAATTCGGCCGCACCGGCTATCAACATTCTCGAAACCGATAAAGAGTATAAGGTCGAACTGGCAGCTCCGGGGCTGACGAAGGATGATTTCAAGATCCGGGTCAACGATGAGAACCAGTTGGTGGTGACTATGGAAAAGAAACAGGAACAGAGCGAGGAGAAAAAAGACGGACGCTACCTGCGCCGCGAATTTTCGTATTCCAAGTACCAGCAGACACTGTTGCTGCCCGATAATGTGGAAAAGGATAAGATTGCTGCCTGTGTCGAGGATGGTGTCCTGAATATTTCGATTCCTAAGAATAGTGCCGAAGCTGAAAAGCCGAAAGAAAAGGAAATCGAGGTAAAATAACCGAGACGCCCCGGGGTGCAGTCATTTGATTCCCCGGAACCATTAGGGACCCTGTATCGTTGAGGCGATGCAGGGTTCTTTTTTTGCCGGGGAATTCATCTCCTTGTGAGATGTAACGTAGATCGGGTTGAGTCCCGATTTTACGGTTAAATCGCTTTTTTCTTGCCGTAAAGGTTTGCATGGATGGAAAAAATGATTACTTTTGCACTCGGTTTTAGGGATGGCGAGATAGCTCAGCTGGTTAGAGCGCATGATTCATAATCCTGAGGTCCCGGGTTCAAGTCCCGGTCTCGCTACGAAAATATCAAATGAACTGTCAGATAAAAAGCCTCCGACTACGGAGGCTTTTTGTGTTCGTATATTTTCTTTGGCAAAGGAGAATCCGAATGTGTGTTTGACCTTTGATTGCTTCCATTCTGCCGGGAGAGTACAAATGGAGAAAATGTGTCTCCGAGGTTCAGTATAGTTCGATAAATTCGTAACTGTTGCCGCAACTTTCCAGAAATTGCAGGAATGCTCCGTGACGAATCACGACAGTGGCGGTATTGTCGTTGGGATGAAAACTCAATGCGGGTTGGTCGCGGAGTGTCTGGTCGAGGAATAGGTGGACGTGGTTTTCCAGGTCGTTGATTAGCCCGAAAGGTGATACCGAACCGGGGCGCAGTCCGAGATAGCGTTCCATGCGCTGTTCGGAAGCGAATGAAAGCTTCCCTTGCCGGAGCCGGTGCTCGAGGTCGTGGATGGCCAACTGCCGCTCGCAATCGAATACGACCAGGTAGTGGCGGTTACCCTTGTGGTTGCGGAAGAAGAGGTTCTTGCAGTGTTTAGAACCGTCGTCGTGCCAGTATTGCCGTGCGATTTCGATGGTAGGGGCTTCGGGGTGTTCGTAATATTCGTATGGGATTCCGGTTCGGTCGAGGTAGTCGAGTACTTTTTGTCTGCGTTCCATGGTGAGTGTTTAATTTTATACTGCCGGGTCGAAGTAAATCGCTTTTTGACGAATTACTCTTTTCTGTCGGTGTAGGAGCGTTTCAGGTCTGTTTGTATATTTCCTTGTTATGCGCTTTCCTTGGCGAAGCGGCTTATTTTCTTCGTTAAAAATAGTGAAAATTCGATAATGTGATGTCTGGTCCGGATTGTCCTGCCGGCATCCGTCCGGCAATCGTCGCATTTGTCGGCTATGGTCGAGCGCATGTATATTCGTTGCGGGCGAGCCCTAATTTTGTCGTGTCCGTTTCTTCCTGTTATGGGATTTTGTTTATCTTAGCACTCCGGCACACGGTTGTCGATGAATGTCCGTAAACTAACCCTGATATGATACGATTTAAATTGATTCTCTGTTGCCTGTTGTCAGGCGCAACTCTGACCGTTGAAGCCGCTCCCAAACGGGCCCCGAAAGCCAAACCGGCTCCGCTGCCTGCTGCGGTACAAACCCAACTCGAAGGCCGGTTGGGCGAGCGTATGAACGCCTGCATTCGCCAGCGGGTGATGAGCGAGGACGAACTGTCGCTCGTCGCACCTTTTAAGCAGCGGGACGAAAAGGAGCTTTGGCAGAGTGAATTCTGGGGAAAATGGACGCTTGGGGCTGTCGGTTCTTACCGTTACAACCGGGATCCGGAGCTGTTGGCCAAGATTACGCGCGGCGTACAGGCGATCCTCGCCACACAGTCGCCGGACGGTTATATCGGTAACTATGCTCCGGACGCACAACTCGGGGGCTGGGATGTCTGGGGGCGTAAATACACCATGCTCGGCCTGCTTGCCTATTATGATCTTACCGGTGACAAAAAGAGCCTTGAAGGGGCCGTGAAGCTTGCCGACCACCTGCTGACCCAAATTCCCGCGCAGAAGAGTATCGTTCGTGCCGGATATTACCGGGGAATGCCGCCCAGTTCGGTACTCGTGCCGATGGTGATGCTCTATAATCGCACGATGGACAGCCGTTACCTCGATTTTGCGAAATATATCGTTTCCGAATGGGAGACTCCCGACGGTCCGCAGCTGGTGTCGAAAGCGCTTGCGGATGTGCCGGTGGCGGAACGTTTCCCGAGTCACGGGTCGGCACAGGCGTGGTGGTCGTGGGAAAACGGTCAGAAAGCCTATGAGATGATGTCGTGCTACGATGGATTGCTGGGGCTTTATGCGCTCACCCGCAATGCCGATTACCTGAAGGCTGCCGAAAAGAGTGTGCGGAACATTATCGATGAAGAGATCAATATCGCCGGTTCGGGTAGTGCCGACGAATGTTTCTATCATGGCCGCCGGATGCAGACGACACCGGCCTACAGCATGATGGAGACCTGTGTGACGATGACCTGGATGCAATTGTGCGGACACCTGTTGGAATTGACTCATGATCCGCTTTATGCCGACCAGATCGAGCGGACGGTCTATAACGCTTTGCTGGCCGCATTGAAAGGCGACGGTTCCCAAATTGCGAAATACAGCCCGCTTGAGGGGGTGCGTTCGCCTGGCGGGCCGCAGTGCGGAATGCATGTGAATTGTTGCAACATGAACGGCCCGCGTGCTTTTGCGATGATTCCCGAACTGATGGCTACCTGTGCGGCCGATACGTTGTTCGTGAATCTTTACGGGGAGTCTGTCTCGAAAGTGCCGCTTGCGGGGGGAGAGGTGATTTTGCGCCAGCAGACCAACTATCCCGAGCAGGGCAGTGTCGAATTGACTGTCAATCCCCGCAAGAGCCGTGAATTCGCCGTTGCGGTGCGTATTCCGGCCTGGAGCAAGATAACGATGGTGACGGTCAATGGCCAGGCAGTGGCCGATGTGCGCCCCGGCAGTTATCTGACCGTGTCCCGGACTTGGAAAGAGGGCGATAAGATCGCGCTGAATTTCGATATGCGCGGGCGGTTGACGGAGCTGAACGGCTATCAGGCAATCGAACGCGGTCCGGTGGTTCTCGCCCGTGACACGCGCCTGGGCGAGGGATTTGTCGATGAAACCTGCGTCGTGCAAACGAGTGGCGGATATGTGGAATTGATGCCTGTTACCGATAAACCCGCAGGAGTTTGGATGGCTTTTTCGGCCCCGATGAAACTCGGGACCGATACCGAAGGGCGCGCTGCCGGAATTGTGCAGGTACCGCTGTGCGATTTCGCTTCTGCAGGGAATACCTGGCATCCTGCGGTACGTTACCGGGTTTGGCTCCGTAGGACTTTTGACCCGATTTCCGATCCGTGGGTGGAATAACAGGTGTGGCCAAACAGAGTATTTTCCGGGTTTTTAAAATTTTTTCAGAACAAATTTTTGTTTGCAATGTATATTGTATCGCCGGCGGCTGAGGCCGCCGGTTTTTTTATGGTCTCCGGATGGTGTTTCAAAAAGGCATCTTCGTCGTTTTGCAAAATATTTATTTGCATGTCATTGTAAATTAATAGTATAAAATGAGGATTGTTTTGCTATTTTTATTTCCGGAAGGCCAGGAGGAAGCTCTCCTGATTCCGGCCGCCGAATCATTCACTTCATTATTATTAACCATTTAAATTTTTCTACCATGAAAAAATTATGGATGATGTTCACATTCCTTTCACTGGCGGTGGCAGGTTATTGTGCAAACGGTCAGGCCGGCTCCGAAGTTAATGCGGATGCCCAGCAACAAACGGTTTACATTTGTGTGGTTACTTCGAGCTCCGGAACCGAGGTGATCGCTACGCGGGTCAACGGGGATTACAATGCGCAGGTTGCGGTTGCGAGTGAAGTTTCGTTCGATTACAGTTCGGAAAGCCATCAGACAGGTTACGTGTACTACATTCCGCAAGGAAGCTCTTCATCAGGACGGATCGAAGGCTCGAATTATACTTACGGAGCGGATATTGAAATGCTCCGTCCTTCACAAGATTCTCAATACGTTTACGTGAAAGGAAGCGAGATTAACCTGTAATCGGGGTGTATGTCATTCGGCGGGTGGTTCTGAACCTGCCGGAGGTGTCGAAATAAACCGGGAAGGACATTAATCATCCTTCCCGGTTTTATCTTGGGTCGGTGTATACCCGGTGTTGATGCCTTTCAGTATTATTATTCCCTTTGCGGAATTCGGAATTGTACGTTCGTATCACTTTTTGCATTGATGTGAAACATCTGATTTTTTATCCAATTGTTTAATCCCTTAAATTTGTGTTATTATGAAGAAGTTATTCGTAATGCTTGCTTTCCTGTTTTTATCTTGGACTGGTTATGGTGTTGACATCCAATGTTCTAATGGGAGTAATGCTGAGATTGAACCTCGTACCATCTACATTTGTCTGGTGATTTCGAAAATGGGAACTGAAGTGATCGCTACACAGGTTGACGGAGTGTACAATGCTCAAGCCAATTTGCAGAATTCTCTCCAGTTTTCCTACGTCTCCCAGAGCCATCCATATCATACGCTTCATTTAATCGAAAGCGGACGATCTTCGTCCGGGAGAATCGAAGGAACGGAGTACGCCGGCGGGGCTTCCATTGATTTGTTCAGTTCATATCCCAATATTGTAAAAGGTAGCACGATTGAAGTACCTTGGTAGGTTTGTTTTACGAAGAAATTTGTAGAATTCGTCGTTTGCGGGGAAGGCTGTGCTTTCCCTGCTTTGTGTTTGTATCTGCCGCTATTTTTGCCTACCTTCACGCGACATTCCTGCTAACCCTTTGACAAAATGGATAAATCGGTACTGTACGGCCTCTCTTACGGCATGTATGTGGTCGGTGCCAGCGATGCCGGAAGGCCCGTTGGGTGTATTATCAACACTTGTATTCAGATTACCAGTGACGAACCGGTTTTGGCGGTGTCGCTCAATAAAAACAATTATACCCTCAGTGCCGTGAAACGCACGCGCCGTTTCGGACTGTCGGTTATTGCCGAGCGGACCGATCGTAGTATTATCCCTATTTTCGGGTTCCAGTGCAGCCGTGACTGCGATAAATACGCCGCTTACGGTTATGACTCCCTGCGAGGCGTCCCTTTGGTGAAAGGATGTTTTGTCGGGCGATTGGTTTGTGAAGTGTTGCATACGGTCGATTGCGGTACCCACGAGGTCGTTTTCGCCCGGTTGCTCGATACGTTGCCCGGCGAACCGGATGCGCATCCGATGACGTACGAATATTACCATAAAGTGGTTAAGGGGCGTGCGCCCAAGAATGCTCCGACCTACCGGGCCGAGGAGGATTCGGTTGTGCCGGAGGAAAGTTCGCCGGCATCCGTTGCAAAGGCGCAACCCGCAGTTGCTGCGCCTGTTGCGCCACCTGCCGCTGCGCCGAAGGATGCTCCTGTTTCGCAGGCAGGAAAGGCGGATTACGTCTGTCCGGTCTGCGGTTATCTGCACAGGGGAGATATGAGCGGCGAGGCACCGGATTATGTTTGTCCCGTCTGCGGCATGCCGGGCAGTGCATTCGAACCCAAAGAAGAGTAAAATCCACTTTGAAAATAGTGAAGCATCGGTTCAGAAGATGCTTACATGGCGCGGTTTGATGACGAACCCGATGCGAAGGTAGTTGTGAAACTGGTTGTAAGCGAGTAGGCCTTCGCCGTAGCCGTTGTAGTATTGCAGCGTCAGGTAGAGGTTGCATTTACGGATGGCGCGCCAGGCTACCTCGAGTTCAGTGTTTGCGTTGAGGTTCCATCCGCCGCGTTTGGTAATGCACGCCGACAACCAGAGCCGCTCGTTGTCGCTCTTGTAATTGGCTGCCACGAGTCCGTAGCCGTTGTAATAAACGATGTCGCGGTTGGGATCGTCCAGCGAAAACGGCGCCCATAGTTTCACTTCCATCGACCAGTTGCGGCTGAAGAAGATTTGTCCCAGCAGGCTGATCCGGTTCCAACTGCGCGACCAGATGCTGTCTCGTCCGTTCGATTCGTGTTCGTATTGCAGCATCACCAACCCCACCGCTTTCCCATTTTTCCGCAGCAGGTTGCCCAGCCCCAGGGTCGGGTTGTAGTTATTGTCCGAAAATGGCTTCGATTTGCGGTAAATCTCCCAAAACGACTTTTGCGTGTAAGTCAGAAAAAGGTAGGTGTTATAGGGCAATACGCCCTGGATCAGGCGGTAGCGCAGGCTGATCTGGAACTTCGCGTCTGAATTGTATTTGTTCGGACCACCGTGCGAAAAGCTGCTTCCCGTTACGAAATAGTTGTCTTTGTAGATCCCGAACGGGGGCTCCCGGTCGATCTCGCGGCGTACGCTGTCGCTGTCGGGCAGCTGTGCGAGCCGGGCATGGCGCGTTTGCCGTTCTTGGCCGATGGCCTTGCCGGGCAGGATAGTTGCATGGGCAACCAGCAAAAAGAGAAGAAAAATTCGTAGCATGGGCTGGATTTGTTGCAAAGGTCACGCTCCGGTGGTTCAGGTTAAAGTCTTGCTGTCCTGATTTTTTGTTCTAAATGTCTGTTTTCTTGTGATAAGGAACATATTTACCCTATATTTGAAGGTGAAAAAAGATAGAAATGGTAAAAATGGACACATTTTCCACCCCTGGTATCTATTCGATTGCGGACTTGTTTCATTGCAGCAAGAGTGACGAAAAATCCGGTAACCTGTTCGACGACCGGTTGTTTATCGGCGAGCGGGTCAATTACAATGCCAAGTTGTTTCAGCATCCGCACCGGATGGACGGTGTCGTGCTGCTCATCTGCCGCAAGGGGTGGCTGAACGGCAGTGTCAACCTGATGCCTCACCGGATCGAAGAGGGGATGCTCGCGGTGTTCCATCGCGAGCACCTGTTGCAGTTCTGGTCGCAAAGTGACGATTTCGAAGCGAGTGCGATCGTACTTTCTTCGCAGTTCATCCAAGAGATGCATATCGACCTGAAGCAGGCTATTCCGATCTTTATGCACCTGAAAGATAATCCTGCGATACACATTACCGAAGAGGAACATTCCGTGCTGAACATGTTCTACGAGACGATCCGTTGCGTACTGCGCTCTTCGGACGATATTCACCGGCCTGCCATTATCCAACGGCTGCTCGAGGCGATGTTCTACAAAATACTGGCAATCCATCAGAACAAGGTGCCGGAAGTCAGTTTTCGCCGCGGTCGCCGTGAGGAGTTTTTCGAGCGGTTTATGGAATTGCTCACGCAGTATCATAAACAGGAACGAAGCATGGGCTTTTATGCCGAGCGGTTGCACATTACACCCAAATATCTCTCCTCGGTCATCAAAGAGGTCAGCGGCAAGTCTGCCGCCGAATGGATCGATCAATACGTCATTCTGGAAGCCAAAGCGTTGTTGCGGTATTCCGGCCTCAGCATTCAGGAGATCGCCTATGAACTGAATTTTTCCACGCAGTCTTTCTTCGGTAAATACTTCAAACACCATACCGGCATCTCGCCGTCGGCATACAAACACAAGTGAAGCCTATCCCGGCGGATCTTTGCCTGATTTGGATTTTATGATCGGTGAATGAGGTTTGGGCTGCAGGAGAAGGGGCGCTCTGTGAATTGCCGTTTATTTGATCTTCTCCCAGGGTTCGACAGGTCCCGATGTGACCGAAAACAGAGGGTGCGGTCGGATGGTAATCTGTTTTTCCGGTCCCGGGTCGCATCTTTCCGTTGTACCCGTTTCCCCGTCTGGTTCCGCGCCGGGCAGTAGCAATGCGGTTTCAGGACTGCGCCGAAGCAATTTATGGCGTAAGTGTTCCAATTCGTAAGCGAGTTGTCCGTCTGTGACCGTTATTTGCAGTGCCGGGTCGTCGGTTCCCAGTTTGTTCCTGTCGAAGCGGTAGCCCCTTCGGTGCGCTTCGTCGCAGATGCCGTGCAGGTATGTGTCGATGGCGGCTGACGGATTGGTGCAGTGGCGGAAGCGTGCCAGTTGCGGGTGGTTGCGGTAGCCTGTGGTTTGGTTCAGCAATACTTTGCGGGCCAGCAGGCCTTCGCGCCAGCAGGCCGTAAGGCCTGCCGGGTCCAGATAGGCAGGATGGATAGACCAAAGTCTCATGGGATCGTGGCGGTGTAAAGCAATACTGTAGAGGTTTACGTCAATAAGGTTATGGTTGAAAAAGGAGCAAACCTTGTACCGTTACGGCGTGTATGTGCTCTCGTTCAGCTGATGGAAAAATCCCCGGAGACCCGCATTGCGGATACTTCCGGGGAAATACAGAAAATGAGATTACAGGCTTGCTACTTTGCTTTGTCCGTGTGTAAAACTTTATTCATGTAAATTATACGTTTTTATAAATGGACGTCAGCTTCCGGTAACCCGACTCAACTCGCCAGTTGTTGTCGTTTCGCGATCAGTTCCTGAACCGAGGCATAACGATTCCGGAATTTGTTGAATGTATCGCGGGAAACGCCGTAGTCACGGCAAATCCTGATGATCGACTGTCCGTATTTGAGTTTTTTGATCACATCGTTACGGTTGTCGATCAGGATTTGCAGTTTCGTACAACTTCCTTTGCGGCGTCCGAGTTGGATGCCTTCGGCACGGCGGAGTGCGAGAGCCTCTTTGGTTCGCATGGAGATGAGGTTGCGCTCGATCTCCGCTACCAGGCCGAATGCAAAGCAAAGTACCTTGCTGTTAATACTGTCGTCGAATGCATAACCGTCTTTCGTACTGTAAATCGTGATTTTACGTTCGAGACATTCTCCGACGATAGACATGATTTCAGTCAGTGTACGACTCAGTCGCGACAGTTCGGTAACAATAAGGATGTCACCCTGTTTGAGGCGGCGTAAAGTCTTGCCCAATTTGCGCTCTTTCTTCGCTTTCTTTCCGCTGACCACTTCGGTAACCCATTTGTGGATCTCGAGGTCTTTGGATAGGGCGAATCGCATGATCTCATCCTGCTGGTTTGCAATGTGTTGTTTGCCAGTGCTGATTCTTAAATAAGCGATAACCATAGATACATAGTTTTTATTGTTCACGCGGCTAAATTGGCGCATATGAAGCCATTTACCTAACGAAACGACGGTAACCGGCAGTGTGCGGTATATGCTCGCAACGCGTCCTTATGCACCATTAATGCACCTGAACATGTTATAACGGGACTGATTATCAATCCCGGAACAAAAATTTTGGGGAGAGGATGAAGGCGCTTTTTTAAGGGAGATTTTTTGCAGAGTCTACGTGAACAGAAGAAATTCCGTTCTAAACAGGGGAGAGTTGAGCCTGCAAAAAGAAACGGCCTCATCCCGAAGGTGAGGCCGTTTTGAATCCGGATTGCCGATTAATCATCAATCTTCCCAACAAACCCGTTCGGCAATCCGGGCCCAACTGTTAACATGGTCTTGTTGCGCCGTGACCAGCTTCATGGTTTTTACCTTCGGAATAAGGGATTGTGGTTACTCGGATTGATTGTAGGTTTATTTGATATTTACTTCTATAATTGGGATGTAGGTATCCTCTTCTCTTTGTTTTGATGGTTTTGTCTTTTTGCTGCTATTTCAGGTCTGTATTATTTCTGTGACCATCATAACCAATACAAAAATAGGTAATCCGTTTTATTCCTCCGGTTCGTAAATCGGCAACTTTGACTCTCGGCAGCCTACTGATTTCGGATCTGAAACCGGCGGTTTGACGGGAAGCGTCGTTTTGCAGTCCTGTCTAACCTCCTGTTTGTGAAATACGAAAATCACAGCCGGGTGCTGTTGCGGTACATGTTGCCGGACGCAGCAGAGTACTTGTCCATACCGTCCCCGAAAGATCGGGTTTCCACTGATGGACGGAGGCTTTCCGTTTTTCTCTTATTTAGCGGCTTTTTTGGTGGCTTTCGCGACCAACGCTCGTGGCCGGGGCCCGGACGTTGATTGCCGCGGATGATGCGGTTCCGGGCGGCAGCCGTCCCGATTGCCGTTGCAATCCCGTGTGGCGGCTGCACGGGTAGGAATAGCGAGTTGTTTCCCGATTCATAATAGTGGATTAATAAGGGATTGATGGTGATACTTGGTAATTTATCTGTCATTGGCGGCAAGTGTTTCACCGTGAGGGGATCGGATTGTTTCAACTGTTCATCTTTAATTCGGAATCCGCATAAAGTCTGCCAAGAATCGTTGTGCCCGGTTTGCGGACTTTGTTTCCGGTAATTGTTTGCTGTGGGCTATTAGGGTTAACGGTTTGGGGTGAATTTGAGGTTCAGAGGGTTGGTATTATGGGTTTCATGGCGGTGCCTGTGTCCCGGTAAACAAAACTCCCTGTTACATTTTATTGTAACAGGGAGTTTTGTTATCGGAGAACGTCCGGCCGCCGGACTTTTGGATGATGGATCTTTGTATGGCTTCAATACTTGAGCGGTTTATAACAGGGATGCCGAGAATTGGTGCAGCGAAATGTAGTCAGCCTGCGGGTTGTCTTCTCCGATCAGGACGGTGTGCATGCCTGCGTTCCGGCCGAACAGCAGGTCGGAGGAAGTGTCGCCCACCATAAGCGCCGATGCAAAATCGATCTCCGGAAACTCCTTTTGCGCTTGTAAGGCCATCCCGATATTGGGCTTGCGGCACGGATCGTTCTCGGACAGTCCGGTACAGCAGTAGATTTTGTCGATACGGCCTCCGTGTGCAGCGATCGTTTGGAGCATCCGGCGGTGAATTTCATCCAGCGCCTGCTGGGTCATGAGGCCCTTGCCGACTCCCCGCTGGTTCGTGACGACCAGGATGCGGCGGAACATCGCGTTGCATTTGGTCAGCGCGTTCAGGGCTCCGGGCAGAAATTCGAATTCGTCCCAGCTTTTGACGTAGTCGCCGGGCCTGAGCCTGTTGATAATCCCGTCGCGGTCCAGGAAAAGCGTGTCGTATGTGCGGTTACCGAGTTGTGCCATCGAACATGTTTTTAAAGTCGGTTTCGGCCTTGGCGTAGTCGGATGGAATACCGATATCGATAAAATAACCGTTGTCGGGAAAACCGAACAGGTTCCCCTTGCCGACCTGTTTTTCGAGAATCTCCGTTTCGAAGGAGAATCGTGCGGGCATTCCGTCGAAAAGCGAGTTGTGCGTTTGGAGTATGTAGACTCCGCCGTTGATCGTCCCTTGGGTGCAGAAGCGTTTTTCGTGAAAAGCCGTAACGCGCCCCTCTCCATCGGTCGTAACGGTCCCGTACCGGTCGAAATGCTCCATCGGTTTGAGTGCCATGCTCAGTGCAGCCCCCCGTTGGCGGTGGGCGGCTACCAGCGCTTCGATATCCGCATCGAACAGCGTATCGCCGTTGAGAATCAGGACTTCGTTTCCAGTGGCCTGTGCCAGGGCCTGCTTGACCGCGCCTCCGGTGCCCAGCGGTTCGCTTTCGACCGAGTAGACGAATTCGAATCCGGAAAGAGCCGGGGTTTTGGCAATCCACTCCTCGACGGTTTCGTGCAGATAGCCCAGTGACAGGATGACACGCCGGACGCCTTGTTTTTTCAAGTATTCCAGTAGGTAGTACAGGAATGGGTGTCCGCCCACCGGGGCCATGCATTTGGGCAGGTCCTGCACGACGCTTCGCAGCCTTGTGCCCAGCCCCCCGGCCAGAATAATCGCATCCAGACCTGCAGGGCCGGGTTTATGCTCGGGACGGGGATAACGTAAAGGTTGCTGTTCCAAAATGATTACTGATTATTATTTGCTTATTTGGTGAAGATTTTCCAACCGTGTGTTCCTCCTTCGGTGAACTGGAATTCGACGACGCGTCCCTCCAATCGGTTGAGTGCGCGGACTACCTGCACCCGTTTGGTCGGTTCAACGGCAAATATGATGAAGCCCCCGCCGCCTGCGCCCGAGACCTTTCCGGTCGTGGCTCCGGCTTCGAGTGCGACCCGGAATACTTTTTCGATTTGGGGATTGGTAATCGATGCGGCCATTTTTTTCTTGTCTTCCCAGGCGTTGCCGAGGATTTCGGTAAAATGCCCGATGTCGCCGGTCAGCAGCGCACCTTTCATGTCTAACGCGCTCTGTTTGATACGGTGCATCGCTTCGACGGCTTGCCGGTTGCCCTGCGTCGTGTTGACTTTCTGCTCGTCGATGATTGCGGCCGATGAACGGGAAGCCCCCGTATAATAGAGCAAAATATTCGCTTCCAGTTCGTCGACGATCCACCGCTTGATGCGCAGTGGGTTGACGATTACATGGTTGTCCGGAAGGAACTCCATGAAGTTGAACCCGCCGAAGGCGGCTGCATATTGATCCTGCTTGCCCCCGCTCAGCTTCAGGTCGTTTCGCTCGATGTCATAAGCCAGTCTTGCGATTTCATAATCTCCTACGGGCAGGTGGAGCCATTCGGAGAAAGCCTTGAGGATCGCCACGACCATGGTGGACGACGAGCCCAGCCCGCTTCCCGGTGCGGCATCGGAGTAGGTGGTGATTCTGAACGACAGCCTGCCGGGGGTGTAATCGCGCATGATCCGGTTGTAAACGCCCTTGTGCAGGTCGACGACGCCGTCGATCGGCAACTGCGGAGCCGAATCGAATACCTGGCGTTGCCGGATATCGGTCGCTTCGATCTCGATCCGGCCGTTGTCGGTCTCTTCGATCGTGCAATATGCATAGAGGTTAATCGTGGCGTTGAGGATCAGGCCCCCGTAGAGGTCGCTGTAAGGGGATACATCGCTGCCTCCTCCGGCCAGTCCCAACCGCAACGGGGCTTTGCTGCGTATGATCATGCGTGGGAAAATATGGTTTTTCTTTGGTAAAGATATTAAAAATTGGCGATTCGCCACCACGGTATGCGTTTCAGAAGGAGTTGGTCGGATGTGAAAACCCTCCGATGTATCGATCCGAGATGTTCTATCGGTCGGCAATGCATAATTTGGACGTGCTGTGGACGGACCGAGAGGAAGCACCTTAAGACAGCAAAGAGGCAGCCGAAGGCTGCCTCTTTGCTGCGAAATACATGTGTGGGTTCGGATCGTAGGGTCGGCTGTGTTACGATCTGCTGGTTTGCAGTCCCGTCGTCGAAATGACCATCTCGACGAACCGGGCCTTGTCGTTCGGCGGGTTCCGGGTCAGGATTTCGCGGATCCGCCGTGCGGCCCCGGGGTCTTTGGCAATCATGTAGAGGTAGCCCCCTCCGCCGGCTCCGGGTAATTTACAGCCGAGGATATAGTCTTTGATCCGGTCGATGATGGCATCGACTTGCGGAGGATTGGTTCCGGCGTCGAGTCGTTTGTTCTGCTCCCATGTTTTTCCGACCAGATGTCCCAGTCGGTCGAAATCCCCCGCCTGGATCGCGTCGAAAGTTTCGAGGGCGTGTTGTTTCATCGCGTACAGCAAATCGAGCTGTTCCGTGGTGTTCAGGAACATATTCCGAACGATGTCCGCAAGGATGTTTTTCGCCACCCGGGTGATGCCGGTGTAATAAAGCAGGTGGCACTCCTTGTGGGCCGGATCGGAAAAGAGAAAGTTCGGAGTCCACCGGATAGCCGGGGTCTGTCCTGTTCCGGGTACTGTTTGCAGCAATTTCACGCCGTGGAAGACGCCGCCGTACTGATCCTGCCATCCGCCTCCGGTGGTGAGCAGTTGCTCCAGGATAAGCGATTGCTGGCAAATGTCGTTTTTATCCCAGGCGAGCCCGCAAAAATCATTCAATGCACCCAGTACCGTCGCGGCGAGGATAGAGCTGGTACCCAGTCCCGATCCGGCCGGAATGGCCGAAAGCAGCGTGACTTCGAATCCTGAACCGAACTCTTTGAGTTGGGCTTCGAGTGAGGAATACGACCGGGAGCAGAACCGGGGCAGGAATCCGGCGAGCGCTACGGCGGCTTTCGGGATGGAGAACGGGGAACCGACCGTCGTGAATTGTTGCAGCTCTTCCCAGGTGCGAACCCGTTCTGCATTGCCGAGGTCGATCGAACGGAAAACGATGTGGAATTCCCTGCATGGTTTGATATAAATCTGGATCGGCGGCTGTCCGTTCAGTTCGATGGCGATGTTGACGACATGGCCTCCTTCGAGAAAACATTGCGGCGGAGTATCCGTCCATCCGCCGGCCAGATCGATACGCACCGGGCAACGGCTCCAGACGATCTGGTCGGGATGGATCGTGAGCCGGGGTTCCCGTTTCCGTCCGGCCGCCGTGCGGATGATGGTTTCACTGAGCAGGCCGAACGCTTGTCGTTCGTAGGCGTCGGCCTGTCCGGGTTGTTCCTGCTGTATGGCCTTGGACCGGAACATCAGGTCGTGCATCCGAACCAACGGGGATTCCTGTTCGGACAATTCCGCGGGAAGGGGTAAACCGTGTGTTGCATATTGGCGGGCGGCATCGTCCAGATTCAACTGGTAAAAGACGCTTTTGCGGTAGTTTGCGGCCAGCATCGGCAGGTTGCGGCTGCGGAAATAATCTCTTTGGGCATATAACCTGACCAGGTTCGCCCGGTTTGAAATCTCGTCTGCCGATAACTTTTCCCGTTCCAGCCAAAGTTGCCTGCCGGACCCCTCGCCCGGTTCCCCGATCATAAACCTCAATACCGTTTCAATCTCCCGGGCCGAGTCGCAGAGTGGAAATAGCGGTGCATTCTGCAGGTCGGTTCCGGTTTCGCCGCATGCGGAGAATGCCAGGTTACGTTCTTTACACCAATCCGTCAGTTTGTTCCCCATCCATACGGTTTCCTCGGCCCGGACATCGCCTTTGAACGGATCGTTGAAGCCATACGGGCGTACGGCGTATTGCCGCTCCCCGACCGGGACGATGTCCACGCATACGCCGGCGGGGATGTCGATCTGCCAGTTGTTTTCGGGAATACCTGTGAGGATGTGATGATCCGAAAGATGCCAGCCGTTTCCGATGCAACTGTTTTCAATCCAGACCTGGGCATTCCCCGAGGTGAAGGTGAGATCGACGTTGGCATTTTGGGTGAAAATGGCGGGATGCGGTTTGACTTTGCGCTGTTTGATCTCCCGCTGGTCTGCAATCAGGTTTTGCAGGGCGAGGGTAGAGGAGATCAGTTCACGGCTGGTGCCGTAATGGTAGAATTCGCCGCCTTCGAGCGGCAGGATAGCGACCGAGAGGGACCCGATCTCCGGATCGGGACGTGAAGGTTCTTCGCCCAGGGCGAGCCCGAAATCGCTGTACAGGTCGTAGTATCCGATCTCTCCGTCGGGCCGGTTGTGCGATTTGCGGATCAACAATTCGACCGCCCGGTCGCTGAGCAGCCATATGCCGATATCCATCAGGAAAAGATGGCTCTCGATCAGTTCGTCCAGCACCGTTACGGATGGCTTCTGGAGCATGTATTTGAGCGTATTCGGGGAGTTTCGGTCCGAGATGAATACGCCGTGGTTGGTTGCGAGAGAGGGGTCGCCCCAAAGTCCGTAGCAGACGATATCCACATCCGGGATCGGAGCCAGAGGTTGTGTCGAGCGGATATAGACATCGCCGCTGGCGATCAGGGTGTTGATGTTTCGGGGCGCTTCGCTGATCATTTGCTCGAGCAGCGGTAGTTGCAGTTCGAGCAGGTTCTGGTCGATGCGTTGTCCGCGTGCCCAACGGAAAACGGGGATGGGGGTGAGTATTTTCCCGGAAGGAGCATAAGCTGGCAGCCGGCGGCTTTGGCCTCCTGCGTGGAGGATGATTCGCTTGTTCGGTATGTCGCGATCGTTCCGAAGTTCAGGTTTGGAGTGTTCCCATTGCTTTAGTAGCCATGTAGTACCACCTCCCGATCCGAGTTTTCTGCCAGTCGGATCCGAAGTACAAAACCATTCCCGCCGATCTAAAGATTCGATCTTATGAAAATAATTCAACAGGTTGGGCGGAAGGGATAATAATTTTTTGATCGCCATCAGTCTTGTTTAAAAAAACGGTCGCCCCGAAAGGGCACGTCTTACGTGTGTCAATATAACTCCTCGTATTTCGCTATAATTGTCGCCCATCGATATCGCCTTCTGGCGATTTCCAGCATGCTATTTCCCACTGCCGACACCTGTTCGTCCCGCAATGTTAGGATCGTTTCACGTAGGGCATCAGCCGTTTTGAAATATAGCGCTTTGTTTTCGGTCGTCGTGCGGTTGAAAATGACGTCGAATGTAATTATTGGAAGTCCCAGCGACATGGCTTCGACCAATGAAGGATTAGTGCCTCCTACGCTGTGCGGGTGAATGTAGACTTTACAGTTGCTTCTCAGTAAGTTGATTTCGTCTGGGGCGTAGATCGGATTGAACAATTTGATGTTTGCCGTATTTGAGTAACGCTGGTAGAGATCTTTCGCGTAATCGTTTTTTTGCCAGTTTCCTACCAAGACGAGCTGTTTATCGGACAATTTCTCGAAAGCGGATAATATCTTGTCGATGTTATTTTCGGGTTCTATCCGTGCGACGTTGAAATAATAAGATTGCGGTTCGAGGTTGTATTTTGAACGTAGGACAATATCGTCTTTGACCGGAAATGCGTTGTCTCCTCCGTATTCGATAATCTTGCTCTCGACTCCGTACGACTCTTTCAGAACTGGGGCTATCGCGTCGTTATCCGCAATGTGGTACGAGGCGAACCATGAAGTGCATTTTTGGGATATTCTGATTACGATGCGCGGTAGTAGTCCCCATTTGTCCCGGTGTAGTTCCATGCCGTCGTAATTGGCTATAATACGCCGTTTGCCAAATATCCTCAGAAGAGGTACGACAAAACTACCCATACTGCTCAGGGTCACGATCGTGTCGCAGGTGAAATAGGCATGGACGTAAGTCAATGCATCGTAAATTGGGCTTTGCCACCCATTCGCCTTGAACGGGCAATAAACCAACCGTGCGCCGTGGTATTCTTTCATTTTGACCGAATAGGCTTTGGACGAACAGTAGACGACGTATTGGATGTCTTCCCTCTGTTTGCCTTCGACGAGATTCTGGGCCAAGGTTTCGTAACCGCCGTAATTGGCAGGGATGCCGACGCAACCTAAAATCGCAACATGTTTCATGTGAAAATTAGAAGAAGATGACAGAAAACGGATATGCGGATTTCTGTGCTTGGACCGGGATGATTAGGCTTGAAATCCTTCATAACAGGCTATTTGCCGTCTGAATCCGAAATCGCAGGAATTATTTGTATAACCTGAATCCGAGCAACCGATACAGGTTGAATTTGAATTTGTAACTCAGTACACGTATGATGTTGACGTGGAACGGATAGGTTTTCATATCCTTTACATAATGAGTGCGCGTCTGCAATATGTTTTTGATTTTTGAAAACAGGTATTTCTTGTCTATATTATTGATTCCTATGCAATTATCTCCATGAATACGATAGCAGATAGTCGGAATGTCAACGAACTCGCATTTCCCGTGGAATGCGATATTGTTTACGATCCAGTGGTCATGTACGAGGAATGCGGGAATCGGCAAACACACGGCTACTGCTTTTCGGTTGATCATCATTGTACAGCCAGGGGCGACGCTCATTGCCATGCTGCTCCAGGGATTATGCACCGCTAACGGATTCATGTTCTGATAGCGGATAAAAGAGGAATGCAGGATGTGTCGGTCGGAGTCACACAGCAGTAAATCAGTGAATACCATCAACGGTTTGTCCGGATAGTGCTGTTCCAGGTTGCGGAAGGCTTCGAAGGTGATTTTAATCTTGTCTGGCAGCCAGATGTCGTCTTGGTCGCAGAACATTATGTATTCCGATAGAGTTTGCCGTAGCAGAATTTCGAACGATTTTGTTGCACCGATATTTCCCACCGGACTCTGTATCAAGTTGATTCTGTTCGGGTAGCTCCGTCGGTAGTGGTCGAGAATGCGGACCGTGGAGTCGGAAGAACCGTCATCCCGGATCCATAACTTCCATTCCGAATAGCTTTGGTTCAACAGCGAATCCAACAATTCGGACAAATATTTCTCTCCATTGTAGGTGGAGAGCAATATATCGATCATAGGAATTATTTTATTTCCAGTAGCGGTAGAAGATGATCGTTTTGACAACCCCTTTGATCTGGGTCAGCCTCCATTCCCGGATTAGTTTGCTCATGGATATCCGGCGGAAAATGACATCGGCACATAATTTCTGTGCCGTAAGCCACCTTCCGGAAGAGACTCCGTAAGCGTCGTTTTCCGAAATGATTCCGTTCACTTTGCACACCTCTGCGACTGGAACCAAGCAAAAAAACAAGTAGTCGGAAATGATAATTTTAGGCGTAATGAGGTAGAAGCCGAACCGCTCGTGCAGGGACTTGCGGTAGATGACCGATTGGTGGAGCAGTACTCCCCGTTCGAAAGAGGCGGTATAGCGCAGTGTCCGGTGTTTGGTCTTGATGAGGTAATCCGAATAGAGGAAAGAGATTGAATCCGGGATCTCTTTGCTGAAGATATTCTCCAGCACAGTATCGCGGGCAAACATATCACCGCAGTTCATAAAGTTGATCCATTCGCCCCTGGCCATCCCAACCGCTTTGTTCATCGCATCGTAAATTCCTTTATCCGGTTCGCTGACCCACCGAGTGATATATTGTTCGTATCGTTTGATGATACTGGTGGTCCCGTCTGTACTTCCCCCGTCGATAATGATATATTCGATTTGGGGAAAATAAGTCTGGCCGATTACGCTCCGGATCGTGGATTCTAATTCCGCTTCCCCGTTAAATACAACAGTTACTATGGATACGACCGGTTTCATTGAATTGGGGTTTGATGTTCGGACAGGAGGTTTTGCTGTTCAGGTAATCATCCAGGAACGCGGCATACAGGACGATCGACAGAACGACGTAATAGACACTAAGCCCGGCATTGCGCTGATAAAAACCCAAGAACAGGATGATCCAATATTTGAGGTATTCGGGATGCCTGAGTCCGTAAATCAGCAGGAAAATGAAGAATAGATAGATCCCCAGTGTCCCGATGACACCGTCGCGGGCCAGCGGAGCGAACAAATTTGCTTCCAGCATGGTGCCGTTATCGATGATTTGCTGATACCGGGTCGGACCTACGCCGATCAACGGGGCCTGCAGGAATACTTTTTTAGTATCCTGGATGATTTGTCGGCGGGTGTCCCCTTTGATTTCTCCGGAATCGTTCCGTTCGAATCGGGCGATAGACGCGTCGTAGATGATTTGGTACTCGGTGTCTTTGGCAGAGTTGGCGATCATTACGAACAGGCCTCCTATGGTTAAACCTATCCCGATTTGCTTCCATGAACGGATGTGAAAAAATAGGAGGTAAAATGCCATCTGAATATAATAGGCCATGGAAAATGTAAATATCAGGCTGATGGCCAATGCAAGTTCTATTCTCTTGTTTTTCAAAACCAGTTTATTGAGCAGTAGAGCCCACATTCCCCAGTTGGCCATGGCACCCGGCTCGTCGAAAATTCCGGAATAGCGGATAAAATTCCCGGCGTAGGTGTTGGTGCAGGTTAATCCGAAAAAGTATCCGGTACGACCGTCCATATTCTGATACTCGAAGAGCGGGTGCAAGACGTTGGTCAGTACGCCGAAGAATGCCAACATCCCTGCGACGGCGACGGCGGTGACGATATAAATGTAAATTTTTACAAAGCTCCTGACTGATGTGAAATTGACGATATAGAGATATACGATCTCGACAAAGATGCAGGTCCCGATTTGCGACAGGTAAGCGCTCTCCTGCCGGAAAATATAATACCCCATCCAGATTGCGAACTGGACTAGGATCAGCATCTGCACCGATTTGTAGCCGTACGAAATTCGGCTTCTGCCCAATAGAGAAAAGGACATTACCGTCACTACGGCAACGATGATAAGCTCTCCTGGCACAAACGAGAAAGGCAGAAAAGAGAAAATAACGGGATATTTGGCCGTCATCAGCGTGAACAGCAGCAAAAAACTCACGCCGTTCATGACGGTTTGCCTGGATACGGTTAATCTTTCCGGGGTGAGCATAAAACTTAGAATACGAAATCTCCGGTACCCGAGAGCATTTGTGAATAGTACTCCCGGACTTTCTCGTAAGAGCATTGGGTCTCGATATGCGCGCGCGACTGCACCGACAATTTAGCCGAGTCCGCTTCGGTCAGTACCCAGTTGATCCCCCGGCCGAGATCCCCGGCATCCTGGTAACGGACTAAATAGCCTGTCTCCTTGTGAACGATCAGATCGGGAATGCCCCCCACGTCGAAACCGACGGCGGGAGTGCCGCAGGAGAGCGATTCCAACAGTACGTTCGGGAAATTGTCGGCCAGGGACGGCGTTACCAGTACGTCTGCCGCATTGTAAGCCAGGATCATGGAGTAATCATCTTTCAACAACCCTGTGAAATGGGTTTTCAGGGGGACGTTGTCCGAGATGTATTTTTGGTCGCAATTTCCTAAAACGAGGCATTCAGTCGTCTCTTTATCGAGATGCTGCAGGGCCGATTGCAGGTAGGGCCACCCTTTGTAGACTGCCTGAACCTGATCCGCTACGAACAGGATGATTTTCTTGTCACGGGGGAGGCCCAATAAATCCCTGCAGGCACTTGCGGAGTGGGGACGGTATTTTGTGGTATCGATCACATTGGGGGCGACATGTATCCGAAGGGAGCCGAACAGTGCGCTGTGTTGTGCACAGCGGGCTAGCCAATGGCTCGGGGCTACGATGATCAGATTGGGGTATTTTCCCCATTTCGACAGCTTGCGTTGATGTTGGATGTAGCTTAAATCGCGCATTTTATTGTGCCCGGCGTGATCGTGAAACATGTTGCAGGCCCCGCAGTGCGTCATGTATTTTGTGCATTCGAAGGAGTGGTGACACCCTCCTGTTAACGGCCACATGTCGTGCATGAACCAAATGACTGGTTTACCCAATTTTAGAAGTCGTTCTACGCCCTTCACCGACAAGAAACCGCCGTTGATCCAATGTAGGATGATTACGTCCGCCGACCGGACACACTCTTCTCTAGCCAGATCGTAACCGATGTTATTGAACGACCATAGTGCATATGGATGCTCCTTGTACAGCCACAGTAGGGGATAGTAGCGCTGAAAGTAGTTGCGGAATACAATGCAGTGTTTGTAGCCCGTCGGTTGGTGGACCGATGGGGTGTGGGTCGTTTTTTCCGCAACCAGCATGGAGGAAGAAATCCCCGCCCGGTTCAACGCTTCGTTATGGCGAAAAGCCGCGATAGCAGCCCCACCCGTTTTGTCTGAATAATTAATGTGGACGATTTGCATGTATTCTTATCTGTAATTCCACGTATGCGGAAGGCACCGGTTTAGTTCTGATCGTCAATCTTTACGGACGTCGTATGAGGCTGAATCGAATCGGGCAGCCGCATATAATCGCCGAACATCTTGGTCAGATAGGCATGGGTGTTGCCCGGAACGGGAAACTGTTGATCCTCGAACTGTAATTTCGACAGCGGATAAATATCCGATTTATACCGGGGCGTTAAAAAACAGGTGCCGTACGTATGGTGCATCACTTCCTTGTTCCGCCCGATCCGTGCCGCTGTCCGCAGGCAAGGGTACAGCAATCGGGTCAGCAGGGTATAGTTTATCTGCATCTGGAACTTCCTGAATCCGTTTCCTGCATAGGGCACGCGATTGTATTTGTACACCAGTCGGCGGTGTAGCGCGGCGGCGAAGCGAACCAAAGGATAAGAGGTGACTTCCATCTGGAAGATATCGATGAAGATACCTTTGTACCGGTAGTTGATATCTTCCTCGTGTTCAGTGATTGCGGAATACTTGTCCCGTATTTTGGCGTAGGTGGATATGAAACCGGGATCTGTGCCGTGCGTTTGCAGCAGGTAGGCATCGTTTAACTCTTCCGGGAGGAGTTGGAGCAACCTCAGGTAATCTTTCCTCTCCATTTCGATATCCAGATCGTCGTCCCAGGGAATGAAACCACCGTGGCGAACCGCTCCCAGCAATGTTCCGGAAGAGAGCCAATAGTCGATCCTGTGCTTTTGACAAATGCGGTCGATCTCTTTGAGTATTTCCAGCATCCTCAGTTGGTGCCGGCGTAACAGAGAGCCTTCGGGATTATAGCGCTGCCGGAGTTCGTCCATGGAAAGAGAAAATCTTGTAGTGATAACAATAGTAGAGCCGGTATATCAGAATGGTGCATTCCGAGATGAACAGGGCTAATGCAAAGTTGTAAATGGTCAGTAAGTTGCAAAGGTACAGCACACCGTAGCAGACAAACAGTGCGGCTGTGGAGAGCAGTACGCTGACGTTGAACTGTTTCGGATGTCCGAACGACACCAGTACGGGAGAACCGATATAAGTTGTGATACCGCCGCAGAAAATCCACAGGCATAGAATCCGCGTCAGGGTGACGGCTTCGGGCAACTGGGTGCCGCTGAAATAACGGATGGCATACGGAGCCAGGATGTATACGACGGTACTTACGCAAAACGAAAGCAATACATTCAGGTATAAGAACTTGTTCGCAAAGATTTTGTTTTTCGTTTTGGCCAGATGCGGGTATACGGCTTGGTTGAGCATTTGGGCCGGAACTAACGCTACCGTCGCGATCCGCTGCGCTAAATCGAAGGCGGCGACGAAATGCATCGAAAAGACCATGCCGCTGATGGTTTTCGCCATATTGTTGTTCAGTACGACGGAGAGACGGGAAACGAAGAAAAGCATACTTTCCCGAAACGTCGTCACGAGCATATCCCATTGCGGGAAGACCAGCCGGATTTTCGCAACTTTAAGGATACAGAAAGCCGATATTCCTCCGGCCAGTAAATTGCCAAGTGATTGCAGGAGAACGACATTCGTGTAATCGTCCGTTTGGCGGACGAAAATAAATACCGTTATTGTGTAGAACAGGATCGACGACGTTCGGATGAACGTCAGGAATTCCATCTTTTCAATCCCCTGATAGAACCAAATGGGGAAAAGTACCTCGGAGAGGCAGGTCAGGAAAGCGGCCAGAAACAATGTTTTGTATTCGTGCATGAAAGGAATGACCGCGATTCCCAGGAGCAGCACGGCGAACGCAAGGCAAAACAGGACGAATTTGATCAGCAATACGGAAGAGACGATCGCGTTGAGCGTCTTGGGATCGTTCCGGTTGATCGATACGTCTTTTACGGCGGAAACATCCAGCCCGAAATTGATGAAAATGCTGAAATACGAGATGATCGTTTGTGCGAATACGGCCAGTCCGTAGTTACTCGCTCCGATTGTTTTCAACACATAAGGCAGCGCGATAAACGGCATTGCCATCCGGATGACCTCGATGATGGAGAGGTATCCCGTATTTTTGACAATGGTTTTGTGATTCTTTATTTTTTGGAGGATCACTTCGAATGTTGTGTTAAACCCAAAATTTAGTTTGAGGTTTTTCCCATTTCAATACAGGTGTATTATTGATAGTCCGTTTATAGATTTCAGATGCAAAATATATGTCGTGTAGGGCGATTCCTATGTTATAAGAGAGGATACGTTCCGTGTTATTTTCGCGTCCAGGACTTTTGTGCAGTAAGACTTGGCTCATTTCGTCGAATTTCTGGAATCGATTGAAATATTTGAAGTTATTGACATGTTGTGTGTCGTCAGCATAGACTTTATCGAAAAAAAGATCACAATTTTGAAAACCGCGGGTATGTACCGGTACTACTAAAACTCCTTCCTTGAACCATTCGTCACGACCGATTAAATCGGTTGCTACGGTGATGCATGAGACTATGACATCGGATTCCGTGATTAATTCCTGAGTTGACTGACATATCGTGAACCGGACGTTGTTGTATTGGCTCATCCGTTCTATAAAGGATTCTTCTTGATGTTTATATGCCAGCAGTTTTACATGAAAAGTTTCTGTCGGAGAGCTTTCCAGAAGGCAGCTTAACGTAGCTCTGGCTGTATTCCCCAGTCCCATGAATGCATAAACGGTGGCTTGGGTGGAGCGCAGCATTTTAATTGCCAATGTGGCTACGGCTCCTGTCCGCATAGCCGTGATCCAGTCTCCGTCGAGTAGTGCCAGCAGTTCCCCGCTAGTTGCATCGTATAAGAGGATTTCACTCTGAAGGGCCGGAGTCCGGTTGGGGAATCGCGAAACTAGTTTCGCGCCGAAAAAACTTTCCGGAGCAGGCAGATAGCATGGCATTGTGTTAAAAAACACTTCGCCCGGAGCATGTATACTGATCTTCGGGGGTAATACACTGTTGTATTTTATTCTGAAGCAATACTCTATCCATTGCAGGCACTCCACAGGGGATATGGCCAATCCTGCTATTTGCTGGGCGGAAATGATTTTCATAACGACAGTGTGATAAGTGCTGTGGCCAATTTGTCATTGTCCTGCTGATTTCTAATTGCGATTCTCACATATTGTTTTCCGGAGAAAGCGCATTTTGAGGAACAATCTTTTATGAGGATATTGGCTTTTTCTAGCAGGATGCGCGTCAGTTCCGATGCGGTGTATTTTCCGGTTACTTCGCACAGGAAATAGTTGGCTTGGGAGGGGATAACCCTGAGGAATTTTACTTGTTGCAGCGCGGTGTAAAAGCGGTTTCGCTCGGCGATGAATTTTTCACAGGCTTTTAGGTAATCCCCTTCGTATTTGCCGAATATCTGCATGTAGAATTCTGCGAAAGAATTGATGTTCCAGATCGCGACATCCCTCTTTGTCGCATCGATCAGTTCTTTGTCTGCCGATGCCATGATCCCGAGCCGCAAGCCGGGTACCCCGTAGGATTTCGAGATGCTTTTCATGACCACCATTGTCGGGTAGCGTTCGAGGATTTCGCTTTCGAGCAGGGAATTTTGTGCATAGTTGTCTGAAAAATCCACAAACGATTCGTCGACGACCAGCCGTATACTTTGGTTGGTGCACCATTCGGCCAGCGAAAGCACACATTCTTTCGAAATAAAGTTGCCGGAAGGATTGTCTGGGTTGATCAGTAGCAAGGCCTCTATCTGTTTCCCGTCGAAGAAGGCGATCAGTTCATCAGCGGTATATCTAAAATCCTTGTTCGAAGGGACGAACGCGACGATCGACTCTTTCTCTCTGCGGTTGGGATACTCTTCGAAAGTAGGGTAGATAACCCCAATCTGACCCTGAATCCGGGCCATGAGGCTTTTGATCAGTTCGGCCGCACCGTTTCCGACACAGACCTGTTCCTGTTTGATTCCGCAATACTTAGCGCCCAACAGGGAGTTAACGCCCATTCCCGAGGGATACTCCCGCAATAGCGTGTCGAAATTCGCCCGCATCTCCTCGACCATTCTTTGCGAAGGAAAGAAAGGATTGACCAGGTAGCAGAAATCCAGCAGAGAGGGGAACCGCCAATAGCCTCCGTAGCACTGCTGGTATTTGCGCAGTTTGTCGTCGGTTGAAGCGAAGAGGGTCTCGGCGATCTTCAGGTCTTGCACGTCGTCAATCTCATACCATTTCTGACCATTGAGCGGGAGGGCTTTGAAATCGCAAGATTCCAATAGGGTGATCACCCGGAGTACTTGTTCGTAGTATTCGTTGTTTCCGAGCGCCCGGGTGTAAGCTTTTAGGAAGGGTACGTAGTGATTGGATGAAAAACCTTTGCTGAATTTATAGATATTGACGGTTTTATAATAAAAATCCGTATCGCTGTATTTGAATGCTTTTTTGGGGATGAAGTTCACGATGTTGTTCTCGTCATCCAGACGCACCATGGTGCCGTCCATCCAGCTTTCGTATTTATCGACCAGTGCGACATTTGGATCCGGGCTTTCGAGAATTATCCGGAAGAGGGAATCTTCGAAAATCAGATCCGATTCGATGAGTAGCGTGTCGTCCTCCTGCAACTGGTTGCATGCGAGCGACAGCGAGTAAATATTATTGGTTTTATCGTAGATCGGATTTTCGATATATTCAACGGGGAGCCCTTTGTACTGCGTGCCGACGTATTCCCGGAGTTTGTTTCCTTCGTAACCGATCACCAAAACCACCCGTTTGAGAGGAAGTGCCGAAAGCTGGGTCAGTACACGGTCGATCAGCTTGACTCCGTTGACCTCGATCATGCATTTGGTGTTGTTACGCGTCAGCTCTGCGAGACGGCGCCCCATTCCCGCCGCTAAAATGATAGCTTGCATACAGGTTTATCGATATTTGAATTTGAAAGTTCCTACCGGATCAGAACTAAATGTCCTGCGAATGGTATTGTAAGTTTGCACATGGATGGAATCCCGGTCTGCAGGAATCTCCCACAGTTGAATCCAGCCGTCTCCTCCGTTGGCCTGATATTGCAGATTGAAGAGCATTTGAGCAACCTCCCTGCCGGTTGAATTTTTGGAGAACAGGTGTTGCATAAATCCGTTATGTCCGCACAACACGCACAGGATATTGTCGTTGTTCTTGATCAGCTTCTGCCATAACTGTTCAGGAGTGCTGTACGACGTGTTGCGTAGTTGAAGTTCTGCATACGAGCCTTTACTGATCCGTTCTCCGTTCCGGGTTAGGAATTCGTGGGTCAGTAAAATGAATTTACGGTCGCGGTGGGAGGCAACGTAGCGATTGGCCCATGCGATCACTTCGCTCCGCGGTCCGAATTCGAGACAAAGAATGTCGTAAGGCATTTGCTGCAGTTGACCCGATACGACGATATTTTCCAAACGTCTAGGTTCAAAGTAACTTGCGATCGACCAATTTTGCGCGCAGGGAGTAATATATTCGGTAAATAATGAAGAGTAGCGATCGACGATTTCTCCTTTTTCGTCATACGTATAATCATGATTGCCGACACAAGCGATCATGGGAATGTATTTCGTTATTAAATCTGTATATTGTTGGTATACCTTATACTGCCTTGGTCGATTACCCCAAGTGATATCCCCTGTTTGAAGTATGTATTTGATTTTTATACCGTGTAAATATTGAGAGTATATCCAGTTGATCGTCGATGCGAAATACGGTGCATATACTGCATTTCCGGTGTATTCTTGTACGTCCCCTAGGACTAAAATATATTCGGAATTATGATTAAAAACAGGATCGAAGGGTATGGATTTTAAAGTTGGGACAGGGAACGTCTGGTCTTTTTTTTGACAGGCGATACATGTCCATAATAACCATGCATAAAGTGTTAACTTGTAGTATTTCATGGCTATAATGTGTCGGTTTTCCTGCCTGCTTACCTGTTCTGATACATATCCTGATAATACCTTTGATACTCACCTGACGTCACGTTATCGATCCATTTTTGGTTATCGAGGTACCAACGGACGGTTTTTTCGATGCCTT